>Ga0209186_1002902_pt1 | contig 11992 bp, 17 predicted proteins | sample SidtaG_FD_187426 | JGI IMG/M metagenome (GOLD analysis project Ga0209186, IMG submission 187426) | Marine algal microbial communities from Sidmouth, United Kingdom - Sidmouth_Male2 metaG (SPAdes) (version 2) | ecosystem: Host-associated > Algae > Red algae > Unclassified | place: Sidmouth...
CACCATGAATGGCGATGCATCCGCGGCGGAGCCGCCGCCGTCTCTGCCGCCGTCACCGCCACGGTGGCGGCCGCCGGCACCGCCGCGCGGCGGCGGCTGCGGCGCGAAACACGGCACGAGTCGCGGCGGGCGGCGGGCGGTCGGGCGTTGGCAGTCCCGGCGTGTCTGGTGGTTTTTACGTCTCTGTGACACTTGCCTTGCCTCGCCATTTTGGGGTTGCATGCTCCGAGGTGCTCATTGCGCTTCGCGTCTTCTTTAAAGCGGGGGGGGCCCGGCGGTGACGTGGAGTGCGATCGACTTAGTGCAGAGAATTCGCATCAGAGAAAGAGTTGTTATTGCATACGTCCCCGTGGAGGCGTGCAATAGGCCAGTTGGTACCTGAATGATTCGACAGAGTGGGTCTTCACTGGCCATGTGTGTGACCCAAAACCAATCGATTTTGAATTAGAGCGATGACATTGGCTCAGCTGGTATGGATAAGTTATCGTCTCGGGCGATGTGAGCCAATAACGACCCCACGGCATGGGGAGGTGGCCTAGCTCGTATATAACCGGATATTGACTGTACCGGATATTGACTGGACAGTCAATATCCGGTTATATGCGCTCTAGTTACATGACATGTCATATAACTGGGGTATTTTCCTTTCCCGAGGTCGCACGAGAACGCAGCATTCAACTGTTTGCAGACGCCCGAGTCGCCGGAGTGCATCTTATTGGTCAGGTCCTGGTCGGATCCTGCGGAAGGGGTGACGAAGCCAGAAACCTTGACAGTTGACCCAGTGCGCAAGGGTGTCATATAACCGGGTGTTGACAGTATACCACGCGTCGCACCGCTGATCATCAATGAAAGTGGCGAGCACAGCGTTGAGCCGTCAACGACGACATTCAGTCGCCAGCGACTTCGCGCAGAGACACGGACGCCCCGTTGTCTTCTCTACGCACAGCCGTTCTCCAAAGAACCCCGCAGTCGCGGATTGTGACAGTGTTCAGTTCTAACAGTTGGAATCCTCTGAAGATATAGCCGTCGGCTGGATGATGTCACAACGTGGCCCGCTGTTCGAAGATGCGGTCTGTGCAAGCCTCTGAGTTCCAGCTCGCATCTCGCGGCGGTCCAAATATGAAGTCTTTGTGTCGAGGCACGAGATTATCGCACGTGCCACTTGTGTACATCTCATGTGCCATTCTTTGCTAACACTAGAGAGCGTCGGCAACTCAAGATGTGCGTCAAATATGGCAATTTTCTCGATCAGAGCCGCACCCACGGCGTGGGTAGAGGCCCTTCCGGACCCACATTTGTACCCACGCCGGTTTTCCGACGCTCTCTACTGATGCACTTCCAGCATGACGGATCTGAGGGGCTGATGAAGACCAAGCTGCTGATAATGAGAGAACGACTTAACTGCCATATTGCGGTAACCTGCCGAGTTTCAGAACTAAGTGTCTGTGGCTGGGGACGCGAACATAAGAAAATGTGACAGATTCTGGACACGACTGGTTGACGTGCGCCGCTGGGCGACGGAGCGCGCATGCAGAAGCACCATCCAGTGAAATTTATGTCCGCGCATCTTCGTTCACACACACTGGAATCTCTTTTGATTCGGTGCTGCATCCACTGTCATCTCCGCAATCCATTCACGTCGACTGCACCTGTCGGCCGTTTTCCCTTGCCGAGCCACCTTCGTCTCCCCATCCCACCTTCTGCGACACCCCCCTCCACCTGTCAATCGCTTTTTCACCTTGTCATCCAACTCTGATATTCAACCATTTTTGATGGCAGCTCGAGGTGCGGCCGGCCTTGGTGCTGGCCGATCCTCATCATCGTCGGAAGAGGAGGACAGCGGGACTGGATCCCACGGTCGGGCGCATGGGGCCCGTCCCGAGACGGCGAATGCGGAGCACCAACGGCCGACTCCTGCCGACGATGACGTGGCGGACGTCGCTGCCTCGTCAGCAAATGCTTGTTCTATCTGTTGGTACCGCCGACGCCTCGCCGACGATGGCCACAACTTCGGCTCATGCGAGGCCAATGTCCGTGAATGCACCGCGAGCCAGAACGTGCCAGCGCCATTCCGGTCCCAGATCTGCACCTGCTCAGCTGCAAAAGCGAAGCGATGCACACTCAATGCACAGTAAGTTCGGGATGGGTTGGCCTCTTTCGTCTTGTGGTGCACCGCTTTAGTGAGCATGCATGGCCCAACAAGATTCTGACTCGAAGTTCTGTCTCCTTGTGAGTCGTGGCGCCTTAATATTTTCCTCAGTTGCCACTTGTGTCTGCAAAAGGGCCATCTTCATCATACTCTGTCGCTGTCGAAGGCTTTTGATCTGTCGTTTACCCCAACAGGAAAGTTGGCGGTGCGCCGAAAGAAGGGTGTCCGCTGGTGTGCGGAGTCGATGGTGTGCGGCAAAACTACCGGCGCACACCTTACCCAAGTAGCAGCGGCCGCTTTTATATCGGCAACGGCGGCCGCCGACCAGGCGCAGGCTGAGGTCGCTCGCCGTCGAGATGCTCTTCAATCGGACGTTTCGGAGCAGACAGATGTGGCTCGCAGAGCCATTATGGCTCGGGCGGCCGCGGCGCTGTCGGGTTCCAAAGCTCGCGCTGCGATGGTGCGCAATCCGCGCCCAGCGGCCTACCACTCGTCGTTGGCGACTGGCCTGTCAGTGGGGATGCCACGTGACGTGGCGCTTTTGTACGCTGGGGCCAGCCAAGGAGGGGTTGACTTTGGTGATTCGTTGAGTGGGGACGCCCCCAACTCCACTATTGTGCGTCGAGAAGTTCGCAAGCGCTTGGCGGATGCTGCCGCGGAGAAGCGGATCGCACAAGTTTCCAGGATTGAGGGTCGACTCGGCAGTATGGGCGGGGCCAGCACGTCCATCCGAGTGTAAGTTTCCGTTTTCTTGTGTCTGGCGTGCGTGGCGCTGCGCCATAAGATACCGCCCGCAGCACTCGGTCGAGGGTGGCGATGGAGCACTTGTAGGCGTCGCGGTAGCCCGGAAAAGTAGATGAAAACAAAAAGACGTCCTTCATTTCTCCTAACAACTGCTCCGGGTCCGACAAGGCAACGGCGGACACAGCTTGAACGAAATGCTCATCGAAGAGAACGTTGTCGGCGTGACGATTCCGGATGGCCGGGTCAGGCCACCACTCGCCCGTGCCCTTGTACGCCTTATTCCATGCTTCCACAGTGCTCCGGTCGCAAAGTAGGCGCTTAGCCGCCGTCGTCTTGCTGTCGCCCTCGAACAGGACCCAGGATATCGCCAACAGACGCGCCGTGTCGTCGAACATGAGGAAAAACCGCACGAGACGGGAGCTTGGCGCACACGCACGGGCAGCGAGCTCTAGTCGCAGGCCCCCACTGCGTCTTGTCCTGTACTAGTGACGCAGGCGCATTGCAAGTAGCCGCTCGGTTTTATCTGAAGACGACCATCGGTCCGTTACTTCGCGCGGGTCTCTTGGACTGTCCGCAAAGGAATGACGTGTACTCGTGCACCATCACAATCAGTGTGCTGCTGCCATTATGTCATGGCACGATTCCAGGTCAGTGGAGTTAGCATGCAACACTTTCCACGGTCCATCTCCAAGGTCGATTTGCGTCATGTACAGGCGCCGCGTGAGCCCCACGGCGGGCTCGTGAAGCACCTGATAGCACAGTGTTGGTACCGAATCGCTCCGCTGCAGCTGTGCTGATAGCCGCGCCGCCTCAGCCCCGGCGAACGTCCCGACGAATGCCGCCCGAGCTGCCTACCCGGCGACCTCCAAGACCCAAAGTTGCGCCATGCGGAGCCTATAGCGTCCAGGGGCCGCGACGAGTGGCACGTGATGAAACGTTTCGTCGATGATTTCGCGCGGCCGGCTTCCTGCAGGCCCTACGCACGGCGCACCCCTGAAGGATAGATGGGGGAACGGCCTTGAATATGCTACCAGAAGTGCCCAGCTGTCAGCAACCAGACGCTCAGTCAGTAGAAGTCCGCGTCACATGCGGTCCCACCCGTGGCGTGCTCCACTGTAGGCAAGCTCTCCGCTGCTGCCGGTGCGTCGTAACGACCTGCTACGGCGCCTTGGGCTTTGCGACAAAGACGGGGACCCGGGCCGACGGAGGTAGCGGTAGCGCGTCAGTAGCGCCTTCCAGGGTTTAAGTGGCCCTGTTTCTGTGCGTAGCCAGCCTTGACCGACTGCCTCGTACGTGCGGCGATGGGAACAAGCTATGACACCGCTAGCTGCTACCCAGCTCCGTATTGAAACTCGGCGGCGCGGGCACTTCTCTGATTAAGTGAGCCCAGCGGAGGTGCAGCTACTCAGGGGCGCGGCCGACCGCTAACGGCTGCCCCACTCTGCAGACTGTCTCGGGGCTCATCGCTTCCCTTCTAATGCCGACCGCCAAGAGTCCATCCACCCGGCCGATCGCCATGTCACTCCTGGGCAGCGCGGTCGCGGACGTAAGCGGGTGTGGAGATGGCGAGCAAGACCAAATCCTCGTTTCGGGCGTCGCTCGCGGCCACATCCCTGGCTTCTGTGGAAGCGGCTCGCATCAGTGATGCGACGTCGCTAGTATCCATCTGCGGGGAAAGTGAATCGTACCTGCGTACCCTGCCAGCTGGCGGAGCGGCGGGCGCGACAGTACAGGGTGACGCGGCGCCTGAAAGGTTTGTCGCCTCCAGCAGTTGGTGGCCGGCTACCCTCCCTGAGTGCGAATCCATGGAGGCATCAGCGCGGCGCATCGCCGCACCGACCGGCGGGGGGCGACCCAGGCTCGGCCGTCTGCCGGAGAGGCCCATTCGATCTCGATAAGGAGGCTCTCACATGAATGTGCTCGGCAAGAGAGTTGAGGCGCAGCTGGGAGGGGGGGGCAGACACTCGCCGCGCCCTTCTATCACCGGCATTGGCCGGGGTGCTGGGAGGCCACGTGGAGGCGAGCGCCGAGCCCTTTTGCGTCACTCAAGGCCTGCGGCGTCCCGACGGCGGTCGATATGGCCACAAGTACTCGACTGTCGTGCTCCTCTAAAGCGAATGCGACAGGGTTAGCGTCCGGTGAGGCATGATAGAACGTAAAGGGAAAGACAGTAAGCTGCATGAGATAACCACGGGTTGCGGAGGGAATGGCCGGCCACGTCCCGGTGTGTGTGGCAGTCGGACCAGCTGGCGAGGCAGCGGGCTAGGTGCATGATGCCACGCTGGCACAAGAAGCCGTATTCTGTGCCACGTGCACGCGGATCAGTTCCTGAGGTCGGGCAATTATCGCCGCGTGCTCCTCGAGCTGCGCCACGTTGGTATCAGGGCGGTGGCCGCAGAGCGCCGCTGCCTCCTGCGCAGCCTTCTCATCCAAGAGCTGAGCGTGCCAGCGACTGCTGAAGAACACAGTCGCCTGAAAATTTGTTCCAGCCTCTTTCTTAACCACGCGTTCCAGGCTGGGAGAGGCCAGTACCAGGCGAAAGATAGCGACCGCTATCGCCGACAGCTTCTTCGCGAACCTAGTGAAGATGGGCTCGAATTCTGCAGCGGCGGCAGTGAGGTCATCGACCGAGCCTGCTACGATCAACCGCAAGAGTGAAGAGCGCGCGGCACCCTCGTTGCGAAGACTGATACCAGCTCGGTCATCGGGGCGCCATCCTCATATCCATGCACGGTGCCTGCGGCAGCCGCGCGGGACATCGGCGGGGGCCATGCAGCAGCGGTTGGCAGTTGATAACAAAGACGGGCGTACTCATTGGAGGCGGAAGGACCGCCAGGCGGCGAGCGACGGCGGCTTGGCTACGAAGGGTGGCGGCGCCGCGTCGGCGCGGCCAACGGCCAGCGGCAGCGAGGCGGCCCATGTCGGCGACGGCAAAGCGGCGCCGCATGGCCGCGCCCGACCGCCTCCTCCCCCCCCCGCTCTCGGGCCCACTAAGGCTGAGAAGGCGCGTGCAGGGGCGGTCGAGGGGGCCGAAGCCGGCGCCGCGCGGCCGTGAGTAGCGGCTCGGGCGGCGGCGGCGGCGCCGGGCGGCGCCACAAAGCCGAGGGCGGCGGTCGCTCCGGCGGGCGGGGGCCTCGGCGGTCGGGACAGCGACGCAGCGGCCGGCGGCGCCAGCAGCGCGCCGGCGGCGCCCGGGACCGACCAGCAGCAATCGGGCAGGGCGGCAGCGTCGTTCCCGGCGGGCGCGGCGGTCGCGGCGGCGCCGACTGGAGGGGGGGGGCGGGAACCCGGAACGCGTCCACAGGTCGCGGCGGCGGGGATGGTCGGCGGCGGCCGCCGGGGCGCGTCAGCGCTCGAGCGCGTTTGCGGCGCTTCAGCACACACGGGTGGGGACGGTAGGCCGTCGGCGGTGGAAACCGGCGGCGAGGCGGCAGGCGGCACCGGCGGCGCAGCGGAGGCAGGGTGTGCCCCCCCACGCCGTCCCTCCGCCGGGGGAATCGGGGGAGCCCGAGGACCTGGCGACGGCGGCGCCGCGGCGGCGAGGAGCGGCGACGCCGGGGCGACGCGCGCGCCCGGTGGGGCTGCCAAGGCTGGTGGCAAGGCCGCCACAGGCGGCGCTCGCCGCTCGCGGTTGCCTGCTGCGTCGCCGCCGCCGCATGCGGCCAGCGGCGGCGAGACAGATGTCGCGGGAGCGCCAGGCGGCAAGCCCGAGGCGGAAAGCCGCTTCGGAGCGGCCTTTGCGGTCGGCGTCGAGCCTTCCGTGCCGATGGCGACGCGGCGGCCAACGCCGCGGCGCGGACGCGCCAAGAAAGCGGCGTGCGTAGCGACCGCGTCGCCGCGAGGCGCGCGATGGACGGTGGGCGGTGGCGTCGGCAGGGGGCGTGCGGGCGGCGTGGCGGGCGGGGCGGGCGGGGCGGGTGGATCCGCCGCCCGGCGCGCACGCGCGTCGGCCGTCGGGATGGAGGTCATGGCGGGGGCGCGGCGGGCGTTAAGGCCGTCGGTGGCGGCGGCGGCAGCTCCGTGGCCGCCAACGTGGCCATGGAGCCGGGGCCGCCAGCGTCGGCGCACCTCGGAGCAGGGGTCGTGGCGCCGCCGGCGGCGCAAGCAGCAGCCCGCCCGGCGGCGGCCCAAGCGTCCGCCGGCGGCGATTGTGCTCGGGGGGAGGCGGGCAAGGAGAAGGCAGCCGCGGCGTAGCCGCGTCGGCCATTGACGGGGGGTGGGGCGGCCGAGGCCCCCCGGCGCCACCCGCAAATGCCAGCGCCGCGCGCGCATACGGCGTCGGCGTGGCCACCGCGACGAGGGCGAGCGGCGGCAGCGAGCCCCGGTCGGCGCTGCCGGCCGCCCCGCCGCGGTCGGCCGCCGTGTCGGCGGCGGGCCGAGCGTGCGGCGTCGGCGGTGGGGCGGCAGGCGCGGAGGCGGCGGCAGGCGCCGGCGCAGCAGGCAACCACCCGGAGGTGACGGGGCATGGGGGGAGGGGGGCTCAGACCGACGTCAAGGCGGCCCGAGCACGGGGCTGCGTGAGCAGCCGCGCGCCGACCGCCGGCGCGCCCGCGTCGGCGCGCTCTTCAGCGGCGGCGGCGGCATTGGCGGCCACCGACGGGAGCGGGGCCGGCGCGGGCGGCGGCGGCGCCGCATCGTGAAGGCCGCCCGCATCGCCCGTCGGGTGCCCGCCGGCCCGCGACGACGGAGGGTGGTGGGGCAGGGCGGGGAAGGGGGGGGTGGGGGGCGGGGGGGTGAGGGAAGCAAAAACTCAAATAAGGGAGACCACTCCGGGTGACTTGGCCCAATTCGGTCCGCGGGCCCCGCCCCAGGGGATTCCGGCGCCGCGGCCGGCCGCGCCGCAGCGGGCGGCGACGCGGCCGGGCCAGGTGGAGCGTGGAAACACTTGGGCAGGGACGCGTCGCCGCCTCCGCCGCCGCCCGCCGCAGGCGGCCGGGGCGCACCCGCCAGGCGCACGAGTTATAGCGAACTCTGCTGTTGCGTCGGTCACCACCACGGGCGGGTGTGGCACAGGCAGGCCGCGGAGGCCGCGATGGCCACCGCCATGTGTGCTCAAGGCCAACGGGCTCCGCCCTTAAGTGCGTCAGAACCAGGCCAGGACGCCGTGGCATGCGCGCACGCAGCCGGCGTGCACGTAGACGGTGCGTCAGCGGTGATCAGTGCGAATATGACATCCCGCGTGTTAACGTCTACGAATCTCCCGCCTTTGAGCTTCTCCTGCTGTTGATCCTTCCGAAACAATGGAGATGGAACTGAAAGACAGCCATTCTGTCAGCATGCTCATGTGAAAGCCAACAGACATGACACAAAAACCTACCGCGCTCAGCCGCGCCGGCACACTGTATGGTCATGGTAAGCCGGAAAACCAGCCTGACAAGCAACCTGAACACGTCGACAAGCGAGCTTGATAGCGGATGCCACTCCGCTGACGCGTCCTTGGTGCATGGATGCACTCAAACTGCCTGCCCGAGATGGTGCAGTGGCAGCAGTCGATGTTTGGGAGATGCAGGTGGCAGCGAGCACACCGAAATTATTTCTGAGGGCTGGGACTTAGAGAACTGAGCGGTTCGTTCCGTCCTGTATTTGTACGTTTACACCATTACGCATTTATGAGTTACTACGATTTGCACAGACACGTTCACTAAGAGTGGCCCCCATCGTGGATATCCAGACTTCATGCGAATTTGGTTCATTCGGGCGATTGGGCTTGGTGTTGAGCTGCTTGGGGTCGTTGACTCAGGTGGTACCATGAAGACACACCGGCGACCAAGTCGATGCATCGACGAGTAACATGGTCTGTCCCACTCAATGAGGAACCCTACATGATTGCCCTCATCACCGACGCGCCCATGAGGGCAACTGTGAATTGGCTCACATCAGTGACTGTGAGCAAGAGTTGAGCAGCGCGCCGGAGAAGGATGAAAAAAGAGTTCATGTTGGGAGGAAGAGAGTATAACAAAAAGGGCGGAGAGGAAGGCTTGACAAAAGAACTGTCCTCGCATGCACAGTGCTAAAAGAGGCACGCACAAGAAGAAGACCGCGGCGGCATCTTCCAGGACTTGACTTCTCGTTCGATGTAGTTTCCCCTGCGAGACCAAGCAGTTTGTACAGCGCAACAAAAATATAACACAGAGGGCACAGCGCAGGCGGGGCCGAGCCAGGCAGAGGGGAACCAAAACGAGAGCGCCACCTGAACAGTCCGTGACATGTCAGTTTATGCGCGCGCACTACGTGACCAGAGAGAAAACATTCACCCGACAGGACGGCCCGCGGGGAAGTTACATCCAGATACAGAGCCAGTAGACAGCGGCTGAGTGATGGCAAGAATGATAGAGCAGAGGGAGACAAGTCGGCGTAGAGGGGATGCACGCGCCGCAATGGCATGCAGAAGCAATGACCAATAACAACGCAAAGAGGCTCTTGTTAGCACCTCTGTAGCAATGGATCTCCGAAAATACATAAGGAACATCATCCAATGCATGCAAGTCACGACGTTATCACTGCCCACATCCTCGGTTGGACATGTAGCCGAAGATACGAATACGAGGCACACAAAGAGAGGGTGCATGTCAAAGCATACCGGTAAACACACAGGTAAGGTCATGGTGTCGCGCGGGGAGGGCGAAGGAAGATCGCCATCAATGCGCATAACAGGGACGACGGTCGTGGAGAAGGAGGCTGGCGCAAGCTCCACCGCACCCAGCTGGGTGGTGGTGCACCCCCCCCCACCGGCTGGTGGCACTTCAAACAAGATCGCGGCACTGGATCTTCTGGTGCTGTCGTGTCAACGAATGCGGGCCACACATATTGGTGGATGCGCGACGATGATTCAAAATTGGTCCGCGATATATTGCACTTTGGAACTGATCTGTCACAGATGTTGATCATCTTCGCCTGCAGCGATTAGGCCCATTATAGACGGCAGGCTCCGAACGTGCATGCACACGTGTCCACCAATGAGCACACGCCGTTCCAATCACGCCCACTTCAATATGGGATTTTTGCACGGAACAACGCTCCCGCGCACGACGGACTTACTCGTCAAAACGTGCCCCTTTTGGGTCATTTGGGACTGGCACGTGGACGTGTGCGAGAGTTTTTGTAAAATCTCGCGCACAAACACGACGATCACGGCCGCATTTCCCAGTCGCATACCCATTTCGGGAAGACATTCGACCTGGAACGGCGGTGTCGTGATGGATCCCTCGCTCGCCGGAATTGGTCATGACAACCGTGATTGCCGGTGGTGCTGTCGAGCGCCGACACCTGAGGTGGTACACAGCGACGCAGAGAACGGTGCCCTCAGAGAGGCCGCTCGCCCGAGGGCGCAAGAGCACTCTGCTCGCCATGTACGCGGACAGCGCGCGGACACGCAATCAGCGTTCACAGCCTGCGGCGGGCCATGCAGTGACGACGGATGCTACGCTCAACCACGCACTGCACGGGACAATCAGGGTGCACGAAACCAGGGGGTGTCGACAGCAGCGCTGGCCCAGCGGCGCGGTAAGCTCCGCTCGCATAGGATGCCACTCGTGGCAGCGTGTACTGGTCGATTGGCTCTGGAAGGCTGCTCTGGGTCCAGAGAACTGGGACACTATACCTGACGGCGCGGGCCGGCCCACGTGTTGACGTGTGCCTAGTGCCACGCTGACAGGCTGACAAGCTGCCAGTGTCAGCCTTCTGCTCTCTGGGCAAGGCCGCCCCGCCCCATTTCGAGGGACGTTGCATTTACACCGCATCGGACCCTCAAGCTCGTCTCCTCGTGGATCCCGGCGTGCAGCATGACAAAATCAGGCGGAGGCACCCTGACTATAGCGCGGATCGCGGCCCCTGACTTGTGCAGCGACACCAGCACTGTACATGACGGATAGACTTAGGCGTCAGCGGATGTCCACATCGTGCGTCCAGCCAGCACCCGTCTGCTCCCTGCCATTTCTTGGCTCTAGGTAACCGACACATCCCTCGATCTACGCAGCGAGCATCACAATGGCGTCCCCCCCCCCCCCCCCCCCCCCCCCCCCCCCCCCCCCCCCCCCCCCCCCCCCCCCCCCCCCCGGCGGCGTTCCCCACCCCTCAGGCGTCGGCTACCCCACCACGCCAGGAGGCGGCGACCGCGCCTGCTCTCGAATCCGCCGCGGGAATACCGTCCGACGGCGAGGGAGGGGACATCTTTCGCTTCAGTATGGCGCCCTCTTCTGTCCCCACGGGCACCACGGATGCCGACGCCGGTACAGCGACCAACTACTTTTTCCACGACAACGCCACCGCCTTCCTGGCCAAGCTGTCTTCAGCCGAGCTGCGGGTGGTCCTACAAGTGCTCAAGATCCGTGACAAGATGCAGGCGCCGATGCCAGTCGAACTTGGCGCGGTACTTGACGCGACGGAAGACCAGGGGATGGGTGACAAAGAGCTTGAGTGCCTCGTGGACGACAAGCTGATGGCTGCCATCCCGTCGCCGACGTCACGCGTCGCGCTGCGGCCGGCCGTGAGGACGGGCGCGGCCTCGCTCTCACGGACTGCTGATGCGCCGAGGGACGTCGGTCAGGGCGACAATCTGACGGCGGAAGGCGTGTCTGCTGGGACAAGCTCGCGCGAGCCGTCTTTTTCAGACAACGAAGCTGCGCACCTGGACCACGTGGCCACTGATGAGGCACACTTCCAGTCGCTGCGCGTGAGCCAGCAGCCCATGACCAGGGCGGAGCTTGACAAGGAGCGGGCGGGGCTTTGGGACACCGTTCTCGCGCCGGCATTCAACTACTCGTCGTACGCGCTCGTCCGCCCGCAGGTCGTCGATGGCGTGCTGAAGACTGATCTTCGCCTCATGGATCCCAACATGCTGTCGACGACTCGGGACCCGAGCAAGCTGGAGATGATCTACCGCGCTCTTCGTTCCGATTACACGACCGCGTATGTTAATTACTCACACAATGGCCTGCTCGAAGGAGGGTGTGGGGGAAACCCCCTGACAGGGGAGACACGACCCGCCGGCATGAGCCGGGGACGGGTCGTGAACAGTCACGCAACACCCCCCTAGGGGGGTAGCGTGGGACAACCCCCTTGGGGGGGTGTCCAGGGAGCCCCAGGGCCACACATGAAACG
>Ga0209186_1002903_pt1 | contig 11990 bp, 10 predicted proteins | sample SidtaG_FD_187426 | JGI IMG/M metagenome (GOLD analysis project Ga0209186, IMG submission 187426) | Marine algal microbial communities from Sidmouth, United Kingdom - Sidmouth_Male2 metaG (SPAdes) (version 2) | ecosystem: Host-associated > Algae > Red algae > Unclassified | place: Sidmouth...
GAGGCATGACCCCCACCGCCATCCCCGCCTCCCACCTTCAAGCCCCCCATGGCATCGTCATCGATAGGATCTGCAGCTGCGTTTCCGCCAGGCTCTCTTCCTGCGTCACGCTCCACACCTCACTCTACGACGTGTTCCACGATGCCTTTCACGGCGCCCCTCACACGGGCCGCCAAGCCGCCGTCCACGCCGCCCTCCTCGCCGCCCTTAACGCCGCCCTCCACGCCGCCGTTAAACCCGCCGTCCACGCCACTCTTCAAGCCGCCGTCCAGGCCGCCTTCCTCTGCGGCCTCTAAACCTCCTCTTTTCTCCTATTCTACCGCCTCTGGTGCATCAGTGGCTGAAGTGGCGCTCCCTGATGTGCTCGAGCTGCTACAGGATCTCCACGGCCTAGGCGTAGACGGCGTTGCCATCACCAAGCCGCAGTTCCTGTGGGCCTTCGACGACTGCGTTGCAAACGTCTTTGAAAGCTGTTCAATCACGTCATGTCGAAGACATCGGCGACTGGTGCAACGGGGCCACTTTTCGAACGCCGGTTGAGCAAGGCTACTTCTTGTCAAACACATGCATTGCGCTGAGAATTTCGACCGACGGCTTGCAAGCATGGCGGCATCGAGGTTACGAAGGTTGGCCGATTATCGCGACGATTCCCAATGTGGATCCGAGCACCCGAGTACAAATTGTTTCACAATTAGTGCTCGGAATCACCCCGGGATCACGTCAACCGGTCGATTTGACGTCGTTCCTCCACCCAATCGCGGACGAACTCAACACCTTAGCAGCTGGAGTACGCGGCGTGTCCGTCGTGGGGAGCACCGAGCCGCAAGTCGTACACTCTTTCGTCATTCAGATTACGACAGACATGCCAGCGGGCGATAAGCTCATCAATGCGATCGGGGGCAACGGCGAAAGCCCAGGACGGTTTAGGCTCTTTTCTGGCGTTTGGCACATGACCCGCTACTACCCCCCCCCTTATGCCCCCGACGACCAACCCCCCTCCAAGCACCGGTGCTTCGACGTCATGGGCAGATCCACACCTCAGCGGACCGCCTCTATCATCGCAGTGGGCGTCAAGATAGTCGAGGACGCACGTGCAGCGGGCAAGATCAAGTCGGCTGTGCGTATGATCGCCCGTCACGAGGGGTTTACAGGGTACTCGCTATTCTTCTGCCCAAGCCCTGATGACAGGAAACGCGACCTGGCCAGAAGATACATGTGGGAGATTGGCCCGGATCTTGCGCCGTACGGCACAATGCATCTGTTCTTAAGCAACGTCGTGCCTGTCCTTTGGGGCCTTTGTTGTGGCGACAAAGACAAGCTTGGTGGAGACCAGCCATGGGATATAGCGAGCGCGGCGTGCGAGGCCGTTGGCCGCGAGATTAAGGCGGGCCGCCCGACGGTGCCCTTGAGCCAAGCGCGCTCTCTATGGAATATCAACAAGAATTCGAGCTATTGAAACCGGTCGACTGGATGTACTCTCTTCTGAGCATCGGCGAAGTCGTGCTGGCTGATAGAATTCCTGAAGAGTTTTTCAGAATGTTCATGCTACTTTGCCAAGCTGGCCGAGTACTTTCCAAGCTAAGTGCCATGACAACAGACGAGCAGAAAGATGTGGACAAGCATCTCAGACTCTTCTGCTCGGCATTCTGTACGCATGTGTACGCAGGCAAGAAGGAAAGACTACGTGCATGCCGGCCAACAGTTGTCGCCCTCCTGGATGTTGCCGCAAATCTGCGTTCCTGTGGCCCAGCGTGGTCATTTTGGCAGTGTCCGGCGGAGCGCCTGATTGGCACTTTGTCGCGCCCGATTCGTTCACGACGCTTCCCGTACGCTGCGCTGACGGATGCGATCACTTCCAGGTGCACAGCTGAGCTGGTAACAAGCTACGCGCAGGGGCATCTCTCACGAGCATAGGCGGCGGCAACCGGAAAGCGCCTACGTCGCGAAAGTCAAAATCCTTTCGGCGCGTTTTTGCTCTCGAGAGAGCCCAAAGTGGATCTGTTGCCTCCTAGAAAATCCGTGTCTGCTCTGATTGGCCAGGAGCTGACGCGAATGCAAGCTGTTTTGGTGTTGGAAGGCGCGTCTGTCGTTCCTGACAAGATACTTGCCAAGAAGTGTTTCCGCCTGCGACTGGCAAATGGTCAAATTGCGGGAACCGTGTCTCAATCGGACGAGCTCGACGACCGGCGACGAGACTACCTCGTGCGCGTAAGGTCACACGTGCGCCGGGAAACAAGGCGCGAACACGGAGAGGAGCATGCCTTGACCAACATTTACGAGACCGCGCACCACTACGCGGTATTAGTAATCGACGGCGCGCCGAAGGTGTTCGCGTACCTCCAGTGCGGGAAATCTTCGGCCGACCACCGCGGCGCACTTGGGCTGCCCGAGAAGTGGCGAGCCACTGAGTGCTTCTCCAGCTTAGGTGGAAATATGCGCCATGTGAACGTGGAGGCTATCGATGCTGTCGTGGGTACTCTCTTTGTGGGGGACAGGCATATCGTCCTGTACACGAGGGAGGCGCTCAGCATGAAAAAAGTTGCTTACTCTTGTCGTCGTCGTGTTTAGTTCCGCGCGCGAAACCCCTCGTGGTGCATTGTCGTCTTTTTGAGGGTAGAGAGAAGGAGGAAAGAGAAGCTGGGGATATGGTTCTTTGTGAGGGGGAGTGCAACCGCCTGGAAAAGGCAACTTACGAAAGCAAGTGATTTATGGGTGGCATACTTATTTCTTTGAAGTTGTTTTTAGCCACACGCTATGTGGGGGGGTCAGGCCCCGACATGCCATGAACGTGGGGTTAGGTTAGCATTGGCCATTCATGAGCGCTCGTGGATCGTGCACGCCACCCCCTCTGTCCTATCAAATTGCGGCGGGAGGTGGGCTCGCCGCGAGGCCAGACCGCCACCCCCTGACCTCCACCGCCGCCATATTCCCAGAATGGGCGATTCCTTACAGATATCACACCCCACCCTGAAGCCTTGATCCTTTCAGCTCGGCTCCCTTCTTCGGCGCCCAGTTTCCATCAGCGCCGTCAACACCTCGTTGCCACCCACGGACACTGTCCTTGTCTCAGATCTGTGCACCACCCCCCCCCCACTTCGGCTGCCATGCCAACCCGGCGGAGGTCTCGCTCGGCTTCTGCGCCTTTGGGTGCACGCCAAGTGAGCCAGACATGTATCCGCGTCTGATAATCCCCGTCGTGTGTTTGATGGGAGGGGGAATGTACCGGTCTTGAATACTCTTCAGTGAGGGTGTTTCTTCCTTTTCATGCTTCTTTCGCGGCTGCTGACCATCATTGTCATGTTCATTGCATCTTTCGCTTTCCATATATGCTGTGTTCAGCGGTGGAAGGTATTTTGGCTGCCTCCCAGGTGGCTGCGGCCTTGATCTTGGCAGCTGGCACTGCCAGTGCTCCCCTCCCCCCGGCCCCCCTGCCTCCCTCTCCGGCGGCTCTCCCGGAAGCACCCCCCGCGCTCCCTCCATCTCCTCCTTTGGCGCCCCTGCCGTTGCCCCCTCCTCTCCCGTCCCCCCCCCCGCCCCCGCCCTTCTTGCCCGGGCACAATGGGCGGGGGGGGATTTTCCTCTGCGGCGCCCGCCCCCTTTTGCCTCCCTCCCCTACCATCATGAAGATCAACATCTTTAAGGACGGGCGAATAGGGCTCATGGCGAGGACCGCGGGCTGCTGAAGACGAGGACAGACCTTGCGATCATTAGGATCCTGCGGTCGCGACAGCCGTTCTGTTCGCATACGGCGGACTGGCTGCGCACCGCGGTTCTTCACCTCTAGGGCTGCGTGCCGCGCCTTGCGGTGTGTGATGCGGGCTGGGGGGCTTGCGCGCTTCTCTCGCGCGGTCTATGTCACCGGCGGCCGCGGAAGGCGCGCGCGCGAACCGTCACTGCGGCGACGCCTACGCCCCTCGCCGTCAACGCCCCCGCGGACGGCGCCACGGCGTCGACGGCCAACGATGGCGACACTCCGGCGCAGGCGACGCAGGAGGAGGAGCTGACGCAGCAGCAGCTCGAGTTTCTGAGGCAGCTGGAGTAATGGAAAAATTAATAGAACAAAGAATGACTGCAATGAAACAGAGTAAAGAAAAAACAGTGATCAGACCACCATCGGTACCAATTGTGCGAGCCGCGCATGACTGTAGCCCTCATTTGTGGAGTGTACAGTCAATATCCGGCTATATGACACCCCTGCGCACATGACAGCCCCTGTCCAGCGATGCATTCTCACGGCGCACAGGCCCGATCGTTCTCGTTCCGACTGAGATCTCGGGCGATCACTGCCTCGCTGATTGGTCAATCGCCAGATTTTTCGCCCCGGCTGTCTCACGGTCTTCGGTCGATCGCACGAGCAAAGACCACAGTACGCATTTGATTTGATGTCAAGCCGTGCTCTCGTTGTCTGTGCGGCTGCAAGAACACACCCGTGTCGGCAGACCCGTGCAGTCGACCAGTTGACTTGGCAAGAAACCGGCACCTCCACCCGCCTTCCCTCCATCCTCCCTTTCCCCTCCCTCCCAGCCATTCGGGATCTAGGAGAACGACTATGACGAAAGAAAAAACAGCAATATTCTTCCTCGAGGTCCGACGGGTCCTCGTTCTCCCCAATCTCGTCGCTCTCCTCACTCTCCTCACTCCTCTCACTTCCGTACGAGGTGACTGACGCGCTCGAGGCGTCACTATCAGACGAGTCCTCCCTCTCCTCACCCCCTCCCCCCTCAACCTCCTTGTCGTTGCACCCCGCTCCCTCGACAATGTTTTTTATTATAACATATAATACATAATATATATTAATCTTGTCCGCCGTAGCGGCCAGCACACCCTCATCGTCCTCCATCGAAAGCCAGTCTTGCACAGCCATCTCCCTCACGGGTGTCGGCGTGTCGATAAATGCCTCCTGTCCAAACCGACAGTCGCCCAACAGTGACACGACGGCATTGACATCATCTCCGAGCTCACGAGAGGATGCACGGTACTCTCCGTGCAAGGAGGTGACCTCGGTGGTAAGCGCGTGAGGCAAAACTGGCGCCTTGACCCCACAATGTGCGATTGTGGAAGGCTCGACCGCCTCCCATTCCTCCATCACAATCTCGGACGCGTCTTGGAGGTGGGCCCCAGCGCCGCCCCGAACACAGCGGATATCGGCCCGTGGAACGCGCACTCGTGCTCGGCGACGTCGATCCGGCCGCGAATCTGGGGTGGCGGGCCAGTCTGACGGAAACCCCCAGATGCCCGGGCCGCCCACCGCCGCAGACGGATTGCTTCCGTCGTCTGAAGCGGCGGCGGCCAATGAAGCGCCGCCCCCTCCTAGGCCGTGAGCCGCATCGGGCGTTCGGAGCCGCCCGCCGCACCTCAGTTCGCGCTGCGCGCCGTGCGGAGCAGCGTGCTGCCCGCCGCACAACAAATCTCGCCGCGCGCCTCTCCGCGCTGCGCACCGCCCGCCGCACAGCGAGCCATGCCGCTCGACGCTCCGCAAAAGCCGCCGCCGTAGCCGCTGCGCTGGAGGGCACACGTGGTCGGTCGTCAAGTTCTGGCCACGAACCGTCCCGGAGATGCCACCGGCGCACGCACGAGGCGCTGGCAGGCCCCGCTGCACGTGGCGTCCCCCCCGTGTCGCCAACAATCGCACCTTCCCCTGTGCTGCCAGCAGTGGGCAATGTGGCCGACGCTTCGCCAACATCCACCGCCCGTTCGCGCCCGCCCGCAGCAGCGGCGTTCCGAGCGGCACCAGCGGCACCAGAAGCACCAGCGACACTAAGTGGCCGGCGATTGCACAGGGTCGCTTCAAATGCACCCACGACTAGTTCCAACAGCCGCCGCTTGTAGCGTCTTTTCAGACACTCAATCATCCCCAGGTCCAATGGTTGGTAGATGGACGTACAGTTGGAAGGAAGCGCAAAGAACTTGACTGGATCGCTCCCGAGGTCGCCGTGTGCCCCGCAATTGTCCGACACCAGGGCGACTGGTTGCGTCGTGCGGGCCCGAACCGCGACGAGAAAGATCGTCTCAAACCAGGACTTGAAGTGGTCACCGTCCATCCACGCGTTCGTCTGGGAGAAGTAGGGGAGCGGGCACGGCCGACGGGGAGGCTTAAAACACAGCGGTTGCTTCGCCTTGCCAATGATGGCAACCGGGATCTTGTGGGCGCCGGTAGCGTTGCACGCCAAACCGAGGGTAATGCGGTCTTTAGCTTTCATAGCTTTCGTACCTCGCGCCTGCCGCCGTTGGCCAGCCTGGACGTAGGCCCGATTGGGGATGCACCAATAGAAGAGGCCCGTCTCGTCCATATTATAGATCCTCTCCGCTGGATAAGCCTCGAGCGCCGCCCGAATATCTTCGATGCGCTTCGCGGCACCCGCAACGTCTGTCGATCCTGTTTCGCCCCATAGCGCCACGTTACTAAGACAGTGACGCTTCGCCCAATTCTGGATCAAATGGGGGGACCCCTTAAAGCCGGCGACCCCTTGTTCCGCCGCAATCCGCCGTGAACGGGCCTCCAGGAGGCCGCGAGACACTGGAGGGTGCCGCCCGCCCACGCGCTGCAAGGTCTTGTACCAATCATTGGTCGGGATGATCCCGCAGGGACTGAGAGATACCGTCAAAGTAGGAACGACGAAGGCGCGGAGCCGACAGGTCCTCCGCCGCTGCGGCCTGTTGCTTGTACTCATCCTTGTTCCGGTAGATGTTCCGCGCAGCCGACAGGCTGATGTGCCGACGGAACATGTCCAGGATTTGCGCCCAAGTGTAGCCGGCGTCCTTGATGTCTATTAAGGCAGTCTTATCACCTAAGGGTATGGAAGTTCGGGGGCTTGCGCCTCTCCCGTAACCCCGGGCGCCCAATACCTCCCCTGGCCACGCCGGCTCCCCGCCCCGCACCGCCCCGGAAACTACGCCCAGCGCCACGCCCGCGCGCCCCGACGCCGCCCTGGCCTTGTCCAATCGCGCGCCGACCACGTAAGCTTGGCGGGCTTGCCGCCGTACCCGCAGAGCTTGTGCCTGCCCCTTCCCCGTCCAGAGATGGAGGTGGCCACCATGGTGCTGTTGACAGCTCCAATGGGTGATCACGGAGGGCTGAAGCTGTTGCTGCTGTCGCCGCGCGTGCTGCAATCTGGATGACTTTCACGGTTTGAGATGACGGGCTTGGACACACCTCCTCTGCGGTCGCGGCAGCCGCCGCGGCGGCGACGTTTCTGGCGTGTCGCCATGAGCCTGGAAGGTCCTGGGGGGGGGAAGCAACTGCAGGGATAACGAAAGCACTGGCAGAAAGACTAGCACACGCACAGAGAAGAACAAGCTCAAATACAAGCACAAACAAACAAGGATCTCCCATTGGTAGCGCAACAAAAGAAAAATAAGGAAACCACAAAAGGAAATGACCAGACCTCAAACCCCCGCGGCCTGTACTCTAAATCACACGGAACCACCGGAGCACCCGCAGGGTCAGTCGCAAGCCGAACATGCTGTCATCCACAGCCCCTGTCTCGGGGTTCCGGTAATGCAGACCAAGCAACAAGCGGTCGGGCAATGTACAAGGAGCAGTCAACGAGGGGCCGACAGGCGCGGGGCAGACAACTGCGGTACCGACGACGACGGTGGGGCCGCTGACGACGGTGGGGCGGACGACGGTGGGTCCTGGACGGTGGGGCCTGCCTGGATGGTGGGTCCTGGACGGTCGGGTCTATACCCCCTGACTCCTGGAATGCAATTCAATTCCTGCCCACCAGACTGTGTGCCACAGAACGATTGGATGGTCCATCGACGCTGCAGAGAAGATTGTCGATCGAGAATCTCCCACATACATGACATGTCATATCACTGGAGCACATATAACCGGATATTGACCGTATTGCAGTCTTCTCAATTCTGGCCGATCGCAGCATCGACCTGCAGTCCGCACAACTGCCTATTGGCCGAGAGCTCTTATCCGGCCCAATGGACGGCTGCCGTGCATCTGTTCACAAAAGTTGTTCTCGTCGGGATCGGCAAAAACTGGGGAGACTGCAATAAGTATGATCGGAAAAGCTCTGGGTCGTCGTCGCTTGGTCTTGGCTGAGGTCGATAATGGGCCAATCAAAGTTCGGCAGATTGCGGTTTTATCGCGGTTTCGACTTCGGCTCGAGGTCCTTCTCCGGGGATCACGGATCGAGGTTTTATCGCGGTTCTATTCCCGTAGGGCCGTCTCGTGGCCTCCTTGAGGTGTGTGTTGCCTCGCGGGTAGCGAGCCAGCCGGCGGACGGCGGAGGATCTAGCAATCTTGCTGCCTTGTTGGCGCCGTCGAGGCCGGCCGTGGCGACCCCAATCAGAGTGGGCCATGGCGGTGCACTTTGTGTTAATGCAAAGAACCGAGGCGTTCGAACTGCGCGACGAAACGTATGTCATCCTGCACAGCTCCTTTTTCTACGAGCTCCGTGGAGACCCCCCCGCAGGAGCTAGTGACGGCGGCTCGCGCCGTACTGCCCGCTTCTTCTGCCGATATCAGGTCGGTTCCACTTCGCTAGACCCCTGGGAAGGTCCCCACTTTGCAGGCGCACTGCGCTCCTCCACCTGAACTGCTTCAAGCGTTCGTGAGCTCTTTTTGAATCACAGCTCACAAGCGTTTAGACGCAGTCTTTGGACATCACCCTGCATCAGAGAGGGTCGGCTGAGATTTGTACAGAAAAAAAACGACGCTCGTTTTCTCTCACTTTTTCGCACCTTTTTTTCCACACCAACAAGAGGACAAATCAGAGGCACGTATCAAGCTTGTGGATCTTGTATGAGGGCAGATAGCATGCCAGCTGTTCAGTTGTTTGAGCTCCCGCGTGGGCTTTGCACGCGCTGTTGGCGAGTGTTCTTCTTGCCTTGTGCCCCTCCGATACGGGCTCGAATTTCCTCTCCGAGATCGAGACAGCATAAGTTGAGTCAAAGAATTTCTCATCAGGAGGGGGCTACCGTAACACAAGTTGTAATAACTACTGAACACTCTGAGACTGCCTTTCTATGCAACGGACCTCCGCCCGTCTTTTCCACCGCGCGGATGGCAACGTGCGTTTGATCATGCCCAATCCGTGCGGAATCTAGCCATGCCAATCAGCACGGAAAGAACGAGCTCAGAGCGTCGCGTGGGCGCTGTCGAAAGAAGCAGCACGCTCGCACCCGCCATGCCCGCTCCTTGTCGCCCAGAGAGCGGTGCACGCAAGCGCGATCGTGCCATGAACCGCATCCCAAAAGAATGTTCTACGCTGGTGTCTAACGTGCGGAGCTTTTTCTAGGGCGAGCACGTGCCACTGAATGTGGGGGGGCTCGGATGAGAACGGGGAGGGGAGTGAAGATGAGAGTGAGTCAGACGAGGATGAGGACAGCGACTGAGTGTCTTGCGCGTTTTCCGCATTATTGGTAGTAGTTTGGTCTCCTCTGTTGCTTGACACTCTCACGGTCGGCTTTGGCGGTACCGCTCGTCCGGGTCCAGAAGTCAGGACCAGTCGTCTGGGTCCAGAAACCAGTCTGCTTGGTTTTCGCGTTGTCATTGTAGGATAAAAGTTCTTTGATCGGTGCAATTCTGATCAGGGGACCTCATTTTTTGAAAGTTGCCTTGTTCTTCGAGGTGCTCGCACTAGTTTGCTTCTCGATTCGAGACGATCAGAGGCACGGGTGACCTGATCTGGCGGAACGGCACCATATGAGATGACGATATGAGAGATATACACGGCCCACTCATACGCGGTGCATAGCAATCAGACTATTTTTGGACCTAGGCAACAGCACCTCTCTCATGCATCCGTGTGTAAATTTCGAGACCGATCCCTACAAGAGCCAGGCTTCTATGGCCATGTTTCTAGAGCTCTAGTAAAGTGGAATCGACTTTAGTAAAGTGGAATCGACTTCAATATCCCTGTGCATCGTCGGGAAAGTGGGGCGCATACTAGACGTGCACTAGGACGCGTACTAGACCAAATTTCATGTACTACAGGCCCGATTGCCTTACTGGCATCAGTTCGGAGCGGCCGCCGTCAGGGGGGGGCCGAACGCACGTCATCTGGCGGGGGGGGGGTCCAGAACGTGGGCTACAAGTCCCACGTGCTGGCCGCGGTGGGGGGGCAAGCTCAGGTTCGCAGATGTTTAGTCAGGTTCGTCAGGCGCGGGAGTCTGGGCAGAGGGCAAGAGAGGGCAGTAGTCATGTAGCACCCCTTTACACGCCCGCAACTCTCGCGTTTCGAATTCGCACCCTTTCGCTCTGGCCCCACTCGTAAACCAATTCGGCCCCACACCAACGCAGATCCTTCATTATTTCTCCTCAAGGGTCGTTCGGGCCCGACCAATATTCAATAATTGAGATTGCGCGTCCGACCGCAGGGCCGATTGGAACCGGCGGGGTGGACGCGACCGCTCCTCACCCACCGCGTGTGAATAACTTGGTGGCGGGAGTGACGGTCGCGCTCCCTCTGTCATGAGAGTGACGGCGCCCGGTGAGACTGTGCGGCACGCTCGGGCAGGTGCCAACATGAGCAGACGGGTGCGACCGCTCCCCAGCGATGCCGGGGAGGCGCCAGCGCTGCGCACAGAGCGTGGCGGTGCGTGCTCACGCGGCCCAGACGCCGCGACGGTCGCGATGTGTGCAAGAGCGCGGGCGGCGGCATGGCACGCAAGGGCACACTGGCGGTTGGCGGTGCCGGGAGGACGTTTGGGGAGGTCCGCAAGTGCGGAGTGGGGGTCGAGCGCCTCCGAGAGGACAGAGAGGGACGCGGGGAGAATACTAGCACGGAGGGAGAAGGGGAAGATCCATCGACGAGCGCTGACGACAAACACTGGCGCCGTCGGCGTGGACATCCTCGGCGGCACCACGTACCGCGCGCCACGACTATGGGCAGCGCTGCGTGTGCTGCGCCGAGCCCGACGGGCAGCACGCCTCTCTGCCCTCGCTACATGGAGCTAGGGGGTCGAGCGCCCGCTTGGGGCTTGCACGATGTTCTTGGCGCCCCTTACGGGGGCTGCCTCGAACAACGAGCGCCTCTTCATGGGCCTGCACGATGCACTAGGCGCCTCGTCTAGAGGCAGCCAAACATCGAGCGCCTATGGTTCTCACGGAGCAGCCTGGTTCGCGCCTACAAACACCTGATGCTCCCTTGGCGGAAGGCCTTCGAGTTATTTCAACCAGTACGTCTTCCACTTCTTTTCTCTGTGCGGTTCATGGGTCTTGCGTGTGAGATGTGGTGTTTGGTACAAAGAGTTCTTCCCTCGTGCTGCTAGTGGCCGACATGACGGGGGAGGCGGGGGGGAGCACGAGGAATGGCCGCCCCGTCGTCGGCTGGCCGCCGCGGGGAGGTTCCTTGCCGTGGGAAGCGGCGGCAGCCCAAGCGGCGTGGACCGCCGCCGCGTCTACCACCACCGCCACAGTTACTGACCACGGCGCACGACGCGGCCACGGCGGGAGCGGCGCCGCCGCGCGCATACCGCGTGCGTCCGCGGGTCGGCACCCCCCCCTCCCGCGCCCCGTTTGCGTCACGCGGCAGCCGACCGGCCTTGGCTCGCGCCGGCGGCGGCCGCACCGTCCCCCCGCGCCCCGCGGTACGCCGCCTCTCTTCAATTTTTTTGTTGTTGTGCCGCCTTCCCCCCGCGCCCCGCGGTACGCCGCCTCTCTTCATTTTTTTTGTTGTTGTGCGCGCGGCGCCCCCCCTCCCCCACCGAAGGTGCGTTGTGGGTGCAGGCGGCGGCGCGCAAGCGGTGGTGGCCGCCGTCCCCCCCCCCTTTGACATCCCGTGCGCCGCACGCGGTCGCTGTCGCAGGCGCCAAGCCGCCCGTTTTCCGACGCGGTGGCGTCCCGACGCTCCCACCGCCGCGCCGCCCGCCGCCGTCGCCGTCACGCGCATCCAGTGGGCGCCCTCCCCCCCCTCCCTGGTACGCGCCGCCGTGCCTGCTGCGGGGCATCCCCCCCACCCGCTCGCGCGGGTCGCCCCCCCCGAGCCGCGCGCGCGGCCGCCGCGCGTCAACAGCCGGTCGGCCGCCCCCGC
>Ga0209186_1002904_pt1 | contig 11989 bp, 17 predicted proteins | sample SidtaG_FD_187426 | JGI IMG/M metagenome (GOLD analysis project Ga0209186, IMG submission 187426) | Marine algal microbial communities from Sidmouth, United Kingdom - Sidmouth_Male2 metaG (SPAdes) (version 2) | ecosystem: Host-associated > Algae > Red algae > Unclassified | place: Sidmouth...
CCTGCGGCCGACGGCGACCGCCAGAGGTGCGGCTGTTGCCTTTTCAGGCACGACCGCCGCCCGACCGCGGCCAGCAGGACGCGGCCGGTGCCGGCCACGACGCAGGAACAGCCGGTCGTGACGCAGCCGGTTCCGTCGCCGATTCCGGCGCCGCGACCAGCTCTTCAGGCCGCGCCGGCCCTGCGGGCGCCATCTGTGCTGGTGGTGGCGCCTGTTGGGGGGGGGGCGGCGTCGGCCGTGGTACCGGCACTCTGGCGGGGACCGCTCGTGATGCAAGTGCAGGACCTGGCAGCGGTTGAAACCCCAATGGGGTGCTCCACTCCAGATACGTCGACGGCCGCCCCGCGTGTGCCGTCGTTAACAATAGGCATGGTTCTGTCGGCCAGCACCAAGGATGGAAGGTGATCGGGCGGGAGCGAGTACCAGCACGACAGGGCTCGAAGGGGACAGTAATTGTTTCTCAGCCGGCTGCCACACGCGTTGGTGGGTTTGGAAGAAGGGTAGGGGCTGAGGATGTGATGGTGGTGTTTGGTAACCGGTGACGACGGCCGCCTCGGCCTCGGTGGCCCAGTCCGCATTGGGCAAAGAAGAGACCCGAATAAAATGATCGATTAATTCAAAAAATACAGATTTTTTAATTAATCGATAGATTAATCGATGTCCCCCGCCAAGAATTTGTATTTTTGCCATCCATGGTGCGCACCAACACCATAATATTGTGATTTTTGCGGGAATCGTGGCGTGATGTGAGTGGCTCCCCCATAATATGGTGCCCCCGATATTCGTTGTGCTCCAGCGGTGCGCGCACCATAACGCGGAATGCTGTGCTGACTTTTTCGCATCTATTGTGCACCTTCCATCCAATGGTATCTCATGTTTCCATCTGTCGTCTGTGCGGCACAGTGTGGCGATGTCTACGCCGCCGACTCTGGGAGCCGACCACGACGTCGCATGCCTCGCAAACCCTAAGACCCATAATCCCCCCTTCCCACGACGCCCTATTTGTCGTGGTCATGGATCCCAACGCGCCCGCTCAGCTGCTTTGAGGCACTTCTTCTTCATCATCGCCGTGTGCAGCGGGCCCACAACCGTCGTCAGAAGAACGTCTGCTTTTGCGTGTTTTGGGGCGAACAGAAAGTCTGCCATCCGCCCTAGGGCTCTATCAAGGCTGAATTTTCCCAGAAAGGGCGCCCAATTCATCTGTTCGCCAGGATAGATGCATCTCCACTCGAGAAGAGAGAGCCACAGCATGAGACGTATGCACTTCACCCTTCTAAAGAGAGAGAGAGACGGAGAAGCATCTGTCGCTCTCCTAGCAGGCGCTATGTGTGGAGTGAGGCATGATTCGTGTTCTCACAAACACAAGTATGTAAGGACCTCGCATGGGATGGGCTCTGAGAGCCTGTCAAGGGGGATCGATCTGTTCTTTGCACAGGAATTCCGTTCCTTCAAACAGGAACACGGCCCACCAAGCGGCTCAAAACAGGCAAAAACAGACGTGCTGTTGACGGCGGTTCTGGGCCCGCTGCGTAGTGGGCAGGTGATGCTGTCTCCGGTGGCGGCCGCGGCGGCGATCAGTCTCTTTTCTCGCAGTGCGAGGTGATGATTTGAAAAGCACAACACCCTTTCATGCCTTTGCCATGCCCCACCCTGGCGGCCTGGAAAGGCATGTTGGATCAACATCGTGGCACTCAAAGATGGTGTGGCAGTGAGGAGTTTTGACACTTGGCACGCGCAGAGCGCTCAGCTCGGGATTGCGAGCGTCGTGGCACAAAATCATGCACTACATTTGGTCGCATTTCAATGGCCTGACTCTTTCCGATCGCGGGTTTCCCCCATACGCTGCACCAAACGTTGGGATGGTGCAGATCTGACACCAAACCATCGGATTATGGTGTCGGATCGACACCATCCCAACACTTGGTGCGGATCGTGCACTATAAATCTGACCGCTGGGCACCCTTCCGCACCATAATTTGGTGCTGCACTATAGTTTGGTGCAGGATCCGCACCGCTGAGCTTGCTCTGACCTTCTGCGAGTGTGCCACAGTCAAGTAGCCCCACATTTTTTGACACAAACGGCGTCCCTCAAGCAGCCGGGCCCTGGATATGTCGGCGAATATGTGAGACGCTCGCCTGGAGAATCATCCAGTTTCCTCGTCAAGTCCGAATGACGCATAATTGGTCATCAGACAGCCTGTGGCACGAGGTGTGTGGCCAGTAGTGTACAACCGGCAGTGTGTAGTCGACGGTGTGTGCCAGAAGGTACTCGCCCCAAAAGCGCCGTCAAGAACGTCGGCCCCATCCCGTCCTCAAACTCAAGCGAAGCGTACAGCCGAGAAAAGTATATGACATGCCTCTCTGGAGGTAGAAAAAAGCAAGCCAGCGCACAGCCCGAGGTTCCTGGCTCCACTTTGGGAGGTGATCGGAAGCAGGACAACGCATGGCATGTACGGCAGCATACGGCAGTGGGCGTGCAGAAACATGGCGCGCACGCAGCAGCTGGATGATACGAAAACAATGCGGGAAGGGCGACGGCGAGGCGCTCGAAGCGACGCGGGTGGGTGACAAGCTGTCCATGGCAGATCTGTGTCCGTCGAGGTGGCGACACCGCTCTACGCGTGAGCCCTCAATTTGTCATCCAGCGCTCGTCGCCGGCGTTGACAAAATGCGTGTATTCTGAAATAGGGAGTTGTGACAGTCTGCCGAATCCGCGCTGTCGACAACCTAGGTTCAGATTACTATTTTAGACATGGAAGGGGGCTACGTTTATCGCCTACCCCCGGAACAAGTGCGGGGCCAGACTGGACCAACTGCAAACCATGTGGTTCGGATAGGGTTGGTGAGCACAAGCAATTTTGGCGGGCGTGAGGGCGTGACACGCTAAATCACGTTAAATGACGCCCAAACACGCCTTTTTTTCGATCAGCACGCCCATCACGCCCAAAGTAGCCCCCCCTATAGATCGACTCATAGCCCCCTTTTTCGATGATTTTATGAAATCCAGGCACCACATCGGTTCCATGAGTCGGCCGTCATGCCAGACGGACGCGGCGACTGCACCTGGGTTCTACTGGCCTCTATTCCGGAGAAGCATGACCATGGAACAGCCACATGGGTCTATGAAGCGGGGCTTCTGCATCACTGAAGGCACAAGCTCAGCTCTCTTTGCTGACGTAGTGGGCATGGCTCGTAGCATGGAACGTACACCATCAGAGGTGTCCATGCCGTCTGGGCGTCGGCATGATGCGCACAATGTAGATGTCGCATAAAACGCCGTGTCACCCCAGCCCACAGAAACAGATAGGGACACCCGCTCAGCTGAGGGAACCCACCCGCACACCCTTGCTCTACTCTCGCCCGGTGACACGGTCACCTAGGAAAACACCCGAAGGCGCAAAGAGGGAGGAAGGAGGTGAGAACGCAGTTATTTTTTTGTGGGGAAGCCGGGCCACGCGCGCCCCGCTGTCCCCTTAAGCTATCCGAGCAATCGGGCCCAAATGGCCCCGAATCCCACATAGTAGCCTCCCCATGGCGGACATCTGGGGATCCATACCAGTGGACCCCCCTACTGTACAGCAGATAATTCAAGCAGTTAACATACAACCGCAAACGACCCACAATCAATCAAGATCCCAACCAGCAAGGACAGCGCCACCTGTCTGAACCGGGGCGTGACACGTCATCCGCGTCGCCCGGCGCCCCATCGACCTCCTGGCCAGCAAAAGGGGTTGGACCGGGCCGAGTAATGCGACAGTAGGCATCATGACGATGTCCGGCAAGTGTTCGTTCATCTCACAAGATGGGTGCCCACATGAAAATCAATGACCTAAACCTGTCTGATGCGAGATCCTCCACGAATTATTAGACATTCAGTTCGGCAGTAAACAAGCCCGCCCTAAGCACGCCCCTGGAAAGCTGGGCGTGAGGGCGTGACACGCCCTAAATCACGAGCTTGAGAACACCCCATGCCGGGACGTGAGCACGTCTGGGACGTGCTCACCAACCTTAGATGTTGCCATTGGCCGGGGCTAAGTCTAGTACTTATGCCCCCCCGCCGGGAGTTGCTTCCGTCCCTCCGTACTTCGGTTTGCGGGCTATGGGACGGCTGTCCGTCTTTAAATAGCCCCCCTATTGGGAACCGGGGTTACTATTTCGTCTCTCTTTCTCGTTTGTTTTCGTCTAGTTATTATGATGCCGGCCATGGCCCGCGCGGCCCCGTCTTGCTCGCCATCTAGATCTTGGCGTCCCTCTCGAGTCCTAGCCTTTGCGCGCCTTTGCGCCGTTCAGGTCCTCTCGGAAGGTAGACCCTTTGGGTCCTTCTATTTTGCATTGTCGGTGTTGCTACAGGGCATTTGCTCGCGCCTTCTTCGTTGCCACGCTAGGTTCAGACGTCGGTCAGCGTCTCTCAGTTAGGCCCGTTCCGTGACATGGGTCCGTGTTTGTGACGGTGTTTGTGACAAGCGTTGTCGAACGCTGGTTGGCTGAATTCTTCCACGTGCTCAACTTGCCCATGCCGATCCCAGGCATGCCTGGCTTGCGCCACTCGGCCGGAGCCATGTGATGAGGCAGGCTGAATGGCCTGCCTGGAGAATTAGAGTCGATCACGGTCGGAGTGACGCAAGAGTTTTCCGATGAATTGGCGAGGGAATGGTGTCGAGTGATCTCACCGCACGTCGGCCAAAGCCGCAGCCGCTGCGCTGCAGTTGGGCGGGTTACACCTCCTCCCACCGCACGCAACGGTCTGCTCAGTCGGCTTTTTTCGTATTCGTACGCGGCCACACCGCTTCCCGCCACAGCCTGTACGTTCTTTACCTTTTTGCGCTATGAGGGGACCGGTGACGGGGGCCATCCCGCGTCAGACGCCAACCGGAGATGCAGCTGTGTGAGCTTCCGCAGAGGGTGCCGCGGTAGGGGCACGCCCCTCTAGTCACTCCCTCCACCCGCGGTGGTGCGTGTCGCCACACGGTGCGCGCCCCAGCGCCCGTGCCGATCAGCCATGTTGCTGCACACGCGCACCAGCGGGCGGTCAGAAAGCCGCAGACGATTGAGATTGGAGTCGAGATATTGAATTATCTTGCTGTACGTACATTCATTGACATCACATACCCATATCCTGCCTGATGTCCCGGAATGCTCTGACCGGTGTGACGCCGGGTTTGTGGCGTAACAAACGCGCAACACAAACCCGGATCCATGTCACGGAACGGGCCTTATCCCTTCCAGGAAACGCAACTGAAAGGGCGGGAAGCAGGGATAGGAAGTCCAAATGACATTCAGAGAAAGTGTGCGATAGCATGCGCTAGTGACGAGATCGATTGGTTGCCTTTACCGTCGATCGGCTCCTGTTTCCCAATGGAGCGCTGGGAATCGGCGATTTGCGTCCGTCAATCGGCACGATCGCTCGAGTGGGAACAATCACGCAAGGAGGCAGCCTAGAAGTGACAGTATAGTCAGCATGAATGGACTGACGGGTGCCACTTGAGATGGGAAGCTTTCCTGAAGTGCAATAACTCGGTTACTCGGCTGGTTATGCTGAGAAGGAAACTCTTGTTTGGCGATTGGGAAACCTGCAATTGTGATATTATATTGGATGTCGAGTTGTGTTCGGAACCCTACTAAAATGTACCTTTCCTCGAAACGGCTAAGCGCCGCGCTCGAGAGCACTGTCCGGTGTCGTGTACGAAACAGAGACCGAGTCCCTCGCAAGGAGAAGAAGCGCTGTAGGATCTGAGACCCTGCCCGTTGGGCCGCGATTTGGGAGCTTCCGCGCTGGCAGGCTCTGTTCATCGTAGCCTCTTGTGCCCGCTATCCTCGGCATGCAGGCTGCTCAGGCCACATTAGCGCTCGGTCCCACGGCCATTGGGTTTCTTTTGGGGCTTTTCCCGCCGGTATGCGCTGTTCATGGTAGCCTGTTGTGCCTGAAAATGCGTCATGAAGTCTACTCAGGCCACGGCGGTGCTCGATCCCCCGGCCGCTGGTTCTGTTCTGGGGCTTTTCGTGCCGGTAGGCGCTGTTCATTGTTGCCTGTTGTGCCCGAAAAAGTTGGCATGGAGGCTGATCAGGCAACATGAGCGACCATTTGTACAGGCGCTGGTCTTTTTGGTAGGTGTACGTCTGCCCGCCGGCAGGCGCTCATCATAGTAGCTCACATACCCAGAAAAGTACAGGAAATATTCTGCTCAGAGCGACTGAGCGCCGGGACCCGGGGGCGTTGGCTGTGCCGTGAGACGCTTTCCGCCGGAGGGTAAAAGTAATGCAGAGCCGTCAAAAGTGGGTATGGGTGGATGCCGTTTGCCTCATGAGCCACTGAGACATTTTGTGCGAAATGCCACACTGGTTTGAGTTTCTGTTTCGAAACAGTATGATACGCTGCTGCGATGGTTTCTGGCATGTTGTTCGTCGATATCGATGTTCCATTTGATCCATGCAGAGAAAAGCAAGAAATCCGTTGGCTCCGCTTTTTGACATGCAATTGTGTAGCCTGAAGGAACAATCCGGCACCCACGCTGCTGGTCATGACGAGTCCCCAGCTGAGGACTTCAGGAACTCCCAGTGTCGTGAGCGGTACAGAACAGACTCTGTGACCTCTAGCACTTCTGGCAGGTACTTCAGCTGCCACAGCCGGTTGGTTCATCATTCGCATGCACGCAAGTACTGCGGCAGCACTCCAATTGCGGCGGCTTGTGCCGAGGGTGTCAGCGACAATTCTCGTGCTGGCGGTGTCGAGGCACCCGCCCCCCTCTCCCCTCGTCTCCTGACCAAGACACGGAGTTCCACCCCCCCCTCTCCCCCCTCACTCTGCCCCCCATCCTCCCGCCGGCCGCTTCCGTAGAGCCTGGTTTCACGATCCATACCACCTCACATCTCCGTGTTTCCGCTATGCATGGAGGGCCACCCTTTTGCGCCGCATTGATAGCCATCATAGGGCGCAGCTTGATCCCTTCTTTTGGTGACGCTGCTGCTGTCCTGGTGCGCCGCTCACAATTTCTCTGCTAGCCAGCGGCACCGCTGCTTGTGAAGTGCGCTGACGCGCGCCACAATCAGCCACTCTGCGGCGACCTACACCATATTTGCGGCTCGCGCCACGCTGCGGGGTGTCTCGGGCTGCAACTGTGTCCGCAGCGGCGCGGGCGGGTGGGCCGGCGTGCCGCATTGAGCCTCTGCCAGTGGATGGTCCCGGTAAACGGCTTGGCAGCCGCCACTGCATGCATGCGTGCAGAGTGCGCGGCATCCCCGCCACCGCCGTGAGCGGCACCCGCTGCCCTGACGGTCTGCTACACTTGGCGGCATGCGGCTGACTTGGCGCTTCTTGACGGTGTATTTCTCACTGTTGCGTGCTTTGACTTTTTCTTGCTCCTCCACCACGATTTCTCCAAGTTTGCATGGAAACTCTGAGCCAGTCTCCGCGCCTTCTTCGATGAGTGAAAAGGAGGACAGGAAAAAGTCGGTCAGATGTAGCTTTCTGTTGATGCGTTCTTCTTTGCGGGTTTTTCACGGATGTACGAGCGTTGCGGCAACATGGTAGCCATACAGCAAAAATGTGGAGATAACATATTAGAAGGCATCTAGGCACCGGGAACTGCAGTCCCGTGGAATGCATGCGCAGCACTAAACACTCCATGCACGCGGGGGAGCATAACACGAGAGATGCCACCACCACTTCCCGCTCGCCCCTCTCCCTTCCCCCAGTGCCCTGGTGCGGTGCTAAGCACAATAGCGAACCACTGTTCGAGGCCTTCATGGTTCACGGGAGGGCGGCACTGGGAAACTCCAGAAGCAAAGTGCGTGATAAAGTGCGTAAGAAGAGCGTCGCAGGCCGAGAAAATGACCAACAAGTCTCGAGCCACGACGGGCTCGTAATCGAGGCCCCACATCTTGAATGCGGCCAGCTACGCAGCTGCCGCGACGTCCACCCGGCTTAAACGCCCTCACTTTTCCGTCTTCGGGCGTGTAGGCGCCGTCATCTTGCTGTAAGTACCGGCCGCAGCACCGTGCCGCTGCGCTTGTGGCGGGGATCCGCGAGCTTGTACCGGGAGGTGAGGTCTAGTTGCTTCACCATCTTGAGCAGGGCCCCCCGTCAGCACCGATTCTCCCGTCCGTTTTCAGGGCCGCAGAGGGGGTGGGGCGGGCGTAGTCGAGGTCGGAAGCTCGGAGCACAAAGTGGAGTGTCGCGGCTTCGGGGAGCTGGTCGCTGTGGGCGTGGAGGCCAAGCGTCTAGATGGCGGGCTGCCGGTAACAACCCCGGTCTTGAGCGCGTCTGGTGCCGGCGTCACCGTGAGAAGTCGAGGCGCCCGTTGGCGAGCAGCTGCTGCGGTGTTTCGGGCCTCGAGGATGTTTCAGACGGCGAGAAGCTCTTCACGTGTCTTCATGACAAACCCAGAGGACCACGTGTACTTTCCATCCGCACCCGAGCGAAGCAAAGCACGACGGTCCTTCGCAGAGCACTTGAAAAAGGAAGAAAAAAACGGCGACGAATACATGCCACAGTCAACAGTGGCCCCTTGTTGAGGCACCGAGGGCGAGACGACGGAGAAGCAGGTCGCGACCCACCGCTCGGGTGGCGTGGCGGTCTCCGCACCTAGAATCTCAATCGCCACGGTACGCACGGAACCAAAAAGAGAGGAGCGTACGCGAGAGTACTTGGAGGCACCACCACCGCCAAGCGAGTTGAAGAACGCCAGTGTGGCAACAGGCCGACCCGTATGGGCCGCCCGTCCGTCCGCAGACATCTTAAAAGCTCTCTCCAGGCGAGGAACGTCGTGTACGACGGCACTCCGCCTGTGATTACCCTCACAAAAGACGAACACCCAAGTAGAGTAATCGAAAAAGTTGACACGCTGCGTCATCGAGCGCTCCACAGCGGGCCCGCGCTCCCGTAGAATCTTGTAAAAGAAGCTACAAAGGACGAGACAGCCCCGCGCATCGCTTGAAGATAGCTCCTCCTTCCAGATGTCGCGCGCAAGAGCGTTGAAGAGTGCGTCTCGGGCCTCCTGACCTGCCTCCAAACTCCGGACGTCCGCTCTAGTGACCTGGATGCCTGTGAGACGTCCTCGGGAGTACACGAAGGCGACGTCTCCGTCGATACTCAACGAGTCTCGAACCGGGTCCTGAAAGTGTTCAATAAAAGCGCCCGAAGCCACCTGGTTGACTTGTACAAACGAGCTTTTGCAGCCTTCTGGTCTCTGAATGGTTGCAGGATAAAATAGACATACGCCGTTGCTGTGCATGATCTAGCTCCTCGAGCGCAGACGTCTGTGGCCCGTAGATTATTGAGCAAGATGTCATGCAATCTCAGTCTTCTAACTTCTTCTTCTTTCAAACAAAGAACTGTGTAAAGGTCCTGTGGTACTCAGGCGGAACGTACACATGTCACAAGACGGAGGGGGCCCTGGACCATGGGGAAAAGCGAGGAGTCTCGGTCTTGGCGTCGGAAAGTAGAAGCAGGGCGGTACTTGGCGGAACCCACAAGCCTAGGTAAAGTGACATCGCGCATCTCTCCTTCGCATTTAGAGTTGTCCCTGCCGCATGTCCTCGCATTGCTTTACTTTCGTCATAGCACGCCGCTGCGACAAGTATGGACAACGCGTTCGTGTAACGATACCACTCTTGGCGCCGTGAGACACGAATGGAGGTCCTGGCCTCCCCGCTGTCACCGTCGGCGGCGATGCTTTCCGGGGCGGCGAGCCGAGCGAAAATGCGTGCTATCAAACTGCCGCTGTCGCGGCGGAGGCAGTGACGGGGCAGCCATCTGCATTCGATCGGAATTCTTCACCAACGCCACGATGTGTGGCGGCGACCTCGTCGGCGGAGATGCCACACTCGGTAGAGATGGTCTTTAAGGCTTCCTGTGGCTGTACATGTCCTCTGTGTGGGGCTCTGTTGAAGTATCAGTATATACGCGGTGGGCGCGCCGCGCCGCGGTGGGACGGAAGAGGCACAACTTCCCCTTTACCGCCCCGCACGGCACTCCAAAGTCATAGATTTGGCAGCCTCGGGCGCGGCTGGCCGATGGGCGGCGGGCTTCCGTCTCTTAACCGCAACGCCCGAGCAGGCGGCCAGAACCCCCCCCCGCGACAGATACAGGGGGTCACGGCGAACAAGCGAGCTAGGGGCGGCGCCATGAGCGCCACCGAGTGCGTCGACGGCCGTAGGGACGGCAGTGGGGGCGGTGTCCGCGGGGTGGTCGACATCGAGTTAGTGGGAAACGTTGCCGCCGGTTGTGCCTCTACGGGCGTGGCATTAACAGCAGGGGTAACGGCGCATACCGCACGCGTGCGGAGCTAGTGACTCATCCGCGGCTTCCAATGTCGTCGGCCACCTTCATGGGCGACGGTTGCGACCGGTCCGCCGCTGTAACCCGCCGCAGGCGCTTCTGCTCGCGAGCGGGCTGTTGGAAACGTCCGAAGGGCGGTGAGGGGACGGAGGGGGGGAGGGTCTGAGGAGGGAACGCCATGCCGTCCGTGCGTGTGCTGGCACCGGTCGCGATGCCCTTGAGAGTGGGCGGCGTCTGCCGCCGACACGATAAAACGTCGCCGCCGCGCGGCCGTAGGTGGCAGTTTCTGCCGCCGCCGCGTCCCCCGGCGGTTGGCTGCAGCCCAGAAGGTGGTGGGCGCCGTCGCCGCCAACGAGGAAAAGCGGCGCCGCCGCGGCGGTTGCACCTACCTGTTTCGGCGGGGAGGCGACGGCGACGGCATGGGGGACAGCTGGGGTGATAGCGTTACCGGCCACTGCCTTGCCGCGCTGGGCGGCTTCGCCGCCGGCGCTATCTTGCGTTGAAAAGCGTGGTGCTCGCAATAACGTAGGCACTGCGTCGCCGTACGTGTCAGTACTTCCCGCCCCCTCCACAGATTCAACTTTTACGGAACGAAAAAAGCTTTAGCCCACCGACTGGGTTGCCAGCTTTGGCGCCGTCGGCGGTCGTGCAGTGAGGCAGCGGTCGAGTGTCGCTCGGGGTCCTTCGACGGCGATTGCGGTGATCCCGACCGCGATTCTGACCGACGTCGTGCGTGGCGTCGTCGGGGCCGTTTGCGGAGGCCTGGACTCTTGCTACGAGCCCGTCCGCCCTTCTTCGACGGGCGGCTGGACGAAGGGGCAATGGCGGAAGTGGGTGTTTGGCCGCCGCCGGCACGCTTGGTGTCGCCACAGAGGAGGTGCCAGCGCTGTCAGCGACACGCGTCGGCGCCAGCCGGAGACGCCGCGGCAGGTAGGTGCGGCGACGGCAGCAGCGGCGGCGGCGGCAGCAGCAGGCAGTGCCTCAAAACAAGGGGCTTCAGAATAATGATTCGGATAAAGCACCGTTCTGTAAGCAGCGGCATTCTGCTTGCAGCAACACCGCTTGCCCGTCACTCTGTCTACGAAGAGATTGACCACGCGATGAGCTTTCCAGGTCTGTCCATTGTTTTTCTCTTACATGCGATGGCGAAAAGATTCTAACGGATACATCCATATATATCTGGATATATCCCAGATTCTGATGAAAACTCCGGATTCTGAAAGCCCCTGCTCAAAACCAGAAGCTGGCGCTATAGCGCACATACACGAGCGGTCTGCGCGACACGACCGTGGCGTGCGTGTCGGCACGCTGCTGCCGCATGGGAATGCATCGGTCGGCATGTGGCTCCTCTACCGTGCCTTTTCTGCCACCGCCGCCGCCGTCGGGCGCAACGGTCCCCCTCCATGGCATGGGCGCCACGCCGCGCCGCGGAAGTGTTGTGGTGGCGACGATCCGGGACCGCAGAGTGGTTGCGACCCTGTGTGTGGTATTAATGATGTTGGTTAACTAACCAGTAAGTAGCGACAGACCGTAGACGCACGATAAAGCGAACGCTATCGCCCAAGAGGCGAGGAAGAAGAGCCTTTGTTCGTGCAACATCCGATGGGGAGCCGGGGGTGCCGACGACGGCGAACCCCGGTCCCATGGTGCTTTTATTATCAGACGGTAAAGGGGCGGGGTCGATCGACCAAGCGATCATAAAGATCGAATAAC
>Ga0209186_1002909_pt1 | contig 11985 bp, 9 predicted proteins | sample SidtaG_FD_187426 | JGI IMG/M metagenome (GOLD analysis project Ga0209186, IMG submission 187426) | Marine algal microbial communities from Sidmouth, United Kingdom - Sidmouth_Male2 metaG (SPAdes) (version 2) | ecosystem: Host-associated > Algae > Red algae > Unclassified | place: Sidmouth, United...
AATCATTGTATCATTTAAGCATTGTAGCGTTACTGCTCTCCCGGATGACGCGCTCATAATAGCTTTCGTAATGTGGCAATATATTTTCGAGGTCAAATTTTTGCGCTTGTGCGAGTGCGTTGGCACGAAAAGTTTGGTGCATTTCTTCATTTTCGAGTAGTCGAATGGCGTTATTTGCCATGTCTTCCACATCGCCCACATTGCTCAAAAATCCCGTTTGCCCTTGAATATTAACCTCCGGTAAGCCGCCTATATTTGAGGAAATAATTGGCACTTCGCAAGCCATCGCTTCGAGTGCCGCCAATCCAAAACTTTCACTCGCCGAGGGCATGATAAACAAATCTGCAATCGCCAAAAGCTCTTCCACTGCCTGTTGTTTGCCCAAAAAACGAATCTCGTGACACAGTCCAATCTTACGACAAGTCTGTTCTACGTGCTGCCGTTCTGGTCCATCGCCAATCAGCAACAATTTTGAGGGAATTTTACTATATACGGTCTTGAAAATATGTACTACATCCTCTACCCGTTTTACTTTTCTGAAATTAGAAACATGGACGAGTATTTTTTCGCCATTCGGCGCAATTGCCTTTTTAAAATGATCTTTATTCGTCTTACGAAAACGACTAAAATCAATAAAATTGGGAATAACTTCGATATGATTTTTAATATCAAATGAATCGAAGGTGTCCTTTCGGAGCGATTCTGAAACCGCTGTTACACCGTCCGATTTATTTATCGAAAATGAAACTACGGGGGCATAAGAAGCATTTTTGCCCACCAAAGTAATATCCGTACCGTGCAAAGTAGTAATCACCGGAATATAGATACCTTGTGATAGTAATATTTTTTTTGCCATATACGCTACCGCTGCGTGCGGAATCGCATAATGTACATGTAACAAATCCAACTTTTCATGCGAAACCACATCCACCAATTTGCTGGCGAGTGCCGTTTCGTAGGGCGGATATTCAAATAGCGGATAATCTGCCGAACTTACCTCGTGATAGTAGACATTTTCGGTAAAATTAAGTAAACGTGCAGGCTGACTATAAGTAATAAAATGCACGCTATGTCCTTTCTGTGCCAAGCCTTTGCCGAGTTCGGTCGCTACCACACCGCTACCGCCATAAGTAGGATAGCACACTATACCTATTTTCATGTTGTAATTTTAAATTCAAGCTCATTTTAAGTAAGTGGAAGTACAAGTTTAAGCGTAAATAAATAATTCACTTTCAGTGAATTATGACGATTTAAAGTGTCGCTTAGTTTAGTCGTTACTTAGTGAGACAAAAATAGGCTTACAATTTTGACGTGGTTATTTTTCGCTATTTTTTCTTACAAAAACTGCGCATAGCCTACGCTATGTAAGGATTTTTGTAAGGAAAAATAGCGGAAAAAGAAACCGTCAAAAAATAAGGATATTTTTGTCTCACTACTTACGATTATTATAAAGTAAATTAGGTGTAAAAAGTTGTCATTAGGCAAAAAAAAACGCTCGGCAAAATGCCGAGCGTTAGATAATACCGGGACGCTTGTATTTTCATGGTTTTCAATTACACAATTGTCACAATGCCCGGTTAGGGAGGGACGAGACGTACCATTTAGTGATTTTGATACTAGCTTGTTTGTTCGAACCTGCTTAAAAAATGGTTATGGGACGGTTTAAAATAAGTGAGATACCATCTCGTCTATAATTATTCAACTTTTCCTAATTTGTGTTCGTGGCAGCCAATGGTTTAAGGGCTGTTGGCGCACGATACTGATCATTTTCCTCTTTTTTTTGGAGAAAAAGAACCTACACCGACAAGCAGAATTTTGCCATCTTTTGAATGGATGCTCTTGTTGATACTTTACTGTTTAGAAATTTAAAATTGAAAAGACAATTTTTGTAAAGCACTACTTGGGCATTTGGTTTATCCACTCATCGATGTATGGTTCATAACGGGTCTAGCCTTTTATTTGCCGTAAATTTTTGTGAAAATCGGGCAAGGTTGGTGATGTTCCACTCTTTATTTATTTATTTATTTATTTATTTATTTATTTAATCACTAATTTCTTAGTTGCTACTTTTCCGCCAATCATTGTTTTTATGAGATACACGCCTGCGGCATATCTTTTCGTATTGAGGTAGTATTCTCTGGAGCGTACTACGCCTGCATCGTGCGACCAGTGCTTGCGCCCTGCCATATCTACGATGCTGATTTTCACTTCCTGTGGCGTTTCCAATTCAAAGGTCAATATTGCATTGTTAGTAGCGGGATTTGGAAAAATATTCAGGTCTTTCAAACCTTCGATTTTGTCATTGGCTACATCCATTTCCTCGGCTACTTCGTAGCATTGTGTCAAGGAGCAATCGTAAGCATCTGTCACGGTGAGGCAGTAAGTGCCTGCTTCTACGTTTTCGAGATTGGTCGAAATTGCGCCATTGTCCCAAAGGAAATTATAGGGTGGCAAGCCTCCGTTGAGGTCAATCGCTATGCTGCCGTTGCTTTCTCCGGTACTTGCATTGCTTACGCTTTCGTACAGTACTATTGCATTGGGTTCGTTGACGGTCACCGTGGGCGAATCCCATGTACAACCATTGGCATCAGTCACCGTAAATTGGTAGTTGCCCATCTCCAGATTCGATGGGTCTTCTTCTGTCGAACCATGCGACCAGATGTAATCAAATGGCTCAGTACCGCCGTACACGGTGACCTCGATAGCACCATTATCGGCATTGGCACAGGTAAGGCTCTGTACAAAATTGAGTGCTACGCTCATAAGCGCAGGTTGCGCTACGGTGATGTTTGGAGACGACACGGACGCCCCTGTTGCATCAGTCACGGTTACTTTATAATCACCGGGCGATAGATTCTCAATGTCTTCTGCGGTTTCTTCATTGGACCAAAGGTAGTCAAGTGGCGGTGTTCCGCCATCTACACTAATGGCAATCGCACCATCGGCACTGCCAAAGCAACTTACAGGCTCAATGATATCTACTGTAACAGAAACTAAAGACTCATCGTTTTCTTGGGATGATGTGTGTGCAGATAGGCAAATGCACAAACAACTCAGCAATAGTGTTAATGTAAAAATTCTCATGATACTAACGATTTCACACTTTCTGATCGGCGCGAAGAAGCTATGGGACTTCGACAACCGTATCATTTTGTACTTGGTTCGTAGAGCGGAAATTTTTGCTCTAAAATAGACTTAATGATGAATAGTCAATCAATGAATGATGAATATTTTTTATTCAAAATTCAAAAATTATTTGTTCAAAACTAATTGAATGGAATCAGTGGTGACACGTTATGGTAATGCCAAACTGATTAATTGAGTGGTAGTAAAGTGGATTTTGCTAGTTCATTTTTTACCCCTGTTCTGAGTAATAGGAATACTAACGCGGTAAGTCTTTTGTTGTATAGTTGGTCTGTCACTTTTGCCGTATGACATTACAAACATAGATACTTTTTTGTTGGATTGCAAGTCGAAAGTGATAAAAAAAAGTAAAATAATTGTCGCTTGGGTATTTCATAGTACATTTTTCTATCTAAAATAATAGTTTTTATTTGAAATGTAAATAAATTAAAATAACTGATAATCAAATAATTAAGTATAAAAATCATCGGTTTAAGTTCTGTGATATTATTTGTTTTTCAAGTAAAAATACTGTCAAATACCTAAATTAATCTTTGTGACACATTTTTCAGCACTAAATACGAAATAAAATTGTTAATATGGGGCTTAGGTGTTTTATATGTGACATATTAAAAATTAGTTTATTTAATTAAGTAAATATATTTTAATCTTTAATTTTAGTCTTTTTTTTAATAAAAAAATCAAATCGCCGTACATTTTCATCTGAATAAAAGCTAATTTTGGCATTCAAAGTGTTATTTTTTTGTCCCAAAAGGGTGAATTGTGGATGAATGAATCATTTTTGATGGGGCGATTTTTGGTTTTAAATATGAATTTAGGGAAGACGAAAAAAATAACTGCTTTATTTGAGGTAATTGGACATTGGACATTGGGTAATTAGGGAACTGGGTAGTTAGGTAAATTACTCATTATCAATAATTTACGTTAATTTGCATTTTATTTTAAATTAATTTTATTACAATTTTTATTATGCTGATAAGTAGCGAATTATGCTTTTGTTAGCCTAATTATCTAATTTCCCGATTACCTAATGTCCTAAGCCTATTTTTGTCTCACTACTTAGCTTATTTTCTTTGTCATCCCTCAACCTCCCCTTTGGCATAATATTTTCAATATGAGCAATAGACCTTCTTTCATTAAAAACAAAATATCGTAGTTCACAGTTTTTCTGTGTATTAATAGATTTTATTCATTTTATCACAAAACTAAAATCATGTTAAAGAGATTTGCCTTATTTTTATTGATTATCCCTATGGCGTCTTGTACTGAATTGGCACAAATCGGTACGGAATTGTTGGACGTAGCCGCGCAGGGGAACAGTATCACGAACGACCAAGCTGCTTTGGGTTTGAAAGAAGCCTTGTCTATCGGCTTGACCAAAGGTGCTGATGTCGTATCGGTAAAGGATGGCTATTTTAAGAATCAGTTCATTAAAATTCCTTTTCCGGAGAAAGCTATTCAGGTGAAAAATACTTTGGAAAGTATTCCTGGCGGAAATCTATTGGTAGATAATGTGGTCGAAAAACTCAATCGCGCCGCCGAAGATGCTGCGCGCGGTGCAAAGCCGATTTTTTTGAGTGCGATTAAAAAAATGACTATTCAGGATGCTATGGGTATTTTGATGGGCGACGACCGCGCTGCAACGAGTTATTTGGAACGTAGTACCTCTACGGCTTTGTATAGTAGTTTTAATCCGGTAATCAAAAATTCGCTATCGAAAGTAAAAGCACTCAATGCCTGGGAGGAGGTCATCACGCGATACAATCAGATTCCATTGGTGCAAAATGTGAACCCTTCACTGGATGATTATGTGACGGAAAAGGCAATGGATGGCTTGTTTCACATGGTGGCTAAAGAGGAAGTGGCTATCAGAAAAGACCCGGTACGACGTACAACCGACTTACTAAAAAGAGTTTTTGCGGTGCAGGATAATAGGTGATTTATTGTTTTATTGTTTTGCTTCGCTGATTGTTTTATTGTTTTATTGTTTTGCTTCGCCCCCCCAACAATATAGCCATTCAACAATCAGCGAAGCTGAAACAATTCAACAATTATTTCTTATCTTCCCGTTCTTCGAGTGCCATTTTGCGGACGAGTTCTGTGATTTGGTTTTCGAGTTTTTCGATGGTAGAGGATAGGTAAAAGACCAGCAAAAATAGTAAGCCCAAAGCGACAAATATAATCGCATTGACATTGTTTTTGAAGCCGAGTAGGTCGGCGATTTTGAAGGAAATTTCATTGGGGATAATCGCCAATAAGATGATAGTACACCAAAATGTCACCCAGACCATCATATTGCGTACACTCCGCTTCTTTTTCAGGTACTGCCTCACCGTCCTGACTATATAAATCAGCCCAATTAGCGGCACCAGCCATTGATATATCTCTATTTGCATTCTATTTGGAAATGGGTAAGTGAAAGAAAATAAATAACTTGCCCCATTATGCTTGTTCTTTTCCCTTCTAAAAAACACAAAAAATAGTTCCGTAGCTATGGCTATGCAACGATTTTTTGAATTCTTTAGAAGAAAAAATTACGGCGCATTATGGAACAATTTATTTAATTTCTTTCACTAAATGAGTAATTCAGATAAATAATATTCATTCATCTACTCATGGTCTTGAGACGTAAAATTGACAGTATGTTTCCTATTTTTATAGGAAACAATTATTTTAGGGAAGAGGAAGAAAATAATCTACCCCAAATGAAGCGGTTATTTTTTTCGTCCTCCCTTACTTATCCGTGGTCTATCAGAGATAGGCTATCGACTTATTAATCAAAACCGCTTCAAAAGTAAAAAATATTTAATGATATTTGCGTAAATTTATAATGAATAAAGAACAGGGTTTTAATAAATGCAGGTTCTTGACGACTTTATTTTTTTCTTTTTCAAGGCATGAAAACCGCGCATAGCCGAGCTATACAAGGATTTTCATAACGTAGAAAAAGGGAAAAAGAAAAAGTCAAAATCTGCATTTATTGAAACCCTGTTCCTAAGTGAATGTCCCTATAGCTATCGGGACATTCATTGAAAATTGGAATTTTCTTTCATGGGGAATAGTATATATAAGATAGTTGTTGGGGTGTTTATCTTATTTTGGGTGAGCTTCGTTTTTTTTGATTATTGGCAGAATCACTTGCAATATATCATTGCATTTAATTTCTTTCAATACTTAAATTTGACGGTCATTTTGGCTTTGTTGGGCGCAGGAGTGACGGGCGTAGTGGTTTATGCCCAAAAAAGCACCCGAAATACAGGGCTGTGGCTCAATGGATTAAGTGTTTTCCTATTGGGTTTGCTCATCATTACGTTGAGCGTGTACATGTTTCAACGAAAGGTCATGAACGTCGGCATTCCGGCATCTACAGAGATGCTGTGGCTATGCTGGAAGATGTTTTTGATGACATTTTACACCTACTTCATCGTAGTATCCTGCCACGCGATGGGCATGTATATGTTGCGGACTTTTCGATTTGAAATGAGCGCAGCAGCTCGCCCGGTAGTCGCTATTGCTACGGGGATCATGACTTGGGTGGCAGTGATGTTTGTCTTGGGAATTTTTTCGCTCCTACATTGGTACGTTTTGCTGGGTTTGATGCTCATCGCCATCGTGGTGACAGGCAAAGAAGTTTTTCCCTTTATGTGGAAAACACTACTCGCTCCACTACCGCTAAAGGGACTAAATTGGGTAGGTATTTGGAGTTTCTACATTCTACTTATTACATTGAGCCTCAATTTATTACAAATCACCATTCCGATTCCGCGCGGGTGGGATTCAGTGTCGCTTTACCTCAATGTTTGTTCACTCATCAATGATTATTCGGGCTTAGTGCAAGGGCATCAACCTTACAACTGGTCACTCTTCATGTCATTAGGCTATATCATTTTCGACAAAGCTGAAATGGCACTATCCCTCTCCTTTCTTGGTGGCGTATTGAGCTTATGTGCGCTGTTCCATTTATGCAAAAATTCCTTTAAAATGAATGTCAATTACGCCTTACTTTGCGTACTGATGTTTTACCTCATACCCTCGATTGCTCACCAATCTTACCTCGACCTCAAAGTAGATTTGGGCTTGCTATTCATTCTTTTGACCATCGTTATTTTACTGGTCGAATGGCAAAAAAGAACGACCGAAGTACCCGAAAATGCCGCCAACCTTTCACGTAGTTACATCATCCTTATTGGTTTATTATCGGGCTTTGCCATTGGTATCAAACTTACGGCACTCATGGCGTTTTTTGCCGTTGCAGGCGTTATTTGGTGGATTTATAATGGCAAAACAGCGTTTTTAGCGGTCTTTTTTATGACTATGTTTGGTATTTTATTACTCCGACTCGACGACATGCCGCTACTCCGAGAATTTCACCTCCAAACCGAACGATTCATGTGGACAATGCTCGCACTCAGCTTAGGACTTTTTGCGTGGACGGCAGCACGCGAACGAGAAAAATTCCTTCCGCCCCTCAAATTAAGTCTTTTATATACATTTTTCTTTATCTTACCAATCGCGCCGTGGCTAACAAAAAACTACATCGAAACAGGCGGCCAACTCAGCACACGCGCCCTCACTTATGGCAAAACCCGTACCCCCGCCGCAGGTATTCGCACCTTTCAAAAAAATTGGGAGCGCGTATACGAGAAACCCAAACAGCGGAAAAGACGTAAAAAGAAAAAGAAGTAGAAACTGTTTTTAACTTCAATCTCAACTTCAACTTCAACCTCAACTTCAACTTCAATTTTGACGAATCAACGAACAACGAACAACGAATCAACGAATCAACGAATAACGAATAACGAATCAACGAATAACGAATCAACGAATAACGAATAACGAATAACGAATCAACGAATAACGAATAACGAATCAACGAATAACGAATAACGAATCAACGAATAACGAATCAAGGAGTCAACAAATAAATGATAAAAAAAACCGCATATCATATTTTACTATCAAATAAATCAGATACTTTGTCAAAACCCGTCAAGTCAACAATGATTTGGGCGTGCCCCCCTCCTTACCAGTCGGGGGTCGGGCTATCCGGCACTCTCTCCACTCCGCTATCGCTACATTACGTTCAAACAACACCTACTATCCCTCACGCAAAAAACGAGCAAACAAAGGATCTGTCGAACCATTATAAATCACCTAAAGCCAACTTCTTAAATTGGGCGATACTCGCATTATGCCTTCTATTCACCTCAAACATAAGCGCACAATCAAACCTCACCCAAAGCCCACAACTTGCCCAAAATAAAACAGAAATCAAGAAAAAAAACACCAAAGCACAACAAAAAAGACAACAACAAGCCCGTAAAAACAAAGCCAAAAAAGCAGCTACTCAACAAAAAGCCTTTGACGCCAATTCGCCCATTCGAGAGGAAATCCAACGCTACATGGGCTACGAACTCCTGCCCGAACGCTACCTTTCACTCCCTTACGATCTCACGATGAACACCAATGTTAATGGCGGATTCGTAGACATTGGTTACTTACTATTCATGTTCATTCCCGTTATTTTACTCTTGGGATTTGTCCGAAAACCACTATATGGAAGTATTATTATGGTCGTCAGTCTAGTGATTTTGAGCATCTCTACGACCACTTCTTTTGGTATCAAACGCGGCATCAAACAACCACTCAACATAGATGAAAACGTTGATATTTTTATTGATGCTGTTCCTTTTTGGGATTTGCCGGTGAGTGTTGCCTGTGCGTATGTGTATCGAGGATTGTGCTACATTTACGAACCTACTCACACCTTTATCAGACCCTATTCAGGGAAAAGCGATGCGATTACTTACCCCTTACTTACCTTGCTATTTGTCGGCTTCTTTTTCGTACTCCAAAAACGCCTCCAACACCATGACAAACACATTCTCGCGCTTGCCAATTTCCTTTATTTATTCACCTTTGTTTGGTGGATATTGGCATCGGGAATTGTGTGGTATGGCTATTTGATACTGGCTTTGGGCTTTGCTTTCATGGTCAGCGCATTGAGCAAATATCGTGGCGATACCTCCCGATTGAAAAAGATAACATTTGGCTTATTTGCTTTTATGGCATTTTCTTGGGTCGTGATGGGTTATGTGTATCGCATTAGCAATCACCACTTTGTAACTGCGGATAGTGCGCGATTATTATTTGACATACCTTCAGTAAAATACCAAACAGGCGTGTTCGACGAAGGCGATGTAATCAACAATCTGTTGCCTGGCGTCGAGAAAGCACTTGATGAGATAAATGCGAACCCCGATGCGCTTGTGTATCGTATCGGGACATTTATCCCTTACTTTATCAAAGAAAATGACCGCCGTGTATTACAAGATAATCAGCTCGGTTTTTTCCACCAACTCACCCAAAAATTCAAAGACCGCACCACCCTCACCGAAGCCCTCAAAGCCTCTGGCTACCGCTATATTCTGGTTGATTTAAATACCTCTTCAATTGATAAAACACCCGAAAAATCATTGACTGCGAAGTATAATAGTTTTCTCGGATATTTATTTGGTAACCAAGATTTAGAGCTTTTAGCAACAAATCGCGTCATAACATTGACACCGCCCAATAGTCCAAACCCAATTTATACCCATGGCGTATTCGGCAACGTACACAAATCAGGCACATTTGCAGTTTATAAGATAAAGTAGTCGGCAGTCCATAGTTGGACGTGAGACGGTTTTTCACGTTTACCTATGGACTATCGACCATCGACTATGGACTAAAACAATCATGTTCGACCACGTATACATAGTTATTCCGGCAAAAAATGAGGCTTCCCGTATTGGGAAAGTCATCGGGAAATCTATGTCCTTGGGTTATCGGAATATTGTTGTCGTCAATGATGGTAGTTTGGATGATACTGTGAAAGTTGCGCTATCGTATAATGCAAAGGTAGTCAACCATTTAATCAACCTTGGTCCGGGTGCAGCCACCCAAACGGGCATCGAATACGCGATAGAAGACGGCGCGAAAATCATCGTAACGATAGACGCCGACCACCAGCAATTTCCCGAAGATATTGAGAAATTGGTGTATCATTTGGAAAGAAACGAAGTGGATGTTGTGATAGGCAGCCGCTTTATGAACCGCGAAAATCAAATTCCTGCTATTCGTATTTTGTATAATATGATTGCGAATGTAATCACCTTTATTCTAACAGGTTTGATGGTCACAGACAGCCAATCAGGAATGAAAGCATTTACTGCGGATTTTGCGAAAAAATGCCGTTTACACTTCAATGGTTTTGAATTTTGCGTCGAATTTATCCGCAATATTCGTATCTTCAAAGCGACGTATAGCGAAGTCCCCATTCGCGTCATTTATACAAAAGATACCCTCAGCAAAGGACAAAATCTCCTCACAGGTGTGAAAATGATTGCGAAGTTATTTAAGTTTATTTGACAAGAGACGTGAGACAAGAAACGTGAGAAAAGAGACAAGAGAGAGGTATAGCACAAAGAGAAACGCCTGATTTTTCTATGAAAAATCAGGCGTTTCTCTTTTCTCACGTCTCACTCTACACTAAGTACTTTAATTTCTACCCGTTGGTTTTTCTGTCGTCCTTGATAAGTTGCATTATCGGCGATAGGTTCGGTTTTTCCGTAACCTTTATAGCTGACTTGCGGCTCTGGTATACCTCTGCTGTATAGATATTCTGCGACTGTTTTTGCGCGAGAATTGGAGAGTTTGAAGCAATATTCATCTGTTGGGATGCTATTAGTATGACCGCCTATTTCTACTACTACCTGATTGATAGTCAAGAAATTATAAATTTCATCCAAGACAGGGTAAGACTCTTCTTTGATTTCGGCGGCATCTGCTTTGAAGTATAACTTTTCGACTTGAATCACCTGTCCGACCGCGAGCGTAGTTTCCGGCTTCACTTCTTCGATAGAAACCATTGGTTCGGGTTTCGGCTGTGGTTCTGACTCTGCTTCAGATTTTGGTTGCGACTCCGGTTCGGACGCTTTCCCTATTACAATTTCCGGAATTTCAGCTTGTGTAGGTGCTTCGATATTGATTTCAGCTTTCGCACGACAATTATAGTCATCCGTCACCGTCACCGTATATTTTCCGGCTTCCAAGCCTATCATGGTCTGTGTATCGGCGCCGTTATTCCATTTATAAGCGAAGGGACTCGTGCCGCCTTTTGCTTCTATTCTTACGCGTCCATCTCGCGAACCGATTTCGCTTACGCCTACGACTTCATCAATAAAAATGATTAAAAACGGCGGTTCTGATAGCGTGCCTGTGGCTGAACCTGTTTTGCCTTTGGCATCCTTTACAGTAACGGTGTAGCTACCTGTGGCTACATTTCTGGGCTTGCGTCCTTCCAATTTTGGATTGCTCCAAGTGTATTGATAAGGCGGTGTACCGCCTTTAACATCTACTCTAAATGAACCCACTCGCGCACCGGCACAAGGAATTTTAGCCTCAACTATACAATTGACAGATAATTGGGCAGAGGCTGTGGTAAAGGCAAAAGCCCCCAGAAATAAAAGAAATAAGCTACGCATTTTTATGTTAATTGATTTTATTAATTGTTCGTTATCAGTATATTCGTATACTCATTTATCTGTTTAGCAAAATTTGTTCCCGAATTAAAACCAATACACTAATACATGGATAACGAATATACGAATAATGGATAACGGATACACGGATAAACGAGAAAACCAATCACAAAGTTACAAAAAAAAGACGGGCTGTCTCAACAATGTGAAACAGCCCGCTTTGTTTAGCCTTTTAAAAAATAATACTAGAAAAAATTAACATTCGATTAGGGGATGAAAAACAATAAACACTATATCTTGACTTGTTCTTTTTCCTTTA
>Ga0209186_1002910_pt1 | contig 11984 bp, 18 predicted proteins | sample SidtaG_FD_187426 | JGI IMG/M metagenome (GOLD analysis project Ga0209186, IMG submission 187426) | Marine algal microbial communities from Sidmouth, United Kingdom - Sidmouth_Male2 metaG (SPAdes) (version 2) | ecosystem: Host-associated > Algae > Red algae > Unclassified | place: Sidmouth...
GACGGGAACCATCGAAAAGGCGGCCACGGGTGCCGGACGCGTCAGAGGCAGGCATCGAGAAGGGGGGGGTGCTCACTCGTGGAGGTGTCGAGAGAACGCGCCGGCTGAGACGGGAGCGGCGGATGCGCATGGTCACAAGGGGAGGTGGCCTCACGCGGGAACAAACACCCTTTCTTCCGACCCCCCCATCGGTGTCAGTCGTCGGGGACGGGTTCTGCGGCGCCGATCAGTACGCCCCCCCAGATGCCAATGCGCGAGAGATCGGAGCGGGGGCGGGAGACAATAGCGACCGGGGGCGGGCAACGAGACTCAGATGCAGCCCGCGGGATGCGGGCCTCGCACCCCATATGCCAATGCGCGAGGTAAGGCCGGGGAGAGCGGGATATACGAACAAAACGCCGCAGTCCGCGCGCTCTCGGCCCCCCGTGTAGTGGCGCATGAGGTGCAGGGCGCGGGGCGCAGGCGGCAGTGGCGCGCTCACTCGTCTACAGCAAGGGGGCCGCGCGGCGCGAGGCGCGCGCGGGCACCCGCGGGCGCGCGCCACGAGGCGGGGGTTGGCGCGCGGGTTGCCGATTTCCCGCGCCCGCGGCGCGTGGCGTGCGAGATGCCCATCGGCTGCAGTCTGGGAACCGAACCCCACCTCACTCCATCTTCCTCAAGAGGGGGAATACGTCCTTTCATTGAATTTTCATTCAAGGATCTGCCATTTCTCGTGAACGTATCCTAACCCCACCCTTCGGAGCCGCCTCAAACCCTGCCCTGGTCCCGAGCCCGGCCCCGAGGCAGGCGGGGGTCCTCTTTCAGTGGAAGGGTGGCCGAGGATGCTGGGCAGTGGCCACTACAGACGCGTGCCCGAGACCAAGGCCCGTTGGGCACCGGTCCCTCCATGGTGGCGTCCGGGGGTCGGATTTGAGCGCGTCCTGTGGCTTGATTCTGAAGGTATATGAGTGTATGATTTCGTGTCATCCTGCTTCTTCGAATAGTTCAGCGTTGCATTTGCCTTAACTCCGTCGTTCTGGTACGCTCCGCCCCTCGCGATGCAGGAGTTTTTGCTGGTTCTCTTCTGTTTCGCGCCGCATATTTTGCCGGGCTTTCCCGCGGGGCTATACCCCGTCGGCTTTAAGGGCAAGATGGACTACACTTGGTGGATCAGCGGGGGACTGCGTCAAGCTCTTCCTGGTCTGTCGGGCCGTCCCTGTGTCTTTCTCTTACGGTGAATCTGCTCTCTTTGTCTTACCCTTGGCAACGACTGTCGCTGTGACTGTTCTAATGGATTCTCTTAAGGGACAATCGGGCTCTCATTGTTCTGGAAAGCTTTAGGGGGATCCAGTCACGCGCTGAGGCCGTGGGCACTTCTGCACGAGGCATCCGTGACGAAGCTAGTGAGGGCTCAGGGCCGAGTGGCTTTTTGGGGGACCCTCCTCATGTGAATGGTGGCGCTCACGCGTCCACGACAGTGCGTGGCACGGCGAGCGACGGAGGAGGAAACGGAGGGGAATTTCTGTTCCCCCGTCCTGTCGCGACCGCCACGAGGGGGCGAGAGCGAGACTCCCTTGGAGTGCCGGGGCTTCCTAGGGGACGGGAACAATCAGTCCAGTCCCACCATCAGGGGCCGTATGCCGGTCAGGCTTGGCGGGATAGGCCCGTAGGTCCACTCCATACACCGCCAGAAGGCAGTGGTGCTGAAGCTCCGCAAGGGTCCGTCGAGGGAGACCCCTTTTCGGCAGCCCTACGGGACTGATTGGATGCTTTCACGAGCCAGTTACAGGAACGACTGTCCTTCTTGAAGACAGCTTTCGGGGCCTCCCGGTGGTCAAGGCGCCGTCGTCGCCAACTGAGCTCCTCCTCCTCGGATGGGAAATATTCCGGCGGAGATAGGGGATGTCATGTCCCCTGACGAGCGGTAGCCTGCGCCCTGGGGCGCGCGCTATAGGCACACCGTCTTCGTCGATATCATGAGAAGATCATCCCGGGGAACGATCGCTATGCAGGGATTCTGACTTGCGTACCGTACGCCTTGGCGAATACGGACGTCCGGCGAGCCTGTGGGAGCTGGCGCAAGCGGCCACCGGGGGTATCCGAAGGGAATAATCCCGCGGGAACGGCTTTTGTATTCATGCCCTCCTCGCTCTATAAGCTAGTCTGCAGGACTTTACTGACGGAAAGTTTCAACCTCTGAACAAGGGCAATCCTGGACACAGGGAGGGGCCCCATGCGTATACGCCGGCAGTTACTGACGGACGTTACACAGCTCCAGCAGGTGGGTGAGTTGGCAGCCATGTTCCATGATGTCAATGGGGTCTGGCTCACCATTTTTGGTTCGGTCTGCCTCCGTCTGGCTCCTTGGGGCCAGACCCCGTACATCTTCTGTGGAGTTGTAGACCAAATGAGTGTCTCAGATATACTGGGCGCCTTCTTTATGGATATCTGAACAAAGAATATTGCGACGCAGGAGCAGCATGTGAAGCTCCTCAATGGTACCAAGGTACCCAAACGAAGAGACAGTGCCCGCAAAGGACACCCAGTCGCGTCGGTCAATGCGTTCTGTGCATGACCCCAAGAGGGCACAGCTAAGTTAAGGCCGGCACGTAAGACCTGGGTGCCACCCGGGACTATCGCACACAGCCCCGTTCAGAGTACCGACTCGGGGCATGGCTCTGTTACGGGGCGACCCCCCCTGTACCGCAAACATGGGGTACAAGTCGCCCAGCGACGCCCCATCACGGTGGCGGGAGAGCAATTAACCGTCCAAGGGATGCACTTGGGAACCACGCCCTTGAAGCTGACGACCGACAGGACCGTGGGCTATATCGACATCTATGAGGGGCCGACCTACGAGGTGTCCCCGAACGAGCTCAAATGGCTGGCGAAGATAGAAACCTTACTGCGTTCAGGTGCCACTCCGAGGCGTGACAGTGCGTGCGCCTCCCTTTCCGGTTGTGAAATGCCCCTGCCATCTTTCAAAGCGCTATAGATATGATCCTAGCAGGGGTCATGTGGCACATATGCTTGGTACATCTGGACGACGTTTTCTCCTTCTCACCGTCCCCAGAAAAGCACTTGCAACACCTCGACGAGATGTTGTAATGCCCAGGAAAGGCAGGGGTCACCTTGAAGGCGGCCAAATGCAACTTCTTTCAAAACGAAGTGGAGTACCTCAGCCATTGTTATCAGGCCGGGACGAGTACATGTCCTGAAAAAACCTTTTCGGGCACTAAGGGTCCTCCGGTATCCGGAGACCCGAACCCAGATGAAGAGTTCCCTGGGTGTGTGCGGCGTGTATAGTCGCTTCGTGGCCGACATCGCCAAGATATCGCAGCCCCTGACACCCTTGAAGAGCCCGAAGAGCCCGGAAAAGATACCTTCTCTTATAGAAAAGGAGACGAACATTCTCGAAAAGCTAAATTGGCGGCTTTTCGCCACCTCATCCTCGCTCTCCCAAGGAGGAACGGGCACTCCATCGTCTACGTAGATGCCAGCTATGGACAGCTAGGTTTTTTCGTACACCAGCAACAATATGATGTGGATTATCACCCAATCGGATACAAAAGCCGTGCTGTTCTCCCTGCGGAGAAGAACTACTTAGCCCAAAGGATACAGGCGCTTGGCGACAGCGCTGATGGTACTGTCAGCGTTCATTGATACTTGGGTGGCTGCATGTGGAGTCCCCGACTCTGTCCTTACGGACAAAGTTCTTAATTTTGCCTCGAGGTATTACCAGGGCATCCTCGGGTTTATGGGTACAGCATCGAACTATACGTGTCCCTTACACCCGCAGACCAACGGGCAGGTGGAACGATATAACCGCACCTTGGTGCGGCAGCTTCGGTGCTATGTCGCGGAGCACCAGACCGAATGGGACAGTCATGTGTCCCTCCTTACTAATGCGTGTAGTACTCAGGTACACGCGAGAACGGGGGGAATCCTGTTTTCCTTTGCGAGTCGCAGACGGCTTCGGATTCTTGGCATGAGCGCATGCCTCGGCTTAACCAAGCAGAGGAGGGAACTGAGGACGCCTCCACCGCGGCGGAACAGTATGTCGAGGACCTGAAGGACGTCATCCCGGCGGTTTCTCGGCAGCTGGGGCCTACCCAGGCCATGTATGAGAGGGCGTTCGACGCCCGCACGAAGGACAAGAACAAGACGGTCAAGGCCGGGGACTGGGTCTGTCTAGATGCCCACTCCCGTTCGTCCGAGATGCTTGGCTTCAAGACCCAAGGAGCCTACATGGTACTACAAACAGGAGGGCATCGGTTTCCGTTGGAGAGACCTAGGGGTCTCCACACCGTGAGCAGTGACCATGTCACTGGTACCCCCGCACCACCCGTGCGGGATGCCATGTGGACTCGTGCCGCTAGGGCACGAGCCCTATTTAAGGTGGGCGACCAAATTATGAAGGGCCCTCAATTTGCTTTCGAACGACTTCTCACCACGGTTGGGATGATGAAGGACAATTAAAGGTTCTGGTCAAATGGTTCGGGTTTCCTGAAAAGGAAGCCACGTGGCAATTTGCCTCTTGCCTCTCTAGAGAAGCAATTCGTAAAATGTTCTCGCGCGAACGTGTCAAGCTCTCCTCCTTGACGCGGGAAAGGTGTTTTCTTTTCTGACCAGATCGAGAGACAAGCGTTCCGAACCCTTGCGACCTTAAGTCACCAGGAAAGAACAGAGCACAACAAGAGAGGCCATGTCCTGTATTCTCTACGGGGCCCAAGACCATTCGATCGTAAGAAAGACGGCGCCCACCCCCTTAGGAGGGGCGATAACGGGCTACACACAGAGCAGAAAGGGAACGTACGAGACACCTGGTCACCCAAGGGTGACCACTTCGCCAACCCCCGGAACGGGAAAAATTAGCCAGGGTCATAGCCCTGGCTGGGGTCTTCCCCCGGCGCACACTACTGCGGACCCGAGAAGGACGGCAGGTTCGCGGAGGGCCCTGAGTCTACTTCATAAAGGGGTCGCGCCGAAGAACTGGAGCCCGACCCACATTGAGGCGGGGGAGGAGACGGCGAACGATAAGACGCCACTGGCATAGCCTTCCCTTCCGGCGGGGCCGCCGAGCCGGCCTAGTGGCGAAGCGACCATCCGGCCACGGCCGAACTGGTGTCCGCCACGGCAACACCGTACTCCTCTGTGAAAGGACGGCGAAACGTCTCGGCTGCGATAAGATTTCACAACCGCTGGGCGTCCCGTTCCCGCATAGGGCGGGACAAAATCGTGGCCACCTCGTCGCTCAGCACCCTAATGAGCGTATGGTCCACTCCATTTTTGAGGATGGACGGGACCTTACCCAGGGAGCGCCCCAAGCTCGACCATATGGCCGGGTTGACGGGGCAAGGGGTCCCTACCTGGATCGACCCCTCGCATGAAAAAAAGAGAAGGGCGGCCACAGGGGGGCCCGCGTGTCCCCGAAGAAGGGGAGCAGCCACACTGCCACCCCCAGCGGTGTACGCCCGATGGGCACGCGTATGAAAGCCTGCCCCTCGGGGAACATAAGCCAGGCGCGTTACCACACCCCAATAGGGGGTCCCGAGAACGGAGGGAGAGGAAGCCGTCGTGTCCGGGGCCGAAGGGGGCTCTGGAGCCACCGCGGGGCCAAAACTGGCCGAAAAAGCGTCCGCCAAGTCCCGATCCAAGGGTCGGATGCGGAGGAGGGCTGTCACGTCTCTCTCATAGGGGAGACGGGAGTCCCCCATACCCTCCCAGAGGACAATGATCTCCTCGTCGTCCACAGTCTTGGCCCATCATAAGACCCCTCGCAGTCCCCCAAGTCACCGAAGCCAAGAGGCTGTCTCCTGCTCCTGGATTTGTCGGAGGATCTCGAGACCGGCCGCATGAAGAGGCCGGACCTAAGGGTCCGTCGATCACAAGCGCTCGGTCATGCGGTCTGAAAAATCGCAATTTATGGCTAGGCGCAGGCGCCAGAGGTGTTCGTGATGACATATGCTTCCAAGGAAGACATCCGCCACCTCGAAGGATCATAGGGCCGCCAACATCAGGTGATAGGGAGCCCGTAGGGGCTCCCCTATGAGTATTCTCCCCTGGAGTCCCACCATCTGGGGAACCCGCGCGGCCATGCCGCGGGACACCTCAACCTGCTCCCACCACACTGGTGTGGGAGGGTATAACCCCTTTCGACGTACGATAGGTACGTCGCGCACCTCACGCTGCTCGTACAGCGTGAGGAGGTGGAGGGAGGTACGGATGGTCCACACCCCCATATCACCCGGCACATGAAAGCCTCAGTCCACCTCCCCCAACTTATGGGGAGACCCGGGGTAATACTCCGTGGAGGAGTGGGGCTTGTCCCCCACCTTTGGAGGGATGTCGAGTACCGCCAAGTGCCGAAGCACTTGGCGTACCCGCCAGTTCTCTCGACTACAGAGGAAGGGAAAGTCCGTCAGCGTCCCCTCGGGGACACTGTACAGAGGACCGTACATCCCCCGGATGGTGGTCCATATGGACGTCATTCGACGGATGTCGACAGAGCCAAAGCTCTGTTCCACCTGAGACTCCCCCAGAGGGGTCTAAAGGTACTGCTCATACTTCTGATCGACAACAGCGGGGTCGGTCAAGAGGCCGACTGGAGGTGGGATAGGAAGTCGTCGTCGATGTCCTCCTCGGGACCCAAAAGGGCGCCCGCCCCCTCGGCTTCACGGTCGACCGCCATGGCGGCCGCAGCGCCGAGAGTGTCGGTAGAATCCATCCCGCATCGAGAGGCGCGGAACAGGGGACGACAAGGAAGCCGCGCCCTAGTGTAGAGTACACGCGCAACTCGGGGCGCGGGGAGAACCTGGTCGCGCCCGACGGAGTTGTCCCACCCGGGTGACGACAAGGACGCCGTCGAGAGACCCTGCACCACCGGACACCTCCAGCGGTGACTGCTTCATGGGACTGGACCGAGGCTCACTCGACTCCGTGAACCCGTGCGTTCAACAGCCCGAATGGCGTCCCGGAGCCGGCCCCCAGGGGCACTCTCAAAAGGCGTCACTGGGAGGGGCTTCCTCTGCGGGCCGGGGGGGGTGGCGAGACAGCGCCCCCGGTCCCGAGAGACGCGGGCCCTGAGGTTGAGGACATGTGGGGGAGACCCCCTGTCAGGGGTGACACGGCCCCCGGCATGAGCCGGGGACGGGTCGCGAACACTCACGTCACACTCCCCTAGGGGTTAGCGTGGGACAACTCTCCGTGGTCAGGTGTCTACGGAGCCCAAGCGCTACACATGAAACGACCCTTCTGATGAGCACCCGCTCGGGCCCCCATGGAGGGGTCTGACACAGCCGAGGAAGAAACGCGTCTTCCCGAATCCGGGCCCTCTGGATGGACGAGGAAGCTTGTGCAAGCTTCCACAACCCGGGCGAAAGCGGACCGTGATCTGATCTCGACCAAAGAAAAAAATGCCACAGGAATTCTATCCGGGAAAATTGAAAATCTTGGGATAAGTCCTGGCGTACTCATCTTGGGGAACTCCTGAGATCTGGGACGGGTTCGTGAATTTTCTGCTTCCGCCCCAAGGCGGGCGGGGGTCTTCTTCCAGTGGAAGGGTGGTCAAGGATGCTGGGCAGAGGCCACTAGAGGTCGGCCCCTGGAGGGCCCGATGGGCACCGGTCCCCCCATGGTGGCGTCCGGGGGTCGGGATTGAGCACGATCTGCGTCTTGTCTCTGAGGGTTTATGAGTGTATGCTGTGAGGTGATCGTGCGTCTTTGAAGAAAATCAGCGTTGCGTTTCTGTTACTTCCGTCTTTCTGGTGCGCTTAGCGCCCTGTGATCCAGGCGTTTGTCATGTTTCTCTTTTGTTTTGCTCCGCATCCCGTGCTGAGCTTTCCGACGGGGCTATACCCCGTTGTCTTTGAGGGCAGGGTCCACTACACCCCTGGAACAGGGGTATAGCGTCGCTCGTGTAAAGCTCTTCGAAGTTTGCTCGGGTGCTCCTGGAAACTTCTTGGTCGTGCGACCCAGATTGACCAGAAAAACGGAGAGGGGCTCGTGCCGGCGCGCCTTCTTGTGATGCCCGTGGGCCAAGTGCAGCTAGTTCTTGGCCAGGACGTCTGCCCATCCTTTTCGTAAAGACCTCCCCGTGCACCGGGTCTCCGCTGGGATCTCGGTCTGGGTGCTTGGTGGGAGGACCGTCACGCCCGCCAGTGTCAGTTCTTTCGGGCGAACACGGAGCTTTGCCGGTGCCTGGTGCTGTTCACACCTGGCATCGAGATGGTAGCCAAACGCTGCCCAGACGGCGCCCGTGGTCCACTCGAAGTGGCCGTCGTGCAGCAGGATGGCCTTGGTGTTCTGGCACCGGAAGTGGAACCCGATGGTGAGCGGGACCGAGCGGTGTTTCACAACAATAGATGGGAACTGCGGTGGTTTTTCATGTACATGTAGGACGAGGGGGCGCCCAGCGAGGGCCTAAAGCGCCTGGCCTGAGGCACCCACAATCCGGGTCAGGGTCGGCGCACGCCACGCATGTGCGCGCCAACTGGGTGTCAGAAGGTTCTCGCTGCGTACACTGGGTGCGATCCCTGTGTGAACCACCGCGGCCACAGAAACCGGGATATCATCTCCGAGACTCCATGTGGTACTGACCTTGAGAATGTCGTTTCGCATGATGAGCAGGGTACCCCGACACGCACACGGGGTCCAGGCGGCTACCTTTGTGCGTATTCGACGTCCGCACCGGCCCAGGAAAGCAATTGAGGCCTACACCGGAACACCCGGGCCTGTGATTGACGGTAGGGCGCCTACGGCCGCCCCTCCCCCATATCGCTTCTCGATCCCGAGGTACCCATGGTCATAGTCTCCTCATCGGGATGGGAGTCCGAGTTCTCCGGGCTTTCCTTTTTCAGGCTCTCTTCGATTCTCTGAAAGATCGCTACCCGCAGGTTGTGCTCCGATTTCGGCTGCCACTAACTTGGGTCAGCCGTCCTTTATTCCCAGTCGGCCCGGCACACAGCCGTGGCTAACTGGACGCCCTGCCGGGCCAGTTTGTACCGGAGCTCCTTGAGTACCTCCGAACAGGCCGCCCCGATGTGATCCTTCTTGCTTCACATCCAGAACGCTCGTACCCGGTTTGGACGTTCCCCCTGTTTCATGATGTGCTCCTTAAACTTATGGGTGTGCGGCTAGTCATCCACATGCAAGTGCTTGGGCAGGCCCTGAGTAAACGCCATCTTGTGCCAGTCCTCTCCGTACATGTTGACACAAGCCATTTTCAGGTCCCGCAAAAACTGGCCGCGCGCGTCGGGCACGTCACGGGCGCACAGGTAATACCGCTTCACAGCTGACATGGCCTGATTCAGGGAACTAGAGTCCACATAACTCAGTAGGAGCAAGTGCACAGCCTCAGGGAAGCGTAGTGCTACGACAGAGGCGCTGTACTGGTGGCTGTGGGCGCTAGTGCGCGGAAGCTCGCCGGCCGGTGGTGTGGCGCCTTTGTGGCGTGTCGCTGCGGCTTGTGAGAGCCTTCGGCGCACTTTCCCGGGTGAGCTCGTCGGCTAGTCATGTGCTAACAGAGGGGCGGGTACATCAAGGTGGAGGTGTGTCATGCATTGGAGGGAATTATCTGCATCGTAGGTATCTGACAGCGCGTGACCGGGCAAACTAGTGGCCCCGGTTCCCGCGCAGCGGTTTCCGCCCTTTTAGGACGAAGGGCGACGACGGTGGGAGGCACCGTCGTCGCCGGCAAGTAAACAGTGTCTTCATGTCTTGGCGTTTCGATCGGCCCGACTTCCTAGACCTCGAGTCCCATAGCGGGTGTCGCGCGAGCGGCCGAGACGGCCGTTACTTCCCTCCTCTCCGAGGTGATCGCGATCCAATGTGCTACATTTGGCGCTCTGAGTGAGACTCTGGCATTTCTAGCGCGGTTCCGGGGACGAACCATGTTAGTGCATCGATCGCGTGACCCCAGAGGGGTTGTCTTGGGTGCAAATTTGACGGTCGAGCGAGGCCGTCCCGAGGGACCGTGCTTCCTGTTGTCTTTTTGGATTGCGGATCTCCCTCTCCTTCCCAGCTCAACGATGTCGCGTGGTGGATCGACGTGCCTGGCAAGCATCAAGAGCTACCACGCCATCGGCGGGAGACGACGGCACGCTGGCGCGGCCAACACGCGACCCGGGTGTTTGGCAGAGGGTCGGTCCCGGCTTGTCGGCGGTGGAACGGTGGTAGGTGAGTTGGACTCTTCACACGAGGACCCCGGCCACACGCCGACCAAAGGGACTCGTCCCCCCATCATCCGGAACGGGTGGCTGCGGGCACGGTGTGACGCAATGGCCGCCAGGGGGCCTCCAACGAACCCCTGGAATCAAGGCTCGCCGGCCTATGGGACGTTGGCCGCTTCTCATTGGGGCGCGGGTGACGTCAAGCGGTGCTTGGCCGGTGAGCTGTGTCGGTTGTGGCGATGTCTCTAACACGCTCATCCCGACCGCGCCGCTGTACGATTGAGATGGCGTCCTTGGCGCTGGGCTACGTTTCTGCACCGGATTTGCGACCCGGAAAGTGGCGGTGCTCAGCGTCGGAGAGCTCTCGCATGGATTCCCGGCGGGGTAATCGACGGAGCGGCGTGAGGAGGATGGAGACCAAGATTCTTGTCGGGGTCGTCACCATCGGTGTCTTCCCCCGGCGTCCCCGGAACTGTGGGTGGGGCTTTGCTCGTGGCAGCCCATTCCGGTGATGACGCCCGAACAAGTTTCTCGGAGAACCTCCGGCCCCACGCGGGGTACCTCGGCAGACAGCGCTACTTTGTTGCGCGAAGAATCGGGAAAGGTAAGACGCGACTAGTGTCGCGCAACGCGAGAGAAGGAGCACGCAGATAATGAGGCGAGCCCAACACCCAAGGGGGGCTGCTGCGATAACGACAACGAGACGTCAAGAACCTCAACACCCACGCCAAGGACGGCGTGTGGTCACCAACGGCGCCGCTGCAGTCAGATCCGCAGCTGTAGCCAGCCGACATCGGCGCCGCTGTGCTCTTCCCCCCAACCGAGATCGAGCCGACGGAATCGGCCCCGCCGGCACGCATGCCTACGACGCGTGCTTGCGGCGGCAGAGTTTCCACGTTCGGCCCCGTTGAGGAGGGGGAGAAGCGACGTCCGTGCCGGGCGTCGGCGCACGCGGCCTGTCCGTCCCCGTGTAGTGGGGACGACAACGGGGGCAGAGGCGCAGCGGCAGCTGACGCCCCTGACAGGGGTTGCCGCCCGATGGCAACGAAGAGCATCCCCGAGGCCGATTGGTCGTGGACGACGCCGGCGGCGCATCAACGGCTTCAAGGACTGAGTCGTTGGCGGCAACAGATCAAGGACGTCGTCGACGCGATCGGAGTCGGCGGCGCGACGGGCCGACATTGGCGGCGCCGTCCTCTTCCCCCGAACCGAGATCGAGCCGACGGAATCGGCCCCGCCGGCACGCATGCCTACGAGACGGCCTTCTGGGGCGGGCGCTGCCTGGTTACCAGCGCTCCGCCCCGGGAGGGGGCGGGACGGCTCGCAGCGATGCGTGCTTGCGGCGGCAGAGCCGCCACGGTCGGCCTCGTTGAGGAGGAGAAAGGCGACGCCCGTACCGGGCGTCGGGGCACGCGGCCTGTCAGTCCCCGTGTGGTGGGGACGACAACGGGGGCAGAGGCGCAGCGGCAGGTGACGCCCCTGACAGGGGTTGCCGCCCGATGGCAACGCAGAGCATTCCCGAGGCCGATTGGTCGTGGACGACGCCGGCGGCGCATCGGCGGCGTCAAGGACTGAGTCGTCGGCGGCAACAGATCAAGGACGTCGTCGACGCGATCGGAGTCGGCGGCGCGACGGGCCGACATTGGCGGCGCCGTCCTCTTCCTTCGAACCGAGATCGAGCCGACGAAACCGGCCCCGCCGGCACGCATGCCTACGAGACGGCCTTCTGGGGCGAGCGCTGCCTGGTCACCAGCGCTCCGCCCCGGGAGGGGGCGGGACGGCTCGCAGCGATGCGTGATTGCGGCGGCAGAGCCGCCACGGTCGGCCTCGTTGAGG
>Ga0209186_1002912_pt1 | contig 11976 bp, 13 predicted proteins | sample SidtaG_FD_187426 | JGI IMG/M metagenome (GOLD analysis project Ga0209186, IMG submission 187426) | Marine algal microbial communities from Sidmouth, United Kingdom - Sidmouth_Male2 metaG (SPAdes) (version 2) | ecosystem: Host-associated > Algae > Red algae > Unclassified | place: Sidmouth...
GGGACTTGGCCGTATGCACATCATTCTCATTGTCTTAGTCGTGTTTCGGGCTGTCCCAAGAAATTTATTGTGTCGCCAGATCGCCGACCCGCCGTTCCAGGTCGTAAACCGCGATTTGGCTGAGTGGCCACAATGTGTCGCCCTCGAATCGCGGCGAAGTAACCAAATAAGCGCGGGGGCAGGACCGCCGACGATCTGCGAACTGGAGCCCGCGAACGGCTTCCCCGTGAGATATCCACATTCCGACAGTCGAATGCTAGAATTCAAGAATAAATACCATCGATCGACCTCATCATGACGCTGATCTGGGCCGCAATCTTGGGCAAATAACGCGGTCATGTGAGACACGCAGCGAGATAGGCTGTAAAATTTTGCGATCGAGTGGACTCGAAGACGTCAAATGCACAAATGTGGCAGACACGTTGGCAGTATCTGTCGACATCTCGCGGCACGGTCGCATCTCGCGACCGACGGTAGAGACCTGTAGGTCTCCTATTGGTCAATTAGAGCCGGACAGCGTACAGCGCGCTCGAAATCTGGTGGCGCAGTGGTCTCGATCGAGACTGCAGCATTCTGTTCTTGAGCGCCTGTCAGGCGGCCGCGTGGTGTCTGCCCGTCACCGTGACGCAGGGCGGGATCCCACGCGGCCGCCTGCGGCGGTCGAGTGGCCCGGCCTGCGAGTCTGCCGAGACGCGGCAGGGGCCACGTACGATCGCGTCCTTTGCCGAGCGGCAGAATCGTGCGGCCCCCTCTGAATTTTGGGTCCGCGATCCGCCTGCTCATTGGTCAGACGCGCTCTTCCTGTGCACCCCCCCGGCCACACCCTCGATTGGCCGTCCACCGTGAACGGCCGACAGGGCGCCACATGTGGCGCAGGGAGCACAGTGGCGGTCGATCGAGGACTGCGGGCCCGGCAGGACACACGTGGAGCGCGGCGTCACGCTCGGCGTGGCCTGCTGGGCCCTGAGCGTGACAGGCAACCAAGGCGGCCGCTCGATTCCCCCCGATCGAGGGGGTGATCGAGGGCGGCCGCCTGTTTTGGGGGCGTACGGAGGGGTCGTGCCACCCGCAAGACCGTCGAAAATGGTCTCGCTGGCGGCTTGCGGGCCCCTGTGTGATCGTCTACGCAGTGGCGGGGTGGTGGCGCCGCGGGATCGTCTGGAACAGTCGCGTTGGCTGCAGACCCCTTTTTCGGACCAGTTGTGGGCGGGGTCGCAGCGCCGGGGGCATTGGCCCCGGAGCCTCCTCCCGTTTTGCGCCGAGAGAGGAGCCGTGCCCATCCGCGTGCGTGCCTGCGGCCGCCATCGTCGCCAGCGGCCGCCGTTGCAGCGCGGGAGAGGAGACGTCGTGCGCGCGTGCTTTGTAGCGGCCGCCATCTTCGTTGGCGGCCGCGGTGCATCACGGGAGGGAGGACGAGCGCGTTCCCGCGCTTTTGCGCGGCCGCCGTTGTCTTTGGCGGCCGCGGTGGCAACGTTTGCGCTGCGCGCTTGGCGGCCGTCTCTTCTCTGTGCCACCGCTGGTACACGACCGTTCTTGGACGAGGCTGCGGCGGGAGGCGGGCTGCCTCCCCTCTTTGGCGGCCGCTTCGCGCGCAAGCAACTGCCCTTTGCTCGCTGTCCACGAGGACCGTTGAGAGAAGTGGGCGATTTGCGGCGGGGGTCGAGGGTGTTGGACTGCGCAAGGACCGGCCGTTGCGGCAGCATGGTTCATCCCGCGACGCGTCCGATCTCAAAAACGGAGCGCCGGCGCGGACTGCGGCAGTTCTACCGTATGTGCCGTCGCACGCTGGGCGTCGCCGACGATCATCCCCTATGCGCGCCATCGTGCCCGTGTCCGTGGGCGGCGCGCACTCGGCCCATATCAGAGGCTCCAGCACGAGCAGCTGGGGCCGAGGCGCCACCACCTCGAGCTGTGCACCCTCCTTCGCTCGGTCCACAGCCTTCACGACCGCCGAGCCCGCATCGTCAAGACCCGCGTGCCCCCGCGTGGCGGCCGCCGCTGACGCGGCCGCCAAGCCCGCCCCGCCAAGGCCGGCGCTCTTCCGACTGGTGGCCGCCTTCAAAGCGGCCGGCAAGCCCGCCCCGCCAAGGCCCGCGCTCTTCCGACTGGCTGCCGCCTCCGCAGCGGCCGCCAAGCCCGCCCCGCTAAGGCCCGCACGCTTCCGACTGGCGGCCGCCTCCGCAGCGGCCGCCAAGCCCGCCTCACCAAGGCCCGCGCTCTTCCGACTGGCGGCGGCCTCCGCGGCGGCGGCCGAGCCCGCTTCGTAAAGGACAGCGTACCCCCGATTGGCCGCCGGGACCGTGCCGGCCGCCAAACCCGCCCGGCCAAGGCCCGAGCTCTTCCGACTGGCGGCCGGTGCCCACGCGGCTGCCGAGTCTCACTCGCGCACGCCAGCCGTCGCGAGGCTGGCAGCCGCCGCCCAGCCAACCTCGAGCAAGCGCACCCCCTGCGCACTTCCGGCCGTCCCCGTCCTGTCTGGGAAGCCTTCCAGGTCAAGGTGCATCTGAGCCCTCCTGGCGGCCGCCCCCGGCGCGTCCGCCAAGCCCACTCCGTCAAGGTCCTCCCTCCGCAACCCGGCGGCTGTTGCCGGTGCGGCCTCCGAGTCCTCCGAGCCCGTCGCGTCAAGGACCATCAGCGTCGACGTGGCCACCTGTCGGGCCATCCAGTCCGCCAAGTCTCTTGGAGCGAGCACGGACACCAACTCCACCGGTGGCCGCGGGGGAAGTGCGGGAGCTGCAAGAGCATGCCCGCAAAGCGCACAACGAAGACCGGACAGCGCAATGACTGCTGCGAGAGGGCAGTCCGGACTCCCCGGAGGAGAGCAATTGGTGGGAGGCCCGGCGGCAGGGGCGGCAGCAGATGACACAAGGTCGCCTGCCGCCTCCTCGGCCGCGGCCGGCGGGGCCGCAGATGGGGCGGCCCCCGACGCCGCCGCCGCGGCCGCAGACCGACGTTCTGACGGAGATGTCGAGGCCCCTCCAAGCCGCAGCGTCGCAGGCCGCGGATATAACCTCGTCGCGGGGGGGTCAACGGGGCTTGGGAGAGGCCGCTGACGTACACATGAACCTTGCGGACCAATCGGCGCCGGCGGACACGGTGAAGGCGGTGTCGCAGATGCCACCCTTGACGCCGACTCCGAGTTTCCAGTCCGCGGCCGCTGGGCGGGCAGGCGCAGAGAACTCGGAGGGCGCCGTCCTCCCGGCGGTCGCGGTGCAGGGGTTTCCGGGGTGCGGGGAGCTGAACAGGCTGGCGCTGCAGCCACGGCCGTTCTCCAGGCGCCTGACGCTGCACGAGGCGATGATGGCGCTGCACAGTCCTGCAGCGCCGCGTCTCCCAGCCGATCAGGTCACGGAGCGGCCGCCTCAGCGGCCGCTGACGGGAGAGGATCTCGAAACGCAGCCGGAGCCGCGGCCGCCGACGGCGTCCGCGGCGCCGGAAGCGGAGCCGGCGATGCAGGGGGTGCACCGCCCGCCGACCCAGGCGGGGTCGGACATGGAGGGGGTGCAGCGGCCACCGGTGGAGGCAGGGGCGGTGGCAGGCCCCCTTCCTCCTCAGCGGCCGCTGCCACAGCCGACGCCGTCGCCGCCGGCGACAACGAGTTCCCCACCGCCAGGGGCAGAGGACGCGGCCGCGGATGGACAGAGGCCGAGCGAGTAGCACTCTGCCAGGCCTGGTTGGCGGTGTCGCGAGACCCGGTGGTCGGTACCGACCAGAGCCTAGCAACCTTTGCCGCTGCAATTGTCAACGGGTAGAAGTCCCACTTCCCTATGGGCCCTGCACGCAGGTCGCGGACGGACTCCGCCATCGACCGCGAGCTGCGCTATTCAGTTTTCAAGAACGTTGAACGGTTTTCATCCTCCATGGTGGCCGTCGGGCGTCGCCTGATGACGGGCAATTTTACCGAACAAGACCTGATGCGCATGACCACTGCGCACTTTGACGCCGAGAACCTGTATGAGGCCGTGCAGGTGGACGACAGCGACGAGGAAGCGCCGCTGTTAGTGGTGAAGAAGGGCGGCACGAGAGCGGCCCATTGGGTCAGGTGTTGGAAGGCCATTGGCAAGTTGGACAAGTTCAGCGGCGCGTCGGGGGCGGCCGCCACGGCGGCCGCCGCTCGCGGCCGACGTCCTTTGCCAGACGGGGGCGTTGAGGACATCTCGGACGACGACTCGGGCTCCACGGTGGGCAGGCGGCGCGGCCTCTTCCAGGAGCGGCCTATCGGTACGAAGGCCGCCAAAGAGGCGGCCTCGACTGAAATTGCTACCCAAAGGGAGGCCGCCACGACGGCGGCCGCCCTGAAGTCATTGTCCGAGACGGCCATCGAGCGCGCCGACATCGACTTTTGGAAGGCCAAAGACGTGGGTGAGACGGATGAGGCGGAGCAATGGCGCAGGAACGAGATTGAGCGGCGGCTGCTGCTCTCCAACGCAAGCCTGCGCGAGGCCGAGGCAGCGCAGTCGCGGCTCTCTTTCCGCTCGACGGCAACGGCGCCGTCTTCTTCCGGTACCTCTGCGGCCGCTACCGCGGCCGCTGAGGCGACGGCGGGTGCGGCCGCAGATAGGGCTCCACGTGCGGCCGCATCGCCAGCATCTGCAGCTTCTCCAAGTGGCGTTGCGGGCGCGTCTCCCGGGTCTCGCGGAGCGCCCGCTACTCCCGGCGGCGCGGCTGTTAACGGCCGCGAAGCGGCCGCGTTGGCGCCGGCCGCTGGCCGCACATTCGGGTCCCCGGCGTCTGGCGCGGCCACGAGTGTGGCCGCATTGCCTCAGCCTGCATCTTCTCCCAGTGGCGGCGTCGACGCAACACCGCGTGCCGGCGCATCACCAGCCGCGGCCGCAAGCGCGACCGTTTCCCGCCGCGCTGCGGCCTCGGCCGGTGTCGGCCCGGTCAAGCGGAGGAAGTGGCGAGGATGGAACTCGTTGCAGTCCAAGCACGCCCGCTTCACGGCGGCCGGGAACTCCGTCTCGGGTCCAGGCCGTTTTGTGACACCGCCGCCGCATGATGCGGCCGCTGGCGCGTCGGGCAACGACGAGGAGGACGCTGGCTGTGGTACCAGTGGCAACAATATCGCGGATGATGACTTGGCTTGAGTTCTATCTCCTTTGATTGCGACGGTGAGGTCTGTGCGCGTGCGGAGTGTTCGACTATTGCATCGACTATTGCCCGACAATCATACACGGTTTTTCTTTTCCCTTCACCGGGTTTTTTTTTGTCCTACTCACCAGCTCTGCCCGATCCAGAGACTCTGTCTGATAATCTAGCACGACACGATCCCCTTAATCGTACACCAGTCATACTGCAGCATGAAAATATAAGACACTCGCGGACATCCGCCCACAGCAGACAGAGCGGCGGCCTCGCCCGTCTTCCCAGACGAAGCGGAGGCCGCCCATGGGTCTTCGCTATCCTGGGTCGGCGTAGTGGCCGCGGCCGACGTGCAACAGAGTGAGGAAAAAAAAAAGCCATGATGGCAGAGAAAAAAACGTTAAACGCCACAGATACGGCTCCAAAAGGGATCCGCGGTCAGCTAAAACATGGGCCGCCAGGTCGTCGCGCAGAGAGAAGAACTAAGAACGCCAAGCGGGAAGCTGCGGCCGCCGCGGCGGCTGCATCAGCGGCCGGTCCGGCGGTTGTGGATCATCCGTCCGCGACCGCAGGCGGACCGACAAGGCCGGCGGCCGCGGCGGCGGCGCCCGCACCACCATATGCTCCCCCGCCACCCCCCACGCCCGTTGGCCAGCCACCGCCGGCAGCCGCCGGCGCGCCGCCAAAACCGGCGGCCGCGGCGGCGGCGCCCACACGCCCAGCTCCTTCGCCGCCACCCAAGCTCTCCGGCGAGCCACCGCCCGAGGCGGCCGCCGAGCCAACAAGACCGGAGGCCGCGGCGGCGGCGCCCGCACCACTATCAGCTCTTCCGCCACCCCGCACGCCCGTTGGCGAGCCACCGCCGGCGGCCGCCGGCGCGGCGCCAAAACCAGCGGCCGCGGCGGCGGCGCCCAGACCACCAGCTCCTCCCCCACCACCCAAGCCCGCTGGCGAGCCACCGCCCGCGGTGGCCGCCGAGCCAACACGACCGGCGGCCGCGGCGGCGGCGCCCGCACCACCATCTGCTACTCCGCCGCCACCCACGCCCGCTGGCGAGCCATCGCCGGCGGCGGCCGCCGAGCAAGCAAGACCGGCGGCCGCGCCGGCGGCGCCCGCACCACCATCTGCTCCACGGCCGCCACACACGCCGGCTGGCGAGCCACAGCCGGCGGCCGCCGCCGCGGCACCAAGACCGGCGGCCGCGGCGGTCGCGCCCGCACCATCAGCTCCTCCGCCGCCACCCACGCCCGTTGGCGAGCCACCGCCGGCGGCCGCCGCGACTTCGTCGTCGCCGGCGGCCGCCGCACCAGATGCCGCATCGTCAGCCCCGCCGACGTGACCTGCGCCACCAGAATGGCCATCACCGGCGGCGGCCGCAATTTCCCCATCTCTTGCGGCCGCCGCCGCTGCCATTCGCTCATGAGAGACAAACCCGCCACGCCGCTGCTCAACGACAATGTTATGCAGAATGGCGGCCGCCTTTCCGGCAAGAAGCATCTGCTCAACGGATCAAAAGCGGCCAGGGTGCAGAGGAATGTGGAACCTCGCTGTCAGGACCCCGTAGAGCCGCTCGACGTCCTTGCGCAGCGCTTCCTGGAGCCGACTGAAACTTTTTTCTGTGGGTGTGATGGGGTCGGGGTACGGAGAAACAAAAAATGGATACTTAGGATACACGCCATCAGTAAGGCAATACAACAAACGACGTGTACGACCAAAAGCACAAAAATGAGAAGGACGTGGGCGGCCGCACACCCTCCACCACATCAAAATACAACGGTGAGATGCGCAGCACGTTGAGGTCATTGAGGCTGCCCGGCGCCCCGATAAAAATATGCTAGATGTAGAGATCCTAATCACTAACCGTCTCCATGACAATGGTACGCCGCTTCTTGGGGTTCTGGTACTGCCCAGCAAGCCCCTTTGGGCACGCGGCGCACTCCCATTGCGAGCAATCGAGGCTGCCGACGCATTCCGGCATGCCCCGTGCTGCGTTGCGCTCCAGCATGCGCTTGACCTCCTTGTCTTTAGGAGGCCACAGGTAGACGGGCTCCCACTCCTCAACAATAAACTCAATCAGCTTCTTTGTGGCCACCTCAATTGTAGACCTTGACAGCCGGACATACTCATCCGCAAGATCGTACGACTCCCCGTACGCGAGGACACGGAAGGCGGCCACCATCTTCTGCAGAGCATGAGCTGGTGGCCGCCCTGTCGCATTGATGCTCTGCCGCCAAAATGGCCGGTCGCGGATGGCCTCGTAAATGCGAAAAAAAGCAGACAGTGGCACACGGAAGCGACGCTCAAACTTCCGTTCTCCGTACACGGGCGGCTGCCCATCCACACTAAAATAACCCCGCCTGATGCCGCGCATACCCTGGTCGAAATCACGTGGCCGGTTGGCACGCCGCCCGGCCACAGACCCGACAAAACGCCGTCTGCGCGCTCGCTGCGCCGCATTCCTGCGATGACGGTGCATCAGGAACAGAGAGCGCGATCCAATGACGGCCGCAAGCAGCGCGTCGGCAGAGCCCTCCGACTGCCCGCGGCCGTCATCGCTCGACGACCCAGACGCGTCATCAATTGAGGCGTCCATCTCCATCCACGAGAGCAGCTGACGACAGTAGAGCTAGAGCGGCCGCAGAAGCGGCCGCAAAGGCGGCCGTCGACGCGGCCGCTCACGCCCGCTCACGCCCGCTGTGCCGGCGAAGGAGACGGGCAGAACGGGAAAACAGGATGGACGACGCCGACGACGGCGGTGCCACAATCGCGCTCCCCCCGACGACGACGATGCGATCGACGCGCTGCAAGTGGCGGGCACACCGCGTCGATCTATCGCTCCGCGCCCCCCCCCGCCACAGAAGTCGCATTTGGCAAGTCCCGTGATCGTGCTGCCATTTTCAGTGGCGGCCGCGTACCCAAATTTTTGTGCTCCGCGGCGCTGCTTGCGAGCGCACATGCCGGGCCCATTCCCGCGGTTGCGGCTGCGCGCGGACAGTCACATGCCCGCCATACAATGTTGCGCTGCGCGGAACCCCCCCCCGATTAGCTCCCAGCGCAGGTTGGGGGCACCGCCAGCGCGGCAACTGGGGGCCACCCCGCCAATGTGTTCCGCTGCACGACCGCATGGCGGCCGCGCGCCCACCCATGCGACGGTGCCTCTAGGCGGCCCCACCCCCCTAATGACACCGTTCAGCCGTGGGGGGGCCGACCCAGAATCGCGCGTGGCGGCGGATGTCCACCAACAAAATCCGTGTCTCGTCCCGCCCCCCACAGGGCCCGGCAATGAACGCCGCCTGCGCCTCGAACGGAATCTGCGGCCGCTGGCGACCGCATGCCCCCAAATTTCACATCTGGAGACGCCTGCGCGATTTTCAACGCAACGTGTGTTTGACTGCGTTCGTCCCGATTTGGGTGTTTGACCCCCGTTTAGACACAATTGCAGACACATTTGGTTCGCAAAACGTTCGGAAGTGCACAAACGTCTGCCCAAACGTCAGTGGTATGGTCGGCCGATGGAAACATGCGAACCTCTTGCGAACCAGCGCCATATTATCCGGTTGGGATTATTTCTGGCCCACCAGTATCTCGGTTCGCAGATCTGGTTCGCAACGTTGGTGGGATCACCTGTTTTCCCATACCTCTGCCCATATCTGGAAAATATGCAACGTTTGACGAATAATACGCAAAAACGGTTCGCAACCGACGTTGTTGGGTGTGCTCTAAAAGCAACCCCTGCAACGTCCGTCCCAAGTCGTACTTGCGATACGTGGCGCAACGTGGCGCAAGCGTGTCTCACTATTAAGGAAATAGGGCCGGAACGCTCCCGCATGACCGTCTCCGACCCCAGTTAGGCTTCATTTCAACCAAATCACGTAAGTACAACGCATATATTGCTTTCAGCATGGGGCCCTGTGCCGGACCGACCCCATTCCCGACCGGAAATGGGGTCGGTCCGAAGCCGACCCCATTCTTCCATGCTCTCTCATTGGTCGAATGATTCGAGACAGTATAAAAGATAGCACGCTTTTGCGAGCAACGTGTGGGCCCACGATCAGCCTTGAAATTTCACGGTGATTCAGAGACTAGAAGTTGTCGATCTGGACCACTCCTCTCGAAAGCGGACCCACGGCTCTCGCGAGATACTTTGGTTACAGCGTGCACAGAGAGAGCGCGTTGGCTCTATTTGCGCCTGCCTGGCTCCCACGCATCGCTCACAGAGCAATCTGAGAGGGGTGGGGCTGTCGATCTAGGTGTGCTCGCCTGCGTAGGGGCTCCCTGGGGGCCCACGTGGAGGGAGGTCGTGGCGCGAGGGCGGCGCGGGCCGTCGACAGCGCCGCATGGAGGGGCGACATCGGGCCTGTCGCGGTGCCAAAGCTATTGGGGCGCCCTGACAGGAGCCTGAAGGGGTCCTGCAGCCTGAACGGTCGCGCCTGGATAGCGGGGGCCGCGCTCGGCACCGTTTGGAAGCTGGTGGCCGCCCAGCCACCGTGCATCAGTGGCAGGGGCGCCCACACGAGGGCTGCCTGGGGGGGGTGGTGGCGGGGCATCCCGGCGTGCATCAGCGGTGGAGGGGTGCGCTGGGGTGGCTCTCCGCAGTGGTCGGCCGCACACGCCATTTAGAGCACGGCACGGGCCGCCCGCTGATTGCCACTGCCTTCGTCACCCCCATGCCGCCGCCGCCGAATTTTGTCCACCCACCACACCCGGGAGCACGGCCGCAGCGACCCCTCCTCCATCGCGCCGGCCACGCGCTCTGCTCTCACCGCTGGGCTCCATCCCACTCCCGCCCCCACATCGATCTCGCTGGGCACGTGCGCTGCTCGCACCGCTCGTCCCCCCTCACCCCCCCTCCTCCCTTTCCGCGACGCACTAGGCGCCCCTGCTGTTCTTCCCCATTCCCACTTTGCGCCCCACGAGGTCCGGTCGTCTGCGTCCCTGCCTTCAGAAGGGACGCCGAGGAGGAGGAGGGCTCGGCCACCGCCGCCCTGCTGGCCGAGGATGACGGCGCGGACGTTTCTGCTGTGGTGCAGGCGCACGTCAATGTGCTAATGGCGGTGCGCCGTCGCGCGCGCGCCAAGCGCATCTCGCGACGATGGCGCTATCGTGGCTCCACCGCGGGGCGCCGTGGCAACAAGCGCCGCGACTTTGCGGCCGGTGTGCACGCCATTTTGCGAGACTACTTCGGTGCTGGCGGTCTGCTCCCTATCTAAGATGACCGGGACCTTGAGACGCGGTTTCGTGTCCCCCGCGACGTCGTTCGGCGTACCTATTTGGCTGTCAAGGACGAGCCTTTCTTCCAACAACGCATTAATGCGACAGGAAAGCTGCAAGCGCATCCGCTGCAGAAGGTGGTGGCAGCCTTTCGCGTGTTCGCGTACGGCGAGGCGGCCGACCGAGCGGACGAGTACGTGCGCCTGTCCCGGACTGTGATCGCCAAGTCGACCAAGTTTCTGATGGAGTTTATTGTCAAGCGATGGGGACCTACCTACCGGCGACGACCCAACCAAGATGAGCTCAACACCATTATGAAGCGCAACAAGGAGCGCGGGATGACGAGGGGCGTTAGCTCGCTCGACTGTTGACACCGGTAGCGGCACCAGTGCCCGACGGGGATGGCGGGGGCTTACCAGATTCGCAAAGGCAAGAGGGGCATCGTCGCAGACGCTGTGTGTGACGGTGACCTGTGGGTTTGGCACCTGTTTGCAGCGGCTACCGGCAGTCGCAACGACATCAACGTCATGGAGCAGTCGCCGCTGTACCTGGACGTCACTGGCGGCCGGTGGCCGCCGCGCGGCGCGCCCTGTACTATCAATGGCCGCACCCGCACGCTACCCTTCTACCTTGTCGATGGGATTTACCCGCGCTACGCTTTCCTGATTTTGCCGCACCCCAAGCCGTCCACCCAGAGGCAGACGACGTTAAACCGCCTCCAAGAGGCCATCCGGAGGAACGTGGAGCGGCTGTTTGGCGTATTGATAGAGCGCTTTCATGTTGCGCTCCACCCTGGGCGCTACCGCTCTGTGTCACGGCTAGTGACGACCCACAAGGCCATTAACATTCTGCACAACATGTGTGTGGAGAGTCGACGTAGCAACGTTTTGATTCGCCGTCGATGTGTGGCGGGGGGTGATGATGGGACTAACTGTGGCGTAGGTGGCGATGCTGGCGGCGGGTCAGATGGTGGGGAAGGACAGAGCGGTGGGGCACCAGCTGGCGGCACTGCTGCCGCCGGGGCACGTGCAACTGGCGGTGGCAGCGCCGGTGCCGTCGGCGGTGTTTCTGCTGCCGCCGGGGCTCCAGCACCTGGCAGTGGCGTCGGCGGCGTCGCTGCGTCAATGGACAACATTGACGCCGTCGGCAACGCGCCCCCTGCTCTAAATCCCGTCGCCCACCCGCCTGCCGCCGGCATGGCTGCCATTTTTGATGCTTGGGCTGAGATAAAGAACATGGAGGAGAACGAGCGCCTGCGAGCCGACCTGACTGCGGACATTTATCGCGACCGAGGAAAACGGCTTGCCCCGTACATTAGGTGACGTGATGCAGGGCGAAGTGGAGTAGACACAAAGGCTTTTTTTCCCGCTGGGCAGGGTTCTTTTTTGCTACACACCTTTGTAACGATTCTGTGAACGGCGGGAGGCCCCCAGCCCCGGTAGCGCTGAGCGGCTGGCCGACGGGTACGGCGGGGGATCCCCCGGGTTTCTTCAGCCGCAGTAGTCGCTGAGGGCCGCCCCCGCCGGCCCGCCGCGGACTCCACACGGCGCCCACCCGTGGTGGCGAAGGCGCTCGCGGCTCCTGCGACGGCGGCCGCGCAGAGCCCGACGGCGGGTCGCCGACTCCGCCGCCGACGCCGCCGCCGCCGCTGACCCCGCGCCACAGGAGAGGCCACTCAGCACG
>Ga0209186_1002918_pt1 | contig 11963 bp, 9 predicted proteins | sample SidtaG_FD_187426 | JGI IMG/M metagenome (GOLD analysis project Ga0209186, IMG submission 187426) | Marine algal microbial communities from Sidmouth, United Kingdom - Sidmouth_Male2 metaG (SPAdes) (version 2) | ecosystem: Host-associated > Algae > Red algae > Unclassified | place: Sidmouth, United...
TCATCGAGACCAAGGCAGAAGGCGATGCACGAGACATCGCCGAGCGCCTAGCGAAAGCTGGGGCGCCGCTGATCGTCGCGGCCGGAGGAGATGGCACGGTCAACGAGGTCGTCTCCGGCATCGCCTTGGCCCAAGAAAAGGGCAAGGGAGTCATCCTACCGACCCTTGGCATCTTACCGCTGGGAACCATGAACGTTTTCGCCCGCGAACTGGGCATTCCATGCTCCGACAACCTCGCCGCTTGGGCAGCCATTCAGTCAGGACTGCAGACCGACGTCGATCTATGGATGGCCAATGACACGCCGTTCGTGCAAATGGCCGGAGTCGGGCTCGACGCGGAGATCATCAAGAGGACGACCTGGAAGTCGAAGAAGATCCTCGGTGCCTTCAGCTACATTTTCACCGGCCTCAGCCTCGTCGGGCGGACGCCACCGAAGCTCCGCATCGAGTTCCCCGGACGCGACGAACCGCTCGACGGATGTGCCCTTGTCGTCGGCAACGGCTCGCTCTACGGCGGCGCCCTCCCATTCTTCCCAAGGGCTAGCAACGTCAACGGCAAGCTTGAGCTTCTGATGTTCCGCGAACTCGATTCTAGTGTGCTCCTGCAACTCGGCGCCGCCTTGGTCGCTCATGAGCAATGCGACTCCAGCCGGACGATCTATGACCGGGCCAGCGAGTTCACCGTGACCTCGCTCGACGACCCGCAGCCCTTCGAAGTGGATGGCGAACTCGTCGGCGAAACACCGATCCATTTCCGCCCAGCCTCGCACCCGCTTCGCGTCGCCATCCCTCCCGACCCGGTGCCAAAGTCCCTCCCCGAAATCGCCGACGAACACTTCTCTAACTAGCTAAAGCTCACTTATTTCCATGCAGCTCGCCGTTCCTCGCTGGTTCGATCTTCACACCCACTTCCGCCAAGGCCCGGCGGTGGGATCCTATATCAAAGCCCACCTCGCCATGGGTTGCGCCGGCGCCTTGGCCATGCCCAATACCCAGCCGCCGGTGTCACGAGTCACCGGTGCCGAGGAGGACGGAAGCTGGTCGATCGAGAGCTACACCGAATTTCTACTTAAGGCCGGCGGATTCGCCTTCGAGGACCTCCTTGTGCCACTCTACCTCACCCCTGCGACCACCCCGGACATGATCGAACAGGGCGCAGCTTCGGGAGTCCTCCGCGCCGCGAAATACTACCCGCCTCACGGCACCACCAACTCTGAACACGGCCTGCCAATGGAGGAATTGCTCAAGGGCGATGTCCTCCGCGCCATGGCTGACAACGGTATTCCGCTGTGCATTCACGGCGAAGAACACGGACTCACTGGAGAAGCCTACCTCGACTCTCATACCAGCGCGGAGTCGGTCTTCTACGCCGAACGGATGCCCCGGCTTCTCGATTCCCAACCGAGCCTACGCATCGTCTGCGAGCACATCACCACCAAGGAAGCGGCCGCCTTCGTCCGCTCTGCTCCTGTTCGGCAAGTCGGCGCGACGATCACGCCACAGCACCTGCTCTACACCATCGGCCACCTGATCCAAGGACTCCGCTACCACCTCTACTGCCTGCCCATCGTCAAGTTCGATGCCGACCGCGCCGCACTCGCCGCAGCAGTGTCCGAGCCCGGACAGAATCGCTTCTTCGCCGGTACCGATTCAGCCCCACACACCACCAAGGCGACCGACTGCGGATGCGCCGCTGGATGCTTTACCGGCGGATCCGCCCCACAGCTCTACGCCATGGGGTTCGAGCGTGCCGGAATCGACCTAGGCACCGACGCGGGCCGCGATCTATTCACCCGCTTCCTATCGACCAACGGCCCGGAATTCTATGGGTTCCCGTCTAGCAGAACAACCTTCGACCTTATCCGAACTCCCTCCAAGAGCACGATCCTCGACACTCCCGCCGGCCCAGTGACCCCACTGCCAATGGGCATGGGGCTAGAACTGGATTGGTCGATTGGCTAGCGCCAGCACCCAAAAAACCGAAGAACCGGCGTTTATCCGAGGAAGGCCCGTCCGAGAAGGCTCCGAAACCTGACGAAAGGACTAGAGCAGTCAGCGATGGGCCGATGGGTGGTGTGAGACATAAGACGAAACACAGCGCCCTTCACGACGCAGGTTGATTCGTCCTACCCGAACTCCGTTTATCCCATTTCAACACAAGGACCGGATCCTTCTGAAGAATCGCCGCCAGGTAGCCGATCTGTGCGGCCTCTCCGGTAGGACATTGCTGCCAAGAAGATTCACAATTTTCCAGGCAAGCCTCAAGTCGATCCGACCGCAAATCTCGAATCGCCTGTCGTCTGGCAACGATAGATTGCCTTTTGATCGTAAAGAGCAATGCCAGATCAGAATGGCAACGTCGGCAGATCGGGGAAGCTTCCGCCGCCTCCTTCCCACAGGAGGGGCACTGAAGAGAAAGGGACATAAGCTCTATTCTAGGTAGAAGAAGATATCGGAAAGCTGATCGACCAGAGAGGAGACCAGGTCATCATCACCTTGTTCGCCTGCAATCTTCATCTTGTCGAGGAGAGCAACAATGTCTTTACGGTCGTCGTCACCCAAAGAGTTGTCCTTGAGTAGTTTATCAGCCTTCGCGACGGCTTTTATAGCAGCTTCGTTAGATGCGCTTTTCTTCTCTGGCAAAGCGCTCTCGTCGATATCATCCTGCAGAATCCCTGCGAGCTTCTCCTTGGTTGCAGCAAGATCGAGCGACTGGTTAGTCTCGCTCGTATCAATAGTGACAACTTTCGCCAATCCGGTCTTCTTTTCCGTCGCGGTGACTGTCAAAATACCACTAAGATCGAGAGCGAACTCACAGAGAATTGGATGGTCGCTATCGGATTTAGAAAGCCCTTCAATCACAAACTCCCCAAGCATCAGATTTTCGTCAGGATGGCTAGACTCACCCTGATACACATCCGCCTTCACAACTTCTTGATCAGGATAACAAGTATAGAAGACTTCACTCTTTACGCTGGGCAGAGGAGTCCCCCGTTTAATGATCGGCACGCACTGTATCCCACCATACTCTCCCAGAACACCTGTCGAATACGTGTGCGCCGAGATGTCGACGAGAATCGAGTCTACTTTTTCGCCAGCGATGATCCCTGCTTGAAGGGCAGCTCCCATTGTCACGATGAGGTCGGGATTTACTTCGAATTTTGGACTGATTCCAATCCGCGCCTCCATCAGGTCCGAGACGACCGGCATCCTAGTCGAACCCCCGACGAGCAAAATGTTGTCGATGTCAGAGGGGACGATTCCTCCATCGTGGAGGCACGCATGGACAGATGTCCAAGTTTTCTCCAGCAAAGGAGTGACGCGTTTATTGAACTCCTCGCGCTCGATCTCGAAATCGAGATGTTTGTCTTCCAAAAAGTATTCTTCGCTCAACACCGCCGAGGGCTTGTCACTAAGAGAACACTTAGCAACTTCGCAGGCCTGCCTTAGCCGTTGCAATTGTGTATATGATAGCGACTCACGATCTGTCAGGATTTCGGATTCACTGATAACGTAGTCGATCAGTAACTCATCGACATCGTCCCCTCCTAAGGCGGTGTCCCCGTGACTCGCTTTCACTTCCACCAGACCCTCAGAGGATTTGACAAGGGAGACGTCGAACGTTCCGCCACCCAGATCATACACGAGAATATTCTGCACCTCCTTGATCTTCGGATCATACGCCAGCGCGGCAGCCGTGGGTTCGTTGAGTAGGCGCACACACTCGATACCAGCAAGCTCGGCAGCGTTCTTCGTGGCAAGCCGTTGCTCTTCGTTAAAGTATGCGGGGACAGTAATGACTGCCTTTTGGATCGGCTGGCCAAGATGAGTCTCTGCCTCGTCGCGGAGTTTCCGCAGGATAAAGGCCGAAATCTCTTCCGCACGGTATGTATGTTCCCCGAGAACAAATTCCCGGTCGCTACCCATATCGCGCTTGATCGACAGGATGGTATCCTCCGGCTTGGCAAGAAGCTGGTTTAAGGCCGGTTGCCCCACCAGAATCTCTCCACCTTCTCCTAGGCTTACACAGGATGGAATCGTCGGACGACCGTCGATTTCTATCAACTTGGGAACACCATTGTCTAAAACTGCAATGGAAGAATTGGTAGTACCGAGATCGATACCCGCGATGAGTTCAGAGTTGCTCATAATAAGATCAAGTAGTGGTGGGATGTTGGGCGGCGACTTCGACCTCTGCGGGACGAAGACACTGCCCCTGCCAACGATAGCCTGGCGAAATTTCCGCAATGACGCGGAGCGATTCGAGCGCCTCGGCGGACGGCGTGGAAACCGCCTTCATTTCTTTAGGGTCGTAGAGCAGACCTTCCGTGGCGATTTGCTCAAGCCCGGCGGTATCCAGAACGGAGTTCAAGTATCGGCTGAAAATATCCAGACTCTCTGAATGCGTGTGCCACTGGCCGGGGACTTTTGAAGTTTTTTTGAACAGTCCCGTAACCACAGCCATTTCTTCGTCATTCGCTTTCGCCAATATCCGATGTAGTCGGTCGCGGAGATCGATCAAAGCTAGGGCAGTCGAACGGCTACCCTCACCAGCGGGCGTGGCTTTTCCCTGCAGGCTCAAGGATTTCCGGCTTTCCTCCTGGAGACTCTCCAATATAGAAGTGAAATTCACCAACACGTCGGAAAACTTTCGATTGCCTCGCTTTTGTTCACTGCGAAGCGCGACGATTTCAGAGAATACCTCGTAAAAACTTGGAGGATCAGGAGCTTCTTGAGCAGAAAAATCAACACTCGCAAAATCGATATCCCTAATAGCCGTTTCGCAACGAGCGAGCAAAGCATTGCGCCATGAGACAGTGCTATCATCGGTGTCCGCAGGGGCTTCACCTCGGCTTTCAAATTCAGAGTCAAGCATCGAGAAATTCATAAAACCGGGATTGGCTCGGGGGCGGGGGCTCTGGCGCGTCCCGGAGAAAGGCAAGAGCGGCCTCAAGTGGGGTCGAAGAGTGTTGGTTGGCAAGGCTCAAGTCGAATCCCATAGACCGATGAAGACGTTTCTCTTCACTATCGATGGCCTCATAGGCATTGCGAATTCGCTTGAACTCGTCGGGATGAGTCTCGGGGGGAAATTTTAGAATCATTCGCCGATATGCCTCAGCCACAGCTGCGTCATCGGCGTCGAGGCCAACGCCTAGTATTTGAAAAGGTAACATCTTGGGAACTTGGATTAGGAGGGAAATGTATTACTACCAGTCGAAATCCTCCTGAACGTAAGGGTCTTTTTTTGGAACGGCCTTTGAAGGGGTCCGAGGCTTCTTTTTTGGTTTCGGCAAAGGTGTCGAAAGGTCAACGTCGTCATCGTCAGCGTCGTCCCATCCACCATGGAAGGGACTCGGGGTGCCCAAATATTTACGATCAGACTGCCCCCTCTCGTAATGATTAGCGAGTTCAGACAAGTTCGCATTACGTTTCTGCCCATGGTTGAGCTGGGCGACCGTTTCGGTCAGCCTTTTGGGAAAGCGTTTGCTCACCACCGCATCAAAGAGCTGAAAGAACAGTTCGTTTTTGTCCACTTTTTTAGCAACCTTCGCCAACGGAGTGGTAAGAAATCCGAGAGTTTTAGGGAATCTCAGTGTTAGTAGCGCCAACTCCTCGGCATCTTTTAAATTTTCCCTCCCCATCGATTTGACGATGATGATCAACATATCCTTAATCCACCCATTCGTGACTTCTGAGAATAAGAATCCGAGATCGATGGTGAGGATGCGGATCAACGGAAGCGCATCGCTAAAGACAGGAGACGTTTTCCCCAGAGGAGGAAGAGACACTTCTGGGGCAAGTAAAAATTTGTTAGAGGATTGGGAGGTCCGGGAGGACTTGGGAGTTGAGAAAAAACAGGCCTCCAGCGTTAACGCACTGTATAGTGCCATCATCTCGGCTGATAATTCCCCAGAGGCAAGCGAAGTGCTAACTATGGCGGGAAGAGGGAGTTCTTGAGACGAAGGGGTATATTTCCAAATCACCTTGGTGAATATGTGACAGAAATCCGTTCCATAGGGCACCGGAGCCCCATCTTGGGAATAACTTGCCATTTCTTCCAAGACAGGAAGGAGCAAGTGAGCCTTGTCCTTGACGGCGTATCCCAGTGCGAGATTCAAGTTCGCCATGTAAATCCCCTCGCCTATCTGAGCATCGAGTGGATTTAGTTCTCGAGCCCTCCTGAAATACCCAAGAGCTTTCTTGTACGCAGACCTTTTCATGCAACCCGCTCCCGCGTTCAACAAAATGGAGGGAGACTCGGGAAACTGCTCGGACATGCGATCCAACAGCTGGTTGCTTGCACTAGTCATCTTGGCGGATTCCAAGGCGGCCAAATAGACTGAGTAAGCTGGTTCGAATGTGGGGTCTGCTGAAATCGCTTTTCCGAAGAATGTCAGAGCTTCTGACACATCCGATTTTGTCGGATAAAGATTGTGACTGAACACGCCCCTATCTAGCCCTTCATCCCAGGCATGAGACGCCCGATAGAGATAGAGCATCGCTCGAAATCGATCCGATTTACCAAAAATTTGAGTGTGACTCTTTTCATAGACACTCCACATCTTGTCACTCAGGATGTCGATTTCATGAACTCCGACCTTTCGCCCAACACATCCGAGAAACATTGTCGAAAGAAACAGGCCCTTTGTCCCAACCTTAGGATTCCCGAGAACGGAGGGAGGCATTTCGAAAAGGACCTTCATTCGTTCATCGGGATCGACCTCGGACAATGAATTGAGGTAGGTCCTAGTGAGATGCCCGATGAGGTCGAGCTGAAATCCGGGAAATCCAGAGAGTGTTGCAAGTCTGTTTTTAGCACCGAGAACGTCTTCCTTCTTCCAGGCTTGATCGGCTTTTGCTAGAGTCGGAATGATACTCTTGATGCCGACAAAATGTCCGATTTGCTCCTGTGCGTCGGTGTGCGCGATCGGATCGACCTCTCCCAGCATGACGAGATAGGCGAGAGCCTTATTGGCCAGATAGGTATCTTGGTGCAGCCTGGAAAAGCACCGGCTGGCAAGGTTGCGATCTCCCTGGTGAAAAGCTCCGCAACCAGCTAAGAAGACTCGCCATTCAGAGAAGGGAGACTGCCGGGATATGGATTTCAGCTCTTTGTCCAGGGCCTCCCATTGCTTGTTGCAAAGGGCCTGGATGGCGCGAGTCACAGGTTGCGCCTCTTCATGCTTGGCTAGCACCAATATATTTGCTGCAACTTCTTGGGAAAATCCGTGATCGGCACGCAAAATGGCCAAGGCGGCATCGACTCGAATGGTACGCTGACTGTGATGCAGGTTCGACTGGATTTCTAAAAGACGAGCTTTTTCACGGTCTTGGTCCGTGGTGCCGGGATAGTCAGCAAATTGGTTGAGAAGATCGGAGCATTGATCGAATCGACCATTCTGAAAATTGTCCTCTGCGGCAAGCAGGGTGGTTCTGGCTAGTTCGGGTGCGAATTTTTCGGGAATGAGCTTATGGAGCCTCTTGTAGCCTTCGCGGGCGCGCTGGACATTTCCCGCTTGAAGCGCTGAATACGTCAGGGCTTCAAGCTGCTTAGGATCCGAGTTTGCCTTTTCTGCCGCTACCCTAGATGCGGCTTTCTTCGCCCGACTCCTCCGAGTATTTTTCTTTTTCTTCGCCACTTAGAATCGCAGATTGTGTGCAGAGTCCAATACTCGCAAGATATTTCTTAGGCCCGGAAATAGATCCACAGTGAACGATGGCATGATTTTCTGCAAAACTCTGCGACGCGGGCTCAAGGGGGGCGGGGATTGGTAGGCTCCCCCTCACCGGCCACAACGCCGCGCTGCCTTCCTCGATTCAGCCGATAGCATTGTCGGCGAAATGGGCCTCGACCCAGCCACGTCGGATCTGCAGGGGCTCGAATTCCGAGCCGAGATGGAGCGGAGTGGAGAACGCGGGATCGTAGATCAAGCCGTCGCCCTCGCTCGCAATCGTTGTCTCGGCGGTGAGAGCTGCGAATGGCGGGCCTTTTCCCGGCGCCTCATAATAAAAGGCCCGCAATTGCCCTAGAAAATCACTACTTCAAAAACCGCTTGGTCTCTGGGTGCTTCTCCGCCGGATCATTGACCAAGGGGATGTCCTCAAAGTTCCGATCGCCCGATAGCTCTTCCGACTTGGCCGGCTTCGGCTCTCCCACCTTCACCGGCTCTTCGACCCGACCACCGATCTCCTCTTCCTTATGAGTCAAAATCTTGAAGGCGGTGAATCCAATAACTCCGAGAGCAATGAGAACACAGACAGTGCGGAGCCAGCGTTCGCGGCTGGTGGTGAAGCTATAGTCTTCGTCGTGGATCGTGGCCATGAAAGAGAGCGGTGGCAAAATTTACTAATGAACTGACGGTAGCACCGGATGAACCGTTTCACCATCAGCACGATCCGCGGATCAGCGACCTCTGACTTCTAGAAAGTCAGGGTGTCAGGTTCATGGCCTCGCGGCGGGTTGCTCCGTTGCCCGTTCGGGCCTCGGTCAAGCTGGCCGCACTCCAAAACGCAGCCGCTTCGCCACCCAAGTTTGGAGTGCTGGCGCTTGCGCGCTTGCGACCGCTTTGGATGACGTAGGCTCGGGAACACGTCCTCCTAGCCGCTCCGACGTGTTCCTGCTCCGACGCGATCCAAAGCTCCGGCAAGCCGGAAGCACTCCGAAACACAGCCGCCCCACCACCCAAGTTTGGAGTGCTGGCGCTCGCGACCGCTTTGGATGACCTCAGCTCGGGAACACGCCCTCCCAGCCGCTCCAACGTGTTCCCACTCCGACGCGATCCAAAGCTCCGGCAAGCCGGAAGCACTCCAAAACACAGCCGCTTCGCCACCCAAGTTTGGAGTGCTGGCGCTTGCGACCGCTTTGGATTACGTCGGCTCGGGAGCACGCCCTCCCAGCCGCTCCTACGAGTTCCCGTTCCGACGCGATCCAAAGCTCCGGCAAGCCGGAAGCACTCCAAAACACAGCCGCTTCGCCACCCAAGTTTGGAGTGCTGGCGCTTGCGACCGCCTTGGATTACGTCGGCTCGGGAACATGCTCACTCAGCCGATCTGCGTGCTCCTGATCCGACGCAATCCAAAGCTCCGGCAAGCCGGAGCACTCCATAGTTCCTTCGTCTAGAACCAGCTAACTTTGGAACTTGCGCATATGTTGTTCAAATATACAGTAGTAGATGTCGAGCGTATGGCCCCATGCCCCAACACACCGCCTTCTTGAAAGCGGTGCCTACATCGTGACCGGAGGAACCTTTAAAAAGCAGCCATTTTTTGTCAATGACGGTGCTCTCGACGCCCTCCAAGCCGGTCTTCTAAAATATGCAAGGAACCATGGGTGGCAGCTGGAAGCCTGGGCCATTTTCCCAAACCACTACCATTTCGTCGCACAGTCTCCGCAGAAATCCGCGGAAAATCTCTCTACCTTTCTAAACGAGTTTCATAGTCGATCCGCCCGCTGGATAAACGGCCGGGACCTAGCAACTGGACGGAAGGTTTGGCACAACTTTTGGGAGACTCACCTTACTTACGAAAAAAGCTACCTTGCCCGCCTCAACTACGTACATCAAAACGCCGTAAAACATGGCCTAACGAAAGTCGCCAGTCAATACCGCTGGTGTAGCGCAGCTTGGTTTGAACGGGTGGCTAGCCAATCGATGATTCGGACAGTGTACTCATTCCCAACCGATACCCTCAACATTCTTGACGACTTTTAGCTATAGCCCTCCGCCAAGCCGAGTTTTGGAATGCGCGTCGCTTTGGATTGCGTCGGCCCGGGAACACGCCTCGCTCAGCCGCTCCTACGAGTTCCCGTTCCGGCGCGATCCAAAGCTCCGCCATGTCGGAAGCACTCCAAAACACAGCCGCTTCGCCACCCAAGTTTGGAGTGCTGGCGCTTGCGACCGCTTTGGATTACGTCGGCTCGGGAGCACGCCCTCCCAGCCGCTCCTACGTGTTCCCACTCCGACGCGATCCAAAGCTCCGGCAAGCCGGAAGCACTCCAAAACACAGCCGCCCCACCACCCAAGTTTGGAGTGCTGGCGCTTGCGACCGCTTTGGATGACGTAGGCTCGGGAACACGTCCTCCCAGCCGCTCCTACGAGTTCCCGTTCCGGCGCGATCCAAAGCTCCGCCATGTCGGAAGCACTCCAAAACACAGCCGCTTCGCCACCCAAGTTTGGAGTGCTGGCGCTTGCGCGCTTGCGACCGCTTTGGATGACGTAGGCTCGGGAACACGTCCTCCCAGCCGCTCCCACGAGTTCCCGTTCCGACGCGATCCAAAGCTCCGCCATGTCGGAAGCACTCCAAAACACGGCCGCTTCGCCACCTAAGCTTGGAGTGCTGGCGCTTGCGACCGCTTTGGATGACGTAGGCTCAGGAACACGCTCGCTCAGCCGCTCCCACGAGTTCCCGTTCCGACGCGATCCAAAGCTCCGCCATGTCGGAAGCACTCCAAAACACAGCCGCTTCGCCACCTAAGCTTGGAGTGCTGGCGCTTGCGACCGCTTTGGATGACGTAGGCTCGGGAACACGCTCGCTCAGCCGCTCCCACGTGTTCCTGCTCCACCGCAATCCAAAGCTCCGGCGAGCCGGAGCACTCCAAAATTACACCTCCCTTCTTGGCGGTGACTACGCCGCCAGCGGCTCCTCGGCGAATGGTAGCTCGTGGGCCTCGCCGACTTCGGCGCAGGTGAGCTGGCCGCGGCGGCAATTGATGCCGCCGAGTAGTTCTGGGTGGCGTTCGCAGGCTTCGGCGACATCGAGGGCGGCGAGCTTCTGCAGGTAGGGCAAGGTGACGTTGGTCAGCGCTTGGGTCGATGTGCGGGCGTAGGCACCGGGCATGTTGGCGACACAGTAATGGATAACGCCTTCCTCGGTGAAGACGGGATCTTCGTGCGTGGTCGGCCGGGTGGTCTCGACGCAGCCGCCTTGATCGACGGCAATGTCTACAAGCGCGGTGCCAGGTTGCATGAGCTGAAGCATGTCGCGGGTGACCAGCTTCGGCGCCTTGGCTCCGGGAACCAGAACCGCGCCAATGAGTAGATCCGTTTTGGGAAGCAGATCAAGGAGCGCTCCTTCGCTGGAGTAGAGAGTCCGCGCATTCGGCATGGCGGTATCGAGCCAAGTCATCCGCTCTGAGCTGACTTCGAGAATCGTGGTCTCGGCGCCAATACCGGTGGCGACCTTGGCCGCGTTCACCCCCGATGTCCCGCCGCCGATAATCGTCACCCGCCCAGGCAAGACTCCCGGAACTCCACCGAGCAACGTCCCCCGACCACCTTCGTGCTTAGCCAAAAAATACGCACCGACCAAAACGCTCATCCGTCCAGCGACCTCGCTCATCGGTTCCAAGAGCGGCAACCGCCGCCCGAGACTGATCGTCTCATACGCGATGCCCGTGCATCCGGTCGCGACTAATTCTTCGGTCAATTTCTTGTCGGCGGCTAGGTGGAGGTAGGTGAACAGAGTATGTCTCGGCTCGAGCAAGGCGATCTCGGATGCCTGGGGCTCCTTCACCTTGATGATGAGGTCAGCTTCCGCAAACACCGCCGCCGCATCCAATACGATCCGCGCTCCGGCGGACTCGAACTCCGCATCCGTGTAGCCGGCCCCCAGCCCAGCCCCGGACTGCACGACGACATCGATCTTGTTCCGACACAGCTGGCGCGCTCCGGTCGGAGTCAAGGCGACCCGGCTTTCCTGACTCTTGATCTCCGTAGGGCATCCGACTGTCTTCATGGCCCTATCCTGCCTCGGTTCGGGTAGTGGGATCAAGAGGAACCAGCGATGACGGCCTTCAGGCTTAACCCCACTCCCCTCTCAATTTGCCCCCGCACCTGCCCATACGCGTAAACCTTAAATACGTAAGTCGCTGAAAATAAATTGATTACGATATAAATATTTTCAATTTTTCTTGACAGGATTCCCGGGGCTTCGCCACCTTTCGGTGCCAAATTCCAAATCGTATC
>Ga0209186_1002922_pt1 | contig 11952 bp, 6 predicted proteins | sample SidtaG_FD_187426 | JGI IMG/M metagenome (GOLD analysis project Ga0209186, IMG submission 187426) | Marine algal microbial communities from Sidmouth, United Kingdom - Sidmouth_Male2 metaG (SPAdes) (version 2) | ecosystem: Host-associated > Algae > Red algae > Unclassified | place: Sidmouth, United...
GGTAGTGTTCGACAAAAATAGGGTAAGGAATTATACGCGAGTCGCAAGGCGAATTCCTTTGTTCAACGTAGGTATTTAAGTATTAAAACACCGATATTTCATAAAACCATTCGCCTTGCGACTATTCCCTATTTTACTCGAACACCTCCCAATTAAGATACTCCTATTTAATTAAATCCGCGTCATCCGCTAAATCCGCCAAAATCCGTGTTCTATTCACGTACTACACGAATGTCAACTACTTTTGTACTTTGGATGAACTTGTGAAAAATTAATCATTCAGTATTTACCATTATAAAACTATTTGGCATATTTATAGCATAGTCGTGTCGTAGTCCGGTGGTCTTGTAGTATCTTTACATTCTAAATACGACGACACCATAACACATCAACACGACAACACAATAACATGGCAAAAGTACTAATCGTAGATGACGAGGCGAGCATCCGCCGTACACTCAGAGACATTCTCGAATTTGAAAAATACAAAGTCGATGAAGCGGGTGATGGCTTGGATGCCTTAGCGAAATTAAAAAAGGATACATACGATGTCGTTATCATGGACATCAAGATGCCTAAAATGGACGGCTTGGAGGCATTGGAGCGCGTAGCGATACTTGCGCCCGATACGCCCGTCGTGATGATTTCCGGTCACGGTAATATTGAGACAGCAGTAGAAGCGGTCAAAAAAGGTGCGTTTGATTACATTTCGAAGCCGCCGGATTTGAATCGCCTCTTGATTACGATTCGTAATGCGATGGATAAGTCGAGCCTCATCACCGAGACGAAGGTTTTGAAACGCCGCGTGGCGAAATCCAAGACGCAAGATATGGTCGGCGCATCGACTGGTATTCAGAAGATAAAAGATACGATTGAACGTGTAGGACCGACAGAAGCACGGGTTTTGATTACCGGTCCGAATGGTACGGGTAAGGAGTTGGTCGCGCGTTGGTTGCATGCCAAAAGTAATCGTGCAAGTGCGCCTATCGTGGAAGTGAATTGCGCCGCTATCCCTTCCGAACTGATTGAGAGTGAGCTATTTGGTCACGAAAAAGGAGCGTTTACATCTGCACACAAACAGCGCATCGGCAAATTTGAACAAGCCAATGGCGGTACACTTTTCTTGGACGAAATCGGCGATATGAGCCTCTCGGCACAAGCGAAAGTGTTACGCGCATTGCAAGAAAATAAAATCACTCGCGTGGGTGGCGATAAGGAAATTAAAGTGGATGTCCGCGTAGTAGCGGCAACAAATAAAGACTTGCGCCGCGAGATTGCCGAGAAGAAATTTCGTGAGGATTTGTATCATCGTTTGGCGGTGATTATCATTGAAGTGCCACCATTGAATGAGCGTTTGGATGATATTCCTTTGCTCTCCGAACATTTCATCCAAAGCATTTGCAATGAATATGGTACGACTCCAAAAAAAATTACACCAAAGGCACTCAAAGCCCTCCAAGACGTGAATTGGACAGGAAATATCCGCGAACTCCGCAACGTCATCGAGCGACTTATCATCCTGAGTGACAAAGAAATAACAGAACAAAATGTACTCGAATATGTAAAGCCAAGCAGTGCCAATAAAGATGCACTGAAAGAACTTTTTTCGCGTTTTGATGATTTCGGCGAATTAAAAGACCACCTTAAAAAGGAGTACGACGCGTTTAGAAAGTAATTTTTCGGAAATGTAAAATGCAAAATAATAAATGTAAAATGTAAAAGTGCTTGTAGTACGCTATCCTAATATTTAATTTATTTTACTGTATAATAATTTAATAATCAAAAAAATAAAATAAAAAATCGCATCAGTTTCACGTTAAAATACTTTTACATCTGTTATTTTGCATTTTACAACTTGTTCCGATGAATATCGGGATTTTACATTTCCATGCAATTCTAAACGTTAATCAAACGTTAATAGCCTCGAATATTTTATGCGTTCCTCGTACTTCGTTCTATGTTCGTCACATCAACTTAGAATAAAGAACTACGAACACTAAACAAAACGCCATTCATGCGATATTTTCAGTATTTTATTTTGACCCTGATTGTTTTCTTTTTCATTATTTCGGGCTGCCGCAAAGAGAGTTTCACAGAAAATATGAGTGATAAACTCGAATTTTCGATGGACACGCTGCGCTTTGATACCGTTTTTGCGGCGCGTGGTTCGGCTACTCGCTCTATCAAGGTATTTAATCGGCACAACCAATCTATTAGAATTAATGAGATTGATTTAGGTGAAAATTCTTTTTATCGTATGAATGTGGACGGTACGCCCACCTCGCGCATACAAGATGTAGATATCGCCCCGAATGACAGCCTCTATATTTTTGCGGAAGTCGAAATTGACCCTACAAATACTGCGAATCCTTTTATCATTCTGGATTCCATACGCTTCGAGACGAATGGCAATACGCAGCATGTTTGGCTCGAATCCTTCGGGCAAGATGCAGTCTATGTCGGTGAATCGTATCGTTTGGCTGGCTTGGTGTGCAATGGTGGTACAGTAACATGGGATGATGCGCGTCCGTATGTCGTCTTGGGTTTTTTATTGGTTGATGGTTGCGATTTGATTATTAATCCCGGTGTGGATGTGCATTTTCAAGGCGGTACAACACGAGATACGCTCAATGGCGTTGCCCTTACATTACCCAATGGTACGATGTACCTAACCAATACCGCGAGCATAGATGTACGCGGTGAATTGGGCAATCCTGTACGTTTTCTGACCGATAGAATTGAGCCGGAATTTGTGGATGTGCCGGGACAATGGGGAACGATTTGGCTCTCGCCGGGTAGTCAGGGCAACAGGATGAATTATGCAGAAATACGCAATGCAGCGATAGGCGTGCGTGTCGATTCAGCTGCCGATTTGAGGATTGATAATTCGACGATTTATGAGACTTCTTCTTCGGCGATACTTGGTATTCATGCGAATATTGAGGGTACGAATAATTTGATTTTCGATATTAGCATCAATGATTTACAGTTTGAATATGGTGGAAACTACCACTTTACACATTGTACATTTGCCAATGAAACTAATAACCGTTTTCTCTCTCATTCTGACCCTGTACTGCGAATGAGTAATTATTTCGTTCCGGGTGTAGATGCTGAAGGTAATACCATCATCTGGGAAAATGACCTCAATGCGACCTTTGAAAATTGTATTTTCTACGGCACACGCCCCGATGAAATTCTATTGGATGATCCGGAGGAAGTGACTGCTACATTCAATTACACTTTCAATCATTGTCTGATTAAAAAAGATACCTTGAATACGGACTTACCCAATTACAGTAATTCTGTTTTTGTGGAAAGTTCGGCTGATTTTGGCTTCCTTGACTCCCCCGAATTTGATTATCGACTTGATACGATAATCAACCCTGCGGTCAATGCAGGTACGAGCCTACTCATGATGCCTACCCCCATTGATTTGGATGGTGTGATGCGGGATGGAATGCCCGATATTGGAGCGTATGAGTTTCAGGAGTAGGCTACTCCAATAAACCTTACAGGCAGATTGAATTGCACCCGCACAGGCTTATCACGCTGATAGCCGGGTATCCATTGAGGCATAGAATTAACGATATCAAGGGCGGCATCGCCGCAGCCGCCTTTTACATCGCGTAGTATCTTTTGTCCGCTAATACTGCCGTCTTTTTCTACAACAAATTGCACCACAGCCATACCTTGAATCTCGTGATAACGGGCAAGCGTGGGGTATTTGATGTTTTTATAAATGTATTCCAACATTTTCTTTTCGGCACATAGCTTCTTTTCTTCATCTGTTCCCTCATTGCCCTCACAGCCCGGAAAACGTGGCATTTGTTCTACGATTTTATATTCTTCTTTATCGTCAGATGATTCCATTTCAGGGTATCTTTCCTTCACACCCTTTGCCAATTCACCATTAAAATAAGCATCCAATTGATAGCTCTCCCGACTGCCCCACATAATACTGTCTCTATCGCCCGTATCTTTACCATCTGTAATGGTCATAAAAACAGGTATATTACCGCGTAAATCTATGATAGTGTGTAGTTTAACAGCTCCTTTTTTCTTGCGGAATTTTGCCCATTTAAAAACATTTAGACAAAGGTCTATCGTGGAAGCATCCAAGGCATAGGTGCTGTGGTCAAGTTGTTTTAGAAACTCATTATCGTCTAAATACAACGGACGAGCTACGGATATTAGGTATTGGGCAAAGTCTGCCCATATCTGCCAGTTCCTACTGTTATTAGCACGACTGAGGGTACTATGGTCAACCAAACTTGCGATACCCAAATGATAGAGTTTAGGCTTGTGAGCTGACAAACAAGTGATAATATCACGCACACTTTCGCGGTGGGTCAGTTGACCGAATAAAAGATAGATGAAATGTGACCAACTTTTGAGGTCTCTACTCCGGTAATCGCCTTTGTAGCGTTCAACACTTTTGTTGAAATGATATTGGGGAATCAATGAAACAATTTGGCTTAATACATATTTGCCTTCGTACATAGGATTATTTTAAATGAATAATCCATATTTTACGCTCTGAAGTCGAAAAATCCAAAAACCTTTGTAAGTTACTGACAATAAATACTTTGTGGAAAATATTTTTTCCTTAACGCAACACTACTGCTTTAAATACAAAAATTCGACATGTGAAAGTAGTCAGTTCAGGTGGGAAATTAGGTGAAATTTAGGTTAATTCTCGAGCAAAAGCGAGTTCATATTGTGATTTTATTTTTTCTCATATAGAGTAAAATTTACGTTAAAACTCACCTTGCATTTTGAAAATGCAAGGTGAGTTTTAGGCAAGCGCAAAGCTCCATATTGTAATTTTTCATGTAGGTTACATATTACCCCAGTATCTTAATTGCCAATCCCCCAATCACTGAAACACTCGCACATAATCCACATACATGCGTTGCGGAAATACCGTAGTCTCGTCAGGATTGCCGGGCCAATTGCCGCCGACTGCGATATTAAAAATAAAGAAAAAATCCATATCGAAAGGATAAGCGCCGTTCACGTCATCATTCGTGAGGCGAAAAAATTGATTATCATCTACGTACCAAGTTATTTCTCCCGGCTCCCGGACGATGCTGAATACATGAAATTCTTCCGAAAACTTTTCCCCACTCGACAAGTTATATGGCGCACCTTGATAGTTGCTAAAACCTTGCCCTTGTGGCCCCCAATGCGCTGTACCATGCGTCGTACCCGGCTCATGCCCAACGAGTTCCATAATATCAATCTCCCCACAAGCGGGCCAGCCTACGGATGAGAAGTTGTTGCCCAACATCCATAATGCGGGCCATATCCCCTGACCTTCGGGCAGTCTCGCGCGAATGTCCACGCGCCCGTGTCCAAAGGTTTGTTTGTCCTGCGTAATCACTCGCGCAGAGGTGTACGGCGCACCGTTAAAGCTTTCCTCTTTCGCCTCAATGACGAGTTTGCCGCCGCTTTGATAAGCGTTACCTGTGCCTTCGGTGTAGTATTGAAGTTCATTATTTCCCCAACCACTATTGCCGGTTTCATGCGTCCAATCGCTAGGATTGAGTGCGCCGTTGCCGTCAAATTCGTCTTGCCATATAAGGTCGTAGCCTGTATAGCTTTCGGGCGTGATATAGCCATCATCCGGCACAAAGACGAAGGTATCGTCATTGCGAATCGTTCCTGTACCTTCTGCGGTAGTTATGGTCGCATTGACCGGATTGGAAAGGACAACTTTAAATTCTTCGTCGGCTTCTTTTATCGTATCTGTGACGATATTTATGTCGATGAATGCCTCGCGTTCGCCGACCGCAATCGTGAGCGTACCGCTTGCATCTACGAAGTCCGTTCCTTTGCCTGCTGTGACTTCTTCTGTGCTGAAATTCACTTGAATTTCCTTGTCTGTCACTGCGCTTGCACTGACTTTGAAGTTGAAATTAGTATCATCGTCTCCCTCAAAATTTGTGACACTCGAAATGGAGAGTTTTAACAAATCCGTGCTTGGGTCTGTGCTGTTGTCATCCTTGCAAGTCGTCATCGTGAAGACGGCGGCGAGGGCGAGAAGTAAGATTAATTTATTCATAACTTAACTGTACAGGCGATTTTAATCGCCATGTTTGAATATTTTTTATTAAAAAACGATGTAAACCAATTGTTTACAAGGGCAAACGCATGAAAATTTATTGCTCGAAATATTGAGTACCTAAAGGCACTCGAAACGCATTTCTGATGCTTTTCTACCGATATTTTGTTCCTAATGGAACATTTTGAACATATTTGATGCCTCGTTAGAGGCAAAATATTGGTAACACTTGGATAAAGAACTTACTATCATTGCTCCATAGGAGCAAAATATTTTCGTGCGTTTGCCCTTATTGTTTACATGGCGACTAAAGTCGCCTGTACGGTTACTGCGAAGTCAAGGTAAATTTCCAAACTACACCGCCTAAATCCGATACCAAGACCATCTCCGTATCGGTGAGGCTTTGAATACTGTATGTTACAGATTCTTGTGGTACGGCTACTTCGCTGGTTGTGCCTACTTTGTATAGTCCAATCCATGCGCCTTCGCCACTGACTGTCAATGTATTCGCTGTGGCAGAAAAACTGTGTACACCTGAATCCCATGCTTGGTATGCAGCGGGCCATTCGCTACTCGGATGACAGCCTACCGAAATGCCCATATCTCCGGGAAAAATATTGCCATCGCCATCCGAATCTGCCCAAAAATCACCTTTATTATCATATTCAAATGAGCCATCTTCGCGGAAGATATATTCATCATTGAAGTGACAAGGGCGAGCATCTACATCCTCTTCGGAGTTTTCCCACCAGACCTCGGTTGCATTCGGACCTACGTGCAAGGCACCTGCTTGTGGCGCAAGTTTCCATATTTTTTCTGTACAAGAGGTCAGGGTTTCAAAATTGCCCACACAAGCATTTGGGTCGTCTTCTGTCACGGTGACGCTCTGTGTTAGAGATGCCGAACCACCTCTATTAAAGGTGGTCATTGTTATCTCATAATTACCCATAAATGGGAAAATCGCTTCTGCAGTTGCGCCTTCAAGCTGTCCTGCCGAACCTAAATCCCACGATGTCAAAAAGACATCGGGTGTCGTATTTGTCAAGATGAATGTGTTGGGCGTACTGCCTTGTGTAATCTCAAATGAGGGGTTGGGGGCTTCGCCAATGTCGGGTTTTACATCTACTTGTGGCTCGCAAGCCACGCAACATAAGGCGATTATGAATATTGAAATATATTTATTTAACATCATTTTTTATTTTTTTTAAAGGTCGCACTGAAATATGGACGTTTTTTAATTAATTAAAATAATTTTATAATTTGTTTTTTATTAAATAATAATAATTTATAAATTTAATTTATTTTAAAAAAATAAAAAAATACGCTTATTTCAGTAGAACCTTTAAAGTAAACGATAAACAAAATATCATCCGTTCACCGTTAGTCGTTTTAATATCCTGAATTTTGGATTAAGTTTCCTTCGGTAATGTCGATTTCAGTTTGCGGAATGGGTAAAACCTCATTTTTGCCGACGGTAAAACCTTGGTCGCCCAGTGCCGCACCCGCTTTTCCGGTACGTACTAAGTCGAAAAAACGGTGTCCTTCCGTCGCCAATTCGAGTCGTCTTTCACGGTAAATAGCCTCCAACAAGTCATTGCCACTGATGCCGCCAACAGGCTGCAGACCTACGCGTGTGCGTACCCGATTGAGGTAGCTGCGAGCTTGCATATCGCCACCGCTACGGGCGAGGGCTTCGGCTGCCATGAGATAGACATCCGCCAAGCGAATATCGCGGACATTATTGCCCCAATTGAGGGCAGCTTCGCCGGATAAGGCTAGATCGTCTTGCAAACCAGCGTATTTACGTATAAAATAGCCTGTGTCTTGATAAGCCGCTGTATAACTCGCGCCTTGCTGCTGTAGAGCTGTTGCATTGATAATTGTATGCTGAAAACGCGGGTCATTTTGCATCAATGCCACCAAATCTTCGGTAATGGGGCAAAAGCTCCATCCACCCGCATATAAAGGTCCAACGTAATCACGCATCCCGAAAAATTGTACATCATAATTGCCTTCGGTATCGCCATTGCCAAAATTTCCGTAATCGCCTTGCTGATTGCCGGAGTGGTTGATTTCAAAGACGGATTCGATACCAAATTCATTGTCATTAGCGAAAATATCACCAAAATCTTGTTCCAAGTCGTAGATACCCGAATTGATGACTTCCTCAAAAATCATAGCTGCTTCCGCCATTCTACTTTCATTATTTTGAAATAAAATAACTTTACCCAATAGTGCATTTGCTGCCCCTTTTGTGACTCGTCCTAATTCGGAAGAAGGCAAGGTTTCGGGCAATTCAAATGTATTGCGAGCATCGTTGAGGTCGCTTTCAATGAGGGCATAGACGGCGGCAGGGTCTGCCTGTGTTTGTGTGTAAATTTCATCGGTAGCTAACACACCGTCTATCAATGGAATATTACCAAAAAAACGCATTAAATCGAAATAATAATACGCTCGTAAAAACTTTGCCTCTGCGCTTGTACGTGCTTTGAATTCCTCGCCCAAATCTTCTACGGTTTCGAGTTTTTCTAAGACCAAATTTGCACGATATATACCTATAAATCCTTTGCGCCACAAGCCTGATTGAGGACCGAGAAAAGGGTCAATCGTGAAGTTGTCAAAGGCTACCCAATTTGGTTGATCAGAAGCATCGCTGCCTCCGGCGTAGCAGTCGTCGGAAGCGGCATTGAGTAAACCAACTTTCATAGTCCAACCATCAGTTCCGCCCCATTGGAGTATGTCATAGGTAGCTACGAGTGCTTCAAAAATTTCATCTTCGTTTTGATAAAAATTCGTTTCTAAGGTGGTACCTTTCGGGTCGAGGTCGAGCCAGTCTTTGCCGCAAGAGGATACAAGCATAATGGCAAAAGACAGTGATATGATTTGTATTAATTTTTTCATTTTTAATGAATTATATCTTTTATCTCACGGTGGGTTAAAACCCACCGCTTTTGCGAAATTAACGTATGGCATCACAAAAGCACAGGGTTTCAACCCTGCGGGAGTGAATTAAAAGGTCGCATTTACACCGACCAAATAAAAACGTGCTTGCGGATAAATACCTCTGTCCACTCCAAAGCTGCCACCACCGATTTCGGGGTCGAAGCCGCTATACTGCGTGAAGGTGAGCAAATTATTTCCCGAAACATACACGCGTACTTTTTGGAAACCAATTTTCTCTATCACATTTCTTGGTAATGTATAACCGATTTGTGCAGTTTTTATTCTGAAAAATGCGCCGTTTTCTACGTAAAAGTCGGAACTGCGACTGAAATTTTTATTGGGGTCGTTCATGACGAGTCGCGGGTGGTCGTTGGTCGTGCCTTCGCCTGTCCAACGGTCGAGGGCGTCGGCGGTCATGTTTGCCATTTGGAGGTCGAAGCGGCGGGTAGCTTTGAAGACATCATTGCCGGCTACGCCTTGCCCAAATAGTCTGAAATCCAAGCCTTTCCAATCTGCGCTGAAGTTGAAACCATAAGTCCAATTTGGAGTTGGGTCGCCGATGAATCCACGGTCGTCGGGCGTGATAGCACCATCGCCGTCAACGTCCACAAAACGGAAATCGCCGGGACTTGCTTCGGGTTGAATGGGGCTGCCATCTGCATTGGCATAAGCCGCAACTTCATCTGCATTTTGGAAAATACCATCTGTTTGAAACCCGTAGAAGAAACCAACCGGCTGACCAACAGTAGTCCGAGTTATTTCGAGTGCCTGTGGGCTAAATGTTTGCCCTAAAAGAAATTCTTTATCCGGCCCGAGGTCGGTTACTTCATTTTCTACATAAGAAATATTACCGCTAAAATCTATGCCTAAACTATTGAAATTGTGAGCATAGCCCAATTCGAGTTCAACGCCACGATTTTCCATCGTGGCGATATTACCAATTGGTCCGGCGTTGCCAACGTAGCCGGGAACAGCAATATCAAGTAGCATATCCGTTGTTTTTTTATTGAACCAATCAAAGGTGACGCTAATTTTTTTGAAAATTTTGGCATCAAAACCGATGTTGGTTTGCGAGGTTTCTTCCCAACGCAAATCAGGATTGGCGATAGCGTTCGGGCTGCTGCCATTGATGAGGTTTTCGTCTAGTCCAAAGGTGTAACTTCGTCCGCCGCCAACAGTAGAAACGTAGCGAAAATCACCGATTTGGTCATTACCATTGATACCCCATGAGGCACGGATTTTGAAGAAATTAAGCGTCTTATTACCGCGTAAAAAGTTCTCATTGGTAATGACCCAACCTGCTGATACAGAGGGGAAATAACCAAATTTATTATTCGAGCCGAAGCGCGAAGAACCATCTGCCCGCATAGTGGCAGAGAGGATATATTTTTCCGCAAAATTATAATTGATACGACCTATGAGAGATGCCAAACGGTTTTTATATTCGAAGCCGTAAAAAACTTGTGATTCGATAGGTGTAGGAAAGCCAAGCGAAGCATCTTCAATACTTTCTACGGGAATATCCTGAATCGTTCCGCCGATGCCTTGCCCTCTATTTTGCTCTGCAGCCGTACCTGCAAATATCTGGAAATAATGGTCGCCCAATTGCTTAGAGTAGGTTAGATTATTTTGGAAAATCCAATATAAACCCCTGTTTTGTGAACGATTATAACTCGTAATATCGGCGCGATTGGTGGCATTCAAATAGTGAATTGGTGTAAAGCCTTCGCCTCCCCAAAATGCCAAATCTGTACCGATGCTGCTACGGAATTTCAAGCCTTCTATCAACTCAACTTCTCCGAAAACACTACCCACAATTTTATCACTCCATCCGAATCCTTGTTGAATGGAGAGGGCTGCTACGGGGTTCAAAACTTCGGAGGTCACATAATTGGAAATGCCATAAGGTACCCCGTCCGGATTGGTTACGACATTGAAATTGCTAAAAACATTGTTGTTCAATACATCGGGGTCGGTTTCGAGGATAGGTGTGACGGGATCGATATTGACCGCACGACTCAGGGGAGAACCAAACTCTGAATTGGTCGAAATACCAACGCCTTTGATGTGGGAATAAGCCAATGTATTTCCGAAAGTGATACGGTCAGTAACGTCATGCGTAGAGTTGAAACGCGCCGTAAATCGCTGATAACGCGACTGTGCATCCGACACGATACCCGATTGGTCGAAATAACCAAATGAGGAGTGGTATTGTGACTTTTCATTACCACCTGAAATGCTCAATTCGTGGTTTTGAATCGGTGCATCATTATTGAAAATAGCGTCTTGCCAGTCTGTTCCTTCGCCGAGTGCGTCAGGATTGTCGAACAAGATATTGCCGCCTGCTGCTACGGAAGATTCATTCATCAAAATGCCGTATTCACGGGCATTGAGAAGAGAGAGTTTTTTCCATGGAGCTTGTGTGCCGTAGTAGCTGTTATAATTGACATTCATGCGGTCTGTTCTTCCTTTTTTGGTAGTCACTAAAATAACACCTCCCGCAGAACGCGCTCCATAAATCGATGCAGAAGCCGCATCTTTCAAGACCTCAATGGACTCAATGTCGCCTTGATTTAGGAAGTCAATACCGCCGCCAATCGGCACACCATCAATGACATACAAAGGTTCGCTATTGTTAATAGAACTTGTACCACGTATGCGTACTGTACCGCCTTCGCCGGGCTGACCGGAGTTGGACGTGACACGCACACCTGATGTACGCCCCTGCAAAGAACTCTCCAAACGGGCAACGGGCATATCCTCCAAATCCTCAGATTTTACCTTTGAAATCGCACCCGTAATGACACTTTTTTTCTGTGTACCGTAACCGACTACGATAATTTCATCAAGGCTTGCTACGTCGGTTTCCATTATGAGACTGAGGCTGGAATTTCCACCCAATTCAATCTCTTGTGTGGTATAGCCGACATAGGAAAAAACCA
>Ga0209186_1002924_pt1 | contig 11949 bp, 19 predicted proteins | sample SidtaG_FD_187426 | JGI IMG/M metagenome (GOLD analysis project Ga0209186, IMG submission 187426) | Marine algal microbial communities from Sidmouth, United Kingdom - Sidmouth_Male2 metaG (SPAdes) (version 2) | ecosystem: Host-associated > Algae > Red algae > Unclassified | place: Sidmouth...
CCGACATGCCCCCCCCCCCGCCTCCACCCCCTCCTCCTCCCATGCTGCACGCGGCGCCGGATGGTCATCGCCCGCCCCCCGGCTTTTGTCGTCCGGCAGAGGGCGGGCGGCCCCGACCATTTTAAGCGGCCGTACTCCCCTCTCGGTCGCGGCTGCCGACATGGAGACCGCGACGACTGTGACCAACAACGGCGTCAAGTGCGACACCGCGGCGATTAGGACGGCCCCGGTTTTCACGGCGGCCCTCCCGGCCCTGTGCGTGCGCATCCGCGTGGCGGTGGCAACAACGACGGCTGGCGACCACCGAGCCCCCCTCGGGTGCCCTTTGGCGCCCCTCCCTGTCCGACAAGGGTCCCGCCATTCTCCCCCAGCCACTGCGGTCTAAGCGCTCGGCGCCTACCGGCTGGTCGCCCCCCCGGCCCGCCGCGCTTTCCGCAGCATCCACCTTCTCGCGGTCGCGGGTACCGCTCGTGCAGCCCTCCACGCCTGCCGCGGCCTCTGCCGCCGGGTCCTCCCTTAAGCCCGCCAAGACGTCCGCCCCATTTCAGGGGCGGCACCGACGACTACCGCCCGCCCAACCCGCCGCGACAGCCGTGGGGCCCACCGCTGGCCCGCCAACGGCCGACTGGGGCTCGCCAAGGGGCGGCGGCTGGGACCGGCCGTGGGCCCTGCCGCGGCACCCCCCGGGCCCTCCTCCCTGACAGGGCGGCTCACGGCATGTCAGGTGCGGGTGCGTGGGCGGCGATGGCGCCTCGGCTGGGCCGAATATGGAGCAGCTGGCCGGTCGGATAGGAAGCCCCGAATGCTGGGGCCAGCCGCAGCCGCAGGCGTGTCGTTGCCGCTCCCAGACGCGCCTGCGGCCACGATCCGAGCGCCTGCCCCTGCGGTTGCCGGCGTGCTCAACGCTGAAAGGCGCGCCGCACGTGCCCGGCGCCGTGCCGTCCGCCGCATCGCAAGCCGCGCAGCGCGCCGAGCGGTGCTGCGGGCCACGCTGAGATGTGTGCGGAGCGCCGCGCTCGGGACGTCCTCTGCCTGGTCAGCAATGGATGTCCACCAACCGTCAGTCGACAACCACTGTCCGACGCCAAACGCCTCCCGGCGTGGCGGAGGCTCAGAAGTCAAACCAGACGTCCCGGCCCCCATTGCTGTCGTCGAGGCCGCCTTATCCGCCGCCACATCCGCGATTGCGCGTGCTATTGAGCGGCTCTAAATAGACCGCGGCACCGGTGATTCCGGAGCCGTAGCCGGTGCCGTTGCTGCCGCCGCTGGCCCACCCACGGTCGAGGCCTCTGCTGGCGCCTTCCCCCCGCCCCCAGCATCGGACCGGGAGTATCTGGCCGCTGTGCGGAACTTGGTGCTGGCCTCGAACGCACCAACAACCAGGTCCAGAAGCCGCCGCTTAGATCTTCTTTTCAGACAGGCAATGATGCCCAGGTGCAGAGATTGATGGATGGATGTACAATAGGGTGGAAGGAAGAAGAACTTGACCCTGTCGGTCTCCAGTTCCTCGTGAGCCCCGCAATTGCCCGACACGAGGGCCACCGGATGCGATGTGCGGGTCCGTACAGTCGGCAGGAAGACAGCCTAAAACCAGGACTTGAATATGAAGCCGTCCATCCACGCGTTCTTTTTGGAGAAGTAAGGTAGTTGGCACAGCCGACGGGGTGGTTTGAAGCACGATGGCTGTATGGATTTGCCAATGATGGCGATATGAATCTTGTGGATGCCGGTGGCGCTACAAGCCAAAACCAATGTTACACCATATTTGGCCGTTATTACCTTTGTGCCCCGTGCCTACCATCGCTGGCCCGCCTTGACGTACGCTCGGTTTGGGATTCACATGAAGAACAGACCCGTCTCGTCCATATTGTAGATTCGGTCCGCCGGGTACGACTCGAGTTACTTCCGGATCTCAGCGATGTGCGCTGCAGCCCCCTCGACGTCGGCGGAACCCCCTTTGCCTCACAGTGCCACGTTGTGAAAATTGTGGCGGGCCGCCCAGTTCTGAAAAAAATGGGGGGACCACTTGAAGCCCGTCACGCCCAGCTCCATCGCAATCCTCCGCGACCGGGCCTCCAAAAGACCACCCGACACAAGCAAGTGCCGCCCGCCCACGTCTTGAAAAGCCTGATACCAGTCCCACAAGCCTTGTGAGACTGCCTCGACGTAGGAGCGACGCTGGCGGGTCCCCGACAGGTTTTCGGACGCTGCTGCCCGAAGCTTGAGATCCTCCTTGTTCTTCTAAATGGCTCGGGCCTCTGACACGCTGCTGTTGAGCCGAAACATAGCCAGAGTTTGGGGCCATGTTCGGCCAGCGTCCCTGATGTCAATAAGTGCGCGCTTTTCACCTAGAGAAATAGGAGGTCGTGGCTTACGCCCCTCACCTGACCGTGGGCGCCCAAAGCCCCGCCCAGCTACACCCGAGCCACGCCCAGCACCTCCCCGTCCACCACCAGCGCCGGCCCACCCGCGCGCCGCACCGCCGCCCCGACCGTGCCCAGCCGGTCCTCCACCTCGTGCGACGTCGGCGCTTGCCGCTGCCGCCCACGGCGCGTCTGAGACGCTCATAGGGTCATCAGTGAGCGCCGAAGCCATCGCCGCGGTCGCTTTCAGAGCGGCAACGCGGATGACCTGTGAGGTCGCGGGCGACGGGCTTGGGCAGACCTCCTCTGTTGCAGCCACAGCAGCCGCAGCGGCAGCGTTTCTCATAGGACGACATCTTGGGCGGTCCTGCACGATGGAAAGAAACTGTTGGCATAACTACAGTGGAAGCGCATAGATTCCCACGCGCCACCAAAAAGGCAGCTCGAGGAGACGCGCAAGCACATCTAGATCACCCATCGAGAAAAAGTAGGTAGCAAAAAAGCAACGGAAAAAGGAATAACGTAATCACGTCTAGCGCTTAGCGGCTAGAATTCCCCTGCTACCGGCCGACACACCAGATCACTATCAAACAAAAACATAATCGAAGGCGGACCGCATGCCCTGTACACTGCCAGAGAGCTTAATGTGGGAGGCCTCGGCGTCAGAGCATCGGCACGCAATGCCGACCCACCTGCAGTCGCGGGAGGGGGATGTCGCAGCGGTGCACCAGTGGTGGTGGTACCGGTAACTGTGGGAATGAAGGTGGTGGAGCCGAAGACGATGGAGCGGACGACGGTGCGGCCGATGGTGGGACCGACGGCGGTGGGGCAGACGACGTTGGGTCCACGTCAGCGGGTGTGCGCAATGAGCGATGCACCCGTCAGGTAATTCAATTCCTCGATCGGACTGTACGCCAGATCTCGATCGCGAGATCCCTCCACCGAGCCCGTGGGATTTTCCGATCGCGATCCTCCCAGTTATATAGCACGTGACATATATCTGGAGCGCGTATAACCGGATAGAGACTGTACTTTCCGATCTCGCTCGAATGCCAGCCAGCGACCCAGCGTTGTATAGTTCGACCCGAACTTTGCCGAAGGCCGCCGTCGTGCCGAACATGCGCCGCACCCCACCCCCTCCACCATCCTCCGCCGGTCACGACCGCCGGCGCCGCGTTCTCCATGCCGATCGTGGGCATACATTGTCCTTTGGCCTGCACAGAGTGTCTCACAGAGGTACGTGGCCGTGTCGTACAGTCTGAGTGGTTCGGTTTTGTTTCCAGGGGGAACGGGGCGGCGGTGGGGGGAGGGGACGGGGCGGCCAGCGGGGGAAGGGGGGGGCACGTCGGTGCTCAGTGCATGGCCGGAGGCGCGATCGCTCATGTTGTGCTGTTTGTCTCTTGGTAGTTTCATCGTAAAATGTTGTCCCTCTCCCGTGCGTACGCCCTACTGGTGGGGATCAAGGTCATGTCTCAGCCGATGGTGTATGCTTGACTCGTCCATGTGACCCCCCCTGCCTTCTTCGTGTCCGCTGTGCTTGTTTGCGTGTTTGGGTCTTGTCCGGCATCCCTTTTGTCGCTGAGTATGGCTTCTGGCGGGCCGTGTGGACGGCGGCGGTGGGGGGGGGAGGGCGCAAGGCGTCAGATTTGATTTTTCATCAGATCGGGCTACGAAGAACATACAGGCAGGCGCGCCGCTTTTTTCTTTCCTCTACGGCTACACTCACCTGAAGTGGGCTGTATTGCCCCGTCTATTTTCGGGGCTTGAGCAAGGTGCCCAACTGTTGCGCCACTTGAGGGGGGGGGGGGCCAGGGGCGTGGCGAAGACGAAGACAACAACACGCGAGCAGCAACAAACAGCCAATCAGCGATCCAATTTTATGCCCGAGGATGCAGCGTTGCAGCCAATCAACAGGTGCGAACCTGTAAACCGGTCTCCTTCGGACAGAGAACGTGTCCAGTGGCCCGACCAAATTCGCTCGGGCCCCCCCCGGCAGACCCGTCGTTTCCCTTCGTTTCCCGTCGTTTCTCGTCGTTTCACGTCGCATCTTATCGTGTCTCTGGCGTTTCGCCTCGGATCCGCGTCGATTGCTGGCACTTCGCCGGCTCAGTCGGGTAAAGCAGGCCCGATCCAGGCAAATTGGCCTCAGCGACGAGAAGGGAGACAAGAGTGCGGTGCCCCTGATGCGACCTTCATAATGTTTTCAAGTCAAGTTCGGACGACATAGCCCGTGGTAGGGAAACCAGGGCGCCCGAACCTTTGTCATTTCTGTGACAGTTTGATTTCCAGTGCGAGGTTTCCCGTCACAGGGCCTCGGATATAGTTTGATTCGGACTTTAAAGGCTGTCAGGCCGTACTTCGCACTCTTGTTCTCGTTCCCCTTGTGTTCGTGCTCCTGTTCGGATCGGCCAAAACTGGGCGAACTGCAATAAACAAAACAGAGGTAGCCTCGTTGGGAGACGGCCCTACTGAAGTGAGTGAGAAGAACGAGCGCGGCACGGCGAGCCGACCAGGCGTAGTCACCCATCGTACTCATGCGGCAGGCGAGTTGAAGTCCAGGATGAATGTTTGCTCTTCGGAACGGATTTGTTCGGATTTGGATTCTAGCATAAGCAATGCCCCATCCAGTGCCTGGAAACGGGGTTTCACACGAATGCCCAGACACATATAAGTCTAGGGAGACTGTGAAGCGTCCTCTGGACCTCGTGCGCGACGCATTCATGGCCCAAACTGTCTGTGCAACTGCGTGTGTGTGTTTACTGTCGGACCCGTACGAACGGTCGCGTCCGCGGTGGATGCGAAAGATGGCCAGAGCGACAGTCCGGCACCCACAGCCCGCCACGTACGCCTCGACGACGTGACAGTCCCCCCCACCCCACCGTCGGAGTCTGGATCCCAACAGACGACTGCCAGACGTATCGCACGGTGCCCAAACGGTCGCATTCGTGAGCACACTGTTTAGCGGTCGTTTGGCGGTCGTTTGACACACGAAAGCCTCACGAATGCCATTTTCGTGAGGTCGAGTGTGGACTGAGGCCCAGTGTTTACGACGTGCTCTCAGCGTGCAAGCTCGCGTGTGAACCAATGAGGGCGCTGCGTTCCATTCACGCCCGCTTCATTTCCACAAATCTGCCTCGAACGGAAGTTCCACACACGAAGGGCTTACTACCCAAAGCAGGCCCCTTTTGGGGAGATTGGGTTCGGGACGTGAGCGTGTCCGAGAGGTTTTGTAATATCTCGGACACAAATACACATGCCGAGGCCACCATGTGATACATTTTCGGTTTTCGGCTCCAGGTCGACTGTCAGAAATCAAATCCCACACGTGACCGAACACGATACGTGGCACCACACAACGGGGGCAAAGATGGACCTTCTTAGCTGGTTGCGCGCTTCTGGCCACGGCTCTCGCGTGTTTGACAGCAATCGAGATCGCTTCGCTGGTGTCCATCGATGCCTTTTGCACCCGATTTGCGAACAATTCTCTTGCGCCGTCAAGACCACCCCCGTCCCAGCCGGACGAAAACAAGGACTGAGACGTCGTATTCTGGTCGATCATGTTCACATGTGCTGACCGTCAAGACAACGCCTGAGGTCCAAGCACGTGACTGTCAACTCAAGGGCGGAGAGAGGCCGGGTGGTAGCGGTGCGTGTGTGGACGGCGCCGCCTGGTCGCGGGCGTTGGCGACCGCCGCCGACGTGGACCATGTAGTTGGCGAGATGGCCGCCGCGGCCGCCGTCTCACGCGCTGGTCGGCGTCTTGTGGCAAGCAGACCGGGTGCGCGGGGCGGGGCGTGGCGGCCGACCACGGCCGAATCGCACCGCTGTGCGGTTTTCTGCCGGCGTTGGCGGCGCCAATGACAGAACGGCGCTCGGCGCCGCGGCGGGCGGTCACCAGTGTCCGTTTTATAGACCGCCTGATTTGAGCCGATCCGCCTCCTTCGAGCCTATTTTTGATGCATCTCTGTGACCATGCTCCCAGCCTCGGCTTCTCTGTTTGAGAATAGATCTGGACTCAGCGCAGTCCATTGACCCCTGGGCCAACTCGGCGGCTGTGTACGATGATAACTCGGAGGGGGTGCCCCAGACACCCCAAAAAGACCTAGTTTCCAGGCCATAGGAGAGGGATCCTCATTTGAGCCTCATCTAAGGCTCATTTGAGCCTCGGGAGCAGTAGAATGGAAGCTAGGGGGGGAGGGGGGGGGGGGGGGGGGGGGGGGGGGGGGGGGGGGGGCGCGCCCCCGCCCGTAACCGTGTCATAAGAGGCGCGTCTGCCTGTGGCGGCGGCGCGTCGGCTATGTACAGTAGTATCTGGGGCTCCCGATCACATTGCAATATTCTGCAATTGGGTTCGCCGAGGAGCTCTGTGAGGGCTCGCAGCGTGTGTGGATCTCTCATTGGTTGATCATGTCGCCTTCCAACCAATCACGTGTCTCGGAATGCACGAGTCATCTGTCAATCAAAATTCGGCAGCGAGCATTGCGGCGAAAAACGCAGTGTCAGCGTGGCACCCACCGGGCCCGAGCGTAGGCGCAGAGCGCCGGAGCCGGGCACCGAGGGTGCCGAGACGACTAAGTAACGCGGTTGCTGCTACGTAAGGATAATTGTGAGATGGGGTCGTCGTACCAGCTGGCATTAGGGTTGGTGAGCACGTCCCGGACGTGCTCACGCTCCGGCTCGCGGCGTGCTTTAACTCGTGATTTAGGGCGTGTCACGCCCTCACGCCCAGCATTCCAGGGGCGTGCTTAGGGCGTGCTTAATTACAACCGAACTGAAAGGCCAATACTTCGTGCAGGATCTCGCGTCAGACAGGTGGAGGTCATTGGATTTCGTGTGGGACATCCATCTGGAGAGATGAACGAATACTTGCATGACATCGGCACGATGTCCACATTGTACGCGTCCTACAGACGCCCAGACGGCATGGACACCTCTGATGGTGTATTTTCCATGATACGAGCCACGCTCACTACGTCAGAAAAGAGAGCTCCTCTTTTGCCTTCAGCAGGGGTTGTCATGAATATATCCGCGAGGATTATATCCGTGCATTATATCCGTATTCACATCGGATACGCGCCGGGGACGCATATCCAAAATGCATTATGAGAACAGGAGGAGAGGATATATCTATCCTGACGGACAGAAAGTGCGAGATTATATGGGATCCGTATCCCAGATATGAGAGTCAGGATACAGGGATATATATGGTTATGAGGGTTCTTGCATATGACGAGTTCTGCTTAAACGCAGTCGTCCTCTCTTTTTGCGTGTCGACAATCGGGGGAGAAATGTCCGAACATTTCGCAGCGACAAGCGGCTATCCAGCTCGACCCGGGTAAAACCGTTCAACCACGCGACTCGACCCGATTGCGTTGTTGTCAAAGTGTGACACGAGATTTCGAACGGTCGTCCTGACGTCCGTTTACGCAAACGGCGGGGAACCGCCGCGACGGCGCCCGTCGGGCGGTTGAAATCAACTGCGAATTTCAAGTCGTACTTGTCGTCCGTTTAGCACTCGAATAACGGCTGGATGGCGTATTTCTTTGGCTGTAATTGAGCTGACTCTGGGACTTGCGGGAACATATTCGAATCCAATAATCGTATCCGGATACGGATATAATCTACTCATATATCCGGTTTCAGACGCAGATATCCGTATCTGGATCTCAGCTGAGGGAGTTATCCGAAATCAGATACGAAGGATCAGCGCGTATCCGTATCCTACTACGTCCCAAAAACCATATCCTGACAACCCCTGGCCTTCAGTGATGCAGAAGTCCCGCGTGATAGACCCATGCGGCTGTCCATAGTCATGCTGCTCCGGAATAGAGGCCAGCAGAAACCAGGTGCAGCCGCCGCGTCCGTCTGGCATGACGGCCGAAACATGGAACCGATGTGGTGACTGGATTTCATAAAACCATCGAAGAGAGGGGCTATGAGCCGATCCATGGGGGAACTACTTTGGTCGTGATGGGCGTGCTGGTCGAAAAAAGGGCGTTTTCGGGCGTTATTTATCGTGATTTAGCGTGTCACGCCCTCACGCCGGCCAAAATTGCTCGTGCTCACCAACCCTAGTTGGCAGCGTGGCAGGCCCCCACCCCCACAAGAGCGATGGTCGGCAAGGGCGCCGGGCCTAGTGTGATCCGCGAGGATATGTTTCCCGAGGGGTGGAACGAGTACTCGTCGCAGGCGCCGCCTCGGACCCAAGTGAGTGACACCTCGGGGCAGCTGCTCAAGGTGAACGCGGAGGTGTCGCTGACCATCTACGGCGGGGGGACCGCCATGGAGTATGACTTTCTCGTGGTCAAGTCGCTGTCGGTAGCTCTCATCCTCGGTGGTACTTCCAGCGGAACAACGTGGACACCATCTCACTGAAGACGCAGACGATCGAGTGGGACGATGGCACTTCCGCGGTGACGGTGCGGAGTTGGACGGGGAATACACTACCCGCGCGCCCACGACGAAGGAAGAAGCCGAAGGCGCACATTGAGGCTATCCGGCTTCGAAAAGAGGTGACCGTGCGCCCGCGGTGCATGCAGGCGATCCAAATGTGCCACAGAGTCAAGGGGGTCCACCTAGTGCGGGAACGCTCCGTCCAAACGAGCCTACGAAAGGTGCTGTTGGACAACGCCGTCGCGGAGTTCTCCCCCAACACCCCGCGGTCCCTCTATCCCACGAAGTTCGGGCACGGGCCGGTCCACCTGACCAAGGGGTACGTCGTCGGTACCGCGACGGCCTGCAATGGACCGCTTCACGCCGTCGCGGATGAGGAGGAACCGGGGGCAGCCCAAACGATAGGGGTGGACACCCGTGGCAAGACCGACGGAGAGGACACACCGAGCTACCGGGCCGAGGAGGGGATCGACCCGGGACAACCCCCGCCTCACCCCCCGGACAAGACGTACCCCGAGCCGGTGGTGCATTGGGAGGGTGTCCCCGACGCGCTGAGAGGTGACGTGGACGACCTCCTTGAGGAGTAAAAGGCTCTATGGGCCGGGAAACTCGGCAAGGTCGACGTCACGCGGCACTGGATCGAGGTGCCTCTCGGGGAACGTCCTCGGCGAGCCCATCCCTATCGGGCGAGCCACGCTTCGCGAGATGTCATCGAAGAGGAGGTGCAACGAAAGCGGGTCCTCGGGGTCATCGAGCCCTCAAGCGCGGAGTGGGCCTTCCCCGTGGTCCTGGTGCCCAAGCCCGACGGGAAGATGAAATTTTGCGTGGACTACCGGCAGCTCAACGAGGTGACGGCATGAGAAGTGTATCCGTTACCCCGCATGGACAACTGCATCTAATTCATCGGGGACGCTAAGGAGTTCTTCACGCTCGACTGCAACTCGGGGTATTGGCATATCCCAGTGGCGGACGAGGATTGAGAAAAGACGACCTTCGTCTGCCACGAGGGGGTCTACCGCTGCATCCGTTCGGCTGTCTGATTCCCCGGAGACCTTCCAACGGGCTGTAAACGTGGTACTCGGGGGACTCAAATGGAATGGTTGCCTCGTGTATCTCGACGACATCATTGTCTTCTCGCAGTCGGCGGGGGAGCACTTGTAACACCTACGGGAGGTTTTCGCGGCGCTTCGTGGCGCGGGTGTCTCCCTCAGGGCTAAGAAGTGCCACTTGCTTCAGGAGGAGGTCGAATATTTGGGCCCTTTCGTGGGCCGGGGGCAATTGACGGAGCAGTTCAAGAACATCCGCGGGCTCAAGGAGGCGTCTCCCGCGCGGTGCAGGAAGGACCTGCGCAGTTTTATGAGGATGTGCAGAGTCTACCAGAGGTTTGTCAAGGACTACGCCGAAGTGGCATGGCCTCTGGCCGCGATGACGAGCTCCAAGACGCCCGATGGGTGGGGGACGTAGTCGGAAGAGACTTTGGGAGCGTTCGAGGGGCTCAAGAGGCGGCTCGCGGAGGTGCCCATCTTCGCCCTACCGCGGCAACACCTTTCCTACACGTTGTCAAGGGACGCAAGCGCGGAGCAGGTCGACGCGGTCCTACTGCAGGAGCGACCCGACCAATACACGCGGCCTGTGGGCTATTGGAGTCGCACCCTTAACGCGGCGGATCATAACAACAGCAAGACGGAGCGGGAGTGCCTCGCTGTTGTGTGGGCATCCCTCCTGCTCTGTCCTTACATCTAGTGGACGCGTTTTACTGTTCGCACGGACCACGCGGCGCTCAAGTGGATGTTGCATATGGACGGGGCCCACGGGAGGCTTGCGCGGTGGCGATTGTGTTTCGTGGAATGTAACTTCGTGGTGCAGACGCGACCGGCTGCGTCACACCACGCGGCGGATACGACGTCGCGCATCTCGACACCTGCGAGGGACGACGGGCCGATACCCGACACGGTGCTCTGTCTGGCCTTTCCCAACTCGTCGGCCGCGTGGAAACTGCCGCCGCAGACGGAGAGGGAGGGAGGCTGTCCCCCCTGAAGCTCTCGGAGTTCCTCGAGGGGAAGGCGGAGGATGTCCGGTGCAAGGAGGTTCGGGCGACCATGGACGGCAATGAAAAGTCTCGGTTCCGAGAGGATCCGAACGGTCTTTTGGTCCGCACTTCGCCTCTGGACGGAGCCGCACAAGTCTACGTGCCAGCCCACATACGGTACAGGGTGATGATGCGGGAGCACTACTACCTGAAAGGCAGACATACGGGGGCCAACAAGATGTAAACTTCGATGCGACGGTGGTTATATTGGGATTCTATGGTGGTGCGCGTTTACGCCTTCGTGGCCAACTGCGCGCAGTGCGCGCGGCACCGCGTCGGCAAGCGACATAAGACGAACTACCTCAGGACATTCCCCCCGTCGGAGCCGCTTAGGAACCTGTGTACGGATCTACTCGGTCCTCTCCCCCGCACGGAGGCTGGGAACGAACACCTCTTGGTCACCGTGGATAGCTTCTCCAAGATGACGCGGACCATCCCCCTCCAGATGATCGACGCGGAATCCATCTCGGCGGCCTTTTTGGACCACTGGGTGGCGGCCTACGGACACCCGGAAACAATGTTGTCCGACAACGGCCCCAAGTTCCATTAAAAGCTCTTTCAAGGGGTTTGATAGCTATTCAGGATCCCCAACAGGTATTCCAAGACGTATCACCCGAAGACGAGCGGCCAAGTGGAGCGCTACAACCGGACCAATGTGGGGCAACTGCGAACGTACGTCGAGGATAATTACGACCGATAAGACGACCTCGTGTCGATGCTGACGCTGGCCTACAACAGTCGTTCGCAGCAGAGCACCGTGGTGGCGCCGCTTGAACTCGATACACCTGCGCGGGTACACATCTTCTCCGTGAAGCGCATGGTCGGTTCCTCGGCGCCCCAGAAGAAGGACGGTAGCACGCGGGGTGTCTGTGGCGGTTGGGACCCTCGGGAGGCGGACTGGCCTGGGCGGCGGTGTACGTGGCTGGCGGATCGGCTGTGATGGTGGCTGGACGGCTTTCGTGGGCCCTACGTTGGCCGCGCCCCGCGGCCGGATCGGGGCTGTGATGTCGCCGTCTGATTGGGCCACGTGCGCTTGGATATCTTGGCCGCTGCTGGTGGCGGTTGTCGGACTTGATTTTTCTTTGATTGTATTTCGCATTGTTT
>Ga0209186_1002928_pt1 | contig 11945 bp, 15 predicted proteins | sample SidtaG_FD_187426 | JGI IMG/M metagenome (GOLD analysis project Ga0209186, IMG submission 187426) | Marine algal microbial communities from Sidmouth, United Kingdom - Sidmouth_Male2 metaG (SPAdes) (version 2) | ecosystem: Host-associated > Algae > Red algae > Unclassified | place: Sidmouth...
CGTGAAGTTCTTGAAAAGGTAGATATCGGAGGGTAGCGTCTCGAACCCGCGACTTCCGGAATAGTAGTCAGGTACCTTGACCACTAAGCCACGGGCCCAATCGGCCTAGTCTCCAAGCCAAATCCCGACATTGAATGTCTGGATTATTAGATAATCCGCCTTCGGGCATGCCGGAACGTAGCAGCCTCAATACTGCTACATTCCCCCCAACTTAAGACTTGACCAACCCGGTCAAGTGGCACCCCTCACCACCCGGCATCCCAAGCCGAGTCTCGACTTCCACCAATTCTTGTACTTCTTGACAGACTTAGTTGAACTCGATCGCTTGCCGCCGCCTAGTACTTACAGCCCGTACTTGTCCGTGCAAATCCGGGGCCCCGCTACCGACTTACTGCGCCCACACGGTGACTTACCACACTTCCCGGGACTTCAACCAGCAATTGACTCCAAGCCAGGGCGACACCTTCCAACTGGTACTGACGGGTAGTTACGACGAGGTAGTTCTTTGAAGACGGGAGTTGACGCAAGTCCCCTGCTGCTCCACCAAATGTAACAGTATTGGGCCTCCACCACTTACAGCCGCCGTGAAGTTCTTGAAAAGGTAGATATCGGAGGGTAGCGTCTCGAACCCGCGACTTCCGGAATAGTATTCAGGTACCTTGACCACTAAGCCACGGGCCCAATCGGCCTAGTTTCCAAGCCAAATCCCGACATTAAATGTCTGGATTATTAGATAATCCGCCTTCGGGCATGCCGGAACGTAGCAGCCTCAATACTGCTACACATGCTGCCTCCTCCCCCACGCCCCGCCCGCCCCCGGATGCCGCTCCACCTGTATTGTTTGGACCTGCTGCCTCCTTGGTGCTTGTTCTCCTGGTCAGCATTGGTGCTATCTCTTTTCTCTTTCCCACCCCAGGCTCTGGCTCGATGTCGTCGTGCGCCGGCTGGAACGGGCGACTCCATCCGTTCCTATCTCTTTTCTCTTCCTCGTCGGGGTGCGCGCGCGGCGGTTTCCGACGGCACGTGGAGTGTGGAGGGTATGTGTGCGTCGGCGGTGGGTGGTGGTTGAGGGCACGCCCGCTCCTCTGTTTGTCTTATGCGATGGTAAATGCTGCTTCCTGTGGGAACTGTGTGTGTGTGCAAGTGGGTTGGCGGCACATCTGTTGGGGGGTGGCGCTCGGCAAGACGCAAGTGAGTGTGAGACGCGGCTCGTGGAGTGTGCGGTGGGTATTATCGGTCGGATGCGCTCGCGACTCACCTACCTGCCACTGCCCCATCGTCTTCCACCAACTGCTGCACCGCCCGCCCGACATTTCGACTGATTTTTTTTTGTTTGACATCTCATACACGTCAGGCTGGTTGTGTGTCACCAGTTGTTCGCGTGTGTAGCTCAACCCCTCAACCCTTTACCTTTTCCGTGCTCTCTTGTTTGCTCTCCGCAATGGTGCACGCATCGTGTCAGCTGCCTTCGCATGCAAATCATCCGCCCACTTCTCACGGTCCCTCTTAGCCTTGTCTTCTTTGGCTGCACTAACCGGTACTACTTCCCGGTTCTCCCGCCTCCGCCTGTCGCCCGCGCTCGTAGCATTTCGAGCTGCACGCGCCGCCGACTTGCGCGTCGGCCCGTACCGCGCCAGGTCAGATTCACTGGCGTCCCGCGCCAGCGCCATTGCGCGCATAACGGCCGCCGCCGACGCCAGCTCAGAGCTAAAGCAATACTTGCGCGCGCTCTGACCGTAGCGCCCGTGCAATGCTTCGATAGCCTGCTCGCCATACAAGCCGATGCTCCCATAGCGCTGCATGAATTCGGCAGCGTGGCAAAGCAGCAGGTGAAGCTTCGGTGAAACGCTCCGCCACGGGAACGCCCGCTTCAGGTGCGTGACAAAAGCGGTGGTGTCTGCTCGGAACTGGCGGACCTCCTCGGCAGTCGCAACGGCAGCCCGTTTCAATGGCTTTCGCATCCCGCTCCAGAGCAGCCACGCGTGCTTGTAAGCTGTGTGGTACTCTTCCGTCAGGTCAGGCAACAGCAGCTGGGAGATGGCATCACTCCTGTCACCAATGCGGTGGCAGTCGCGGCCGATGAACCCCCCCCCGTGATAGGGAACTGGCTTCACGCCCACCATGTTCCGTAGCAACGCCGCCAAGCGGTGCGCGAAGCGCAGCCCGGCCTCGTCTCCGTTGCACTTAATCACGCATTCGGTGGAGAGTACCAGTAATCGTCCGGTCACACCGAGGGTAATGTGCAATGGAATTACAACAATCTGCCGCGGATCAGCCGGCAGGAGAGGTCGCCGCTCGACGGACAGATGAGCCAATTGGCGTTCAGAGGCAGTGTCTCCGCCGGTACAACGGCCTCCGCTGCCTTGTCCCGGCCATTCCAGGTTGCAGTACTGCGTCGCCAACCGCAGGTTCCTCTCGCCGACGACGTCTTGGAGCGTCAGGTACTGGGCATCCAATGTGGCGTGCTCGACGCTGGGTGCTCGAGTGCTCAGGCACTTGAGACACGGCATGGTGGCGCTCGCACCCTTGTGCCCAAGCACGGTACACAGGGCATCATAGTCGCCCGTGGGGAACAATCGCACGGCGCGTCTCTCCCCTCCGACCAGCAAACCGCCCATGAGCAGCTCTGTGACTTGCGGGACCAGTGTTTTGAGCATCGAGTCAATGTCGTCGTAGTTTTCCTTGTCGCATGGACAAACAGCAGCGAGAATTGTGTTCTTGGGGTCGCTCGGGCGCTCCTGCTTAATGAGCCCGACGACGACTTTGTCCGACGGCGGGCTGCCGCCCTTGCCCAAACCTAAAGTAAGGTGGACGTCCTTCAGCTCAGGCGGGGGGCAGCCGGACAGCACGCCCAAGTTTCTCGAGTCGGCGTCTGTAAAGAGGGAAGTCTTAGGCACGGGCCTGCCATTGTCGTCGAGGATGTGCCGCTCAATGAATTGTTCGGCTCCACATAGCGACGAAACGCGCTCCTGCACCGCCAGCGTTCCCCTGCCCCCTCACTCACGGACGCGGGCCGCTAACACCGGTCCGGCGAGAGCGGGAGGTCGTCGTGGGCAGACCCCCCGTAGGGGTCGCGGACGGGGGGGTCGAATGGGTACTCGTGGGCCGTCCCCCGGCCCGTGGGGACCGGCCCCCGCGTCGAGCGTGGCGCCCGACTCGGAGCCGCCTCCGCTGAGGAGTACCCTCCAGCGTAGGGGGTGTGCCCCGCCGCCGAGGTTTCCCTGGCGGAGTAGGAGTAGCCACCCCCACAGTAGGGTGAGGCGGCTGCGGCGGGCTCCCCGGGATACAGGGCTCGAGTGGAGCCCCCACCTGCCGCGGTTGCCGCGGTCCCCGGTGCCACCCACTGGCCGTGTCCCTCCAACCGAGAGGCCATCTGGTACCCCATGGCCTCGGGGGTGGTGTCCACCAAGAACTGTTCGGCCGCCGCCGAGAGGGGTAACGGGGATCCCCGTAGTACGGTCCCCGCACCCCGGGTAACTCACGGCAGGGTGTCCACCAGGGAGGCAACTATCGCCTCCCCGTGCGCCGCCCGAAGCGTCACCGCCGCACTCGGGTAGATGGTCGCCAACGCGCGCGCACACTGGGAAGTAGCATACCCCCAGCTCAGGCTCTGCCCCGCCCCCAGGGCCGGGTAGTACGGTATCCCGGGCGGGGCAAACGTCGGGCGGGTCGCCAGTCCCACGGGGGACGGCCCCACCCGGGTGGTCCGCCGGACGGCGCCCCCACGAGCTGGGGGGCGCTCGGCCGCACCCCGGGTGCGCTTGCGCTGGTGCGGGGATACTTCCCGCGGGGCGCCCCAGCCCGACTCGGGCGGGGCCGACGTCGCCGTCACCCCCGCAGCATAGGGGTATGACGTGTCACCCAAGCCCTCATGGCGGCCAATTCGACCTGCCACGAGGCGTTTGTCACAGTGGAAAAACGCCCGGGCCGCCCCGTCGTCCTCCCCGCCAACTCGGCGGGCCAGGTATGGACCAGCGACTGCCCAGTCCAACGACTGGTGGAGGTCCAGCGACGCGTAGAAATACGCGTGCGCCTCCGGTTTCGCCCCCTCCGCCAAGTTGGAGAGGTGCAGCTCCAAAAGGCGGTCCACCAAACCGGCGGGCAGGCGCCACAGGTACCCTTTGGTCCGGGCGGAGGCATACCACACCCCCGCCCCCTCTAGCACTCATGGGGTCGCTAGGATGGCCGCCGACGGGGTGGACTCCCCCCGACGAAGCGCCGTGCCAAAGTGGGCCACGACGCGGGGCATCCTCGCGGGGATCCCGTAGGTCACCTCCAACGCCGACCACCCCGTCGTCGTCGGGACATAGTATTCCCGCCGCGCCGAGACGTGGATCTGGGTGCTCTCGACTTGAGCAGCACTCACCAGAGTACCCGACGCCTCCCGCACACGGTGCTCGGTGCGGGCGTCCTGGTGGCCGAAGTGGGGGTCCCTCTCCGCGGCATGGACGGAGAACTACAAGAGAAGTTGGAGGCGACGCAGCGCCGCATTCATATTTGTCTTTGCGGCGCGTTGACGGGCGGTGCAGCCACCGCCAGTGTCATCGCAAGAACTTCCATGGAGGCCGCCGCGAGAGCCGCTGCGACTGCCACCAATTCCTCTCAATCTCCCGCTGACGTCGATGAGACCGTCAATGCCGGCGTTAATGGCACGGGGAACGTCGGCGGTCCCGGGGACTCGACAGCGGCAACTGCAAACGCTTCCTCGCAAGCACCCGCTGACGTCGATGAGACCGTCAATGCCGGCTTGAATGGCACGGAGCACATCGGTGGTCCCGGGGACTCAACAGCTGGGACTGCCGCGAGGACTACCGGTGGCGCCGACGAAGCCATGCTTGGCGCTGCGGCGGTGGAAGCCGACGGTGGTGGCTCGGCACACGAGCACGACGCGGGAGACGGTCACTGGTACGATGACAACGAGTTTCCTGGGGTGGGCTGCCGGATGGAGGCCGGCTCTGCAAACCGAGGGGACCAAGGCGAGGACATCGCGCTCCCGGTCGCATTACGCGTCCCGGCCAACGCCCCTTGGCTGGCCAGGAGGTCGATGGCGCGCCGGGCGACGCGGATGACGTGTCACGCCCCGGTTCGGACAGGTGGCGCTGTCGGTGCTGGTTGGGATCTTGATTGATTGCGGGTCGTTTGCATTTGTATGTCAATTGCTTGAAACATCTGCTTTACAGTAGGGGGGTCCACTGTTATGGATCCCCAGATCTTCCCATGGGGAGGCTGCTGCGTGGGATTCGGGGCCTTTTGGGCCCGCTTGCTCGGTTAACGTGAGGGGACAGCGGGGCGCCCGTGGCCCGGCTTCCCCACAAAAAAATAACTGCGTTCTCACCTCCTTCCTCCCTCTTCGCGCCTTCGCGTGTTTTCCTAGGTGACCGTGTCACCGGGCGAGAGTAGATCAAGGGTGTGCGGGGGGGTTCCCTCAGCTGGGCAGGTGTCCCTATCTGTTTCTGTGGGCTGGGGTGACACGGCGTTTTATGCGACACTCCCCGACGACGAGCATCCGGATTTGGACACGCCCGTCAATGGCGACCGCAGCTACCAGCTGGACGACCTCGAGCTGACGGACAGCGACAATGACGGCGACGCGGGTGCCGCTGCGGCGGTGGCCGCGGCGAATCCCGGCGTACGCAGCGCGGAGCATTGCACCGGCAAAATCTTGCTGCAGTTGGCCGTAGAGGACGCGGATTTGGCCGTGGCCCTGCCAGCGACGGCCATAGTGGGCGTCGTGTTGGGTAGAACTGTACACACTCCGGGCTCCCTCGAGGCATCCACCATGCGCTGTCAGCTGGAAGCGGAACTCACCATGATGGAGCTCTTCATTATGTGGCTGCGTACACCAAATGTACTGCAAGAGGCCACAGAAGACACAGCATCCGGACGCATTCATTTATAACGGCATTTGCGCCTATTACTTATTCGGGTGTGAAGCGCTGATGAGCTCATCATTGGCATCTGAACGAAGCGTGTGTGTGCTTGCGACCATGAGGCGTATCATGTGATGTAAAGGAATCAAATCAATGGTGAGCCCAAGTATTCAGAATATTCCAATGCGTCGAATACCTGCACTTATGACGACTCCCTGCGGGGCCCGCATCACCAAATGTGTGTTCCGCATCCGGAAAAAGGTCAATGTGCTCCGACTCCACTCAAGCACCGCAGCGCTGCCCCCCCCCCACCGCCCCGAGTTGCGCGCGGCGACTGCGCGCAGCGACGTCCGGGGTTCGACGCGCCCGCGATGACCCGTGGGTGATCGTGCCTGCGCGCCGGCTTCTGTTGCGGCGGCTCGTGGCGGTTTCTAACTCCATCTAGCGGTGCGGCTAGAGGCGCCCTGTCGCTCGGCAATCGGTCCCACCCGCCCGCCCGTGCGTCGTGTCGGCCGCCCCGCCCGCCGTGCGCAGATGCGCTGCGCGGTGGAGTGACGGCCCCTCCCGTGGGCTTCGCGCGACGCCGGCGGGCCGCCGCCGCTGCGGTGGCGGCGGCGGCACCCCTTTCCCCGCCTTACGCCCCCCCGGCCACGGCAACGAGGCTGTACGTGCCCCCAGGCGCGCTCGCGGATAGGGAGGCGGCCGGCGTGCCCGGTGTCGATGCGTCGCCGAGCGCGCCACCGCCCTGAAGGCCAGGGTATTGCACGCACATGCCTGAAATCTTAATTTTCTCCTCTGCACGTGACAGTCTTTGACCGCCCAGCCTCCCCAACATTGCGTCTGAGTCCATTTGAGAGCCCCCTCCTTGCAGTTTTGTGGCTTGACCGTACCTTCCCAGGCCGTCAACAAAAAGCATCGCCTGCTCGTTTCCGAGCTATAGAGACACCAAGCACCCATTTCATATGATTCCTTTCCTTGCAATGCAGGGCTCCCGTGGTGTGCACAATAGAAAGGCTGCGAGTACCCCCGCAATGCTCATTTTCCGGTATCCGAGGTAGAAGATGCTTTCTGTTGTCCTTTCCTGGGTCACTGTGTTCTGGCCACTCTCCCACATCCGGTATCTACCGCTTGGCCACAGGACACACTTGCGCTCCAAGCACTCGTTTTTCGAACGTACAGCCTCCCATGCATGACCCGCGTTGCGCCAGTCTGGTGAGCAGCTCTGATCGGAATCGGCTCGGTCAACAAGATCCTTACCAACAAAAAAGTCCAAACAATAGTGGAAAATTCAACGTTCCAAAGGGGCTACAAGATGCAGTGCGCACTTCAATTACCCTTCTTTCTTGATCGAGGGTCCTGACTGTTTGGGAGGAACTGTCTGGGCTAAGGTTGGGTTTTGCCGAACGTTGCGATTGTGGATATCGCGTCCAGATCGGTGAACCGATTTACCGATTTTGTATGGGGATCTTGGTATCTTAACTTTCGCATATTTTCCGATACTGTGGGATGCGTGGTAGGAGTTGCACTCCCGTTCTCACCCTGTGTCACGCTTAAGCGGCCACAGCTGGACCCGGACCGTACCCATGGCTCGCCCCGGCACCTCAGCCAAACAGCTCCATGGCCACGACAGTGCCTGACCCGTGCTAGCTTGCACATATCCTTTCGCCTTGGCGTCAAAATTTCTCTCACGTGCGAAGGCATGCCGTGCACTAGACGACCCAGTAGTTCTTTAAACGGCGGCCGCGCATTGGGAAGGGTCAGCTCAACTGTGAGCCGAGGAACTCTCTGCATGGAGTGGGCTTCTGGTGCCCCATTCCACAAAGCGACGCTAGATAGCTGAAAGTGGCAAGAAGGTACGGCACCGCTACGGAGCGAGCTGAACTGTTGGCATGAGGTTCTAGTCTCTGGACGCGAGTGCCTGCGGCTTAGGCAAATGTGCGGAGGCCGGCCGAATCATGAGGGTTCGTATTCTAGGTGCGGCCGCTGGCCCAACTGAACTGGAGCGGGATGGTCTGCATGCGATACATGAGTGCCTTGTGCCATCCGTACCGTACTTTTCGTACTGGCTTGCTTGTCTGCCTGGACGTAGACTCAAGTTAAGAGAATTTGACGAGCAGTGCGTGCGGTATCGGTGCGGCTAGCGCATGCTTCAATGCTCATACAAAGAAAATACCGACGTTCCCCGATCGAAAAGAGAATAGTCAATATCGATTACCGATAGTGATATCGATTCCTACCGACTTCATTTATCCAGAAACCTTATCAATATGCAATCGGTGCAGCGCACCAGTTGTTCCAGCGCATTTGATTCCATAACTTAAATACCGACTACAGAAAACAAGCTCATTGTTTTTTGACAGAACCCCTTGTAGAGTGATCAATCTAAATATGTCCGTGCTAATGAAAGTACCAATGAATCTGAATCATGAAAGACGGCTCGAAAAAAGCTCTAGACAGGGTCAGCCCAATCTTCATGAGCACCAATAAGAACAACTCCAGTATGGCATTATATCTTCGCACGTATGGTGCAGGGTGGTTCACGTTCCTCTTCAGAGGCTCATCTCCTGGGAAGTGAGGTCAACAGAATCTTCTTGGCATCCCTACTTTCAGAGGTCCCAGTGCCAAAATGTCAATCTTCGACCTGGCTCTGAGAGGTTCTCAGTAGGGTTGCTAATCGCATCTCGGGGCGCGCTTAAGGGCGCTTTTAGGGCGCGCTTAACAGCGCGACTTCGGTGCGTAAGCGCCACGCGCCCCACGTTGGAAGGGGTGCTATTGGGGCGCCAACTGAAATTTCTGCTGAGCTAAGTATAGACATGTCACTGTCAAGTGCCGGTCAAAAATCGATGACTGCGGCAGCAACGAGCAGGCTGCTGACCCAGCATCTGTGAACTGCTACTGCTGTCCCAGCAGAAGGGAGCCCTGACAGCTGTCAGACGTCGAAAGGAACATTGCCACGAACCTGTGACGACTGCCCTCGTGTGGGTGGCACGCCTGCAGATGGCGCTCTGAGCGTGGGGGCCACGAATGACTGTCAGTACGAAAGAAAGCGGAGCTGTACCCCGTGGCATGGGCCGCCTCTGACATTGTGCTGGGAAGTCTCCTTGCCACGTGGCAAACAGACGCCGAAGCAGTAGCGCGCTCCAGAGCCATAAGGCGCGCAAGGCAGGTGCGCCGTGCTGCTTTGCACTTCCCTGGGCCTCCTGTCGGTGCGACCCATTTCTGTGAACTCGGTCCCAGAAGCTCCAGGAGAGGGCAGCCCAGTCCTTGTAAGCCTTGTCCCGGCAGGCCTGTCACTCCTGTACCCTACTCAGTACCTTCGTGAGCTTGTTGACAAGAGAAAGGTAGTACCCCCGCCATCCGTCGCTACGAGCACGGCTATGGAGGGCCTGAGCCAGGAAGGGGAGTCGGTGGCACCACTGGTAGCGCCCGCAGCAGCTCCACTGTTGGCGCCGGCGGCAGGAGATCCCATGCAGCCGACGGAGACAGAAGCCGCGGGCGCCCTCAACCTATTGACGGCAGCTGGAGGTGCGGGCGCCGCTGGACAGTCGATGGAAGCTGCCGCCGCGAACTCGGGCTCGGCGGCAGTGGGTGCGGGAACTTCCAACCTCTCTACGGCGGCGGCATCAGCCACTGATGCCATCGCTGAGGCTGGCACCAGCCGGGGAAACAGAATCTCCGTGTGCGAACACTTCGAAGACACCAAGAAGCCGTACAGGGTCGGGGAGCCCCCCCCGAGGGTCATGTGCATCTACTGTGCGGAAAATGGGGTCACGGGCGGCATCAACGGGCGCGTGAGCATTATGGTGAACCACCTCAAGGCCTGCCCCTTCACCCCGGCCAGTGTCAAGGCCGCTGTTTTGCCGCTCGAGTACAAGCGCAACTACCGCTTTCGCGCCCACGTCGCGTTGGCGCCCGGAATGGCCGGGGCAATGCAAGCGCACCTGTTCAAGCCCATGAGCGTGGCCCGGTACAAGGAGCTTGAAAAGGACCTGCTCAATGTGGCCCTGTCCTGCCAGTTCTCGTTCAACGCGATGCAGTCGCCGTCGATGCGCGCCTTCCTTCTCAAGTGGGTCCCCGGGTTGAAGAAGACGCCCACGCGCGGGGACCTGAGCGGGACGGTGCTGCAGCGTGTCTTCTCTGACACGCGGGCGGCCATGATGAAGCCGTACGAGTGCGGCGTGTACTCGTCGATGCGAATGGACGGCTACAAGAGCCGGGCGGGCAACAAGGTGATGGGCGTCCTGGCGGTCAACGTGTCGAGAATGAGTGGCAAGGTGGACCTGGATCTACGGCGGGCTGCGGACATCACGGGCGTTGCCGAGACCGCGGACCTGATCTTTGAGACGATTGACGGGGAGATTGAGAGGTGCGTGGCGGACGGTCTGCTTGCCCGCCCGGGGCAGGAGGCCGAGTCGAGGAGCAAGCTCTTCGTCCTCGTAGCAATCGTCTCGGACTCGGCCAGCTGCAACGTCGCGGCAAAGAGAAGGCTACGTGTCAAGTACCCAACCCTTTTCATCGTCGCGTGCCACGCGCACCAGCTCAACCTATTGTCGGGCAACATCATCACGCACACGTCCATGCGGGAAGTGACGGCAACAGCCAGCCTTGTGGTAGCCTTCTTCTTGCGATCAACAAAGTACATGGGCATGCTACAAAAGCTTGTGATTGCGCTCCTCGGTAAGCCGCTGAAGTTTGAGAAGAAAAGGGACACTCGCTGGTACAGTCACCACGCCATGGTACTGCGGATCCTGCAGCTCAAGGTCCCCCTGGTACAGTTTGGCAACGACAACTTCATGGACGCGGACCTCCGCCACAAGTCCAATGGACCTTCCGTACTGGATGCGCTGCACAGCTGGAAATTCTGGGAGCGGTTGGAGGTGCTTCGGTCCCTGCTCAAGCCGATCGTCGTCGAGCTGGGCATCATCGAGCGTCGCGCATCGAACCTGGCCGACGTGTCAGCCTCTTTTGGTCGCTTGTACGCCTTCTACTCCCACACGGTCGATGCCACGGCCACTCCGGTCGGCAGCACAAGCCATGCCCAGGCGGCGGTCTTCTCTGTGAAAGCCAGCCCGACAACAAAAACGCTCACGCACCAGATCACGGGCTCCTTCCTCAAGTACCTGCAATGGCGCTACAACTATTTCTACGACGCAGCGGAGCTGACGATGGCGCATGTGCTCGACCCGGACCGCCACCTCCGCGGGTTGTTGGCTATAGCCGGTGCGTAGGCGTCCCCCCCGCTCCTGCTTGAATATTTCTTGTCGCTAGCCCGCCGCCTGTCCCTCCCCGCCGTCTCTGCCGCGGCATCCGACCGCGAGCAGAACGACATGCGTACGGTCCAAGCCATGGTCGTTTACCTGAAGCAACAGGGTCCCAGTCTTGTGGTGGGGCCGTTGGTGGGCCAGGAGAATGCCGGTCGGAACACCGCCATTGCTCGCTGGGCGGTGTGCCTCGACTTCGGCGATACGGCACTACCGGAGGTCGCCCGCCGCCTTCTGAGCACGCCTGCGCACGCCGCGGAGCTAGAACGCGTATGGTCATCAATGGGCCTCATCGGCACAAACATGCGGACGCGGCTCACCACGACCCGCCTGGAAATGATGACGGTGGTCAACGTGGGACTACGCGCATCTCTGGCGGTAGACAACCCGGAAGAAAGTGTGTACCAGGCTGGCAGCGCCCGCGCCGCGCAAGAGGGTCCCGGTGGCGGGGCCGCCAGCTCTTCTGGAACGTTGGGCACGGCGTCGGTGGAAAGCCGTGCTGGACAGGTGGCAGAAGGCGTTGGTATGGGGGCAGCGGTCGACAGCCCCCCAGCACCGGATATGGGACCTGGCGGCGCGTTGGACGGTGTGTCTGGAGCCGAGGAGGGTGAGGAAGCCGAGGAAGTCGATGGCCTCGTCGTCGTTGAAGAGGAAGTGCAGCAGGCCCTGCTCGATGAGGTGCGTGATCACGGAGGGCCTGATTCCGCGACGGATACGAGCCCGGCACCTGTGGCCAGCCGGCTAACCAAGGATGCCTTGCTGGCAATGGTGGCCGACTTTGCAGCCGGGGGCACTCCGGGGGCTGGGTCATCGC
>Ga0209186_1002936_pt1 | contig 11931 bp, 9 predicted proteins | sample SidtaG_FD_187426 | JGI IMG/M metagenome (GOLD analysis project Ga0209186, IMG submission 187426) | Marine algal microbial communities from Sidmouth, United Kingdom - Sidmouth_Male2 metaG (SPAdes) (version 2) | ecosystem: Host-associated > Algae > Red algae > Unclassified | place: Sidmouth, United...
CACCAAATCCTTTTGAGTCAAATCTTCAATTAACATGGGACAATTTAGCGGTTCAAGAAGTGATTGTGTATGATATTTCTGGTAAAGAATTGCTTCGCCAAACAATAGAAAAAAATACGACCCAACTGAATTTGTCACTCACTCATTTCCATCAAGGAATTTATTTTGTACAAACGATGGGCGAAGATTGGACGAATATTCAGAAGGTGATTAAGCAGTGATATTGGTGACGAGTGACAGGTGACGAGTGATGGTAATGAATATAACAAAGAAACTTATATAAACACTAAAAAAACGAAATGATAAAAGCAAACGACCCGAAATTAAAATCTTGGATCAAAGTAAAGAAAGATAGTGATTTTCCGATTCAAAATATTCCCTTTGGCATGTTTTCCAAAGGACGGATCAAAGCTCGACCTGCTACGATAATTGGTACGACTGTTATTGACTTAAAAGCCTTGAGTGATTTGGATTTTTTTGACGGAATTGATTTTGATAAAAAAGCCTTGAATCAATCTACCTTAAATGATTTTATTAAATTAGGACGACCTGTATGGCGAGCGATTCGACAGCGTATATCGGACTTGTTCAACAAAAAAAACAAGGAACTTCAAGACAATGAAGCGGCACAAGAAAAGGTTTTACACAAGGTAGAGGAGGTCGAAATGCTGATGCCGATTCACGTAGGCGATTACACTGATTTTTATGCGAGCAAAGAACATGCGACAAATGTAGGAACGATGTTTCGAGGGGCTGAAAATGCGTTGATGCCGAATTGGTTGCATTTACCAGTCGGGTATCATGGACGTTCTTCTTCCATCGTTGTATCGGGAACACCTTTGCATCGACCCAAAGGACAAACCCGTCCAGACCCTGAACAACCGCCCGTATTTGGAGCGAGCAAATTAGTAGATTTTGAATTAGAAGTGGCTTGCATTGCAGGGCAAGGCAAACCGCTGGGGCAAAATATTACAGTTGCAGAAGCCGATGAACATCTCTTTGGAATTGCTTTATTTAATGACTGGTCTGCCAGAGATATCCAGAAATGGGAGTATGTGCCTTTAGGCCCATTTTTGGGGAAAAGTTTTGGTTCGTCTTTATCGGCATGGATTGTGACTTTGGATGCACTTGAGCCATTTCGTATGCGTCCTGCGAAAAGAGAAGTTCCGATTTTACCGTATTTGGAGGGCAAAGAAAACCGTCGTATCAACATCAATTTGGAAGTACAGATACAACCTGAAGACGGAGAAGCGCACACCGTTTCCCGTTCCAATTTGAAGTATATGTATTGGACGATAGAGCAGCAATTGGCGCATCACACCATCAATGGTTGCAACATCAAGGCAGGCGATATTTTGGCGTCGGGAACGATTAGTGGCACAAAGCCCGATTCGTATGGTTCGATGTTGGAACTTTCTTGGCGAGGCGAAAAACCATTGCAAATGCCCGATGGCAGTGAGCGCAAATTTTTGAAAGATGGCGATACGGTTATCATGAAAGGCTATGCCGAAAAGGATGGAGTGCGGATTGGTTTTGGGGAAGTGAGTGGGCAAATTTTGCCAGCTTTATAAATGCGTTGTAAGCGACTTACAAGTGGGTGATTTAAAAAATCGTAAAGAATTGATAATAAGGCAATTACTGCGTCCCTTTCGTCCCACTAAAATCGTCCCTTTACTTAATTTTATTTTAAAATATCTTTTTTAGAAGAGAACGGCAGGACTTTCATCGTGATGGAAAGTCCTGCTGTTCGTTCTTATGGCAAAAGGAACAACGATATAATAAGTCAGAACCGCAACGACTTAAACTACTTAAACCACAAAAACTACTTAAACTACTTTGCCATACCACTGCCATCAGGTCTATTTTGGATGGTAGCAACCTCTATCAACTTTTCATAGAAGTTGTAAGTTGTGTCCATCATAACATAGACTTGATAGAAGCGGAATGGCAATTGTAGGGCGCAGACCTATGTGTCTGCCCATACGGAATTGCCATATTAGCGGATAGCGAGACCAGCCGTGACGACGGAGCATTTGACCGTTATCTCCAAAATAAAAAAACCTCCCTACACACAGATTGGTAGAGAGGATAGATTGAGAACAAAAAGAGACAACAAACTTAATTGTTATCTCTTTTTTATTCTAATTAGGAAGGGGAACGTTTGTAGCTTCGTCGTAACGCAGGGTCTCGCTATTCGCTCATACCCTAAGCTCCGCATAGGGACCCGCTACTATCGAGCTTATTTTTCATGGTGAGAACCTTTGCCAGAAATGTAAAAATGAAATGTGAAAACAAAGTAGAATAGTCAGGTATTCTGTTTTTCTTATTGACAATATATATTTTTTGTTCCCCAAGATCTGTAGCCTACAAAAGCTTCTACTCTATGTGTGTTAGATGGTTTGTAATAACCAGTTAGTGACCAGTTAGCACAGGCATTGACATCTTGTCTTTTATGAGTGATATAATTATTATTTGCATCATAAAAAAACAGCCATAAAGCATATTGAGGATTTGTTCTAAACTCAACTTTATTACAGGTTAGTGAGATTACTCTTTTATTAGAACAATATGATTTGTCTTGTGCTTCAGTATCATTTAACTTTGTATTATCTGCCACCAAAATCCCTCCAGAATTAGCAGATAAATCTTCAACTGAAAGTCCTGCCTCACCATCTTGAACATTTTTTTCAAACTGGGTATTCATTTCAGTGATATTGTCATTGGTAACAATATCTTCCTTACTACAAGAAGTCATTAAGACAGTAATTGCCATCACAGCAAATAGGCTAAATAAAATGCTTTTTAATTTTAAAATTTTCATAAGTTAATTGTTTAAGAGAAGTGTTAAATAAATAATAAAATAATTCTGTGAGATTGTACAATCACGATAACACTCCAAATATATTTCAACTACCAACCTATAAAAAATACACTTTGGCTTGATTTTCGTATATTTATATATGTTTTTATACGCTTAATTTAATTTTTACTTATCATAAATTGTTGATAGTCAGTTATTTGTAGTGAGTTTATTTTGTGTAAGTCTTAGTAGAAAAACATCTCTTTTTAAAAAAAATAAAACATATTATTTATGAAAAACAGTAAATTAGTAGTGATTTTAAAATCATTATCCGAAGCTGAAATGAAGGAGTTTGGAAAGTTCTTAAAAAGTATTTATACAGAAAATAGTAGTGAACAAAAACTTTACACATACTTAAAAAAAATACACCCATTATTTCCAGATGAAAAAATAAATAAGGCATATGTTGAAAAGAAATTATTTGGTAAAGTAAATGATCCCCAAAGGCGTTTATTCGATACAAAATATAAACTTCTAAAAGCTCTAAAAGACTTTATTATCAAAAAACAATTAGAAAAGAACCAAACAACTCGGGATGTCCTTTTTTTAGAAGCACTAAAAACAAGAAGATTAGACGGTTTGTTTTTTCAGGAAATAGAAGATGTAGAAAAGAAATGGAAAGAAGATAAGATTCCAGGAATAGAGCATTTATACGAAAAAAATAAATTAAAGACAATGTATGCCACACATCCTAAATATACTATTCTTGATAGCAAGGCAATGACACCCACAGAAATCATGGAGGCTTTAGATAAATACTATATTGCCAAAAAACTTTATTTGATATTAGGCTTGTTGATTAATCAAGATTTTACAAAAAATCAAGGAGAAAAGTATTTTATAGAAGAAGTGCTTAAATATGCATCTCTACCAATATTTCAAGAAGTACCACAAATCAAACTTTTTAGGAATTTGACAATAATAATACAATCAAAAAATGTTGAGAATTATAAGGACGTATGGGAAATATTTTCCAAGCAATTTTTATCATACAATAAAGATGAACAAGATGACATAATTACCTTTTTTGGCTGGTGCTGTTCTCATATAGGAGCTTATCAAGAACTGTTTGAAATAAAGAAATTTGCTGCAAAAAATAAGATGATTCTTGAAGATGGTTATATTACAACAGGAGAATTTGTTAATATTGTTAATTTAGGCTGTAAAATAAATGAAGTAGAATGGACGAATAATTTTATTAAAGAATATGGACAGTATTTGAAGCAGAAGGAAAAAGAAAATGCAATTTTATTTTGTGAAGCAACTTTGGCAATTACCCAGAAAGAATTTGAGGTAGCATTATCCAAACTTGCAAAAATAGAAGCTGATAATGTCTTTTTGAAAGCGCAAATAAAATGTATGAGGCTTCAGTGTTATTATGAACTTAATGAAAATCCTTTTGGGCATTTAATTAATTCAACGAAAATATTTCTGAAAAGAGAAAAAAATATTGCTAAAGACAAGAAAGAAATTGTAGCAAAATTTGTTTCTTACATTGAAAAAATAGAAAAAATAAGAAGGAATATATCATATAGAAAAATAGACAAGCAAAAAGTGAAAGATTTACAAGAAGAACTCAAGAAAGAACAAAACATAATGTTTGAGAACTGGCTGATTCAAAAAATAGAAGAAATAAACATAAAATAAGAAACCACCCAACATTTCATTTGAAATTATTGGGTGGTTATTGGTCTTTAAGAAAAATTGTTTATCCTCCTTAGGGATTAAAATAAGAAGGGAATATATATATAAAAGCAATACCTCCACATACAGGACACGAAATATATTCCGTATTAATTTCTGCATCTGAGTCAGTACATATATGAACCTGACCATTAGGATTACCAATAGTAGTAAATCCCTTTGCAACACAAAAAGAAGAACTCAATGTTTCGCCACCGAAGAATGTTACATCTACAGTAACAGTATAAGTTGTGTAGTAATTAAAATCAAATTGAATTGAACTTGAACCATGTACAAAGGCATACGTAATAATTTCATCATCATCATCCTGAATATCCCAACTAATGGTTTTTGGATTCATTACAGGACTGTGCTCAGTATTAACAACATAGTCAAGAGTTAATTGATTTTGATTTGAATTAAAATGAATACCAAAGGGCTTGTCTGGAGAATCGCTGAAGTCGTGAGATGAAAAATCTAATGAAGCTGAAATTGGACCTACAGCCAAAGCCAAACCACCATTAGCCTCTACCCGAGAAGCCTCTTCCAAAACAGCATCATCCGCTTTATTACAAGAAGCCATAATGAGCAAAACTGCCCAAAGCATGAATAAAAGTTTTTTTGTTCTCATTTTTTTTGTTTTAGGTTGAAATAAATTGAATAGAGTATCTGTGTTTGTTAATACTCCAAAGATAATATACCTATCTACTTAAATATAATACAGTTTTTATCTCATTTAGTAAATAAAGCATACAAATTTTATATTTTTTAAATGTATAAAATTTTCATTAATAATTGATTATGAGTTGGTTCGGAAGAAAAACCTATCTATTAAAAACCTCCAGTTTATTTACAATAAACTGTTTAAATCCCTAATGAAAAAAATGCTATTTTTGAACTTTAAAAAGTCATTCTTTCGTAAAAACAACCCACTATGCTAACCATCAACCCCAAAGAAGTATCAACAGGTGAACTTCACCAACACCTATTAGGCGCAGTTGCCCCCCGTCCCATCTGTTTCGCCAGCACCATCAGCAAAGACGGACAACCCAATCTCGCCCCATACAGCTTTTTCAACGCATTTAGCTCCAATCCACCGACACTCGTCTTCTCCTCCAACCGACGAGTCAAGGACAATACCACCAAAGACACCCTCCACAACGTCATCGAACAAGGCGAAGTCGTCATAAACGTCGTAAGCTACAGCATCGTCCACCAAATGGCAGCCACAAGCATTGACTTCCCCACAAATGTAAGCGAATTTACCAAAGCAGGACTCACCCCCATTCCCTCCGATATCGTCAAACCCTTTCGAGTCAAAGAATCCCCCGTACAAATGGAATGCAAAGTCAAAAACATCATCTCATTAGGTGAACATGGCGGAGCAGGAAATTTGATTATTTGCGAAGTAGTCCGCATGCATATCGACGAAAATATCTTAGACGAAGAAGGCAAAATTGACCCACAAAAAATAGACTTAATGGGACGCATGGGCAGAGCCTTTTACTGCCGAGCCAAAGGCGACAACATCATGAAAATCTTTCAACCCGTCAACGAAATAGGAATTGGCGTAGATAGCCTTCCCGAATCCGTCAGACTAAGCAAAGTCCTCACAGGAAACGATTTAGGACGCTTAGGACGACTCCCCCAAATGCCCACTTCCCAAGAAATAAACGAAAGAAAGGCAACCAAAGAAATAACAGCCTTACAACACATCAAAGGCAAACCCCACGCAGAAATACTCCACCAAATCGCCCAAAAACTCATCGCCCAAAACAAAGTAAAAGAAGCCTTAGTGACATTATTCTGTTAGAGGAATTAGGAATTGGTTTATTATTGATGTACGCATTGGAAATTAATAAAAGTGCAATAGCGTTTCGACCATGTAAAATAGCCTCGATAGCAGCGTTATACCAAAAGGCAGTGTGGGCTTGTAGGGGCAGACCCATGTGTCTGCCCAAATGGGGGCTTTTGGTATAGTAGCGTATAGCGAGACCCTGCGCCACGACGAAGCTCCATACAGTTCGCTCCAAATCAATAGTGAATTAGGAATTGGTAGATTAGGAATTAGAAAAAAACATGCCCACTCACAACTAAGAACCACAGCACCAAGAACCAAGAACAACCCAAAAAAATCACCACTTGTCTTTCAAAATTCCCTTTTCATCATAAAACTCGCCATCCACATACTAAAAAAAACCAATTAACAGTTATTAACACACCTACACACAAACAGCATTTTATACAACTTATGACAAAACAAATACACCTTTCAACATCAATCATTGCAGTAACAAAACAAAAAATCAATGAAGGTTTTAAAGCAACTATGTATTTGGATCAGCGTGTGTGGCATCCTCTCAAACACAACCCTCTTTGCCCAAGAAAATATAGGACTCAAACTCGGCAACTATGCAGGCATTAATGGCGCATTACTCAACCCAGCATCTACCGCCAACTACCCACTAACATGGGAGTTCAACATCGCAAGTGCAGGTGCCTTTTTGGAAACAAACTATGCTTATTTTACAAGAAATGAGAATGGAAATCCAATAAGTGCTTTACAAGTCATAAAGAATAGGGAAAATATCAAAATTTTAGGTGACAACGACCAGGCTTTTTTACCTTCCGACATTATATTTCAATTCAGAAGTTATGTAGTTGACACGTATAGAAGACTTTACCTAAATACAACGGTTGTAGGACCTTCCTTACTCATCAGAAAAAACCAACACAGCTTTGGCATATTTACCAGAGCAAGAACCATTATCAGTGGACAACGCATTGATAATGATTTAGCCTATCCCAATTTTGATAGAGTTGCTGAGGGCGTAGACATTATATCAGTACCGTTCAAAATTGGTGGCATGAGTTGGGCAGAATTTGGCGTTCATTATGGCGTCAGCACCGACAATACAAGCATAGGCATCAACGCCCGTTACCTACAAGGTTATGACGCCTTTTTCTTCAACAATAATGAAGAAATTGAATTTCAAAAATTATCAAATGCTTTAAGTTTTCCCGAAGGCGATTTTACCTACGGTTTTGCAACAAATTACGATGTCGAAACAGGCGAATACAACTTCCAAAAAAATGGTATGGGGGGAGCTTTCGACATCGGTTTTGAATATTGGGCAGGCGGCAATGACGACAAAAATTACTTCTTCAAAATAGGCGCATCCCTCTTAGATGTCGGCTTAATTCGCTTCAACAAAAATACCCAACAACACCAACTCACAGAAGACAATTTCGATGTAATTTACGACGAATTCCGAAACGTAAATGACGAACAAGAAGCCGTCGAATTACTAAGCCAACAAGTTTTTGGAAGCAACAGCACAACCTACCAAAAAGACAAGATGTCCGTCTGGTTGCCCACCTCATTTTCCCTTCAATTAGACGTACAACCCATCAAAAAGTTCTACCTCAATGCCATCTTTATGCACCGCATACGTTTAGAAGGACCCATGATTGAACGCCAAAACAGCCTATCATTTTCAGGAAGATTGGAAACAAGATGGTTTGAATTAATTATGCCCATGACCATCGTAAATCCTCTTGGAGAAGGAGGAGTAGGACTCGCTTGTCGAGTAGGACCCTTAACCGTTGGAACAGATAGGTTAGAAACCTTTATTGCCTATGACGGTTCTTTTCTAAATAATGCCAGCATCTATGCCAGTTTAAAAGTCCGCCCCACCGACCTAATAGGAAAAAACAAACGCAACTATAATGCCAATACCAAAAGCAGCGTAGAATGCCCAAAATTCCAGAAGAAAAAAAAGCTATTTTAACACAAAAAAGACAAAACAACCCACCCCCAACACACAACTTTCTTTTTTAGCCCATCATTTCTTTGTATCTTCGCAGACCATTTTTTTACTTTAATCAAAAAATTTCCAAAATAATGGCAACTACGTCAGATATAAAGAACGGAAAGTGTCTTGAAATGAATAACGATATTTTTCAAATCGTTGAATTTCAGCATGTTAAGCCTGGTAAAGGTGCAGCTTTCGTTCGTACCAAAATAAAAAGTATTAATTCAGGAAAAGTACTAGACCACACTTTTCCAGCAGGGCATAAATTAAATTTTGTTAGAATAGAAAGAAGACCTTATCAGTTTTTATACAAAGACGACATGGGCTTCAATTTTATGAATAACGAAACTTACGAACAAGTAAGCCTTCAAGAAGCTTTAATCAACAATCCTGCATTGCTAAAAGAAGGAAATCCTGTTGAAATCGTATTTCACGCAGAAAAAGAATTAGCACTTTCGTGTGAACTACCTCAATTCGTGGTCTTAGAAGTAACCTACACAGAGCCTGCACACAAAGGAGATACGGCTACAAGTGTTACCAAACCAGCAGAATTAGAAACAGGCGCAAAAATAGGCGTGCCTGGATTCGTCAATCAAGGCGAAAAAATCAAAATTGACACAAAAACCAACTCTTACGTCGAAAGAGTTAAATCCTAAAAAGCTTTAGAATACAAACGAAGCCTCTGTTTCCGATATTATCGGGACAGATGCTTCGTTTTTTTATTTAGTATATGTGATATATATCGTGGTTTTTTAGTATTTTTAAGGAGAGAACGGTCAAAAGCTTCGTCGTCACAGAAAGGCCTGCTATCCGTTCTTATGGCAAGTAGGCTTGGTAATAGGTAAGAACCACACAAACTACTTAAATAACAAAAACCACATAAACTACTTGCCATACCACTACTATCAGGTCTAGCTTAAACGTTCACAACCACAAAGCAAAAGAAGTAGAAGCAACAAACACTAAAAATTCCGTAAAGGACTAAAAAAGGCAAATATCATGTCCCCTTCGCCCTTCGTCCCTTAAAAAAAACATTAAAAATTCCGTAAAGGATTGATTAAAAGGTAATTACAAACACTTTGCATTCCATTAAAATCATCCCTTTACATCTAAAACAAAAGGTTATGGATTTCAAGGAAATACAGGAACTAATAAAACTGGTTGAAAAAACCAAAATGAGTGAGGTGAAAATAGAGCAAGGAGATTTCAAAATACTAATACGCAGTGAAGCATTTGCAGAAGCAAAAGCCCAAGCAACAGCACCCAAAACAACCATTATGAGTGCGCCCATCGCTCCTATTTCAGCACCAATACCCACGCAAATCGCAAGACCCACAGAGGTTGTTACACAAAATACGTCAAACGAAGAAGCCGCACCAAATGCCGCCTCAGAAGTAGAAACAGCAAGTGCCGCAAACCTAATTACCATCAAATCTCCAATGATTGGTACATTTTATAGATCATCATCACCCGACAAACCAGTCTTTGTCAAGGTAGGCGATGTCATAGAGCCAGGTTCCGTTATCTGTATTGTTGAAGCCATGAAACTGTTCAATGAAATAGAAGCAGAAGTCAGTGGTAAAGTCGTCAAAGTTTTTGCTGAAAATGCTTCCCCCGTAGAATACGACACACCACTTTTCCAAATAGAAGCAAGCTAAAAACTCGCTTTCCAAAAGTAGAAAGAACGGTACCAATCACTCGTCACCAGTCACCAGTCACTCGTCACCAGTCACTCGTCACCAGTCACTCGTCACCAGTCACCAGTCACACGTCACACGTCACCAGTCACTCGTCACCAATCACTCGTCACCAGTCACTCGTCACCAGTCACTCGTCACCAGTCACTCGTCACTCGTCACCAGTCACTCGTCACCAATCACTCGTCACCAGTCACTCGTCACCAATCACAACTCAATAAAAAAAAACGTGTTTAAAAAAATCCTTATAGCCAATAGAGGCGAAATTGCCTTACGAGTCATTCGTACATGCAAAGAAATGGGCATTCTAACCGTTGCGGTGTATTCTACCGCCGACAAAGAGAGTCTCCACGTCAAATTTGCGGATGAAGCAGTATGTATTGGTCCACCATCAAGTACAGATTCCTATCTCCATATCCCACACATCATGGCAGCGGCAGAAATTACCAATGCTGACGCCATCCATCCTGGATATGGATTCTTATCCGAAAATGCAGGTTTCGCAGAAATTTGCAACGATCACGGCTTAAAGTTCATCGGTCCCACAGCAGATATGATTCGAGCAATGGGCGATAAAATCACCGCTAAGGATACCATGAAAAAGGCAAACGTTCCTGTCATTCCTGGATCAGACGGCTTATTGACCAGCGTAAAAGAGGGAAAAAAAATCGCCTTAGAAATTAGCTATCCCGTCATCTTAAAAGCAACCGCAGGTGGAGGCGGACGAGGTATGCGGATTGTTTGGAGCGAAGACGAATTTGAAAAAAACTGGGACTCTGCCCGACAAGAAGCAGGCGCAGCCTTCGGCAATGACGGCATCTACATCGAAAAATTCATCGAAGAACCCCGCCACATCGAAATACAAATAGCAGGCGATCAATACGGAAAAGCCTGTCACTTATCAGAAAGAGACTGTTCCATCCAACGACGACACCAAAAATTAGTAGAAGAAGCTCCTTCGCCCTTTATGGACGAAGACCTACGAACCCGAATGGGAGAAGCAGCCATCAAAGCAGCCCAAGCCATCCAATACGAAAGCGTCGGCACCGTCGAATTTTTAGTCGACAAACACCGCAATTTCTATTTTATGGAAATGAATACCCGTATTCAAGTAGAGCATACAGTTACAGAAGAAGTCATCGACCACGACCTCATCAAAGAACAAATAAAAATAGCAGCAGGTGTCCCCATCTCAGGGAAATCCTACTTTCCCAACGGACATGCCATCGAATGTCGCATCAATGCAGAAGACCCCTACAACAATTTTCGCCCCTGTCCAGGCACCATCGACCACTTACACACCTCAAAAGGATATGGCGTTCGAGTAGATACACACCTTTACGCAGGCTATACCATTCCACCTTATTACGATTCCCTCATTGCAAAAATCATTGTACGTTCCGCAACAAGAGACGAAGCCATCGCCAAAATGAAAAGAGCCTTAGACGAATTTATCATTGAAGGAAGAGGTATCAAAACAACAATCCCTTTTCACCAAAAACTAATGTGCGACGAAAGATTCAAAGAAGGAAACTTCACCACCGACTTTATCAATGAATTCGATATAGGAGAAGAAAAGAAGATTGAGAATTAGGAAGTTAGTATATTGGCAATTAGGGAATAATACCAATCCTTTTTAAGAATGCGAGCCTTAACCAAATTAGTAAACTATTAAAAATAGGTAAGCAAATGAACGACATCTATAAGATGGCTTTCATTTACCGATATAGATGCATTTTAGCTATGGATTGGAACTCTAACAACAAAGCGATCTAAAATAAAAAAATCCGTGGAATCCCAAGAATCCAAAAAATCCGTGATTCAAAACCCAAATGCAAAGATAAAGACCGTTCAAAATAGACCCGATAGCAGTGGT
>Ga0209186_1002938_pt1 | contig 11924 bp, 9 predicted proteins | sample SidtaG_FD_187426 | JGI IMG/M metagenome (GOLD analysis project Ga0209186, IMG submission 187426) | Marine algal microbial communities from Sidmouth, United Kingdom - Sidmouth_Male2 metaG (SPAdes) (version 2) | ecosystem: Host-associated > Algae > Red algae > Unclassified | place: Sidmouth, United...
GACGGAACCGTCTTTAGAACTTGGTCTAATGTCGGGATTCGTGTGCCAGCATACTTCGGGTTCAACCATGACCCGACATCGAGCTTCTGAAGTTCCTTGAGGGTCGAGTTGGCTACCACAAGGTCTCGCTTCGCGACCCGCTTGGTCGTCGAGTCGTGAATGCACACGATCTGGCCGTCATTTGTCAGATGAAAATCTCCTTCGATCGCATCGGCTCCTTTGACCCAAGCAAGATCGAAAGCCGCAAGGGTGTTTTCCGGAGCCTCCTTCGAAGCTCCACGATGTGCAACGATGAGGGGTCGATCAGCTGAGGCCGACGTGATCACAGACAGAGCGATCGAAAGAACGAGAAGTTGCCGAATCATTGGATCCATACATACCACAGTCGGAAAGCCCTAGGGAAGGTCTGATTAATTCCGCGACCTGCCACAAAGATGGAATTGAAGCTCCGTGCTTAGTCCAAGAACGTTGCACGACCGTCCGGTCGTCGCACTCTGGGGCTATGACCGGGACGGTCATGCCACGGGTTCCACGGCGCGAGGGTTCTTTCCGAGTTGCAGCCCGAATTGATCAGACCTTCCCTAGCTGAGATCCCTTGAAACTTAGTCGGGAGCACGGCGCAGAAGGAAATCTCGCACGTTGTCAGAAAACGCTGCGAGCAAAAACAAAGCCAACGCGGGATAGCCTAAGTAGCGGCTTCGGGTTCGATAAAATCCGCGCATCGCTTCGGCCGCCGCTATGACCTCAGCACTTGGAAGTTGCTCGGTCTCGGCTTCTTCAGACAACTCTTCCACCGAATCCCCATCAGCGGCCGTTTCCGCCTCAACGATCGCCCTTACCTGCTCGACCGCAGCAAGTCCCGCCGGACGAACCATCAATGGAAATGCGCAAAGGATCCAACCGACCGTCAACACCCCGATCGCACTGAATCCCCAAAACCAGCGTTGCGCCCAACCGTTCTCTGTCTGGAATGTTTCGTAAATCAGCCGCGCTAGCGCCAGCAGTCCGAGCGCCAGAACAGGCATCCAAATCGCACCACCAAAAGCCCAAACCACGAGTGCTGCCAAGCCGAGCAACAGCGGCCCACCGAACCAACGAACAGCCTTGGCCTCGTGACTGCGTAGCGCGTGACGCGATGTCTTGGAAACCCACATCACGGCATCAAAAAGAGGTTCGATGATGAGTGCCAAGGCGAAGAACGATAAGCAAATCGACTTCATCGCAACACCCACCCCAGAAACTAAAGGAGCCTCACTTGCGATCAATCCGTGGGAAACTCGCGACAGAGCAAAAGCCCCGAGCATCAGGTATCCGAACGGGATTTTATCGACTCGAATGATCAGGCGAAGAAGGCCTCCCAGAACGGGGTTGCGATGCCGAATCGCGTGAACCATCCCGACTCTCGCATCCTCGCTATCTGGCCAAATTCGGAGCGCCTCAACAAAATGCTGCTCGGCCGTTCGACTGTCTCCCGCTTCGAGAGCGACCCAACCACGAGCGCAGTGATTTGTTGCGCTGTCAGGGGCATCCCCAAGAAGTCCCATCGACTCTTGTTCGGCTTCTTCATGGCGACCCAAATTGCCCAACACCACCGAGCGATAAAACCGACAGCCCTCGTGATCAGGGTCGAGCTCCAAACCCGTCTCGATGGCCTCCAAAGCCTCTTCATCGCGATTTTTCTCAGCGAGAAGACGACTACGGAGCGCGAAACAATCGGCATCGTCGGGATCGAGTTCGATGGCTTGATCCAAAGCCTCATGAGCCTCAGAATAACGCTTGCGTTCGGCGAGCACATTGGCCAACGCGTAGTAACTCGGCGAGAACTCTGGGTCGATTCCGATGGCCCTCCGAATCGCATCTTCAGCGGCCCTAAATTGATTCTGCCCAAACGCCGCCCTGCCGAGCAAGAGGTACAGGATATCATTGTCGATATCCGCCTTGAGCGCCTCGCGAATGGCGGCTTCTGCTTCTTCAAAACGGCCGCGTTCGAGGAGCATCTGGATATGATGTTGCGACAAGGTATCGCGTTGTAACCGATTCAAGCGGGCATGGCAATTCAGGATCTCACTGTTCAACTGGTCGGATCAAATCGTCGCCCTTTCTGGAACGGAAACCGGGCTCTACGCGGCATATTGCGTTTAAGGTTCGGCAGAAAGAGGCTGAGCAAAAATGCACCTGCTGCCATCCAAAGGAAGATCCTCAAGAAATGTGGCCTTGAAAAAGACACGTTGGTGATCTTCACCTGCGACAATGGCCCGTGGCTCAACTACGGCACTCATTGCGGTACTGCAGGCCCGCTTCGCGAAGGGAAAGGCACCTGCTGGGAAGGCGGTATCCGTGTTCCGATGATCGCCCGCTGGCCAGCTAAAATCCCAGCCAAGTCGACCTGCTCAGAGATTACCTGCACCATCGACATCCTTCCCACAGTGGCGAAGGCGATCGGCGCGAAACTACCCGAACGCCCGATCGACGGAAAAGACATCACTCCGCTACTAGTTGGAAAAAGGAAGGCAGAGACACCCCACGACGCCCTGTTCTTCTACTACAAAACCAACGAACTCCACGCCATGCGAAGCGGCAAATGGAAGCTGATTCTGCCCCATAGCTACCGCACACTAAACGGTCGGCGAGACCAACAACGTCTTGCTCGAACATCCACAGGTCGTCTCTGAACTGCTCAAGAAAGTCCGAGACATGCGGATTGATCTCGGTGATCGCTTAACCGGAGTCAAAGGCGTTGGGCGTCGGCCAGTTGGGAAATAACTGGGGCCGCTGCGGTGTCGAAACGAGTATTCGCCGAATGACGAGGTTCTGGCAACGGCTGGCTAAACTCGCTCTTCGTTAAAAAATATTCATGAACTCTCTTGAAAATTCTCGTTCGGTAGCAAACCATCACGCTCATGCATTGCCGAACCATCTTTCTCGTTGCCCTCGCCACCAGCTCATTCTTGGGATCAGCCTACGGTCGAGAGCCCATTGCTCGCGCTTCTCAGGTGGCGGGAGCTACCAGTCAGACACTACAGATATCAGGTGGCCTCATCTCCCCTAGGAGCCCAAAGACTCCTAAGACGAAGGGGTCAATCCTCATCAACGGCGGTCTCTCGACAGTTCAGGAAGCTGCCGAAGATTCTGCGAGCTACGAGTTAAGGCTCGGCACGGGACCTGTCGCGATCCCGCAAATCATCCGGAACTTCCAGACGAATGAGCGGTTCTATTCGGTGGATTTGCAAATCCGGAAATCTCCAGGCTCGGATGACTTCCCCCTCATCCACTCTGGGGACTTCGTCCTAAGTTACGACCCGGAACGGGCCAATTACATCGGTCATGATATCCCGAATCCAGAATACGATTTCGGTGACGGAATTTCTGAGCCACAGTGGGAAATCATCGGCAGCGACGGCCAATTTGGAATCGTCAGTGTCACCCTTCTCTCCAGTTTCTTTCTAGCGCCCAATGGGCTCTCGCCGATCACCGTGACAGATAACTGGCACACCCTTGGTCGCTTGTGGTTCCGTGCGATCGACGATGGAGACACCACCATCGGATTCGGTTCGAACTTTAGTACTCAACTTTACGACCCTGTGACCTATGAAGCAATCGAACCAGCGTCGCTTGCGGCGGCGATTGCCGTCCAAGGCGGCACGCTCCCTGCTGGCTTCGGATTCGAACATACCGCCCCATCGCCAGAAGGCTTCTATGGTGCCTCGATCAGCCTCCAACTTGGGCACTCCTACTCTGCGGGATCAGTCGCCACCGCTTTCCAATTCTTCAGTGACAACGGGTCATTCGCAGATTTCAACACCTTCGGGGTCGATCCGTTACTCCCTCCGCCCTTCGACCAAGCAAGCATCGGTTTGAACATCTGGTCGTCGGTCGGTAGCCCGTGGATGCTGGTTGGTCTCTCTGGCGACGGACTGAGTTTCTATGGTCTCACGACATCGAGCAACCCAGGTGCCGATTTTCCAATGGTCGGCACTCAGAGCTCGCAATACATGATCCAGCTGGCCCCCTAGTCTAGCCTGCCTAGCCCATCACTTCCCAAGCTCCGCCTTGCCAAGGCTGACCCACAAGCCGCCACCGATACACAGGGCGAATCCGACCACCTGAAGAGGTCGCATAATTTCCCCAAGGACGAGCCACGCCAGAACAATCGAAACGACAGGCCCGACAGTACTAATCACTGCGAACTTCGAAGGTCCGGCCCGCCGCAACCCGGCGGCCATCAGAAAGGCCGGAGCAACTGTCCCGAAAATCGCGAGAATCATTCCGTAGCCGTAGGCCGCCGATGGCAACCCAACGATGGCAGTTGGCTCGTGCACACAAACGAAGTGTCCAAGGATAAAGACGACCGAAGTCAGCATCGTCCAAACGGTAAACCGCACTGATCCGACTCGCTCTAGCGTCCCACTGCAAAGAAACAAGAACAACGCGTAGGTTACCGCACTGGCAAACACCAGACCGGCACCAAACGCAGTGCGCCCCACAGGGTCTCCTCCGACCATTCGAAGTTCGCCGAAAAACGCCAGCACGATCCCCAGATAGGCCATCGACATGGCGGCCCAAATCTTCCCGCTGGGGCGCGACCGACCACGAATAGTTGCCACGACCAAAACGATCGACGGATAGGTGTAGAGCACCATCCTCTCCAACCCGACGCTGACAAACTGGAGCCCGGTCGCATTGAGCAACGACGAGAAATAGTAGCCAAGAAACCCAAGCCCGATCGCCCAACCAGCATCGCTAAGGACTAAACCATTTCCGGCGGCCCTAGCTCGTCGCTCAGTAACCCAAGCCACCACAACGAAGAACGGTGCGGCAAAAACCATTCGCAGCGCCAACACCGTCGGCACATCGAGACCCAGCGCTAATGCCGCTTTGATGAAAACGCCCTTGCTACAAAAGAGCACGGCGCTAGAGGCCACGATCAGAAAGGTGGAAATGGATGATTGCATGGGTCGTCGAGTAGAGGCCGACGAAGACGGATGCGGATGCCAAAAAGAAAACCCGCAGCCTCTTCGGCGGCGGGTTCTGGGTCAGTTGATTCTCAGAAGTCAGTGGAATCAGATCGCTTGGAACATCGCACGCCGGGTCAGGCTTAGGCTTAGTAGCCAAAGCGCCCAAAGACCGAGAGCGGTCGATTGCGTGAGATTCACGATCACGCGCGACCGTAGCCGATGTAGAGATGAACGCAATCCCACACCATTTTTAGTTCTGTTGTTCGGTCGGTCTGGGTAAGCTTCGTCCCCTAGAATCGACCGCTGAAATTTCCATGAACTCTGATCTTTTCAAATCCAACCCGATCACAAAGTTCTACCACTGGCTTCATGGGAAATGGCCAGCTGGCACAGTCGAGAAACTTCCAGTGGTTGGAGAAGACGGGAAAACCAATGTCGCTGGGGTTCGCGTTGTTGGAGACTTGAGTGGCGTTCCATTGCTCAAATTTTCGTCAGAGACTGGCGCCAAAGCGGTACACGCATTTCTCGCAGAGGCAGACTTCCAAGGCGCACGAGGGAAGGGTGAAGCCGAATATGATCTGGCCATTATTGGTGGCGGAGTGTCGGGAATTTCTGCGGCCATGGAGGCTCAGAAAGCTGGCCTATCCTACATTCTTCTCGAAGCAGCCAAGCCATTCTCGACCATCGCGAACTTCCCGATTGGCAAGCCGATCTTCACCTACCCGACCGAGATGACTCCATCTGGAGGCATCCAGTATTCCGACCGGAGCAGCGTCCGTGAATCCTTGCTAGAGGACATGCAACAACAAGCCTCGGAGTCTGGGGTTGAGGTGACCAATGCCTACGTTGAGCAGGTCGAACGAAAGGGCGGTCTGATTCTCGTTCACCAGAAAGGCGGCGAGCCGATCAAGGCGCTCCGTTGCGTGGTGGCGATCGGTCGTTCGGGAAATTACCGAAAGCTCGGAGTCCCTGGTGAAGAGCTCGACAAGGTGTCCAATCGTCTGCACGACCCAAAAGATTTCTGTGGTGGAGACATCATGATCGTCGGCGGCGGCGACAGCGCCGCAGAAGCCGCGATCGCGTTGGCCGAATGCGGATCGAAGGTCACTCTGAGCTACCGCAAGCCAGACCTGACTCGGCCAAAGCCCGAAAATGTCGAGCGTTTAGAAGAATTGGCAGCCAGCCCCGACCATCACCTAGAACTCGCCCTCGGCACCAACCCGGTGCGGGTTGACGACTCCACCGCCACCATCCGCGAGGGCAAAGATGGGCCGGAACGAGAAGTCCCCAACGACGCGGTCTTTGCCATGATTGGCCGCGAGCCGCCACTCGATTTTTTCCGGCGCTCGGGGATCGCGATTTCCGGAGACCGAAACCCGAAATGGTGGATCACAGCCGGGCTGATGCTGCTGCTCATGGTGTTCATCTACGAGTGGAAGAAGCCCGGAACCTGGACGGGAATCGGTGATCTTTTTAAGAACAACCAATGGTTCCCCTATCGGATACCCGAGTGGTGGTCGTCATTGGGCACAGCGTTTTCAGATCCTCAGCATCTGTTCGGTGTCATCCGCCAATCGATCGGAGCACCCGGGTTCTACTACACCCTGATCTACTGTGCTCTGATGCTCGTCTTCGGCATTCGAAGGATTCGGAGAAGGCGGACTCCTTATGTGACGCGGCAGACCACCTGCTTGTGGTTCTTCCAATTCGTCATGCTGTTTGCCGTGCCGTATTTCATGCTGCCGTGGGCCGGCAATAATGGCTGGTTCGGTGATCGGGTTCGCGTCGAAGCGCTCCCGGCCGAAGTCGGAGATCCACTTGACCTAACTGCCCAATTGTTTCCGGAAGCCGACACCTCTGGTTGGGGTGCGCCTGAAATCGACGATTCTCACTGGGCGGGAGGGCAGGTGCGCTGGCCGGAAGTCGGCAACCGCATGACCATCAACTTCGGGACTGGGACGGCGTATCTTCAGGACGACACGAAGAAAACTTGGTTGTCGAAATTTGACCTATTTCCTCCTGTCGACTACGACGGCAACGGGCGCGAGTATTGGCGCGGTTTCGGGCTCGTGCTGGCCTGGCCTCTGTTCATTTTCAATTGGTTCACCGATCAGCCTCTTTGGGGCTGGCTGATCGTCGGCGGCATTCAGACTTTCGTGATCATCCCATGGCTGGTTCGACGTTACGGTAAGGGAGCGTATTGTGGCTGGATCTGTAGCTGTGGTGGGCTTGCCGAAACCATGGGCGACGCCCACCGGCATAAAATGCCGCACGGCCCATTCTGGAACAAACTCAACATGATCGGCCAGGTCTTCCTGTGGCTGGCTTTTGCCCTTCTTCTGTTCCGAATCGTCGGCTGGATCTTCCCAGGATCATACTTCGGCACGTGGTACAAATTCGGCCTCTATGGATCGAACGGAGGTACGACGATGCCTTGGTCGTATGTCTGGTTTGTCGATCTGCTGTGGGCTGGGATTCTAGGGGTCGCCTTCTACTTCCATCTCTCAGGGCGTGTCTGGTGCCGATTCGCATGTCCTCTGGCAGCCCTGATGCACATCTACTCGCGGTTCGGAAAATTCCGAATTTTCGCCGAGAAGAAGAAGTGCATTAGCTGCAATGTCTGCACCTCGGTTTGTCATCAAGGCATCGACATCATGAGCTTCGCCAACAAGGGCAAGCCGATGGAAGATCCCGAATGCGTGCGGTGCTCGGCCTGTGTCCAACAGTGTCCGACCGGAGTACTTAGCTTCGGACGGCTAGGTGACGAGGAAGGCATCCAGTTCCTCGATAAGCTGCCCGCCAGCCCAGTGCAGATCTTGGAAGCTGAGAAAAACGAATGATCCAGATTTTTCGGAACTGTTCTTTCTAAGAGGTGTTCCAATCCCATGCGTTTCCTCGTAATCCTCTGCCTCATCGGGCAGACGACACTCTCTGTCGTTTCCGCTAGTCCCGCACAACCGAACATCGTCCTGCTCGTTTCCGATGACATGGGCTGGAACGATGTTGGCTATCACGGAGGAACTGCCGCAACGCCGAATCTGGATCGCCTTGCTACCGAAGGAATTCAGTTGGAACGATTCTACGTTCACCCGATTTGCAGCCCTACACGGACGGCGATGATGACCGGTCGCACGCCTTCACGATTCGGGATCACGGCTCCTGTGGGCGGCCACCAAGGCGTCCCCGTCGAAGAACACTTTCTGCCTCAGACGTTTTCTGCAGCTGGCTATCAATGTTTCATGACGGGGAAATGGCACCTCGGAATCGGCGAAGGCATGCACCCGCTCGACCGAGGCTTCGATCACTTCTACGGTCACCTAGGTGGTGCGATTGACTACTTCACCCACACCGGTGGCCGAGGAGGAAATGTCGACTGGTTTCGCAACCGCGAAAGCCTCGTTGAAGAAGGTTACTCCACCTATCTATTCGCCACCGAAGCGCTTCATCTCCTCGCCGCCCGCGACCGAGAAAAACCGGTTTTTCTCTATGTGCCGTTCAACGCTCCGCACAACCCACCCCAGGCACCTGCTAAATTGGTAGAAAAAAACGGCAGCGATCGAAGTGGTCTACGGAATGCCGCGATCGAAGCCATGGACATTGCCATCGGACGAATTCTGAAGGGCATCGATGACGAGGGCATGACCGACAACACGCTGGTCATGTTCTTCTGCGACAATGGCGGGCCAGGACAAATGCGTGGTGGCGGCAAAGGCAAAGGCCGGCCGCAATCGGCTCCAAACGCAGGTGCTGATGAATCTTCGGATAATAGCCGTCGGCTTGCTCTTCGAGCCGGAAAGGGCAGCGTCTACGAAGGCGGAATTCGCGTTCCAGCCATCATCCGATGGCCCGGAAAAATCGAACCCGGTTCGAGCAGCGAGCAATTTATCTCAGCCACCGACCTCCTGCCGTCCTTGGCATCAGCTGCGAAGATCGACACCCAGAATACTGTCCCGCTCGATGGCTGCCAAGTCTGGGAAGCGATGGCCACTGGAGCCGAAGTCACTCGCGATCATCCTATCGTGATCGCCGGCCCGAGAGAGTCTTGGGCAATTCTGCAAACCCCATGGAAACTTGTGAAACCAGAAGGCGCCCAGCCTGAACTTTACCAGATTCTCAAAGACCCGACTGAATCAAAGAACGTTGCCGAAGAGCATCCCGACGTGTTGTCTCAAATGAGTGCTACGCTCGACAAGGTCGTGAGCCAAGCAGTGATCCGCCGTTCTTCAGGCCCAGGAGGCGGTAAATCGCGCCCGGGTGGTAAGAAAGGCTCTGGACGACGGCCCACCGAGTAAATCGTACGCCCTACCCGATCTCCACGGGCGTGCCGACGGTCACTCGATCGAATAGCTCGACCACGTCCGCGCAGGACATTCTCACGCAACCATGACTGACCGGCTGCCCGAGCTGGTCTTCGTGGTTGGTTCCGTGAATGTAAATGTAGCGATCCTTTGTGTTCGCATTGTGAGACTCCGAGCCGGAAAGCCACAGAATCCGTCCGAGAACCAAGTCGGCATCGGCTAAGTTGGGGTCGCTGGCAGACTTCTCCGGATCCCAATCACCGACCGGTTTTCGGCTTCGAAAGATCGTCCGATCAGCCATTCCACCTCCGAGACACTCCGCGATTTCAAAACGTCCCAGCGGGGTCTTATTACTGTTCTCCCACGGCCCGAGCCCGAAACCAGAAGTTGATATCGTGTAGCTGCGAGTGGTCTGCCCGAACTCCAACAGGTGCAGTTGTTGCGTCTCGACATCGACTTTGATTTTTAGCTGCTGATCCTCGCTCGCTTCCGATTGCATCCACAACAACGAACGATACAATCACCGACTCCGCAATGCGTGCGTAGACTCGCGCGTACAAGCCGATCCGAAACTGATCCAAAACAACATGTCAGAACGACCTCACATTGCCATCGCAGGTGCCACCGGCGCCGTGGGTGAAGAGATTCTCAAATGCCTCGACCAACGGGATTTTCCTGTCGGCCAGTTGACCCTTCTCGCCTCTTCCCGCTCTGCCGGCAAAACCATCGAATTTCGGGGTCAGGAACACACGATCAAAGAACTCGGCCATGATTCATTCGAAGGAGTCGACATCGCCTTGTTCAGTGCCGGCGGCGGACTTTCCGTCGAGTTCGGGCCTTCGGCTGCCAAGGCTGGAGCAACAGTGATCGACAACTCATCCGCATTTCGGATGGACGACGACGTCCCGCTCATCGTGCCTGAGATCAACCCAGAAGCTGCCAAATCGGTTCCCCGCGGTATCATCGCCAACCCGAATTGCACGACCATCGTAACGCTGATGGCTCTCGCCCCCCTGCACCGCGAATTCGGCCTTCGCAAAATCATCGCATCCAGCTACCAAGCCGTTTCTGGCAGTGGCGCCGCAGGGATCACGGAACTTGAGAATCAAGTCGAGGCATTGGTCAACGGTCGCGAAATCGAAACCTCGGTTTACCCGCACCAGATCGCCTTCAATGCCCTGCCGCAGATCGATGTCTGCACAGACAATGGCTACACGAAAGAGGAAATGAAGATGCAAAACGAAGGGCGCAAAATTCTCGGCGCACCAGACCTCCGTGTTTCCTGCACCTGCGTGCGTATTCCGGTCTATCGCTCCCACTCAATCAGCGTCAGTGCGGAGTTCGAGAAGCCACCTACTGTCAGCGCTGCCCGCGCCGCAATCGATGCCGCTCCAGGTGTCCAAGTCCGCGATGATCGGGAAACTGGTCTCTATCCAACACCGTTAGATGCAACCAACGGGGATGATTGCTTCGTAGGTCGTATTCGTGAAGATCTCGTTTTCGACAACGGCCTCGCCCTCTGGGTGGTTGGCGACCAAGTCCGCAAAGGCGCGGCACTCAACGCCGTTCAAATCGCAGAACTTCTGGTCTAGCCCTCGCCACTTTTTCCCATGGATTTAAAGTCCTACCTCTCAAACAGCTGCCAGCGGGTCGATGACTGGCTGGATACCAATTTACCTGCTGAAGCTCAAGTGCCAGTCTCGCTGCACAAGGCGATGCGTCACAGTGTCTTCGCAGGCGGAAAGCGGCTCCGGCCCGTTCTCTGTCTCGCAGCAGCTGAAGCGCTCGGTAACTCAACGGATGATGTTCTGCCACTCGCGGGGGCTTTGGAATGCTTACACACCTTCACTCTGATCCACGACGATTTGCCGTGCATGGATGATGACGATTTTCGGCGCGGAAAACCAACTTGCCACAAAGTCTATGGCGAAGCCGTTGCCGTGCTTGCTGGAGACGCCCTCCAAGCCGTCGCCTTTGAAATGGTCTGTCGTTTTAAGTCCGAACATAATCCCTATGACGCAGCCGACTTTACGACGGAACTGGCAATCGCTGCGGGCAGTCTCAATGTTGTCGCCGGTCAGGTAATGGACCTGGAAGGAGAAGGTCGTGATCTCAGCTTCGACGAACTCCGCGCCATCCATTTACGGAAAACCGCATCACTTCTGTGTACTTCGATCCGATTCGGAGCCATGGCAGGCAAAGCCGACCCAGCCCAGCTCGAAGCCATGACAACCTTCGGACACAGCCTCGGGTTAGCCTTCCAAGTCATCGACGATATCCTTGATACGACCCAAACGACGGAACAACTGGGCAAGACCGCCGGTAAAGATGAAGCGGTCGGTAAGGCCACATACCCGGCCATTCTAGGACTCGAAGCCAGCCGCGCCGAAGCTCAACGCCTCACCGCAGACGCTAAAGCCGCCCTCTCGATCTTCGGAGACCAAGCCCAGCGGCTCAACGAAATCGCCGACTACATGCTCGACCGCGATTATTAAGTCGGGATCAAACGCAATGAGCTTAGTCGTTTCAGGCAACCCGCTGAGTCGAACAAAGCAGACCATCTTTGTGGCAGGTGGCGGAATTGATCAGACCTTCCTTAACGCTCACCAGCTAATCCAGCTGGGCGAGTATCTTGATGGCGGCTCGGATTTCATCGCTGGTGGCATGAGAT
>Ga0209186_1002939_pt1 | contig 11916 bp, 20 predicted proteins | sample SidtaG_FD_187426 | JGI IMG/M metagenome (GOLD analysis project Ga0209186, IMG submission 187426) | Marine algal microbial communities from Sidmouth, United Kingdom - Sidmouth_Male2 metaG (SPAdes) (version 2) | ecosystem: Host-associated > Algae > Red algae > Unclassified | place: Sidmouth...
CAAACAAGTAGTAGGGGGGTTGGGAAAACCACGAGGGAAAAACCCCGCCCCCGACCAGATCCGATCTCCCTGAGATTCGGACAGGTCATTCCCTTGCTGGCCCGGATCGGGATATTTTGGGGCCGCCTCGAGGGTGCGCTGTCCACAGCTGAGGGGCCGCGCCCCTTCCAGCCGTGGGACCCCCGACCGCTACAGCCGCGCCACTCCCCACCCATCCACCATCTGACATCGGACGCGCTCACCTGGTGACCCACTATGGTCACCGCCAACGCCCTGCGGAAGATCCTCAAGGCCACCGGTGTCTCCTTCAACGGCAACAGCCAGGCCCTGGTGAGCCGCTGCCAAGAGCACGGCCTTGAGTAAGAAGATACTGCCGCGCCAGCCACTCCTACAATGGCAACTACTGCCGCCCGCTCATCCTTGGCGCCGGCCCCTGTGGGCACTGCCGAGATCGTGGCGGCGCGCCTCGACGCGGGTTCTCCGGCCGCGATCGCGGCCCCGGCAGCGGTCGATCCGGCTCCGAGCCACATTGATGGCTTGCCACCTCTTGTTTTGGAGCCAATGAGCGCCCATCATTCATCCGAGATGTCGGCGGCTACTTCTACATTGGTCGCACGGAGCCCCGCCGGTGGCCCCACGGGACTGTCTGGAAACTCTTCGCGGCCGGATACAACTGCGGAGGCCACGGCAGTGTAGTTGATCCTGCCCTCAAAGCCGACGGTGTACAGCCCTGTCGGAAAGCCCAGCACAGGATTCGGAGAGAAACACAGGAGACGCAACACGAACGCCGGGATCACCGGGCACGAAGCGCACCAGAACGACGGAAGTAGCGCAAACGCAACGCTGATATATTCAAATACGCACGATGACCCCACAGCATACACTCATAAACCCTCAGAAACCAGAGGCAGGACGTGCACAAGCCCGACCCCCGGGCGCCACCATGGGGGGACCGGTGCCCCAGCAGGCCACGGTCTCAGGCCCGGGCCTCTAGTGGCCCCTGCCCAGCATCCTCGATTACCCTTCCACTGGAAGAGGACCCGCGCCCGTCTGAGGCGGAAGCAGGAAAGTCACCAAGACTTCCTAGATCTCAGGATTTACACAAAATCAGTTCCTCGGGACTTGTCCCACGATTTTTCAATTTTCCCGGATAGAATTTTGAGGGGATTTAATCCCTGGTCGAGATCAGATCTCGGTCCGGCCTACGCTCGGATTGCGGAAGCTTCCACAAGCTTCCCGGTCCCTCCAGAGGGCCCGGATTCGGGAAGACGCGTGTCTCCCTCGACTGTGTCAGACCGTTCCAGGGGGGCCCGATCGGGTGCTCATCACCCCGCGGTCCTCCAGAGGGATCGTTTCGTGTGTGGCCCTCGGGCTCCCTGGACACCCGCCCAAAGGGGGTTGTCCCACGCTACCCCCCCAGGTGGGTGTCACGTGAGTGGTCACGACCCGTCCCCAGCTCATGCCGGGGGCAGTGTCACCCCTGAAAGGGGGTTTCCCCGCCAGGCAGCAGAGGCAACAACATCGGCTGCGGCGCGGACGGTCGTGACCGCGCCCGCGCCCGTCACGGACCCGCTCAGTGGGAGCGCCCGCAGCTCTGCAATCACCAAGTACGAGGATGCACGCTAGTCCCACGTCATGGCGAAGGGTGAGGTGGCCGCTGGGGTCGTGGTCTCGCGGGGGCCTATGTCGCGTATGCAGCAAGATGCCCGCAGCAGGCGCGGAGCCGTCTGGGTCGACGTGGTAGCGCCGGCCTTCAACTGCAACGAGACCTTAGACGTGCCAGCCACGTGTAAGGACATGGAACACAACCTCAACGTTCATCCAATTGTCGGTACTGGCGAGCGCCTCCAGGCCGAGTGGACAGTGGTATGCTTTTTCTGTGCAGCGCATGAGCAGAGCCACCAACGCCACATCGACACCGAACCTGGACTCATTGAAGGCTGCCACGTGAACACCGTGTGTGGATGTCATTGGGCACCCGGCACGTTCCCACCCTGTTCCGAACTGCCATCTATATATGTTTCGTACTTGTCAACAAACAGGGGTTGCATTCACAAACCAAAGCTAAAATATGTGGAAATCACTAGCCGCAGTGCTGGATCCGGCGTTTCACATGTACCGGCCTCTGGCGCCACTCAGGAGGGAGCTCACGCTGCCGAGTGTGGCCCTGCGATCTCAGACAAATGACGACAATCCCGAGCGCGTTCGTCGCTGGATTCGAGAGAGGTGACGCCGCGTACCGCGTGCCTTGCGCGTGGCCCGGCGGCGGGGTGACGGGCCCCCTCCCCATGCGTTGGGACCGCGATATCTCTTTTGAAAATGACCCAGAAACGTTTTGAATAGGGCCCCAAAAAAGTCACACAGGAGCCACACGTGATCAAAAGAAGCAGCAAAGTGTGAGTAGCCCCCATTCGTTCCTAACATTACTTTCATCGAACCTCATCCGGATCTGTTTCAAGGATAAACATAGTAGTCTCGATGATGTGACCAAATGCTGAAAAGTCATGTCGGTGGGGAAAGGCCCATCCAAGATATCGGGGGAGACAAGGCAGACTTGATTTGGCGGCAGGCGAAGTTCCTTTTCAGGTTGTATATAGTTACTAGTTAATATGCCTCGATTTTTGTCGCTGCATCAAGTGTGTAACTATTTGAGTTCACAGTGAGGAGCCAGATGGGATGGTTGTTTTGTCTGGTGACGACGCGACGGGGCCACCGGGCGCTGGGTGTGCGCCGTGGTGGTCGGGTTGAGCGAAGCCGCGGCTCGTCCAGCTGACCCAGCCTGAAGCGCCGAAGGGGAAAGGTTGCTTCGTGTACCGATGCGCGTGCGGAAGCGGTTGCGCTTCGGCTTGATGATACGCCCGCCGTCATCAGAGGGCGATGAGGCGCGGAACGTCCTCAAGCTTGCTGCTAGGCGCGACGTGCCCGAACGCGAGGCGTCGACGCTATCGGCTATCGAGGCAGATTGCGCGGCCTTCCCGCTATAGGCCGACGACCCCGACGGTGTCGACCGACCGACGGACCCGGGGACCACTTCGGCCGCGATTTTCATCAGATCCTCGACCTGGATTGCGGCCGCCGATGCTGACCCCGAGCGGACTCGAGACCGCAGCCCAGAAGTTGGAGACCCGGTCGTCGGTCGCGCAGAAGGTGGCACCGGACGTTTGGCCGCGGCTGACCCCGCCGCACTCCCCTCGAGAGAGGCCGCGGCGGAATCGGGGCTAGGAAGGTGGCGCGTGCGAGAATCGGCAGGCGGGGCATGGGAGATGGACCGCGAGCTCGCCAGAGCTGCACGTGCACGGCTACGGGGACTGGCCAGGTCGTTACAGACTCGGGCCACGGCGCAGCAGGGACGTAGAAGAGGGAATAGCTTGTGAGGGGATGGATGGGCGGTCCGATGGCACAGGGCAAGGACAATGGATGCGGATCGAAAAAAAGGCAGAGAAGGGGAAGGGATTATCTACATTTTTAGGCGGAAAGCCTCGTCAGGGACTCGCCCACTCCACACACCAGGCTTCCCCACCACGCACCAGGCAGAGGAAAGCAAGCATCGCTGCTCACATGCCCACGGAAACGTACGGAGCACCAGCTCCAAAACGAGGACTAGAATGTTCAAGGAGCTTTCGATAAAAGGCTCCTTCGGCTTTCAAGAAAGTGCTTTCAGAACTTTCATGAGCAGTGTCAAAGAAACTTCACCAGAGGGCTCTAATTGCTGTCAAATGAATGGCTCGAGAACCCCTTTCAGGAATTCTCCGAGAGCTGTCACCAGAATGCTCCAAGAGCTGTCACTGGAATGCTCCAAGAGCTGTCACTGGAATGCTCCAAGTGCTGTCACTGGAATGCTGCAAGAGCTGTCACTGGTATGGATGGAGTGCATATGATATAAACATTTAGATATGTCAATTAATTTACGATATAATGTAGGAGTGATCTTTCCCCGATCGGGTGCATGTAATCGATTTTCTCGTTTGGTACCAGGAGGTGCCTGTTGCTGCCGTGACCAAGGTTCTGGGGCCACGGCCTCGAGCGGTGGTGGCGGCACGGAAGCCGCCTCGACCGGCGGCGGACTTCCGAAACAATAAAGTGATTGATTGATCATAAAATGATACATTTGATAAATTAATAGATAGATTAATCGATCTGCTCGGCGATAGTGCTGATGTTTTCCATCCATGGTCACTGGAATGCTCCAAGAGGTGTCACTGGAATGCTCCAAGAGCTGTCACTGGAATTCTGCAAGAGCTGTCTCGGAAAGGCTCGAAGGGCTTTCACTGGGAGGCTATGTGGAGCTGTCATGAGTGCGCGGCGCGTCCATTTCAGGATGGTCGAGCCAATCAGCACCTCTCATGGTCGACAACAGCGGTGCGGCTCTGAGTAGCGAGGATGGTTCGTCCGTAAGGTCCGTATCTAGCCCTGGTGTGGACCGAGTCTCCGGGCACTGACAGAGGCATCTCCATTGATGCGTTCACACTCTCGCTGTGTGAACTCGATCTCTGTCCTCCGGTTGGCTGGGCACTCAGGGCTGACGGAGAGTGTGCACGCAGATCAGATCCAAACAACCTGCACACAGAGTCATGACAAGTTTCATGCTGGCAGCGTTACTCATAACGGCTGCCACGAACAACTTGAGGACTCTCTCCCCGTCTGCAAACTTTCGTGCAAGTTTCATCATTGTGAAGGCCTTTTGTGGACTGCGTGAACAGGTCTACGGCAACAACAATTACGGGCCTGGCAAACGTCGCAGCGGTGGCTCTTCCGCAGCCGGGGCGCAAAGGACCGTGTCACTCCCCCATACTGCGTTGTCGTGGTCGTAGCGCCCCACACTCCTCTTCTTGGTGGCCCTGCATCTATTAAACACAGAGATGGTGTTACTTGAGGGTGCCATGGCCGTGTCTAATTCTGTTGCCGTTGATTGCTCCGATGCTGCTCCATTTAAAACGCCATCCGCGCGCGAGAGACGGCCATCATAGCGTCCGATGTTTCCGGCGAGACGTCTACACGTGGAGGAGAAGCGAGAATTGAAGAAGCGCCGACGGGGAGAGAGGGTGCCGTCGGCACTGCCCTCACCGTAGGCAGTGCAGGATGGACTCTAGACGCCCGTTGTTCGTGCACTAACGCATGTCGAATGGAGGTAAGGTCACGCACGACGCATCGACGCAGTGCGGCGCCGCCTGCGCGCTTCTTTGAGTGCAACAGCATGGCTTTGACATTGTAGTCTCCTCCCAGCCGCACGTTCGCGTTGTACGACGCGAAGAGCTTGAAAAGGGATGCCAGTGTGGGGTGGAGAGGCATCTTCATCCCACATGCCGCACAGAGAGCCGACAGGGCAGGGCACGTGGGATCGGGGGGAAGGTGAATGGGGTCAGGCGTGGAGAGGATACCACCAGAAACGATAATGTCCTCAAGCTCCATCGTGGGTGGCTTGTGGAGGCAGAAAAGGATACTCCGATGGAGGCACGGTGCCTGGAGATGGATCAAGCTGGGCGGGGGATGCGGAAAGAAAAGGACCTGCTTGCAGATGTCGTCTCGCTGCGACTATCGGTCGGGAATGAGCGATGTTGGCAAGTACCTGCCTTTCCGAGAGCCGTGGCGGGAACCTCGCTGGAAGACGACTACGTTTATTTCTCAAAAACTTTCCAGGCGCAAACCACTCAAAGAAACTGAGTTTGAAGAAGAAATACAGGCAATGACAGTGCACATTCCAATGAGCGCCAGTCCGACGGTACCAGTGTTGAAATGGTCATGCATTGCAGTGAACGTGGTCACTGGGGCGCAACTAGGAGTTCACAGCCGCAACGTGGAGCTCACCGGGCACCACGTGGAGTTCACAAGTGCCCTCCGGTCTTCACATACACGCATACCGTCACCGGAGCATCGAAAGTCACGTTGCGGTCTCCAGCCTGGGGTTGCCACCAGGCTGCTTGCGCAAGTTACAACGAGCGCCGACCTGTACTCGAAGCGAGAACGTCTCGTGCTCTCCTGCTCATGAGCTCGGGCCTATTGCCCTGCCCCCACCAGCGTCGTGCCTGGTTCAGGAACTGAGTGAGAGGGTAATTTGAGGAGCATCTCCCTACTCTTGTCAGTCACACCACTGCGTTCCTCCTGGGCTTTCCCATCTTCCTTTTTCCACCGCCACTGGACCTTCATGTCGCGTTCTCACGTCCGCAGCCGCCGTGTTCTCTTCCCTTTCCGCTCAGTATCGCCATTCTCGCGCAATTTGCACATGACTTCGACTCTTCACCCGACCTTTGTCTGTCTGAAAAGAACTGCACCCTTAACCATGGCGCTGAGGTACATTTCCCGCCCGCCGATCACATGGTCCCGAGCGGTGGAGGACGCAGTCCTGTTGGTACCACACGCGGTGTGGCCAAATGCTCCCAACCGGCGCTAAGAACTCGCTCCCAGATGGTCGAGGGCGTGGCACTGCTGATGCCTCCCATCCGAGGTTGGGCACTGGCTCCCCGACGGTCGAGAGCGTGGCACTGTTTATGCCTACGATCAGAGGCTGAGCACTGGCCCCCCGATGGTCGAGAGCGTGGCACTGCTGATGCCTGCCATCTGAGGTTGAGCACTGGCTCCCCGATGGTCGAGAGCGCGGCACTGCTGGTGCCTCCCATCTGAGGTTGAGCACTGGCTCCCCGATGGTCGAGAGCGTGGCACTGCTGGTGCCTCCCATCTGAGGTTGAGCACTGGCTCCCCGATGGTCGAGAGCGTGGCACTGCTGATGCCTCCGGTCTTGGAGAACTTTCTCCCAAATACAAGTTTTTTTTGGCGTCGAAAACCTCTTCGACAGACGGATGAGGACGTGTATCAGAGGAAAAGGTTCCAGCTAAATGCCCAGCGCTCGCCGGTCTCTTGGATATGGAACCTGACAGATAATTATACTGGGACATAAAAGATATGATGAGATATTTTTGACTGACATATCGAATCCACGAGAACTTCTGTTCAGATTGCGCGGTACTGTGAAGCGAATATGGCTGCGGACACCGTCCAATCGGCCAGTGCGCTGCCTTTGCGTACAACCCTGCGGACCCCGGCCACCTCGCAGACGCCAACCAGCCGGTCAACTCCAACAGGCGCTTCATCGCCAACAAACCCATCATCGGCCACCATCCCGTGGACGCCGACAGCCGCAAGGACGCCGACGCGGAGCAGCCCGTCGAGGACACCCATTTCATCAGCTCCAGCATGCCGGCAGACCCGAACGACCCCGCAGAGGCCAACCAACCCATGAGCTCCGACATTCCCGAGAGCCCGAACCACGTGGCAGACCCCAAGCACCCCGCGGTCGCCGACTACCCCGCGGTCACTGACTACCCCGCAGTCGTTAACTGCACCAATCCCTCTGCGCCGGTGCAGCAGGACAGCTTTTACAAGACTATCTCGCGCATGGACATCCCCTTGCGTCGGGATGGCCGTCGCACTGGCGGAAACGCCCGTGATGGAAGATGAGGCACCAGTGTACCCGGGGGGTGCTGGGTGGAGTGGGTGTTCACGGGTGGGCCTTTTCTTTTTATAGAAGCTGGATCGCACGTCTGGTGTGGAAGGTGGCAGGCACGGCGGGATTGTATGCATTCTTCGATGTATGAGTATATTGCTTTCCACGTGAGCACCAGGCACGACGATGTCCCTCAACTCGAGCATTCCTTTTCAAACAGAGAAACATGAAAGTACGACCAGTCAATTAACAAACGAGTGCTCTCCAGTTACAACCCCGGACCCCCTGTCCGCGCTCCTTGCTCGCTTTCCGCGACGTCTGGGGGACTGGCCAGTTCCGGGCGGAACGGAAGAACTGGATCACGGCGGCGTAGACGGCGACCGGCTGCTCGCTCTCTGAGGCGCTCGCAGCGTCGACCGAGGGGCAATGAGCCTTGCCGCCGTGCTGGACGCGGCCGCGGCACCGCTCCTCGATGACCCTGGATTGGCCGCCGCCGGGCCCTTCGTCAGGTGCGTGCACGCGGCCCTCCGTGAATTTCCGGGACACGACAGCCGCTCGCAAAGGGCGCAGTGCCGCGGGCTCCGCAACTTCTTGGGCGCCGACGAAAAATGGCCGAATTGACCGGAAGGTGGAGACGATAAGGCCGCAGGGACGCGGGGCAAAAGGATTGTTGCGGCGCCGAGGGCAGCATCGGGGGCCGCTATGGCCGCTCCCGCTGCAGGTGGCTGCCGGATGCGTTCAAGCAGGGCAGCTCCAATGGAAGGAAGCAGTTGGTCCGACATGGAGCGGCTCCAGTCCAGCGGCAGAGCATACGGGGCCGCCAGGGTGACAGGCGAGCTGGAGGTCATGCTGCGCGGCAGCAGCGCTCCCGGAAAGCTGGGCTGCGGGAAGGCGCCCGCGCCAACCGTGCCCGCGCCTGACGGAGGCGGTGCCAAAGGGGGTAGCGGAGCCAGAGGCGGTAGCGGCGCGTCCCCGCCGCTCGTCTCGGTCGGCGGCTCGTGTAGTGCAAGCGCTGGTTGCCTGGAGGGGGCGGGCGGCAACGACGGAGCAGCGTTGGGCATGGCACCCGTTTTCTGGTGCTCGTAGTCGTGGATGGGCTCGCCGACGTCCCCACCAAACAGCATGTACTCGACGTTGGCCCCGGCCACGTCTTGCCGCCGCTGGTTGGGGGGGAAGAGCGAAATGGTGCTGGTCGTGTTTCGGCTGCGGTCGTCGAACTTCTGGAACATCTGCATGTGCGCTGCCATCTTCTAGAACATGGTGGGCGACTTGATATTCCGCTTGCCCTCCTTGCTCCGCTCGCCGTCGTCGATCAGCTTGAAAAACTGCTCGGACACGCGCTCGTTGAACTCGATGGCCATCTGAGTCGGCGTCGGGTCTTGGCCGAGCTTGCGCCGCAGGTCCGCCTTGACATTAAAGTACATCCGCCTCTCAGCGACGGTGTGGACGGGCAACACCGGCATGCCGGTGTTATTCTTTTCGGAGAGGAACCTCATCTGCTGCGACAGGAGCGGCAGCGCCGACTTCACCGCCTCCAGCATCGTCTCGTCGGGAAGGCCGCTGGCGTCGCGGTCGGCCTTGGGGACGGGGGATACACCGCAAAAGAACTCCGGCTGGTCAGATTCAAATGCGCACATGTGGTTCATGAAGGAGACACGCCGCCCGTAAACGCGCTGCTGAAAAGAGACGATGGCGTCCACGATCCACGTGTCGTATTGCCCGTAGCAGGGCCACCCACGATTGTGGTGCGCCGCACGGATGTTCGTGCGGTGCAACCACTCCAGCAGGACAAAGTGAATGATCTCGGCTGAGGCCCCCTTCATACTCAAAAACGTCGTGAACAGCATTTGATGCACGCTTCCTTCGGTGCTGTTTGTCCCCCGGAAACACAGCCACAGTGGTAGGCCGTTGCGGTTGCGCCGGCGCAGGACGCACTTTCCAACGCCTGGTGGGTCCGACAGCCATCCCCCCGCCGCCAGGTCCAGCACGTTCCTGGCCGCCTCCTTTGCTGCGGCGTTGAATAGAGGTTGGCCGGTGGAGGCATCCAAAACGGGGCCAAATTGGTTGAACAGGCCCTTGAGGTGCTCCTGCAGGATGACCAGCGCGGGAAAAAAACGCCGCACCCGGCGGTCCGCCTCTGCATTCGCCTTGTTGTACAGCATCAACGCCGATGCAAAACAACGGCCGAGGAGCGCGATGATTCCATGGTTCTTGGACAGCTTCTTGAGCAACCGGTCCATCGCGTCCATGATGTCACCGAGAACCCCACTGGCGAGCCCACGCCGCACTGCGTCAGCATCCCCCGCCTCGGTGTCGCTGCCATCCATGTCATCGTCATCGTCGACTCCGAATCCAGTGCCCGCTGGCTCATCCTCGGGCAGAGTAGGACCGCCCGCTGCCTCACTCGTCACCGCCGCACCGACCGCTGCCCCACCACGATGGAGCACATAGGCGTCGCACTATGGTCGGGGCGCTGCCGCAAGTCCTTGGAGGGCTTCAAAAGTTTTCCTGCCTGGATCCAGTCCATCTCGTACCTCCGCTGCTTCGGCCATCTCGCTCAGCCGTTGGACCTCGACGGGATGCGTGGGATCACGGAGGTTGTCACAGGGAACGACGATGATGGGCGCGACGCCCCGCCCGACGGCTTCAGAAACAATGTCACGGAGCGTCTTGGGAGCGCGGCCAATGGGGAACGGCAGCCGGAAGGCGGGCAGCAGAACCACATCTACCGGCACCGAGATCCTGCTCTTGGCCGCTATGATGAGGCTGCCGACTTGAACCTTTTGGTTGGCCACCACCGTGCACCGCGAAACTCTCTGGGTCCCGCTGGAGTCGGACAGCAACACGGACGTTCCTGAAACGAGCGAGGCAGGGAGGCGAATCGGATACCCCATCTCCTGGATCTTCTCGTACAGCGCCAGCCCCGCGTACGCGTCGAGGACGGCGTACTGCAGCTTCTCTGGGGAGAGCTCGTGCCCCTACCTGGACATCCGCAGGGCCTCTTCCTTGTTGAGATCCCTCCGAAACAATGCCCTGGTCAAAGTCACCAAGGAGATGGAGCCGCTCGGCACCAACTGTCGCTTGCTGTCCAGCCGGCAGAGCTCCAGCTAGCGCACGGTTTTGACGCCGTAGTCGCGCAGCAGCTTCGCTGCGTCGCCGCCCACGTTCTTTCCAACCTGAAATACGGACGAGTTGGCCAGCAGCAACCTCTGCTGGTGGGGTCCACTCCTCAAACGGGACAGGCAGATGACGAGCGTTTCAGACCTCGACGACAGCTGCAACAGCTGCAGATTGCTCGACATACGCTCCTCTGGTCCAGCAGGCACATTCCAATCCGCTTCCATGCCAATGACGACCGGACCGTTCTCCAGGCCCAATTCCCAGCAGAATCGGTCCAGAGCGCTGTGCGTCTCGGCCATCATCTTTGAGTACGACAGCCGGTGGCTGGGCGGGAATTCCAGCATGTGCAGCCGACGCCCTGGCCCACCCCTGGTAGTGGGCTGTGCGCCGCCTGCCCGTGTCGGAGACGTGGTCACAGATGCACTACCCGTAAAAGCAACGTCAGGCGGGGCGGCTCCCGCAGCCGGCGGATCGGCGGGCACATCTGCACCCTTCCAGCCCTCGGGTGCGTCTTGACCGACTGGAAGGCGTTGCACGTCCCCCTTGTTCAACCCCGGAAAGATGCCCTCAAGGAACGACGCCTCGGCCACCGGGTTGTCTGTAGAAAAGAGGTCCACCGGGAATGGTGGGTGGCCCAACGCCACCATGCGCCGCTGCACCCCTTCCAGCATGTCGCGCAGCTCCTCGAGCGACTTGGTGAGCGTAAGTCGGGCCGCCATCGTCGGCGGTTCTGCCATCGTGCTTATTTGGCGACTTCGAAGCGATTCCGGCGCGACACAGTGTGGTACCTCATCGGAATCGCAGTGTACAACGTGGAATGGCAGATCGGCGGATCTGGCGACACAATTATTCTGTTGGGTTGGCATGTTCCACCGCTAAGACCAAGAGAATCAAGCTCACACGGCCAAGTCCAGGTGCGGTTCTCGCTGTAATCAAGCAATTTGATACATTCAAGAGGGGCCACGCCGCCAGCGCACTCGGGCATGATCACTGCAAGCATGCAATGGTCAGAAAAGCAGCAGCCAGTGCACGGTATCCGAGCTTGAGTGAGATGCAAGGCCTTTTGCGGATCGCGGGCATTCTTGCGACGCAAATAGATCGCTGATTGGCTCGCGCCATCCGTCATTGCAGAGCTGCGCGACCAATCCATTAGGAATCTAAGCGAGCCAGAGAGGGCCAGAGAGAGATGCCTGTGGCTTTAAAGTGTGCCAACTGTGCCTTGCCCGACGCCAGTCAGCTTCACACAAACGCTCTTTTCCCCCTTTCCCCGATCTTCGTCCCCCCCTCCCTGACGCAACGCCGCCATCGATGCCCCCCGCGCCCCTCCCACCGACTTTGCCCTCCCGGCCGCTGACCCT
>Ga0209186_1002940_pt1 | contig 11914 bp, 6 predicted proteins | sample SidtaG_FD_187426 | JGI IMG/M metagenome (GOLD analysis project Ga0209186, IMG submission 187426) | Marine algal microbial communities from Sidmouth, United Kingdom - Sidmouth_Male2 metaG (SPAdes) (version 2) | ecosystem: Host-associated > Algae > Red algae > Unclassified | place: Sidmouth, United...
TGGCTGCTTCAATGTACTTACGAAGGGCTGCTTCTGTACCAAATTCAGAAGGAGAATACCGCAATAAATCAGGATGCTGGACGGCAATAGGCAGCATCTCGTCCATATGTCGCCATTCCAAAGGCTCCAATTTTGTTCGCTCATTTTCTAAGATAATACGGTTCTTGCAGTTGAATTCCATCTTTAAATTTTTTCTGGTAAGTCACGCAGAGAGCGCAAAGTACGCAGAGGGTTGATAATCAAATATCTCTGCGAACTTTGCGTCCTCTGCGTGAGATAATTTGTGCAATTTGCTATACACACGAACTTGCTTACTGCATTTCAAAACCATCAATATAGTAAACATACCCAATGGTCAAGCCAAGTACGCGGTGATTGACGGGCTTGTAACCCTCCGGTTGCGAGTCGGCATCAATATCATTTAAATCGCTTATACTCAGGGAGTAGCGTCCCTCTATAAATAAAGCATTTTCGAAGCCCAGTCGGAAAGCTGTACCCAAACCTATGTGAATACTCGTATCCCACCGTCGAATATTTTCCACTTCCAAATCTACCTTCGTCGTTCCTGAAATATCGCTTCTGTCTTGCGCCGACATGAGATAAGCCATGCCCGGACCGAGATTGAGATATACCTTTGCATTTTCGCCGCCGAATGTGGTTTTTCCTACTACATTAAATTCCAAATAATTGAAATTGCGCGTCAACGTAATATCTTCCGCGCCATCAAAACGGATACCGCGTTGCGAAAAGTTCACTTCGGGCTGTATCGAAAACAAGCCGCCACTGCTGATATTATAAAACACACCTGCTTGCCAACCCAATTTTTTCGCCGGACTCACCTGTATCGAATCCGGTACATTTACGGTGTAATCCGACAGATTGCCACCGAATCGAAAGCCATAACCTGTTTGTGCATAAATGTTTACACAACAAAAAAACACGATAATGAGGTTGATTAATTTGAGTGAATATTTCATATTGTTTAATCGTAATACAGACATTCCTGTCTGTTATCAGTTAGCACAGACAGGAATGTCTGTGTTACGTTTTAAAACGATAAATTTTCCCTTCTTCTCCTGCAATAAAACCTATACCGTTTTGATAGAAAATTCGATGAAAAGTCACATCCGGCGTATCTTCTACAATTTTCCACGAATCGCCGCCATCGTCTGTCCACCAAAATAAGCCTTCATCTCCTACGATATAGCCTTCCTCCTCACTTTTAAACCACACATCCCGAAATCTTTCGTTGCGTACAAATACATTGTTTCCGTTACGAATTTTTTGCCACTCCCCTCCCCCATCAGTGGTTTTGATAATCGTTCCGCTTCTGCCTACGGCGTAGCCAACTTCTTGATTAACAAAATATAAAGCATAGAAAAAATCGCCCTGTATATCGCTTGCTTGCCAAGTCAATCCGCCATCCGTCGATTTGCCTACATAGCCATAACCGACAGTATGAACGGTGTTTTTATTGGTAAATTGTACATCGCGCAACTCGTGTGGCAAGGGATAATGCACCGTATCGGCAGTTCCATTGATATTATTGAGGCGATAAATCAGCCCGAACGCAAAATTTTTCCCGCCAACGACTACGCCGGTGTTTTCATCCCAAAAATCCACTGCATTCATCGTCTCTCCTTCGGGCGGATAATATGGCAACCACCAAGTATCTGCATCCGATTTATAAAATGCTTGTCCGTCAAATCCCACTGTAATCGCCGTTTCCGCATCCAGAAAATCAATAGCCAGTAAGCCGTTATTCGCAAAGGTATCGGTACGCCATGTATCGCCGCCGTTGGTCGTGACGAGCCACTCTCCGTGTTGCCAGTGTGTGCCACCAATGACGTAGCCGGTATCCGGGTGTGTAAAGGTAATATCGTATAGAGTAGCTGTGGTGGGCGTGGTGAGGGCTTCGAGTGGAATGGTGGTGCGTTGTTTTTGGCAAGCGGAAAAAAATAATAAAAGCCCCAGAACAAGCATTATACCACCTTTCATCACAAAAGCACAGGGTTTAAACCCTGTGCTTTTGTGATAAAAGTGAGTTTTCGATATTTTTTTATTTTTAAAAATCAAATAACTACAAACGTATTTTTGTTTATCAAAAAAACAAAACAAACGCGAGACACGGACTGGAAGTGCCGCGCTACGACAGTTCTCCATGTACAGCATCTAAAATGGCTCTGACACGCTCATGCGTAGGAGCTTGTGCATATACGCGCAAGACGGGTTCTGTTCCTGATGGACGTATCATCGTCCATTCGTCTTCATTAAAATAGAACTTGAAGCCGTCCATGGTTTCTACACGCTGAATTTTATTTTTGCCGAATGCATCAAATGCGTTGTTTTTACATTGCTCAATAACGGCAAGTTTTTTAGCTTCGTCGAGATGGAGGTCGTCGCGGTCGAAGGCAAATGAGCCGACCATATCATAGACTTCTTCGATGAGTTCTTTGAGTGATTTTCCGGTTTTTGCCATAAATTCGAGGAGCAATAAGCCCATCCAAATACCGTCGCGTTCGGGGATGTGTCCTGCTGCTGCGATACCACCTGATTCTTCACCGCCTACAAGAACGTTTTCTTTGGTCATAATTTCAGCGATATATTTGAATCCAATTTTTGTGACTTCATATTTAACGCCTAATAAATCACACATTTTCTTCATTTTATCTGTTACAGAAAAAGTAATAATTACCTTTCCGTCCATGTTTTTATATTTTTTCAAATACACTAACAAAAGGAGTAAAATGTGGTGCGAATCGACAAAATTACCATCCGCGTCGTACATGCCGATACGGTCTGCGTCGCCGTCGTTGGCAAGTCCACAGGCGATGGTTGGGTCATTTTTTATCGTTGCGGAGAGTTCGCCGAGATTCCGGTGAATGGGTTCGGGAGCTTGCCCTTTGAATGAAGGGTCGTCGTCACAGTGCAATTGGACGCAATTTGGGAGAAGTCGTTGAACGGCACGCTGACCGGCTCCGTACATGGCATCATAAGCGAGTTTGATACCGGAGTTGCGGATGGCGTTCATGTCGAAATTTTCTTTGACATGACGAATGTAAATATCCTCTAAATCAATATAGTTCAACATACCGCCATCGTGCAATGAATCCAATGATGACAGTTCTATATCTACATGATTATCAGGAATTAATGCCTCTACTTCGGCAATTCCTGAAGGTATGGTGGGTCCGCCGTAAGCCGATTTGAGCTTGAAGCCGTTGTAGGAAGGCGGATTGTGGCTGGCTGTGATGACAATACCAACTTGTGAGTTGGTTTTGACGACACCAAGCGATACCATTGGCGTAGAAACGAAGCCTTTGGCAAGGTGGACTTTGATGTCGTTTGCTCCTAATACCTGCGCGGTGACTTTGGCAAACATCTCGCCTCCAAAGCGACAATCGTGACCAATGACAGCTTTGTCCCAGCCTTTTTCTATCATCCATGATGCGGTGGCTTGCGCGACTCGCTTTACGTTTTCTACGGTATAAGTGTCGGCGATAATGGCTCGCCAACCGTCTGTTCCAAATTTTATTTTAGTCATGATTCGAGCTACGAGTTACGAGTTGCAGGTTGTGGGTTGCAGACTCCTATCAAATTTTTATTTTGCAAAAATATTAAACGTAAAGCGATTTTTCAAATTACTTTTTGTGGAATAGTCGTCTGACGAAGGTTATTTTTAAATTTTATTCGATTAACCAATAAAATATTCGCTTTAAATAAAGGGATTCGTCTGACGACATTGGAAAGGACAAAAAAAGACCCGCAACACATCGGATGCAGGTCTTTGATATTTTATAGAACAGGCAATATACCTATGTTACTTGCTGGCAGATTCCTCGCCTCCACTGTCGAATGATTGGTTGACAACGGATGCCATTTCGAGCATTTCGTTGTATTCTTCGGGTGTCAAACCATCTAAACAGAAGTGTATCGGATTGATTTTCTTTTTCTTGTTCATCACTTCGTAGTGTAAGTGTGGTGCAGTGGATGAGCCTGTATTACCAACTGTACCTATGACATCACCTTTTTTCACTTTTTGTCCGCGCTTCACGTTGATGTCTTGCATGTGTGCATAGAGGGTTTTGTAGCCATAGCCGTGGTCTATCATCACACGGTTGCCATATCCTGAACGGCTTTTAGTGACTTTGTGGATTCTACCATTACCCGTTGCATAGATGGGTGTGCCTTTTGGCGCGGTAAAATCAATGCCGTAGTGCATTTTCTTGATTTTGTGGATGGGGTGGATACGCATACCGTAACCGGAGTAGAGCTTGATGCGGCGGGAGAGTTTGCCGATGGGACGGATGGAGGGAATGGAGTTGAGCATTTCCTCTTTGTCGGCAGCCATGTCGCGGATTTCGTCAAGCGATTGTGACTGCATGGCGAGTTGTCTGCCGAGTTTATCGACCTTTGCTGTGGCTTCGGTCATGATGTCTTTGCTACGAAAGTTTTTGAATTTTTCGTATTTATCACTACCCCCTACGCCTGCTTCCCATACGTATTCGTCGATGGGTTCCATTTCAAAAACCATACGATAGACATTGTTTTCGCGTTGGCGATAGTTGTCCATGATTTTTGAATAGCTGTCCATTTCTCCGACCAATTGCCCGTATTGGAGTTCCATTTGGTCAATTTGCTGCTCAAGGGCAGTTTCTTTGGCGGTAGGGAAAAATTTGTTGTGGAGTAGTACCAACACTACGGCAACGATACATACCGCTACGGCGTATTCTATGAATTGAAGTAATCGTTGTTGCCATGTCACCACTATCCTTTCGTAAGATAGGGTTTGGGTGTTGTAAACGAATTTGTCTTTTTTCCTCATTTTAGCTTGGATTTGTTATACAAGGTTTCTTTGTGTGGATGTAACGTTATTTTGAGATATTAGTTTCAAAACCTTTTTAGCTCAAACTTCTAAAATGCAGACAAAGGTAAATTGAGAATTTTAGAAATTCAAAAAAAACGGTGGTAAGTTATCAACATTTGTTTGTTTGTGACGGGGCAATCATATGTTAGTTTACTGATTTTCAGCGAAATAAACCTAAAGTCAGTGATCACGTAAGTTGTCTGACGATGGTTGATTTTGGGGGTTTGTTGGTGGTTGGAGCATTGAAGCCTTGTTTTGACTTGATTCGGCAGACGCCTGTATGGGGAATCAACATTCGATATCTGAGCCTTAATTCAGGAACGTGCGCGAAATAATTGTACAATTTAGGCTGCTTCTTTTGCTCTTATTTTTCACTTTAATTCAGTCAAAGTATCAACAATTATCCTTTATTAAAGCCAAAACTAAGACCAAAATAACTCACCCTAAATTACACACTTATTTCGCGTACGTTCCTAACGGAAATGCAAGGCGGTAGATGAAGTATATTCGGATGAACGGCTTGTGTCAAATGTTCTTTTGGTGGTGTGATGGGGCGATATTGCCTGAATGATTGTTGGGGAACGTTGTGTTGTTGTGTTTTTTGCGGATGTTGAGGAGCTATCGTTTTTTCCATAAAAAAAATAAAAAAATTGCGTTTGTATGGTGTTTGTTTTGGTCGGGGAAGGTGAGTCGTCTGACGATGGTTGATTATGAGATTTGTCGGTATCGGGGCATTGAAGATTTATTTAACTTGATTCGTCTGACGACAGGGGGGTGAAATGAGGTAGGGACAGCGGTGTGCTGTCCCTACGTTTTTATTTATTATAATTCAAAAGTTGTCATTGTTCGATTGCTTGATTGTTCGATTGTTATTACGGTTTTTTGCTTCGCAAAAAACTCGCTGCAACTATGAGACAATGTAACAGTAAAACAATGTACGTTAGTTGTTCTGAATGATAATTTCGATTTTCTTACCTGCTTTTGTGCCCATGCCTTTGAAGGTCATTTGGCGTGCAGATATGCCTCTGTCGAGTAGTTTGCGATAGATGCAACGTGCGCGTACTGTGGAGAGGTTGGCGCCTTCACAGTATGATTCGTTACAGGCTTCGCTTTCGCCGTTGTCAATGAAACCGTGAATGTCGATTTTGGCATTCGGGTATGCTTTGAGTAATGCGGCGAGTTCGTCTAGGTCGCGGTATGCAGAGGTGTTGAGTTTGGCAGAATTGGTGCCGAAGCGCGTTCTGTCGAACTTGAACATTTTGGGGAAGGTACTGGCGCCGAGTGCCATGTAGTTCGCCATGTTGCAACTTAGGCTACTTTTATTGAAACCGAGGTCTGTACAGTTTTTACCAAGTGGTTTTGAGGTGGCTTCCCGGTAATTGATGGTACGTGTTTCGGTGTCTTCGCCGCATTTGTTTTTGGCATTGATACGTAGTGTATTTTTGCCCGGTACAAGTGCGAGGTTGATGCCAAAGTTGTCGTTGTCTGCGTTGTAGGTGAAGTTGTCAATCGGCTTGTTGTTGAATCTAACGTCGATGTTTTCTTTGTCAACGTTGGAGATGTTTGCCGATACATTTGTAGAAGCGACTTCAACGGTAGTGTTGTTTGTACCGCTAATGCGTACATCGGGTACTTCGCAAGCTGCACCTGCTCCACATCCTCTCAAAAGGAAGAATAATAATGGAAGGAATAGTAAGAGTGCAAGCCACCACCATTTGCGTAGGCATCCACCAAGTCCTGCACCGTCGTCGGTGGTTGTGGTAGTGGTTGTCGTGACACGCTCGGTTTTGCCGCCTCCTGTGGAGGATGCAGTGACTGCTGCTGCTTCGCGTTTGCGTGTAGCTTCTGCTTTGCGCTTGGCTGTTGCTTCTACTTCTGCTTTACGGCGAGCTTCTTCTGCTTTTACACGTACTGTTTCGGCTTCGGCTTTGCGCTTGGCTTCGGCTTCGGTACGTAAGCGAACTTCTTCGTCTGCCTTAGCTTTTGCTGCGGCTTCTTCTTTTTGTTTGAATGCCAATGCACTGGCAGCGGCGGCAGCGGCAGCGGTTGCGGCGGCAGCAGCGGCTTTCTTCTCGTTTTCTGCTTTCAGACGAGCTGCTTCGGCTTCGGCTTTGCGTTTTGCTTCTGCCTCGGCTTTCAAGCGTGCTGCTTCGGCATCTGCCTTCGCTTTAGCATCAGCTTCTGCTTTGAGTCTCGCTGCGTCTGCATCTGCTTTTGCCTTCGCTTCGGCTTTGAGACGTGCTGCTTCGGCATCTGCTTTTACTTTAGCATCAGCTTCTGCTTTCAAACGTGCTGCTTCGGCTGCTTTTGCTTCTTCTTCAGCTTTTAGACTGGCGGCTGCGGCGTTGGCTTCTTCGTCCTTGCGTCGGCGCAACATGGCAGCAGAGAGCAATTTGCCTCCTACAAGTGCGGAGCCAATACCAATGGCAGAGTTTTCGCCGGTAACGCCATTATATGCTGCCATCATTTCATTCTTGGAATCGTAGTAACAGCTACGGGCAATTTCTTGATTATTACCTGCTTGAAGCACGTAATAGTGATATTTGCCAAGTGCAACTTCCGTTTTCCAATTTCCTCCTTCTGGTGCATTTTTAATTATCGATCTAAGTCCGTTATCGCGGGCATTTTCTGATTCGTAGCCTTCGCTACGAAGAAGGGTGTTACCATTTTTATCGTTATAAGAAAAATAGTGTTTGCCACGTCCTTCATTGTAGAACTTATTGAATCCTGTCTTACCTCCGTAATCTTTACAGGCAAGGTAGTCATCAGTTCTCAAGATTTTTCTTTCTTTGTCTTCCTTAGCTTTGGCTTCGGCTGCAAGTTTTGCTTTTTCATCTGCTTTGGCTTTAGCCTCTGCTTCTGCCTTTGCTTTGGCTGCTGCCTCTGCTTTTGCCTTCGCATCTGCTTCGGCTTTTAGGCGCGCTTCTTCGGCTGCGGCTTGGCGTTTGGCTTCTGCGGCTGATACCAATTTGCCTCCCATGATTGCTGCACCGATGCCTATTGCAGAGTTTTCTCCTGTTACGCTACCAAAAGCAGCTTTCATTTCCCCATCTGAATTATAGTAACAGCTACGTGCAATTTCTTGGTTATTACCCGCACGAAGCACATAGTAATGGTATTTGCCGAGCGCGACTTCTGTTTTCCAACGCTCTCCTAATGGTGCATTTTTGATAACGGATTGAATGCCATTGTCTCTACCGGATTCGCTGGTGTAACCTTCACTGCGAAGAAGGGTTTTACCGTTTTTGCCGTTGTAGGCAAAGTAATATTCCTTGCGTTCTTCGTTGTAGAATTTATGAAAACCAACTGCTCCGGCATAATCACCACAAGCAAGATAATCATCTGTACGAAGAGCTTTTTTCTCTTCATCTTCTTTCGCTTTGGCAGCAGCAGCGAGGCGTAATGATTCTTCCTCTTTGGCTTTTGCTGCGGCAGCTAACTTCGCTTCTTCGTCTGCTTTGCGTTTTGCTTCGGCGTCTGCTTTTACTTTGGCAGCAGCGGCTTCGTCTGCTTTGCGTTTTGCTTCGGCGTCTGCTTTTGCTTTGGCAGCAGCGGCTTCGTCTGCTTTGCGTTTTGCTTCGGCGTCTGCCTTCGCTTTGGCAGCAGCGGCTTCGTCTGCTTTGCGTTTTGCTTCGGCGTCTGCCTTCGCTTTGGCAGCAGCGACTTCGTCTGCTTTGCGTTTTGCTTCGGCGTCTGCCTTCGCTTTAGCCTCTGCGTCTGCCTTCGCTTTAGCCTCTGCATCTGCTTTCGCTTTGGCATCGGCATCTGCCTTTGCTTTAGCTGCTGCGGCAGCGGCGGCGGCTTTCGCGGCAGCATCTGCATCTACCACATCGGCAGCAGGTGCGCCTGCTCCTGCGACTCTACCAATAAGTAAGCCTACGGCTTGACGCATGTCTTCTTCTGTTTTGTAGAAGAAACTTTTACCGAAATTTTTACCGTTTTCATCTTTTAGATAAAAGTAGTATGTACCGTTTTTGGCTACTTTACCTTCGTAGTTGGCTTCGCTTGGTGCGAGTTCGATGGCTTTTGCGAGTGCTTCATCGACTGCTTTCTCTGTTGGAAAACCTTTTAGGTTGGTGGTCATGAAGAGCATTTTGTCTTCAGCATTATTGAACATGAAGTAATGCTTGTCTTCGCCACTACGGAATGTTTTGTAGGTAACATTATTGAATAAATAATTACCTTTTTTGAGTTGTACCTTTTCCGGTTTTGGTTTTTTAGGTCCTGTACGTTTCTTTCTTTTCTTTTTAGGTTTGTCAACATCATCGGCAGGTGTGGGTGCGGGAGGTGCTGCAATACTGAAATTGGCAGTGTATCCTTCGCCTGCGGCAGTGATATTGTCGGTATCTACGGCACCTGCGGCGGCAATAACGCCTCCTTGTCCGGTGAGTTTACCGATAACTCCGTTCATTTCTCTCTCTGAATCGAAGTAACGGCTAATGGCAATTTCCTGATTATTGCCTGCACGGAGAGAAAAATAGTGTTTGCCTGCATCATTGGTCTTGCGAGCATAGCGGTCGGGATTGGTCATATTTTTTTGGACGGATGCAATACCGTTGTCGCGTCCACCTTCTGAGGAATAGCCCTCGCTAATCAACACGGCGTAGCCTTTGTCCAAATTGTAACAGAAATAATGCTCGTCTCCCTCTGAGAACTTGCCAAAGCTGTTACTGATGTTGTTGGTTTTACTTTCGTAAAATCCCAACTTTTTGTAATCATCTGTCATCTTTTATCGCTTGGTTAGTGAAATGAGAAAATGTGGGGAATTGGTTGACTTTGTGACGTTGCTTATGAAGAGAAATTCGATTATAAGACAGTAAAAAAAATATATCGTCACTATGAAGGGCGAATTAAATTAAATTCTCGGTAAAAAAAGGTGCTTTTCTCGAAATTTCCGCGAGAAAGACAAAATTTAAATGTATTTTTGTATCTTATTAAAAATCAAGGTATTATGTTTTTGAAGGCGCGTAAGGGAAAAAATCATTTTTTGCGGTATTTTGTGACATTGATTGCAGTACTTTTTGTAGTATTCATGGGAAGTGTACCGATTAATGCTGTATTATTTAAAAACAGTGGATTTGATACTAATATACCCATTAATGACATGTTTGCTAATTCGGGCTTATCTCTGAATACCTTGCTGATATTGATGATGCTTCCTTTTGCAATGGGGTTGTTTGCGCTGATTGGTATGGTGAGGGCTTCGCATGGACGTACATTTTCGGACACGACTACAGGAGCGAGTAGTTTTCGTTGGGAACGTTTTTTCAAAGGTTTTGGCTTATGGATAATGTTGTCGGCGTTTATACTTGCAGTTGGTTCGTTGATTATGCCGGAGGCTTTGGTCTGGAATTTTCAGCCTAAGCAATTTGCTATTTTATTGGTGACTGCGCTTGTTCTTATTCCCTTACAGACAGGTTTTGAAGAGGTATTGTTTCGCGGGTATTTGTTGCAAGGTTTTGAATTGCTGACGAAAAATAAATGGGTATCGGTGATAATTACCGGTGTGCTATTTGGTCTGCTGCATATCACTAATCCCGAAGTCGGTGAGTATGGTTTGGCTTTGGCAATGCCGCAATATATTCTCTTTGGACTATTATTCGGTTTTATGACGGTGATGGATAATGGTTTGGAACTCGCCTGGGGCGCACATGCGGCGAATAATATTTTTCTCGCGCTATTCGTCACACATGAGGCATCCGCCTTGCAGACACCCGCTATGTTTCGTGCGGTGGAACTTGACCCTGTGATGGATTTGATTTCACTGGTACTTGCCGGATTTGTGTTTTTGGGGATTTGTTGGGTTTGGTTTGGGTGGAGGTTTAAAGACGATAATATTGCTTGATAAGAGAAGAGGAAAAAATCAAGAAAGCGCCTCCACCTTTCGGCAGAGACGCAACTATCCACGTATATTAACAAAAAATCTTATTTCGGTACAATAGAGGAAATTCGGAGGTGTTCGAGTAAAATAGGGAATAGTCGTAAGGCGAATGTTTTTGTATGAAAATGGGTGTTTTAATACTCAAATATCCATGTTCAGCAAAGGAATTCGCCTTGCGACTCGCGTATAATGGCTCACCCTATTTTTGTCGAACAGCACCGAATTTTCAGAAGCTATATCTAAGCGAGAAGAACCGTAGGCGCAAATTTCCTTCAACCCCAAACCAATATCGAAGTGGTAACCTTCTTTTAAAAGATTCACATTAGGTTCATAAAATCCACGTTTTTCGCTTTCTTCCAATGACGGTACTTGTCTCAATTCTATACTTCTTCCCGAACCCTTATCTATATACTATCTTTTACATAAATGTTCTCAGCTAAAGTTTTCAGTAACGGGGTCTTTCCAAATCCATTTTCTCCCATCAAAAATATCCACTTTGCTTCCTTTGGAAACCCATGAATTCCAGCATGTTTTATCCCTCTTGAATTTTCAAATTCAAAGCTTTTTAAAGCAAATTCCGGCAATATGTATTCCCCATTCGTCGTAATTGCAGGTTACACATTTTTATTAATTTTCAAATACAAAACAAACTCAAGCTGCCTCAAGCGGCAAAGCATTCTTCACCATTTTAGCTTCTCTTTCACGGTCAACGACATTGGTCATAATGTCTTGTTCAATTTCTTTTTGTGCTAATTTCCACCAGTAAATTGCGGGGATAAGTTTGCCGGAATGTCGCTCTAAGCGATACGCCAACGATTTTCCGATGCTTTCTTTTCCATGCAAAATACGGCTCAATGTAGAGGGATTAATGCTGAGGTCGTCGGCGAGGTCTTTTTGTTTTTTGTTGGTGATGTCTATGTATTGTTCGAGGAAATTGGCAGTAGTATCCATACTTTCTTTTCTGCCTTCCATGCAGTGTTTCATTCGGTATTTTAGTCCTATCAATTGATATTTCATACGCTTTTCCGGTGAGGTATTATTCCAATGTTCCATGCGAAGTCTGGCGAACTCCGCACGTTCTTCGGGTGTTTGTTCTTTGCCCGGAAAAACAAAAGATTCAGCAATTTCTTCAAGTGTATATCTTTGCTTTAATTCTTCAAATTTTT
>Ga0209186_1002941_pt1 | contig 11913 bp, 10 predicted proteins | sample SidtaG_FD_187426 | JGI IMG/M metagenome (GOLD analysis project Ga0209186, IMG submission 187426) | Marine algal microbial communities from Sidmouth, United Kingdom - Sidmouth_Male2 metaG (SPAdes) (version 2) | ecosystem: Host-associated > Algae > Red algae > Unclassified | place: Sidmouth...
TTCATCATTGCCATCGTGTTCGCGCTCGCCGGACTCTGGCCACTCGGCCTGCTGCTCGCCATCGTTGCCATCGGCATGTCACCCGGCGGAAAGCGGGTGGATGGCAAGGCCCGCACCGGCGGATTACTTGGCGGCTTGTGGGACGCTGTCGCCGCGCCTTCGAAGGATTGCCCCGCATGTCGCACTGACATACCGATGAAAGCCACACGGTGCCCACACTGCACCGAAGCGATCACGTGACGATGCGTCGGTCGAGCGGGTCCGACACGTAGCGTCGCCACCATCGTTCGATCGCCTGCAATGCACCGTCCGTCTGCAGCCGCCCCGAGTGCATCACCCGATCGATGCAGACTTCCTCGCGCGTCTCGAGCACTACCACATCGCTGGTGCGCAGTAGGCGACGCCATGCCCGTCGATCCTTCAGGGTAGGCGTCGAGACAATCAACGTCGCGCGATCGATACCCCTTCGTTTCGTTGCGAGCAATGCCAGCTGTTCGTTGCGCGCGCGCATCGTCGCCGGCAACCATTCGCGCATGTCGACCTGGTGCACGGGTAGACCTGACAGGTCCGCAGCGATCGTGTCCACGTCGATAACGCGGGTGCGCGCGTCCGCATGCTCGAGCGCCCAGGTGGTCTTGCCTGCGCCCGGTGGACCGACCACCAGCGTCACCGGTACCGCGGGTGGCTTGATGAACGTCGGTATCCGCTGCCATCGACCGAACGACCGGTCGTTGTCCTGGCTGGCCGTCTTGCGATCGTGGCAACGCTTGCAGAGTGCCCGCAGGTTCGAGCGTGACCAGAACAACGTCTGATCGCCCTTGTGTGGCGTCTCGTGATCCACGACGGTAGCGGCGGACAGCTTCCCTCGATCGCTGCACAGCCGGCACGTCGGCTCGTCTGCCAGCACGACCAGACGCAACTTGCGCCAGCGTGCCGTGTTGTATAGCCGTCGCCATTCCGGTCGGCGTTCGCGCATTTGTCACTTCGCGACCGCGCGGGTTCGTTTCTTCTTTGCCGGCGCTTCCTCGAGTGGCGGCACGCCGCGCAGGGCTTTGAGTTCATCGAACGTTCGACCATCGTCTTCGAGTATGGCTTGCTTCCCGGTGTATTCCTGCCACCTTGCCACCGCGACGTCGACATAGACCGGGTCCATCTCGATCCCGCGCGATCCCTTCCCGAGTCGTTCCGCTGCAATCATCGTTGTACCGGTGCCGGCGAAACAATCGACCATCCCCCGACATCGGTTCATAAGATCGCCGCCGATGTATTCAGGAAGTGCAACAGGGAATACCGCGCCGTGAACGGCGGCGAACTCGTTGCTTCCGGTTGTCTGCTCGAATACGTTGGAGAACTTCCCTTGCCATGACGACATAGGGACAACTTTCGTGGCCGGTACTGTTTTTGAAAGCAAGAATATCCATTCGAATCGAGACGCCATGACTCCCGGCTGAATGTGCGGCGCCGCCTTGCCCTTGTCCCACGTAATGATGTCGATGATCCGCTCGCCGTTGTCGCTCATCCATTTAAGCAGCGCCGTCTTGCACCCTTTCAACATTTGCAGGTTGAACGCGACGACATCGCAATGAATCAACCCGTTCGTCATCGCGTCGTTGATCAGCTGAATGTATTCGTCATCCGATGAGCTGTCGTTGTATTCGTTGTAAACACCTTTCCGGCGCGGCGCACCCTTGACGTACTTGTCTCGTACCCCTGCCGAGTCACCAAGGTTATATGGTGGCGACGATACAACCGCAAAACCTTCGGGTATGCCGAGCTTTTCCCACACGTTTACCATCGTCGCGTCGCCGCAGATGATTCGGTGCTCACCCATTACCCATACATCACCGAATACCGTTGTGGCAGCATCCGGCGTTTCAGGAACTTCGTCGGGATCGATGTCACTGTCATCAGTTTCGCCGAGAATGAAACTGTCATCGAATCCAACGATTTCGATGTCGAACCCGTCATCCTTCAGCCCTTCCAATTCGATGGATAGCAACTCCGTATCCCACGACGTATTAACCTCGCCCAATCTGTTGTCGGCCAGGATGTAAGCCTTGCGCTGAGCATCCGACAGGTGCGACAGATCGATCGTCGGCACCTTCTCCATGTCCAATTTCGCCGCGGCGAGAATCCGACCGTGACCGGCGAGGATGTTCTTTCCCTGCACCAGTATCGGGTTGTTGAACCCGAATTCGGTGATACTCGCGGCCAGCTGATCGATCTGTGCGGGCTCGTGTTTCTTCGCGTTGTTGATGTACGGAATCAGGGTTCCGATCGCCACGTACTTGACCTTGAGCGTGATGTTCTTCAATGGACGCCCTCCGCAGCCAGGACATCGGCATTGAACAGCGTCACGCCCTCGGCTTCCCACAGAGCGGCCGTCATCGGATCAGGCGCGAACACGGTGTCAGCATCCGCCCGAACGCGCTCGTCACGCGGCGAGAGCATCTTGTACGGGTTGCCCGCCGCCTCGTGATGCGCACGAACCGCGACCCACGCATCGGCCGCGTCCATGTAGACGTAGTTCATGCCCACGCTATCCCTTCGTCGAGCGCTTTCGATTGCGCTTGACTTGTAAAGGTTAGGCCGGACACAATCCGCACCATGGACCGACGAGACACCATCGACCTGATCCGCAAGCAACGCGGCCTCCGCTCCGATGCCGCTGTCGCCAAGCGCTTCGGCATGTCGCGCCAGCGGCTATCGGACTGGATCAAGGACAGCCACGCCGACACGACAACGCAGATCGTTGTCGACGAGCTCGCCGACCTGCTGAGTGAAACCACCGACCCGCCGTCATCCGACGACGAGTAAATCCCTGGCAGGCGCCGGTCGCACCCGGCACCCGCCTTCACCCCGACCGAGAGAGAACCTCGATCATGATGATTCGTACCTGTGCAGCCATGATGCTGCTGACCGCTACCGCGGCCCATGCCGTCCCGTACACGCTCCCGAGCACCGCCGAGCGCCCCTACGCCCAGTTGCAGCCAGCCGACGGTAGCGCGCTGCTCTGTGCCACTTGGGTACGCGGTGGTGAGTGTGACGTTGCTCCCGGCACCTACCGGCTCGTGACCTACGGCACCGACTGGTCTGGTGAATCGCGCAACGTCACGATCGGCCAGCCTGGCAGCGGACCGGTACTCACCCGCGCCTCGAGCGTCTGTGACGAGGCCGACGAGGGAACCATCGTTACGACAGACGACCAGTCCACCGCCCGATGCGCGGCGAGCTGCCCACTCGGCACCGTGCCGATAGCGACCAGCTGTGACGTGGCCGACGGCGCCACGTTTCAACCGAACCTCATCTCTGCCAGTGGCGGGCAATGCCTTTGGGGAAATCCCGAGTCGCAGATCTACCTCGCCGGCGTCACGTGCGCGAGCGCCGACCTGTTCGAGTGACATCGATCAGCCTTGCGGGCAGGCTACCGACGGACGTGCAGCAAACGCCGCGTACTTCTCGATGTTGGTGTAACCGTCCGGCTGCACGCCGTTGTGATCCTTCACGCCGACGTTCAGCCCTGCGCTGACTTCCCACGCGTCGGCCATGCCATCGTTGTCGGTGTCATGGCCGGCCGGGTGCGTGTTCGTCGGCAGCACGCTGAGCGAGCCGCCCTCGGCCGGATCCCAATGACGCCCGCCGTCACCGTCAGAAACCAGCGGATCGCCGAATGGAGGCCCGATGCCTGCCTCACCTGTGCCGTTCACGTAGTCGTCTATGATCCTCTGAATATTCGCGTCTCGATGAACCGGACCTATGCACCGCTCGTCGAATTTCCAACTTCTGACCGTTGGCGAGTTGTTGATCGGCAGGTCTGATTGCGCCGTCTTCTCTGGCGCCGAGACTGACGCGCCATCCTTGGTAACCAATTTGTTCCGGTAGACGTTGATTCGCGTTCCCGAAATCTGCCAACAGTTGTTGTCGGAGTTCGGGCCACGCTTGGCAATGTTGTCCAGCAAAAAACCGTTTGTAGGGTTCGCCCACAAATGAAAACCGGACTTAACGCAGTTGTATCCGACGTTGCCGATAAATTCGAAACGGTCGATGCCCCGAGCAACAGGGTTTCTGAATCCCACATGAGCCGTCAACGTGCCGATCAATGAGACCTGGTGTGTTCGTCCATCAGGGCCCAGGTACCCGGCACCCATGGAGTGATAGTAAGCCGATTTTCGGAAGGCGTACTTTTCATTGCTAGGGCTCATCACACACCAACTTTCATAGTGCGAACTGCACCCGTCACCTTCGCCTACTACTGATTCCTGCGTTGTCACGTGATGAATGGTGCCACTCGAATTGTTTCCCGAGAATGAGCTCGCATCGTCAACGTAGTTGATGTTGTAGATATTTCCCATGAAGATATGGGACGTCTCACCGCTCGATGCACTAAGTGACAGTCCTCGACCACTCGATGAAATCCCCTCGACATCACCAACGCCCGAAGGGTTCGCCGTGCCGGCGGGATCACGCCCCAAGTTGCCAAAATGCTGCAAGTTGACTTGGGACACATGTTTAACTTCGAGCTTCAAAGAAGCGACGTGAAACCCCGGAAACGGCGCGGTCTGGCCTAGCACCGTGATATTGCCCCCGCCCATTTTGATGATTTCATTTTTAGGGCAAACCATGATGCCGCTGGTCGCAAACGCCATGACGCGCGGGCCAGTGTCTTCCCATACCTCACGGAACGTCGTCACGCCGTCATTCGGATCACTGACACAAGCGGTTGAGTCGACGATATACAGCGTGCCGCCGCGCCCGCCGACAACGTTCTGTCCATGACCGTAGGCGCCGGGACGCGCCTTGACACCTCGAGGATCCAGCAATCCGCGGGAGTCGTAGTTCGCCAGCGGATCGGAAATATCCCCGGCGCCTCCGCCTGCCCCCGGCAGATCCGCGTACCGTGTCAGGTCCGATTCGGCGCGGCCGAGCGAGGTTCCGTCGTCCTCGACGCCGTCGATCGATGCGACAACGGTTGTCGTGTCTTGCCAAGCATTGAGCGCAGCCGAACCGACTGGCACCGACCACGCGTTGCTGGTGACCGTTGCAGTATATTTAACGCCGTTTGCCAGGACCGTGATCGGCGCGTTGTCGGCGAGTTCTGTCGTCGTGCCAGTGATCGTGATGCCTGCCGCTTCCTCCGCTGCGTCAAGTACGCCATCGCCGGTGATCGGATCAATTGCGATGGTTGCCTGTCGCTCGAAATCGCCACACTCATCGGTGAGCACCAGATTGTCCATGCGGAGCGCGGCGGTCTGAACGACGTTGACCGACACGATGCTGATCAGACTATCCGACTCGGCCGCAAGCATTGACTCTATTGGAATCGGCACAGTCCATACCTCGCCGTCGAGGTACTTCGAATCCACGTGATCAGCGATCGCGTTTCCATACACGGGCAAAGTACGGTCGCTCGAAATTCGAATATTACGCGGTCCGGAGCCGGCAAGAGTCTTGACTAGGATTGTGTAATCGCTGTCTCCGATCTTCTGCAGATCAGCGGAAATACATTGCGCAGCGGTCCCGACAGGCAAACTCCACGAGTCACCACCGTCACCCTGGAATAGCAGCGCGCCGGCGTCACTCGAGAGCACTCCGCCGTCACCACCCGATATGTAACGGTCCCAGGCTCCCGGGTCCGTTCCATCGGCGAGCACTGTACGCGTCGGCTCGAATCCTGGCGTGTCCGGTACGCCTTCCTCGATAATGATTGGTGCACTCGGTCGGGATCGAACGCCGACGTTCGGCGACTGCTGACAGATCACGTCGAAGGCGTCGCCCGGGTTGAGTCCCGACGTGTCATAAGTCATCGGCGTACCGGCCTTGTTCGCCGTCGTCACCGGAATCACTGGCGCAGTGAGCTCATCAGGACCGGAGCCAGTATCGGCGCGAACGACACACGAGGCGGAGCGCGTGTCGGCAACCCACGAGGCAATGCCGTTGTCGTCGATTTCGACCACCGGCCGATCAAGCGCTTCGTATTCTTGCGCGCACAGTGTCGCGCTCGCCGCGATCAGTGTCGCGGCGAGTAATCCCATTCGTGAAATCATGTTTTGTGTACAGTTTGGAGTGTGTATGCGACATCTGCCGATGCAGACCCGCGATTGATGATACGAACCGAAGTCGCGCCGACGCTTCGGCTTGCGTTCGGAACGAAGGACGCTTCAGTGCACAATGCAAGCATAGAACCAGCGTCATCCGGCACGACGGAAATTTGCCCAGCGGCGCCGGAGGCGACCACAGACGCGCCGTTGTATTCGCCCTTCATCACGCCTTCATCGAAGACATAGACGTCAAGGCGATGGAGCGACGCAGCACCGAGCGTCAAGCGCTGCGTAACGACGAAATGAGCTGCACCCGCAGCCAGCGTCACCGCGCCAGTGAGAACCACTGTTTCGAGTGCAACAACGCGGTTGACCAGTGCCGGCGTCGATTGAAACGTTGGCGCGACCCGAGCCGGAAAGAACGTGTTCGCCACTACAGGCGCACCTCAGTATCGATCGTTGGAAACCTTTGCGCGGTCATCGCACGTAGTCCGACACAACCCACGTTTTCGTTCCGTTGATGACGTCGAGCCGGTAACCGAAATTGCTCGGCAGCCCCGCCCCACGGTTCCCTGTAGTCTCGATGTTTACGTGTGTGCTGTGCTCGGTTGTCGCCGGGTCAAGCGCAAATTCGACTCGCAGCAATATCCCCGATTCGTCGCTCTCCGGCGTCCGCGAGCCAACGTCTATACCGGTCTTGATGCCGCGGTTGTTGCTGCCCGACACATGCACCCACGTCACGACCGGCGATCCGCCGCTGTTGTATCTCGCCCCCCAACACGGGATAGCGCCTTCATGCGTGCAGCCGTTCAATATCATGCGCACATTCTCGCCGTTGCTGTTCGTGCTGGTCAGCAACCATCCCATGTCGATCTGATCGGCGTGACAGTCCGTGCACTTCGTCGTCATCGAGGCCGACGCTGCAAGCCTGGTGCCGCGAACGAATCCGGCTGATGGCCCTTTAAGGATCTTCGTGTCGGTGATCGTCAGTACGTGCGGCTCTGTCAGCGCCACGGAGTTGTACGAACCGACTGCGCATTCAAGCCCCGAACCTGCCGGAATCGTGCCCCTGATTTCGGCAGAGCACCCGATGATCGGCCCCGGCGCATGAGCACGTTCATAGTCCCGCCCCGTGCCGACTGACGCGATCATGCCCCGGTACTCGCCGCCGAATACGTCCTGGCCTGTTTCAGCCAGAACAGCGTCATAGTCGATAGCCAACTGCAAGCCCTTCATCGGCCCCGGTGCTGATAGCTGATCACCGACGCACATGCAGCCGATTCCGATCATCCAGACTTTTGTGAACGACATTCGTACGCCGTCTATGTCCTTGCGCGGAACCTGCAGCTTCACGCCTCGGCCCGCGACGTTGACGCAGTTCAAGTTACGCACCGTCACCAGTCCATCCACCGGTGCGAGTACGCCGGTGTCATTCACCGATACCGTGATCGCAAGCAAGCCATCACAATCGAAGTTGTTCGCGCTCGCGGGCAGCGCTTCAGTAGAGACGTTCTCAATCTCGCAGTCGATGAAATCAACGCGTACAGGGTACTTGTCCGGGCTGTCCTGATAGACAGCGATCCCGACCGAGCCCGCTGAACCGGGCGTGCCTGCGAGTGGCGCCCGCGTGATGTCACGAACATTGACCTTGTCGCATCGCACGATATTTCGGCCCCTGATCTGAATGCCGTGATTCCGTTTCGGCGAGTTGTTGCCTGATGCTGATTCGTTCTGGCCGTTTCGGCAATTGCGCACCGTGAACCCGTCATTCAGTGTCACGCGACTCGTGTTGTTACCATTGTTGTACAAAACCAGTCCCGTCTTACAACGGTCGTCGAAGTCGATCTCACCTGGCCCGCTTATTGTCAGGTTGTAGTTATCGACATTGATGTGTATTCCGATGTCTGTCTCGGCAGTTGCATCGGACGTGCGGATGACCGCGCCATCTGCGAGGTGCAGGTGCAGATGCCCTGTTAGCGTCGCAACGAAATCACTCGTGTGATAGACACCACTCGGAATTGTGATTGCCGAGTGACCCGCCTCGATCAGCGACTCAAGCTCCGTCGCGTTGTCTACCCCGGTATTGTTAGGTGTCAGACCGGTTGTCAGGCTCCCGCCGGCACCACCTGGCGCGCCGGGTGCACCTTTGAGTGATATGGCGGATGGCCATGCCCCGCCCGCTTTCGGTCCATAGAGCAATGATGCGGCCGGATCGAGGTAGAAGTCGCCATTGGTGCCCAGCGAATTCGCGGGAGCACCGCTTCCATTCCGGATGGTCTTTCCGTCTGCGCCAGCCGCGCCGGTCGCGCCGGTCGCACCAGTCGCACCAGTTCCGCCACCAGTACCACCGGCGCCCTGCAACTGCCAGCCGCGTGTGACGGTGCCGCTTAGTCGACGCCGTCGAAGCTCGAAAACTGGTGTGGTGTCATAGTCACCTGTTCCGCCGACGTTGAAGCACAGCGCCTGCGCGTAGTCAGGTGCGGCATCCACACCCCACCGATCCGCCTCGACATCGGTAATCAGCGTGAGCAGTGCTGCCGAATCAACAGCGTTTCCACCGCCGTTTACAAGCACCATGTCGCGCGTGATATCAAGATTGCTGAGTCGTACCCATGAGCTCGTCAAGCTGCCCGAGAACGCATCGGGATCACCCCCGTTACTCGGGTCGGTACGCGTCTCACTCAACGCGTACTCAATGCCTGTTGGCGATATCACCCGCTCGCCAGGCACCGACGCCCGTATCGCCTCGTTTGCGGCGCTCCAGTAGCGATAGCCGTCTTTCGCTCGATACTCGCCGTCGGCCATCGTGAAGCGAAGCTCGGCATCAACCACGGCCGTGTCGGACTCTGGCAGCGCGTCGCGGTATCGCCAAACATAGCCGGACACTCCGCCGACAACCCTCGTTCGATACTCGAAAACGGCGGCATCGTCCCGGTCTCCAGCGCCACCGACGTTGATGACACGAGCCTCCGCAAACGCGGGTATGTTCGCGGCCCATCGTGCCGCAGCTGCGTTGTTTATTGCCGACTGCAGCGCCGCCGAATCAAGCCCGGCATTAGCCGCATCGACGAAAACAAAGTCATTCGACAGTGCAGGTGTCGGATATTTGAATGCAGCAACCATTACGCGCCTCCCTCCGTAAATCCGAATCCTTCGCCGCGATACACCCGGTAGTAAGGCATGACCACCCCCTCGATTATGTCGACATCACGCGCGGTTGCGATCTGCGCATGCATGGCCAGATTCGCGTACTCGAGACTGGCCGCCCGCAGCGCACCCATTTCATACCAGGGCCAGTCATACGACGTGCCGACAGGGTTGTCGATCACGTACATGATGGCCTGCTCTATCACGTAAGCGCCGTTCGGCAACTGCAGCTGGTATAGCTCGTTGTTGGCGTGTCGCTTCATCGCTTCGGCGTGCCGAATGAGATGCACCGTTGCCACGACTTGATAGTCGTATGACGCGTCTTGCGCCGCCAGCGATGGAGCGTTACAACCCGTCGACCCCCGACGTGTTTCGTCGGCTATGCCACCATGATCCTGCACCCCGTAGCCTGCGCTGCACTGCGTGATCTTCCGCACCTGATCGCGGTAACCATCCTGCATGGCCTGTTCGGGAGATATCGTCATTACCGTAGGCGACACCTGGTTGAGCATAAGCCCGCTGCCTTGTAGGTAATGACCGATGCACCACTCGGTAAGCGAGCATCCGTTGCCCCAGTTGTTCTTTCTGATGTTCGAGATCGACGAAACCAGCGGATAGACTTGGATCGCCAACCAATTCTGGAATGCCAGTTTATCCGCCGCATCCCATACCGACACGCCCTCCAGCAGTATCGCGGCCTCGATATACGCCGGAATCGCGTCGCCCAGTTCCCGGGCGCACTCGTTGCTACCGTCGTACGTTGGCGTGCCGCTGATTGTGTCGTACCCGGTCGACGCTGATAGGTCCATAAGCAGGCCGCGCGCTTCCTGAGCAAGCGCAATCGTGCCTGTCAGGTGGTACGCGAGCATCTTTTCGAACGGCAGATACGAACCCGACAACATGATGTCGCCGGCAGCCTGATCATTCACGATCAGACACTGCTTGTCGCCTCCGCCATCAGTAACCGAGCCCCATACGTTGTTAAGACTGGCATGGGGCCATACCTGGCTTGCGCTGGCGACGAGCGCATTCACCTGCGCCACCTTCTGAGCGGACGCGGTGGAGTTCGCGATACTCGTTCGAATGGCCTCGAGGTCTCTGGCCGACGAAAGCAGCCCGTCTGGCCGCGCGTCAACTTGTGGCGCCTCAACCCCAGCAAGGCCACGATAAACCCATGAGTCTGTCAGCGTTCCCGCTATCACCTGCGGTCGCCATTCAAAGATTGCCGTCGTGTCTCGATTCTCGTCACCGCCGACGTCGGATGCCCGTGCTACTGCAAAGTCGGGTATCCCCTCGTCCGATCCCCACTTTGCAGCGGCCGCGGCATTGATCGCATCGTGCAACGCCGTGCTTTCCAGCGCTGCGCCAGCTGCGTCCACCGCCACGATATTCGCTTCTACCGAAGCAACAGGCGGCGCCGTGCCCTCGACTGCAAACGCGCCTTGATATACCCATGCCCGTGATGCCACGTTGTCGTCGAGCACTTCCCGCAGCTGGAACTCCGCCGTCGCGTCGTGGTCGCCCGAACCGCCAAGGCCGGTACAACGCACGACCGAAAACAGAGGCGCGCTGTCCGCACCCCAGTGCGCGGTCTCGGCTGCAAGTACGGCCGCGTGCAGTTCGGGCGAGTCGAGAGTCGCGGGTGTACCGCCAGGGCCCGACGTCGACACATCGACGATCGTTGCCGGTACCGCTGCCTGCAAATCCCGCAGGCGCACAAGGTGGTCAGCGAGCGTTGCGTCGCCCGGGCTGAGGTCTTGGATAGCCACGCGTTACCCCTGTACGACTACGCGTATCTGGTCCGCCGTCGGTGCTTCGTTGAACGCCACGTCGATAGCGGTCGCAGATACCGGGCGCCAGTCGAGAAACACCGGCGCGTCGTCGTCGACGAAACGACTACTGACAGTGACGTCCTCGGTGGAAAAGTTGTGGACCACCGAAATAGTGGCCAGCGAGCCGTCGCCGATGTTCACGGCGTACGTCTGGTTACGTGCCGCGAGCGCCGTGTTGATCGCAGCGACGCCGTCCTCATTGCCCTGAATCAACGTGGCCAGCTCTTGCAGCGTGTCGACAGCTGTGCCCGCGCCGTTGATCAGGGTGTTAATCGCCGACGTGACGAACGACTCCGTCGCGATCGTGCCCGTAGACGGCAGCGACAACAGCGAGCGCGCCTGTGCTGATGTGACCGGCCCGATGTTGCCACCGGTGAGTCGGCCGAGAAAGGACTGCTCCGGAATGATCACTGCCTCTGGCGAGTTGTCATTAACCGCCACGACAACCGACTGAGCGTCCCACAGCGAACTGTTGAGCGACCCAGCCGTGACGTCATCAAGAAGCGCCAGCGACTTCGACACGCCCGCCACTTGAATTTTCAAACGGCCCGACGTTTCGTTGAACCAGAACTGCCCGTTTATCGGAGTCGTCGGATCAGTCGCCAGCTTGTGAGCCAGCGCATTTAGCAACTGATTTCCGAGCATGTTTATGTGCGCACCTACACGCCAGTCTGCCATTTACCCGACCTCTATCCTGCCCGTCACCGGGTTGTTGAAAGCGACGACCACTTGCGTGTCGCTCGTGTACGTGACCTGTCCGTTAATCTCGCGCCCTGCCGCGTCCGTCACAACAACAGGCGGGCGTGTTGCGCTACGCCCGTGATCAGCAGCAACGGATGTCGCGCTCGTGAAATTCGCAACGTACGGTTCGTCAGCGGCGCGAGGAATGCGCAATT
>Ga0209186_1002943_pt1 | contig 11910 bp, 10 predicted proteins | sample SidtaG_FD_187426 | JGI IMG/M metagenome (GOLD analysis project Ga0209186, IMG submission 187426) | Marine algal microbial communities from Sidmouth, United Kingdom - Sidmouth_Male2 metaG (SPAdes) (version 2) | ecosystem: Host-associated > Algae > Red algae > Unclassified | place: Sidmouth...
TGACGCCTTTGTCGCTCATTTAAGGTATTATAGAAGGCTTTTTTTAGTTCCAAATTCTTAATTTCTACCATTTTACAAAGATAGGAATTCCTCTCATAAATGGCGGAGTTATTTTTTTGACGTTACTTAGTAAATTTGGGTGTAAAAAACCAGTATGTCAAAAGTGAAGTTGTTGGATTATCTGACATTTATTCATAGTTTTATCAATAGGTGTATCCTATTTGATATACTTTTACATTTATCACAACAAAGGTATAAAAACATAATAACAAATCAAATATTTATCACATAAATTATACCAAGAATGCAATGGACATAGTTTCTACATTTTTTGCCTTGTAAAAAAGAGTATAACAATTCTATGAAGAATTGTTACACTCATAAAAAAACTTCCATATTTTACCAAAAGAAACATTTTCGTTATCGTATTTTTTAATCATTACTAAAAAGATATTTCAACTGATCCTATTTTAGCTTTATTAGGTCGCCAAGCATCATTATCTGTCTGTTGAACAACACCATCTAATGTTCCATCCAATGGGCTATACGCACCTATTTGGGCAGGGTTGGCTTTCCAAGCATCGAAATCAGAAATCTGAATAACACCATCTTGATTATAGTCTCCTACAAACATGGCAGCTTTGTTGTCTTCTGTTGCTAACTGTTGAAAATTACCAAATGCTTGTGTTGGTGATGCTGTAAAATCGTAAATCATTGTTAAATTCGCAGAAATAGGATTAGCACTTAAAATATCTAAATGATTTCGATGACGAATACAAACATGATACGCTTCTCCAACAACAAGATTATAAAAACGTATGGGTGTTGTTCCATCTGTTTCTACAAGAGTTCCATTATCCAATAATATTGCTGTGCGGGTTTCAACAACAACTGTATTGCGTTCAAACAAACTTGGTGTTCCACTTCTCATTTCGACTAAAATCCAGTCTACCATATTATCTGAAACAGTCGTTAGACTTTCTGTTCCCATATAATTGTAAGGAGCAATATTATAGGGTTGTTCTAATGGAATTTCTGTTGTAAGGAATGTATTCATTGCACCACCATTATATGCACCTTCTAAATAAATCTTTGCTTGTAAAGAAGCTATAAGTTCCTCATACCCAGTAATGGTGATGTCATCATTACTAACCACACCTGTAAAAGTTAAATTAGCAGGGCTAAAAAGAAGATTATCTTTAACAATACTTACCTCTCCTTCCCAACATTTTGGTACATCAATAGAAAAATCACCTGAGTTATTTGTATAAATAGTACCCAGTTCATTAAAATCTAAAGCAACGACTGCTAATGGATTTCCATTTATATCAACAACCGTTCCTTGTATGGTATAGATATCTTGTATAGTAAATGATTCTTCGGCAATAATACTCCATACATCATTATCATCTTTGGCACGAGCATAGACATTGTAAGTACCATCAGGCAAATTACAAATCTCTCCTACAATAAAACTTGGGCAGACAATAGGTGCAGGCATAAAATTGGTGAGCGGAGTCCAGTCTTCATATTCTTCTAATCCTTCTACCTTGACTTCTACATAATCAATATTTGCAGGTGTTGTTCCCAATAATTTAAGAAAATTATGCGTTTTAACATGACTCCAACGCCCATAATCATTTTTTGCACGAAGAGATAATGTATGCATGCCTGTCGATAAATTGTCAGGCAAGTTAATAGTATAATTAAGTCCTACAGTAGTATTGGCATTAATGGGTATTGTTGTTGCCATTTCTAACCCTGGATCATTATCAATGAAATATTCCATGTATACAATATCTGGTGACATTCCACCTTCTGTAATACCCTGTAGAAAATTGTGGGTTTTGATATGACTCCAATTTCCATAGCTATTTTTGGCTCGTATACTTAATGTATGAACGCCTGTATTTATATCATCTGGTAAAATAATAGTATAGTTAGACCCAATTTGATTATTCGGGTTTACAGGTATTTCCATAGCCATTTCTAAACCTGGATCATTATCAATGAAATATTCCATATACACAATATCAGATGATGCACCACCTTCTGTAATCCCATAAACAAAATTATGGGTTTTGATATGACTCCAATTTCCATAGCTATTTTTGGCTCGTATATTGAAGGAATGTACGCCTACTAATAAATTGCTTGGAATATCAATCGTATAAGTAGGAAGGTTTATATCAATAGCAGCAGTAATATTTATAGACGTTCCTTCTTCTAAACCTGGATCATCATCAAAAAAATACTCCATATAAACAATATCAGGCAATCCAATATCTATGATTCCTTTTACAAATGTTTTGTATTGAGTCAATCCCCAGTTATCTTCATTGTCTTTGGCTCTTATATACAAATAGTGTACACCATTGTCGATACTACTGATGTCAATATTTGCTGTTAAACTAACATCTTCATCAGCAACAAAATTACTTATAGATGTGCCTTCTCCAATACCAGGATCAGTATTGATAAAATATTCTATTTCTGTAATATTCTGGCTCTCAAGAAAAAGAGGAAAACATAAAAACAAACTCAATAACTTTAAATATTTATTTTTCATTGAGTTTATTTTAATTATTACTACGAGCTTTTATTTGGATTTCCATATTGCCGCCAATAGCATTGGTTGGTGCTTCTAAAAAGTAGATAACAGGTATGGGTGGTACACCTGAAGGGATATAAGGCTCTGTTCCTCCAAATACACCACAATCTGTTCCATCAGCACCTGCCCCCAATGCTGGAGAATTCGCCACTAATGTATAGTAAGTTGTTAGGTTACCAGACACCGCAGCAAAAATACTTTCTATTTCTCCTGCATTTACAATGTTTCCATTAACTCCTGTCAGAGGGTGCGTATTATCGGCTGTTCGTAAAATATTATTGTAATAGGCATTACTGGTAGTATTGGGATAAGGTCCATCCATAAAGATATTGTTTTCAAAAACAGTATTAACAGCATAACAACCTCGACGAATAACATTATTTTTAAAAATACCTGACATTGTTGTGCCACTGGCTAATTCTACTGAATAGTCTCCATTAGTACTTCCATAAATATAGTTGTTGTGAACATACATATTTTCGCTTTGTCCTGTAATAAATAAGCCTCCATAATCATCACCAAATCCAAGATACCAATAACTATAAATCCAATTCTGTCCTAAGGTTACATTATTGGCATCATCAATAGCAACTGCTTTTATTTTGTTTCTTTGTACAATAGAGCCATCTCCACGAATGTAACATCTACCTGTTATTTCTAAGCCCATTAAGACAGTACCTGCGCCAGCTTCCTGAATAACAACTTGTCCAAATTTAGAGGACGCAGCATTGGTTTGAGGTGCGTTGGCATTGGAACCTAAATTAAAACCTGCACCAATAATAGTAAGTGCTTTTGTTATGTCAATATCTCCATAGCTTGTTCCATTGGGTTGGATCATAAGAATATCGCCTGCTGAAGCGGCATCATGTGCTGCTTGAAAGTTATCAAACCATATAGTTGAACTTCCACCATTGGCAGCAGGATTGTTGCTAACGATATACGTTGTTTGTGCATTGATTTGGTACATCATTAAACAAGCACAAAAAAGTATTAAGATTTTTTTCATTTTTTAAGATTTTTTTCATTTGAACAAAAAAGAGTGCAACGACTCTTATAAAAACCGTTGCAGCTCTTATGAGAAAGCTTCTAATCATTGAAGCTTTTTGAATCACAGGGAGTTTGAGTTAGATTTTTTTTCGATAGAACCATTTCTATCAAAAGTATAAGATATACCAATTGAAAAAGTAAGTCCTGTAAATTTGAGGATTTTGAAATTATCAGGAGGTGGGATACCATTGGCAGCATCATTATAATAGTTTAAATATAAATTATTAACCGAGAGTTCTTCTCTTGCAGAAGTTCCTTCATCATTTTCGTCATTTCCAGAAAAAGAGACTTTTCCTTTGCCTGTTTTAGCCATTCGATAATCTATAGCAATATCAAGCCCAATGTCTTCAGCTATTTGTACCCGTCCTATAACTCCTGGTTGGAAAAAAGAAAAACTATTTTCAAGAGCAACCTCCACATATTGATCATAAAAAGTAGTATTATTGACTTGTATATAAACAGAGTTATTTTCAAGACTGCCTAAACTTAATCTCCCTGCTCCTATACCAAAGTCTATATGGGGAATCACTCTAAATTTATCTGCTACTTGAAATACATATCCTCCACCTAAACAAAGTGAATAATTCCAAGCTCCTTTTCCTCCTGCAATATCAAAGCCAAGATTACCATAAAATTTTTCACTCCAGATACCTTCTATAGCAAGTCTGATACCCATCGCTCTTTTTCCTTCTTTGACAGTCACTAAGCCATGCATATTATCTCTACTAGGTGATTCATCAATATAAGCAAACCACAGTTCTGAAGCATCCTTTTTTTGGGGAACAAAAATCAAATCTGCATTAAAATTGTATTCTTGTTGTGCTACTACTGCAATAAAATAAAAAAAGAATATTAGAAAGGATAAAAGTTTTTTCATGTTGATTATTTTTAGTTATTTTTATAAATTATTGAAAAGTAATTTCATTGGAAACATAACGTACTCTTTGACTCTCTATAAAGTTTTTTATATTGGTAATGTCTTTATTATTTTTAGGCTTGTACTTCTCTGCCAGCACTAAACAGTCTTCTGCTCCTGAAAAATCATCTAACCATATTTTTGCTTTTGCACAATTTAATAAAGTATAAAAAGCAATATCTTTGTTAATTCTTGCTTTACGATTATCTATCTCAACTTCAGCAATTGCTTGTTTCCAAATCTTAATCGCTTCTTCTAACTTTTCGTTTCCTTGTTCTTTATTGTCTTTTTTCAAGAATCCAAACCCTTCTCTAATTTTCTCAATTGCTTCATCATATTCACCATAATTATGTTTTTTTGGCTTAGGTTTTAAAAAAGAATTATCTATATGTCGTTTCACTTCACAGTAATTGTCTTCAATATGTTTTTTCACTGTATTCCACGCACTTTGTGTATATTGATCTTCTACTTTTTGCACATATATGCGTTTAGCTGAAGACCAATGACCTGATAAAGTATGAGAGCTATTGAATTCTTCTGTAACCAAAGAACTTTTATTATTGTAAGTTTTATGATATAAGATTGCATCACCTGTTATATGATTGATAATTTTCACTTCTATAGGATAGGCATAACTTACTTTGTATTTATGAAATACTTCTTTGCGAGACCCTCCATTTCCATCATATACTGTCTTTTGTGTTGATATTCTTTCAGGTTCATCTAAACTTACCCCATAGAGCAAAATATGTACTTCTAAGTCACCATTTTCCTGTACTGTGTTTAACTTATTAAAATTTAGAATTTCTCGTTCCAGAGCAGTACCACCTTTAGATTTAACAAAGTAGCCAGTTCCTCTTTCAACTGTTCGCATAATTGTCTTAACAGAAGCATCTAAAGGGTTTAAAGGATATTGTATATATTCAATAGGCACTTTCTCAAATTGAACTTTTTGAGCTTGTATTTCTAATGTGATGCCTAACAATAAAACTAAAAAGAATAAAGTTCTCATAAGGTTAAATGTTTTGTTAGAAAATTTATGGGAGCTTATAATAATAATGTAAAGGTAAAAGCACAATTTCTTTTATTTTTCCTCTATAAAAACGAAAAATCAATACCAAAACAAGGTACATAAAAACATAAGCCCCTAATAATCAAATATTTAAATCCCATTAATAGCAATAGAAATCAATATCAAATACCAATTCACTCATTTTTTTGATTGCTCAAAAAAACATAACTTTGATGCAAAGAATCATAACAATGCAAAAAAGCAAACTTATAGAACTCTTAAAAGCTCTCAACACAGAAGAAATCAAGCGTCTTAGAAAGTTCTTAGCTTCTCCTTTTTTTACAGAAAGCGAGAACTGTCTTAAACTCTTTGAAGAAATCATTAAATACAAACCCATCTTTAACCATGCATTTTTATCAAAAGAAAATCTACAAACCAAATTATACAAACGAAAAAACACAACTCAAAACCTTAAAAGTGATGCTTCCAGACTGGTAAAGCTCATTCAAAAATTTATCGTTTATGACCAACTTGAAAATCTTCAAAATGAATCAAACAAAATAGAAAAACAACATTTTCAAAAAGAAACTTTACTTCTATTTTTGAAAGAAAGGAACGTAAACGCTCAATTTAAAAATGACTTAAACGCTTATCAAAAACAAATAGCAAAACTCAATTATTTGACAACTGAGCATTTTCACACAAATTTCAAAACAACTTTTTTATTTTCTGATTTTACTGAAGAAACAATATATAGTCATCAGCTGACTTCAACGTTTACTAAGTATATCATCTCACAACTACTAAAAAATGAATGTAGAATTGCGAACTATTTAATAACTCACAACTTCCCACATAAATCTCCATTAGCAGACATTATATTTCCCCAACTAGACCATCAGCTAAAAAACTACTTAGAAGAACCTATTATTCATCTTTATTATACCTATTGGCAATTTTTACAAAATCCTGACAGCCCAAATATTATAGACATCTTTTTAAAACTCTTGCTACAATACCAACCTCATATTGGTGATAAAGAAACAGCTATACTTTATGGCTATGCGTCCAATATTTGTATAAAGTATATTCGTAAAGGTCAAACACCTTTTAGGCATAAACTCTTATACATTCTCAAAAAAATGCTCGCCCAAAATCTAATTCTTAAAAAAAACAAAATCCCTGTCAAACGTTTTATGAATATTGTTTCTGTTGCAGCCCAATGCCAAGAAGTTGAATGGGCAAAGCAATTTATTGAAGATTATAAAAAGTACTTAAACCATAATAGAGAGAACTTAGTAGAAAGTGCAAAAGCACTAATCGAATTTCATATAGAAAACTATGAAGAAACAATTAATATAATAAGAACCATTAAACTAAAAGAAGATATTACTAGTATTAATGTGAAAATACTTTTTATCAAGGCACATTACGAATATAAAACAGAGCTAGAAACCATTAAAATATTATTGAAGAACTTAGAAAACAACTTATATCAAAAAGCAAAAATATCAGAACAACAAAAACAACAATATCTCAGATTCATACAATTGGTAAAATCGCTTGTTAGTTTAAAAAAAGCTCCTTCAATAAAAAAGAAAAAAATATTAAACAACAAGATGCAAAAATACAAAAATATTAACCTTGATTGGATAAATCAAAAACTAAATGAAATCAAAATATAAGTCGGAACGTTGCTGTTACAATATCCCGACTTACAAAAACTAATCAGAACAACCAACGCAACCACCAAGGATTAAAATCATCTTCCTCAGGATCACTGACTTTCATCGTTGTTGTTTGGTAGCGACTTAACTGATTGGCTTTGGGGGATAAGACTGATAATGTGTTACTAAACATAATTTTACATTTTTAATGATAAAAAATTAAGTGTGGATGATTAAAGCACGTTCAATACCTAAAATCATCCTATCAATAACACAGTCGGACTTTCTCCTAAAACGTAAGGTGCAACAACACATTTTTTTTCAAAAAATCACTAAAAACCAAAACAAATGACTGATAATCAAGAACTTTTAGACGCAAAAAAAAAATTAGCAAAGGGACGTGAATTGATAACAAATGGACAATATAAGGAGGGAGGGAGTATATTGAAAAGCCTGCCTGCCATATTTGAAAAATATGAGGAATGGGAAAATTACATATGGAGTAATGGTGCGATTGCTGAAGCAAAAATTGCCACTAATAATAAAATAGAAGCAAAAAAGATATTAGAAACAACCATAATTGAAGGCTTAAGATTTTTTAAAAATACTCATCCTTCTATCTCTTATTGTCGTATGAATTACGCTGTTTTACATATTGAAATAGGCAAGTATATAAAAGCGCAAGAACTTTGTCTCAAACTCATTCAGGATATAAACAGTGAGGAATATATTAATAAATATAATAATACAATTATTATACGTGCTTATATTAATTTAGGTACTAGTAATACAGCCACACATAATTGTTTTGAAGGTATTAAGTACTATGATGAAGCATTAAAAAGAATTAAAGAAAGCAAAAATACTACTACAGTAAAAATGTTACCTTATCTATATGGTAATAAAGGTATTACATTATATGATTTAGAAGACTTTGATCAAGCGTTAAGTAATTATCAAAAAGCAATATATATATGGGAAATCGAATTAAAAATGTCAAATCATTTACATATGGCACATCCATATCTTAATATCGCAAATTGTTATAACAAATTACGAAAATGGGATTTAGCACAAAAATACTATGATAAAGTAATTTTATTATCTAAAGGTCATTATTCACTTGCTTTATTATATGCAAATATAAATATAGCAAACATACATTACGAAAATAGAAAATACAAAAAAGCAATACAACTTGTAAATACAACATTAAAAAAACAAAAAAAAGGCTTTGAAGAAGAATTTTTATATGTCAAAACACTACAAACACTTGCTATTAGTTTTCAAGGATTAAAAGATTTTAAAAGGTCTATAAATATTTATAAAAAAAATATCAATCTTATGGAAAATTTTAATAATGATATTGAAAAGGGAATCATTCATATAAAATTAGCAGATTGTTATTACGAAGCTAAAGATTACAAAAATGGTTTACAACAGTGTTATTTTGCCTATACATTATTAACTCCTAAAACACAAGCATTTAAAGCTAAAAAACAAAAAAACATTCCTCATAATAGTATAGATAGTTCTCTCTTGCTTTTATTTAAAGTACGTGCAAAATTACATTATGCATTACACCAGCATAATAATAGTTTAAGTTCATTAAAAAATGCTTTACAAGATATTCAAAACGCCATCAACTTATACAATATTCTAAGAAAAAACATCAAAGTTGGTTTATCCACTTATTTCCTCTCCCAAGAAACCCAACAACTCTTCGACTTAGGACTAAAAACAGTTCATGAACTATATAAAAATCAAAAAGACAAACAACTAAAAGAACAAGCATTCTCTTTTATAGAAAAAAGCCGTGCAGTCCTACTACTTAACCAAATTCAAGAAGCCAACGCAAAACTTCAAGCTAACATTCCACAAACAATACTTGACCAAGAAAAAGAACTACAATTACAACTCAACTACATTGAAAAAACATCGAATGAAGAATTGCTAAAACCAAATAACCAACATGATGAAACACAACTTACAAAATGGAATAACCAATACTTTGAATTGTATGAACAATACAAGACCCTTAACCAACAATTAGAAAAAGAATACCCCCGATACCATCAACTCAAACATGATACCTCTATCATTACAATTAACTCACTTCAAAGCGTATTGGCAAAAGACCAACTGATGATTCAATTCTTTGTAGGAGAAGACTCAATTTATATTTTTACTATTAGCCATAATATATATGATTTTCAAAAAATTGAAAAACCATCTAGCTTTGAAAACATACTACAACAATATAACAACAGTATTATTGAAATGAGCAAACATTCATTTATTAGAAATAGTATAGAACTTTATCAAATTCTATTTAATCCTATTCAACAATACTTAAAAGATAAAAAAAATCTAACCCTCATTCCTGATACAACTTTATCTGTCATTCCTTTTGAAGCACTACTAACACAAAAACCAAAGACTGCTAACTATAAGGATTTCTCATACCTTATCAAAAAATACAATATCAATTATCACTACTCTGCGACCCTTTATTATCAAGGAAAATTTCTACCTCAAATTCAACCAAGTATGGATTTTGGTGGATTTGCTCCTATTTTTAAAAATAATAAAAATAACGACAATACAAATCGTGACAATACAAATCAACAGTATGCTGAACTAACCAGTTCAAAACAAGAAATAAAAAACGTCCAAAACCAATTTGAAAAGCAAAAACAATCTACTGAAGTATTCTTATATCACCAAGCATCTTTACAAAACTTCAAGAAAAATGCACATAAATACAAATATATTCTAATAGCAACACATGGTAAATACTCAGAAGAAAACCCAAATCAGTCAAGTATCATCTTCTTTAATGAGAAAAAGGAAACCAATACAACAGTAGATATCTTTCAACACCCAAAGGATAACCATAGACTTTATCTCACTGATGCCTATGCCCTTAAACTCAATGCAGAACTCATTGTACTAAGTTGTTGCTACTCTGGACGAGGTGAAGCCGTCAAAGGGGAAGGTATCTTAGGAATCAATCGTGGCTTTTTATATGCAGGCCCTCCTAATATTGTATACACCTTATTTCCTGTAGATGACGAAAAGTCTACTAAATTAATCAAGCTTTTTTTTCAGTATTTCTTAGAACAAAAACTACCCTATGCACAAGCTCTTCGACAAGCAAAACTACAATTAATTGAAAAAAACGATACAATTCCTTTTTATTGGACAGGATACGTTTTACTTAGTTCCTAAAAAACACTATTTTTGCAACGCTCACAAACTAAACACATTTTATGAATTATTCTAATGAAGAAATAGTCGAAGGTTTTCGTAATGATGACAAAAAAATCATTAGTCATTGTAAAAATATAGCAATGTCCTATATATTAGTTAAAGTCGGTTATGAAAATACTTATGATAGAAGTCCAGAAGACTACCTGGCTGAATGCATTGAGAAATTTTACAATGCATGTAGTAAAAAAGATTTTATAATCAAAAAAAGCTATAAAGCATATATAAAACGTATTATTAAACATATACATGCAGATAAGATGAAGCAAAAAGCAAAAACACCTCCTACAACAAATATAGAACAACAACAACAGGCTATAAAAGAAAATTTCAGCCCTTTTTCACAAGAAATTATAAATATCATACTCAATACAATCAAACAACTTTCAACTAAATGTCAAAAACACATTCAATATAAAGTCAAAAACCATGAAAATAAAAAAAAATATCCTCTCAAAAAAATCGCTCAAATACTAGGATATGAAAGCGAAAATTCTGCAAAATCTGCAAGATATGATTGTAAACAAAAACTTAAAGACTTACTCCTCAATAATCCTCCTTTTTCAGAAATCATAAACAATTACCCTTATATTCTAAAACTCCTTAACTCCTAAAACCAAAATACCCACACATAATGATTGATAATGAACAATGGATTCAAGATTACCTAACAGGTAAGCTATCTTATAGCGACCAACAAATCTTTGAAACAAAACTCAAAGAAGACAAAGAATTCAGAACTGAAGTTGTACTAGAAAAGTTTCTTATGGAACAAAATAAGCAAGTACAACTAACAGAAATAAACGAACAAATAGAAAAGGCTGAATCTTCTATTCATAAAGTAAAAAACACTATAAATGAATGGAAAAACACCATTCTTGAACAATTTGATATAGATGCTGGATTAGAAAGGCTGTGCAGAAAAAAATTAGCTTTTCGTTCTGGAGATAAACAACACATTGAAGTCATATCTCCAAAAAATCAAGCTGAAATTGAGGAAGAAATCATCGTACAACTATCTGCTCCTGCACCTAAAGATATTAGAGCAATTATATCCAACTATAATGGTATGCAAGAAACCAAATACTACATCTTACAAGAATCTCAAATCCAACTAACAATTCCTGTACCCAATCTTCCTGCTGGTCGTTATTACCTCAAAATTATCCACGAGTCACAAACCATTGTACGCTCATTTTTCATCGAAAAGGAGATATGGGATGATCTTCGGACATCTTAAAAATCATGTATCCTCATCACTGCGAATTAATATGATTATAATCCGCCAACAAAATACGGATGAATTGTCTTGGGGGATGTTTTGCTTTTGTACCTAATACGTTTTCTAAATGGGCGTAGAGTTTGTAAACGATGTCGGAATTTTCTG
>Ga0209186_1002945_pt1 | contig 11906 bp, 11 predicted proteins | sample SidtaG_FD_187426 | JGI IMG/M metagenome (GOLD analysis project Ga0209186, IMG submission 187426) | Marine algal microbial communities from Sidmouth, United Kingdom - Sidmouth_Male2 metaG (SPAdes) (version 2) | ecosystem: Host-associated > Algae > Red algae > Unclassified | place: Sidmouth...
CTGCGTGATCAACTATGCGATCACCTGCGTGATCAACTATGCGATCAGCTGCACGCAGATCTTGACGCATACTTGCATGCAGATCTTGACGCTCTTTCAGGGTGCTCGAGTAAGAGCTCAAGCGGTATGCCTCAGAAATAGTTTAGGTTTTCTCCTTTTGGGATGCGGATCCTCCGTGTTTGCCCAGGTGCCTGGCGATTCTGATGAAATGTGGAGTAAGGACTGTCTAATTTTTCTCGCGAATGGAGACAAGTTTACGGCGGAAGTGACCTCGATTTCGAGTCGTGGGGTTGTCTGTCGCCCGGTTAAAGCGCGGTCGCAGGAAGTTTCGATTCCGGCGGCGAATGTAAATGCAGTGTCGCCACTGATCCGACCGTCCATTTCTCCATCAGGCTCTCCCTCTTTGTCGCCTTCAGGTGACGTGGATGGTTCTTCAGCTGGCCAGACCAATCTCGCCGAACAGGTTGTTACCAGCGATTTGATTTCTCTGGCCAATGGGTTTCTTCGCGGAAAATTCCTCCGCTTGAGCGACGATGATGTGCTTTACGATATCGATGGGGCAGGAGAGGCAGCTATTCCACGTGGCGCGGTGCTAGGCTTACATTTTGCGAGTGTCGATCCGGTGCCTCACACACCCATTGAAACTATGTATCAGCTCGTCCTCAAAAATGGGGATCGATATTCCGGTCAACTTTCTCAGATGGAGGATGGGCGTTTTCAAGTTCGATCGGATGATGTGGAGGCATTGATTAATCAAGGGGCGGTATCGTCATTAATCTTTCCCGCGCCCTCGACTCAGACTGTGGCGGAAGCGACAACCAGTAATACGCAGTATCGAATTATTTTGGAAAACAAGACGGAGATATTTGGGGAGTCTCTGGAGATGAAAGATCAAAAGCTGTCGGTGAAGATGACAGCTGGGCCACCGATAAGCATTCCATTAAAGGATGTGCGTGAGATTGGATTTTACCGATCGGAGGTGGTGCTCAATTTGCGACAGATTTTGGTGTGGGGAGCGTATTCCGATAAGGATGAAGAGTTGGAGCATGTGGTCGAAATTTTAGAGCAGGGATATCCCGGTTGGAACATTGTGGTGAATACGGACAAAGAGATCACGCGTGAGTTTGAGTACCAGCTTATGCGCTCGCGCGCGCTGGTGATTGCAGAGATGGAAGACGCGCCTTCGGGGGAGGGCTTAGCCGAAGAACTTGGCCTAAGTATGAAGCCGATTCTGAACAATTACCTTCGCATCGGAGGCAATGTATTGTTTACCGGCTTTGGCACCAGCGAGAGTACCTTTCATGCCAAATACTTTAATTCCTTGGGCTTCTTTCAGATGAAGTACACGGGGGGAAGTAGTAGCGCTACGCTTCCTTTTACCGCCGAGGGGCGTCGACTTCGCGACCGAATGGGCGATGGATTTAAAGCGACCAATGCAACGAAATATTATTCGGCGGAAGAGGCTGGGGTCGAAGCCTGGGCCGGGACAAGAGCGAGCAGTCCGCTGGTGGCAAAACGATCTGGCAGAGGATGGGCTATAGCCATTGGCATGGATTATTATTCTTCTAATCCGGACACCAAGGCGGTTCTCATTCATAGCATTGGAGTTGGCCGATGAAACTTTTTCTACTCGTGTCGAGGCTTACGAACCTATTCACGGCTGCGCTTCTTTGCTTGTCCGCGAGTGTTGCTCAAGATGTGTCCAATGGAGCAGCGGTTTTCGAGGGGCAATTTGTCCGCCTTTCGCTCGACAACGAAGACATGATCTGCGGGACCGTAAAAGGGCTCGATGCAGATGGGTTTCAACTCGAACCTGAAATGATTCCGGGAGCGACCTTGGTTTTCCCGGTGGAGAGCTTGCGACGGATTCACTTCGAAGAGATGCCGCAGCCGATTGAAGAGTTGCTCGAAGCGCCAAAAGAGGCGGAAGCATCTGAGCCAGCTGAAAAGGCTGCCAAAGAAGGAGGGGATTCTGCCAAGCTAGATGGGGAAGAAACTGAGAAAACTGAGAAAACTGAGAAGGCTGAGAAAGAAAAGCGTGATGCCATTGCAGAAGCCTGGCGCATCGAATCCGAAAATCGGAAGAAGGTCGAAGAAGAGCGGGCTGCAATTGAGCTGGCTGGGATCCCGCATCGCTTGCATCTCGCGAACGGCACCTGCCTAAAAGGCCGGTTTGAACGGCTTGAAGCGGATGTGCTGCACTTCCATGTCTTTCATGCAGGGTCAATCGAGGTGGACCGATCCGCTTGCTCCTACCTTCGCTTGATTCCGGAGCCGAAGCCGGTCAAAACGACGTCATCTGCATCGAAGGCGGGGCTGATTATTCCAGAGCGTCTCAATTTTGAACGCGCGTCGCCAGAGGCTCATTTGATTGAATTGAAAAATATGGATCGGTTGGTGGGCGAGCTGTCTCAGGCTCAAGAAAATTTCGACGTGAAAGATGTCGGTTTGTCAGCGAGTGCCCGGTTGACGAATGTCGTTTCGGTTTCCTTTCCCCGTCTCCCGATTAAGTTGTCCTCGTTTAATGCTGTCGATGAAAAAGGCAACGAGCCAGCCGGGGCGGTTTGGGTAACCTTTAAAAATGGCAGCTTATTTGGTGGGGATAATGTACGGTTGGCTGATGGGGTTTTGTACATTGATTTGAGTTCGGGAAATACCCTCACCACCGCCTATGCGAAGGTCGAATCGGTCGATTTTAAGTTTAGCGTTCCTCCTGCTGAGTCGAAGCAGATTTTGGTGTGGTGCCCATTTTATGGGAAAGATGTAGAGGTGAACAATACCTTCCGAGTGCTTGGGGCGGGGTATCCTGACTGGATGATTCGTCGCATCAATGACCGCAAGCTTGGGTTAGAATTTGAGAACAAATTGAATCGCTCGCGGACTCTTGTGATTCCCGACATGGATGCGTTTAATGCACAGGCGGGGTTCGAATTGCGAACTGGGGTGCATGAGCCGCTCAAAGATATTGCAAAGCCTATTCTTGCACCTCAGCTACAGCGCTTTGTTTGGGCCGGTGGAAACCTAGTCATTCTTGGTTTGGATGAACGTAACGAAACTTTTTTTAACGACCTCGGATTTTTCGACGTGAAGGTCCCGGGGCGGCAGAATGGATTTTTCATGAAGCTCACCGAAAAGGGTGCCAAGCTTGCCTCTGGGGTTAAGGTGCCTTTTGAAAGTCCCAAGGCGACCAATGTTTATCGAGTGAATGACGAGGCCTTTGAGGTCTGGGGAATTGCCGCAGCAGAAGACACCGAGGATGCCTGCATTGTGGCTCGTGGCTTCGGAAAAGGGCATGTGATTTTAATTGGTATGGATCTGTCGAAAACCAACGCTTCGGTGGATCGAATTATCCAAAACGCGATCGTGGTTCCTTCAGGGGATGCCCCGGAATCGGAGGCCAAGTAATGGTTTATCGAGCCGCTTCCTTTCTTCACCTGCAGCCTTCGATTCTACTTTCGATTCTGCCTTCGATTCTGTTTTCGATTCAGCCTTCGATTCTATTTAGCCTCGGGCTTTGTCTTGAGCTTCAAGCTCGAATTCTTGTGCCTTCTAACCCGCAGGTCGATGCGAAGACGGCGGAAGAGGGCAGCCCGGCAGACATTGAAGCTCCGCACAATCCTGGCTGGGCCAAGGTCAGTCTTGCCAATGGCGATCAGCTGCGCGTGAAGGTGGAAGGAATCGACGAAAAGGTCTTGGTCGCCTTTTCCGAAGAGTTTGATGCCACGATGACTTTTCCTTCAAGGCGGGTGCTAAAAGTCGAATTCGAGCATACCAACCAACTGGTGAACGCGGGTGGTTTGGTGCTGCGCGACTCCTCCTTATTGGTGGGGCGATTGACCGACTTGCAGTCAGGTACGGTGGAGTTTGATCTTGCCGCCTCTCGGGCGGAGATTGATGGCTCCGAAGATAAACCAGCCACCCCGATTTTAGTGAACCTTCCTCGTAAAGAAGTGGTCGCCTTCGTGCCAATCCGTGAGAGCCAACGGAGTTGGTCGCGTTTAGAAAGTAATAAAAGTTCCGCGACCGACTCCTCGCGGTCAAATACGGTTTGGTTGACCAATGGAAGCCGCTTGTCTGGAAAAATTTCGCAGCCGAAAAAGGGAGTGCTTCGCGTCACGCAAGGGGGCATGGAGTCGGAGTGTCAGCTCGCGGAAGTCGCGCAGCTTGGGCTTCAGGAATCGAGTACACATTTTGCCTGGCCGAGCAATGCGGATTTGCGGGTTCGTTTTGTCGATGGGATGAATGTGGTTGGGGAGCGTCTGGAGGTGAACGATGGCGTAGCGAAGGTCACTCTCTCTGCGGGGCCGACGGTGTTTCGCCCGTTGACCGAGGTGCTTGATGTGGAATATTATCATTCGCTTGAGCTGCGTCAGCGCGCCTTGCTGTGGACCATGTTTACCACGCGGTCTTCCAAGGTGAAGGACCTGCTTGAGAAGAAGCTCAAGGGCTGGGAATTAAAAACCATTTCCGATGAAAGTTTCGGCCTCGAATTCGCGGAGGCCTTGTTTCAATCACGCACTCTGATCGTCCCCCACATGGAGCGTTACGATGGCAAAAAAGGGACAGACTTGCTGGCGAGAACACAGCTGAGACCATTGCTGCATGATTTTTTAGAGCGAGGCGGAAACATTGTTTTTCTCGGACTTGAGCGGAAGCACGAAATCTTTTTTAATCATTTAGACTTCTTCCATTTGGAAGCGCTATTCGGGGCGAGTACGCCAGGTGATGTGCCATATACCGAGGCGGGGAAACCTTTTTCCAAGGGGCTAAATACGCCGATGCCGATTACTAAGACGACCTACTTTTACTTTTGGAAAGGGGAGGGCGTCGAGGCGTGGGCGTTGGAAAAAGAGCGTTCGCGCGCGCCCGTGTTATCCAAGCGAATCGGAAACGGTCGGGTTATCGTGATGGGGATGACCTTTTCGGAAGTGAACGGGGATACGGCTATCTTGCTCGATAACGCGGTGAAGTATACGGAGCCTGCTCCTGAGGCGGGGGCGCAAAAGCCTGAGGCCAAGCCGAAACCCGAGCTGCCAAGTGAACAGTAGTCCTTCGATTAGTGATGATATGCAACTTGGCTTATCCAAGAGCCATTCCAGTACTGACCGCATTTGAACTGGCAGATTGCTCATAATCTGCTTCTATGATGGCCAAAATGACGAAGCGAAAACGTAAACTTACACCCGAACAGAAGGCCGCCAAGGCAAAGCGGCGGCGTGAGTTCGAGACCATTTTTATTAACAGAAAGCAGAAGAGCGTCAGGCGCGCGCCAACCATTGATGGCATGTTGGTGGATGAGTTCATCGAAAGCGTAAATGACCCTCTCTGGTTGCATCAAAATGAAATGTGGCATCTGATGGACCCGCCCATCGATGACGAAGTTTCTGAACCGAAATCTGAACAGGTTGTTCGCCAAGACGATAACTTGACCTTTTGACACGCGTGAAAAGTCCCAATCCGCTCTGCCTCGCGTTCACAGCTTTCCCGACCCCATTTTTTTAATAGAAATTTTTTGCACTGCAAAGAGGCAGCGGGTATTCCTTCTTAATGACCTCAGAAACTGATTCTGCAACGAATCCTTCAACCACGCCATCAAGTCGGCCTCGTCGTCGCATCGAAGCCAGTGATTTGTACTTGGGTTGGAATCGGCGTACCCTGCAGGTCTTTTTACTTTGGCTCTTTGTCTGTTCGGTTGCGGCGGCGCCCAGTTTTTTTCTCGCGGTTTCGGAAGCCGATATAAATCAACCCGAAGCGATTGCCGCGATGCTCTTGGTTATCGTCATCTTTGCCTTTGTATACCGCGGCTACCTGCTCCAGCATCTACATCACCTTGCGGTCGATTCCATGTATGCAAAAGGCGCTTCGAATCGGCTTTGCGCATGGTCTTTTCCTTGGTGCTTCCCATTGCGATCATCGCGGATGGGATGGTCGGGGTGATGGTGCTGAGTTCCTTGCAACGGTTGAAGTCGGATATTCTCTTTATCGACATCGTTGTCACCACCATGGTGCATGGGGTTGCGCTGAATATCGTCCTCTTTTTCTGCATCGCAATTCTATTTGGTCTGCTTCGGATTTCACAACCAGATCCGAATCTTGTCATCCGGCCGGTCCCCACCAAACCTGGCTCCAGATAAACCTGCATTTTGGCTTTCCGATATCGCCTGAGTTTTGATTGGTTGGACGCATGCCCGCCCATGATCTCAATGTAGCCCTCGAAACCCATTTTGGGTTTTCCCAGTTTCGTGAGGGGCAGCAAGAGGCGATTCAACATGTGCTCGAGGGCGGGAATGTATTGGTCGTCATGCCGACGGGTTCTGGTAAGTCTCTCTGTTATCAGCTTCCGGCCATGCTTTTGCCGGGGGTGACCTTGGTGATTTCCCCCCTGATTTCTTTGATGAAAGATCAGGTCGACAGCCTGCGACAAAAAGGGATTCCCGCCACCTTTATTAATTCCTCGATTCCTCGCCCCGAAATGTTGGACCGTCTGCGCGGGATGGAGAACGGGACCTACAAGCTAGTTTATATCGCGCCGGAGCGGTTTCGGGATGCCGGATTTATTCGTGCCAGCAAGCAAGCAGGCGTCTCGTTGATTGCGGTGGATGAAGCGCATTGCATCAGTCAGTGGGGGCATGATTTTCGGCCGGACTATATGCGAATCCGGAACTCCCTGTCGCATTGGCCTGATGCGGCGGTGATGGCGATGACCGCGACCGCGACGACCAAAGTACGTGCGGACATTCTCGATCAACTCGCCTCGGATGATCGGGCCGAATTCGAGTCCTTGGTATATGGATTTCGCCGCGATAATCTTCATATCCAGATCACGCGAAGCTCGACCCACGCGCATAAATACGACCGCTTGATCGAGGTCGCCAAGAAGTATGAGTCCGGCATCGTCTACTGTTCGACCCGAGCTCACGTTGAATCGGTTCATACACAGTTGGCCTCAGAATACATTGAAGCGTCGATGTATCATGCGGGCTTACGCGATGAAGAGCGGGCCTCGGTTCAAGAGCATTTTATGTCAGGCAAAATGCCCATCGTCATCGCCACCAATGCCTTTGGCATGGGGATTGACCGGGAAGATGTTCGCTTCGTGGTGCATTGGGATATTCCCGGAAGCCTCGAAGCGTACTACCAAGAAATTGGTCGGGCGGGGCGTGATGGCAAGCCATCGCATTGCGAGTTGTTGTACAACTACGCCGACGTGAAGACGCAGGAATTCTTTCTCGAGGGATCCAATCCGAAGCGTGAGACCTTGATTGAAGTCTGGAAGCTTTTGAAGAAGACCTGTGCCGAGGAACCGCAGGCGCGATCGGTGGAAGAATGGGCCATGGAAGTCGCGTCGTCGAAAAATGGCATGGCGGTTGGCACCTGCTTGTACATGCTCGAACGAGCCGGGCTGATCAACCGTGAAATCGGGGCACAGCGGCGAGTGTATACCTATAGCTTGAATCCCAAAGGGGATGAAGCCTCGCTCTCAGAGCAGATCGATATTTTACGTGATAAGCGTGCGCGGGATGAAAAGAAGTTAGACGACCTGCTTCGTTTCGTCGGGAGCATGAAGTGTCGGCATGCGGATATTCTCGAGTACTTTGGTGAGGTGGCGAGTTCGCCAACCTGTAAGATGTGCAGCAATTGCGTTCGCGATACCTCTGGATTCCGCGAGCCCAGCGAGGCGGAGTGGATTGAGGTTCAGAAAATCTTAAGCTGTGTGGCGCGGGTGAATGGACGTTTTGGCCGTGGGCGAATCTGTCAGATCTTGCTCGGTTCGGCCTCCCAGCAAATTACGAATTTCGGTTTAAACAAGTTGAGTACTTACGGGCTGATGCGGAATCGCTCGGAGGCGTATATTAAGCAGATCCTTGAGCAGTTAATTCTTGATGGCTGCGTAGAAATATCTCGCGGCGAGTATCCAGTATTGAGCCTAACCCGGCGAGGTCGGCAAGTGGTGCAACGCAAGGCCGATCTAGTGATGGAGTGGCCGGGGGAAGCGGCTTCGAGAAAGACTTCGGGTTCTGGGAGCAAGTCAGGAGGCAGCAAGGCGGAGATCGAAGCCCGAGGGTTGGAGAATCCAGATCTCTACCAAATGCTCGTCGATTGGCGGCGCGAAGAAGCCAAGGAGAGGAAGATCCCTGCCTTTCAAATTTTTAGCAACAGAGCCTTGCGAGCGATTGCTGCCGCGGCGCCTACCTCTGAAATCGATCTGCAGGGGGTTTGGGGCGTCGGGCCACAAAAAATCGGTCAATACGCCTCAGCAGTTCTCGACATTGTCGACGAATGGACGGAAAAACACGCATGATTCATGTATTAGCTACCATCGAAGTGAAGCCTGGAACTCGTGCCGAGTTCTTGAATGTTTTTAACCAAAATGTGCCCAATGTGCTCGCAGAAGACGGCTGTCACGCCTATGTACCTGCGGTCGATACCGTACCCGGCTTTGGCGATCTCACCCCGCGTGAAAACGTCGTGGTCGTGATCGAAGAGTGGGAAAGCGTGGCGCATCTCGAAGCGCATTTAGCTGCCCCGCACATGGCGACCTTCCGCGAAGCGGCCAAGGACATGCTCGTCGGGGTTGATCTTCAAGTCCTCAAGTCCTCGAGTCCTAGATCGCTTCTCGAAAATTGATTTATTGTTATGAAGCCGAAGTCGCATATTGCTGATTTGTTTGTCTATGAACCAGGGCGTCCGATTGAAGAAGTCGCGCGTGAAGTTGGTTTTGATGACCCAAGTCAATTGGTCAAACTTGCCTCGAATGAAAACCCGCTTGGGCCATCGCCGAAGGCGATTGAGGCGATGCGTGCCTGCGCTAGCGAAATGCATTTGTATCCCGATGGCGGCTGCTTTTACCTACGCCAAGGCGTCGCTTCGCATTGGGGCGTGAAGCCCGAGGAGCTCATCTTCGGGGCAGGAAGCAACGAGATCATCGAGCTTCTCGGCCATGTCTTTTTAGAGCCCGGCACCAACATCGTCATGTCGGAGCAGGCCTTTATTATTTATCATCTCATCGCCGCAGGGTGGGGGGCGGAAACACGCTTTGTTCCCTCGCAAAATTTCGCGCATGATTTGGATGCGATGCTGACGCAGATCGACGAGCAAACCCGAATCGTCTTTGTTGCGAATCCGAATAATCCGACCGGTACGGTGTTGCCCCGCGAAGCAGTCGAAGCCTTTGTCGCGGCGGTTCCTGAGCATGTTTTAGTCGTGCTCGACGAAGCGTATATCGAGTTGATTGATGCCAAGGATCAGCCCGCGCCCGCGCCTCGTCGCAACCTGATGCGGCTCCGCACCTTTTCGAAATCCTACGGTCTGGCTGGGCTTCGTATTGGGTATGGCATGGGGCATCCGGAGGTCATTCAATGGCTAGAAAAATTTCGTCAGCCCTTCAACGTGACCGCGATGGCGCAACAAGCGGCCTTGGCGGCTCTGTCGGATTATGAGCATCTAGAAAACATGATTCGCGTTACGCGTGACGGGCTCGAGGCCTTTACGACATTTAGTGAAAGCATTGGCATCGAGATGGTGCCGTCGGTAGCCAACTTTGTTTTGCTCAAAACCGGTGAGGGTCGGGTGGTCTTTGAGCAATTGAAAAACCGAGGGGTGATTGTTCGTCCTATGGACGGATACGGGTTGCCTGAGTACATTCGAGTGTCCATCGGGTTGCAGGCTGATAACGAAGCCTTCTTTAACGCGCTAGATCCGGAGTTGTTGGCATGAACGAATCGATCGGAATTTTTGGCCTCGGTTTGATGGGGAGTTCGCTTGCCTGCGCCCTGCGTTCACGAGGGTTTGCGGGGGAAATTCATGGCTATGCACGTCGCGATGAAACCGTCGCCACGGCGGAGCAGAACGGTTGGTTTACCTCGGTTTCAACCGATCCGTTGGCCATCGCGAAGCATAGCACCATTGCGGTGTTGTGTACCCCCATTTTTACCATCCCAACCTTGATCGAAACCATGGCCTCTGCACTTCCTCACGGGGCGGTGATTACGGATGTGGGTAGTACCAAGCATGTCTTGCAAGAGTCGGTTTCTAAGGTGTTGGCAGGTCTGGAAAACAACCTTTGTTTTGTCGGGAGCCACCCGATGTGCGGCTCCGAAAAGACGGGGATCGAGGCGGCTTGCGGCGATTTGTATCACAATGCAACGGTGGTGGTGGTTCCGCCTCCGGTCGAAAAAGAATTTCATGCCTATGAGCGGATTGTTGCCATGTGGGAAACGGTGGGGGCCAGTATTGTTGAACTTGAAAGTCAACGGCATGATGAGTTGGTCGCGCGGACAAGCCACCTTCCGCATGTGATGGCCGCGCTGCTAACCCAGACGGTTTTTCGCGAAGGCACCACCACCAAGCAGGATGCGGTTATCGGTTCAGGTTTCCGCGATACCTCACGAATCGCAGCCGGAAGCCCGAGCGTTTGGCACGATATCATAAAGTCAAATGACCGCGCGATTTGCGGGGAACTAATGGCGCTTCGGGATGCGCTTAATGTGAGCATCGAGCAGCTCGATCGACGTGATTTTGAGGGGCTTCGTCGCATGCTTGAAGATGCGGCTGAAAAGCGCAAGCGCCTCGATTCCTAAGCAGAGGTTGATACCTTCCTGCCAGAGGACGGAATCTGGGCTATTCTTCCGAGCTCAGGAGCCCGGCCGCGGGTTTGAAGTCAGGCCAAACCGTCGGCAGAATGGTTCCTAAGTTTGGCCAGTAGTCGGTATGCCCAATTCGGAGCTCGGTGTTGTTAACCTCTTGCTGAGGGATTTCCAACTCACGACGACCAATGCGGTGGTTTCCGCGCGGCAGTAACCTTAGCGCCTTGTCTTGCTTAGACCAGACGTTGTGGATACGCCTGACTTTTTGAGCGCATGCCTTCCAGCCTCCGTCTCGGGCGTCCACCGCGCCACCGAGGAGGATTACATCACCGAGTTCGTAGCAGCTCCAATCTTGTTTCGATAGAGCCTCGAATATCACCCGCGCTCCGAGGGAGTGAGCGATGAAGTGGATCGGCATCTCGTGGACATGTGGGACATCCTGAAGAAGCTGTTGCAGCCCCTTGCCGGTGGCAATGGCTTGGTCTCGACTCTGGGTATATTGGTCGATTTGATGTTCAGCCGTTTGCAGGAGTTCGCCTAGCAGTTCTTCCGGCTTGAAGCTCGAATTTTGCAGGCCGCGCATGGCCCAGTTTGCAAGCCGGGCCACGCTTCGGGCGGCTGGAGCGCGCCAGTTACCCGACTGCCAATACATGAGGTAGACGTGGCCTTGCGGGCAGGCCCGTGCGATGTAACTTAACAGGGTCTTCAAGGCGGCCTCATCTGAAAGCGCGCTGTAGCCATGCACAAAAATATGGATTTCGTTTTCTTCTCCGGCATGGAGCAAGAGAAGTCGGGCTTCGGGCGATTCGGGCATAGCGTAACATTGACGGAATCACTCGGCTGTCAAGTTGAAGCACTCACCGTAGGGAGTCGTTCGATAAGTGCAGCTTGATGGCGACTTACCTGTCGTCGTCGTCGTCGACTTCTTCTTTCTCGCGTCTCTGTTGCCGAGCCATGCTGCGAGTTTATTATTCAGGCGCTCATCTCTATGATTTTTCATTTCTTCGATTTCGTGGACGGTGCACCGCAACGTAAAAACGGTCGCATGAAAGCCTCCGAAGCTCCTGGCCTCGGAGTCGAGCCATGCATGGATGTTCTCGGTGACCCCGTTTATGCCGGATAAACCGCATAGGTAGCCTCCTTCCAGCGGGAAAGAAACTCGACAAACCGCCTTGGCCTTTGCATGGCTGAGGCGTGAACAACCAACCTTCAAATCAACCACCAAGCTCGCCTTCTATTCCTGCCGCTACGCCATCGGCCAATGCCGCTAATCCCGCTGCGCCATCTGCCAGTCCCGCTGCGCCATCTGCCAGTCCCGCT
>Ga0209186_1002946_pt1 | contig 11904 bp, 7 predicted proteins | sample SidtaG_FD_187426 | JGI IMG/M metagenome (GOLD analysis project Ga0209186, IMG submission 187426) | Marine algal microbial communities from Sidmouth, United Kingdom - Sidmouth_Male2 metaG (SPAdes) (version 2) | ecosystem: Host-associated > Algae > Red algae > Unclassified | place: Sidmouth, United...
GGTTAATTTTGCAGGTGCGTTAGCACCGACACCATTTGTAACAGGTGAATCTCCCCCCTCTACTAAGGTGCATAGCACCGACACCATTAAGAGTGCCGACGCTGCGCGCCTAAGAAGGTGATGTTTTAGCCATTGGTTACAAAGGGGGACAGAGCTAACGCTCTTTCAAAGCAAAACGCAACGTACATTTCTTATTATTATTTGAAATGAAATTATCAAGAATGCATAATACAAACTATTTATAAAAATTATTTAAATGTAAAACACAAAATGTAAAATCCCGTCATTCGTTGGGACAAGTTGTAAAAGTGTATAACGCACGTATTTTTTTGTTTTAAAATTTAAATAAATGAAAAATTTACAAATAAAAAAATAATAATTAAATCGCGTCCTATCGACACTTTTACATTTTAAATTTAATATTCTACATTTTACATTTAATAAAAAAAATACAATCACTATGATAGATGAATGAATGGTCTTGCTGCCATAATGAAGAAAAATTAGCGATTACTTTGAAATCTTTTGTATGTAAAAAATGAATATTGATAATCTGGAGTTAGAACATTCAAAATTCATTCATTCAAAATTCAAAATTAATCTATTGTAGCATTCAAATTCACTCATTCATTCATTCAAAATTCATTCATTGTTATGATTAAATGCAAAACATCTAAGGCAATCGGCGGCATGGGACACTCCATGAAGCGCAAAGAAGATGCACGATTTATACAAGGCAAAGGCAACTATGTCGATGATGTCACCTTGCCCGGCATGTTGTATATGGACATAGTTCGTAGTCCGTATGCTTATGCCAAAATCAAAAATATAGACGCAACAAAAGCATTGGAAATCCCCGGCGTAGTTGCTGTGGTGACGGGCAAGGATTTGGAGAAATACAACTTGCACTGGATGCCTACTTTGATGTCTGACACGCAAATGGTATTGCCGACAGATACGGTCATGTACCAAGCGCAGGAAGTGGCGGCGGTCATAGCGACCAGTCGATACATTGCGCGAGATGGCAAAGAAGCCGTCATGGTCGAGTACGAACCTATGACACCACTCATGGATGCCCACAAAGCACTCGACGCGGACGCACCTCTCATGCGCCCCGACAAAGAAGACCAAACCAACAATCACATCTGGCATTGGGAAGCGGGCGACAAAGAAGCTACGAATAAGGTCTTTGCAGATGCGGATGTCGTCGTGAAGCAACACATGTACATTCCGCGCATACATGTTGCGTCGATTGAGACTTGCGGCTGCGTGGCAAACTACGATAAAGTCGATAACCACCTCACCATGTACATGACCACCCAAGCACCGCACGCCATACGGACGGTCATTGCGCTCGTGGCAGGACATGTCGGACTTACAGAAGAAAAAATACGAGTCATTTCGCCCGATATTGGCGGCGGATTTGGCGGAAAAGTACCCGTTTATCCGGGCTATATTATTGCGATTGCGGTGTCTTTTTTGACGGGTTCGCCAGTGAAATGGATTGAGGATAGAAGCGAAAATCTCCAAGCCGATTCCTTCGCGCGCGACTACCATATTGATGTAGAAATGGCAGGTACAAAAGACGGAAAAATCCAAGCGACCCGCTTCAAAGTCCTTGCCGACCACGGCTACACCGATGCCTCCGCCAACCCTTCCAAGTTTCCGACGGGCTTGTTTTCTATCGGAACGGGGTCTTACGATTACGGCACGGCATTCATGGAAGCGGATGCCGTTTATACCAATAAACCGCCGGGAGGTGTGGCGTATCGTTGCAGTTTCCGTGTGACGGAAGCGGTACATGCGATAGAGCGCATCACGGATGTATTTGCCAAAGAAGTCGGCAAAGACCCGGCGCAATTACGCTTTGAAAATTTCATTAAAAAAGAGGACTTCCCGTGGAAATCGCCAACGGGTTGGGAATACGACAGCGGCGATTACGAAGCCGGACTCAAATTGGCAATGAAAGCCATAGATTACGACAATCTCCGCATCGAGCAAGCCGAAAAGCGCAAGGAAGGCAAACTCATGGGCATAGGCATTTCGACCTTTACGGAAATCGTCGGCGCGGGACCCTCCAAAGACTTTGATATATTAGGTATTAAAATGTTTGACAGTGCCGAAATCCGTGTGCATCCGACCGGAAAAGCCATCGCGCGATTCGGCACAAAATCGCAGGGACAAGGACACGAAACCACCTACGCCCAAATCATCGCCGAAGAACTTGGTATTCCAGCCGAACACATCCAAGTCGAAGAAGGCGACACCGACACAGCCCCTTATGGCTTAGGCACTTACGCCAGTCGAAGCACGCCAACGGCAGGCGCAGCGGCAGCAATGGCAGCCCGCAAACTTCGCAAAAAAGCCAAGACGATAGCCGCTTATCTCCTCGAAGTCAGCGAAGAAGACCTCGAATGGGAACCCGGCAAATTTTTCGTCAAAGGCGCACCCGACAAAGCGAAAACGATACAAGAAATCGTCTTTGCGTCCTACACCAACCACCCGCAAGGCATGGAAGCGGGCTTTGAAGCCACGCACTATTACGACCCGCCGAACCTCACCTTTCCATCGGGCGCGTACATCTGCGTAGTCGATATTGACAACGAGACATTCGAGATAAAAGTCCGTCGCTTTGTCGCCATCGACGACTGCGGCAACATCATCAACCCGATGATAGTACAAGGTCAGGTACACGGCGGACTTACACAAGGCATCGCCCCTGCGATGTACGAAGAACTGATTTACGACGAGCAAGGCAACATCCTCAACGGCACATTTATGGACTACCTCGTACCCACCGCCGTAGAGTCGCCCAGTTGGGAAACCGGACACACCATCACGCCCTCGCCACACCATCCGATTGGCGCGAAAGGCGTAGGCGAATCCCCCACAGTCGGCGCACCTCCGGCGATAGCCAATGCCATCGTCGATGCCCTCTCCGTCTATGGCGTGAAACACATGGATATTCCGATTACACCATACAAAATTTGGAAGAAATTGAAGGAAATGGGGAAGATTTAACGTAGCGCGGACTTCCAGTCCGCGTCCGGAAATGTAGAGAGTAACCGTCATTCCGCGCCCCGACGCGGAATCTGTTGCATCTTGGCACAATGTCAGACAGGAGCTTCAATTTAAAATGGTGCTAAAAGCCGGGCAGATTCCAAATCAAGTTTGGAATGACGGTTGCTTCTTTTATAGGGTTTTATTTTTTTATGGGAAAAAAGGTTGCTCAAAACACTTTTCCTAAAAGCAACATAACAAGCCATTTACAACATTTTTGGGTAATGTCGCTTTATCCAAAACATCAATGGGATATTCAACATTTGTGCTTAGTTTTCGTTTACTTTATTTTGTGCTTTATAGTCTCATTTAAATGTGGTTTTGGTATTGAATGTTGTTTAAACGGCTACTTTAGTTGCCGATACTAAAAGTGGTCGAATTCGACCACTTTAAAATTCGTCCACCAGTAAAAAATTATGAAAACACAAATAACAAAAGAATTTCACGTCCCCGCCCCGATAGCACAAGTTTGGAAATCACTCGCCGATCCCACTGATGTGGTGACTTGCGTACCGGGTGCGTCCATCACCGAAAAGGTCGATGATGCCAACTACAAAGGCGCGGTGGTCATCAAGTTCGGACCCATCAAGGCGAGCTATACCGGCGACATCGAAATCGTCGAACTCGACGAAGCCAACAGCCAAATGACCCTCAAAGGCAGAGGCTTGGATTCCAAAGGCAAGGGCAGTGCAGACCTACTCATGGTCGGCAAACTCACTGAAAAAGACGGCGGTACACACGTCAATTTTTCAATGGACATTACGATTATCGGTATGCTGGCGCAATTTGGTTCACGCCTCATCAATGACGTTTCCGACCAATTGCTCAATCAATTTGTCGATAATTTCAAAGCCAAACTTGCGTCGTCCGCTCCTGCGCCCGCACCCGTAGCGGCGGCTGCCTCATCTGCGCCCGTCACCATTAGCGATACCAATACATCCACTGCCGGAGGTTCGGATGCGAGTGTCACCGTTCAAGAGGTCGCGCCCGTCGAATCCGCCGCTGCCAAACAAGACGATAACGCCTTGGATGCAAGTGCTTTAGCAGGAACGGTTGCAAAAAGTGTTTTTGGAAGTATCATAGATTTTTTCAAGCGACTTTTTGGTGGGAAATCGTAACGTGAGCTTCCAGCTCGCAGTAAATCATTTCACTAACAATAACCATGACGAGCTAGAAGCTCGCGTTACGTTATGAAACATCCAAACGATTTAATAGAAATACTCGACCAGCTCGGCTACGTAGTAGATGAGGAATTGGCAACGGTGCTGTACCTGATGCTCAAGCTGGAAAAACCGCTACTACTCGAAGGCAATCCGGGCGTAGGAAAGACCGAATCGGCGTATGTACTCGCCTCGTATTTGCAGACGGATTTGATACGTTTGCAATGCTACGAGGGCTTGGATGTACACTCGGCGGTCTATGAATGGAACTATCAAAAACAGTTGTTGGCGATTAAGATTCAGGAACAATCCGACCTATCTGCCAGCGAAAAAGAGACGATGATTTTTAGCGACGATTACTTGCTCAAACGCCCTTTGCTGCAAGCCATTTCTGCTGACAAACCCGTCGTTTTACTCATCGACGAAATAGACCGCGCCGACGAAGAATTTGAGGCATTCCTCTTGGAATTGCTCTCTGCCTACCAAATCAGCATCCCCGAAATGGGAACGATAAAAGCCAAGTCTAAACCCTACGTCATCCTCACGTCCAACCGTACTCGCGAGCTCAGCGACGCACTTAAAAGGCGTTGTTTGTATCATTGGGTGCCTTACCCTTCGATGGAAAAAGAATTAAGAATTATCCAAAAACACCTGCCGAATGTAGAAGATACTTTAGCTTTGCAAATGGTCAAAATTATCGAAAAACTCCGTAAAATGAAACTCGACAAATCGCCCGGTATCGCCGAAACAATCGACTGGGCAAGAGGCGTACTCGCCCTCGACATCAAGGATTTAAATGAGGAAAATATCTCGCAAACGTTGTCGTGTTTATTGAAGTCGAATAGTGATTTTGCGAAGGTGGAAAAAGAATTGGTGTCGATTGTGAATTGATGTGACCTAAAACAATCCTATATCAAAGGTGTTACCTCAAAGACAAACACATAAAAAAGTTCTTTTAAAAAAAATATTAATGCCTAAATTGCCCGAACCTTACAGGTTCGTAGATATATCTGATTACGGAAGACCCATCGCTAAATTCATCGCCAATTCCTTGAAAACAAGTTCAACGACTCCGGTTCACGTCACTATTTGGTTCATCATTTCTGGCATTTTTGCTATTATTTGCATGCTCAATGATTATATGTGGGCAGCCGCTTTTTTCTTGATTTGGAAATCTATTTTAGATGCCGCCGACGGCGAGTTGTCAAGAGTGAAAAACACACCTTCCTACACAGGCAGATATTTGGATTCGGTTGCCGATATTATTCTGAACCTTTTGTTTTTGTTGACTATCGGCTACATTTCAGCTACGCCAATCTTATATATCATACTGGCTTTTATAGGTATTCAATTGCAAGGTACGCTCTTCAATTATTATTACGTAATTTTGAGAAATCGTTTTGGTGGCGACACGACAAGCCGAGTTTTTGAGTACGAAAAACCCATTGCTTTTCTCGGCGAACAACAGAAACACGTTGATATTTTGTTTGCTTTATACGATTTATTTTATCGTTATTTTGATAAAGCTATTTACCTGATGGATAAAAAGGCGGAGAACAGCACATGGTTTCCCAAGTGGTTTATGACCGCCGTTTCAACGATGGGTCTGGGTTCGCAGTTGTTAATTATGAGTGTGATGTTGGTGTTAAATTTGGAAACTTATATCATCCCGTTTTTCATTGCGTACAGCTTTTTTATTTTAATCTTTATTGGAATAAGGAGGGGGTTTGCGGCGTGAAGATTTAGTTTGACTGTTGAATCTTATTAAGTCATGTTAAGTATTTTCTTTCACTTAGCATGACTTAATAAGATTCCACAATATTCATTCATTCAATATTCATTCATTCATTCATTCATTCATTCATTCATTCATTCATTCATTCATTCAACATTCATTCAACATTCATTAAAATTTGCATTACACCGACCACACATCATTCACCCAAGCCTTTATAGGTTTCAGCCAAGTCTGCCGAAGCCATGAACTCAATGTGGGCATCCACGAAAATCAGCAAGCGTTGATAGCAGCAACAGAGGGACTTTGGGGAGAATATTTGCCGTTTAAATATGCTATGACGGCGATATATTGTACGCGACAAGATGAGTTGGAGCGATTTGATAAGTTGTTTGAGGACTATTGGGGAATGAAAAAAGAACTCCGAAAAAGCGAAACCAAATATAGAAATAAATCGAATTTAAAAAAGAAAAACAAAGGCTCTGCGGTCATGATGGGCTTGGATGGAGACAATGCCCAAGACGATGACAACGAAGCTCGCAACACCTCCGGCGCAACCGACAACGATGCCCTCCGAAAAACAGATTTTGCCCACGTAGAACAGATGCAAAATGATATTTTGGAGGAACTCGCCGAACAACTCTGGCAACAAATGAGCCTGCGATTGAAACGCAAAACAAAAGTAGGTAAGAAAGGAAAAATCAATATTCAGCAAACTATTCGCCGCAACCTAAGCAATGGCGGCAACATGCTCGAACTTATTCGACGGAAAAAGAAAATGCAGAAGTATAGATTGGTTATTCTATTGGATGTCAGTGGTTCTATGGATAAGTATTCTTTTTATCTATTAAAATTCGTACATTCACTACGTGCGAATTTTGAAAATGTAGAAGCCTTTATTTTTAGCACAGAATTGGTACGTATTACGGATTTTTTAAATAAAAAAAGCATCTCCGAAACACTCTCTATGTTAAGTTTGAATACTCAAACATGGTCGAGCGGTACGAAGATTGGCGATTGCCTCAAAACCTTCAATGATGAACACAGCAAGCGTGTTTTGAATGGTAAAACACTCACCATCGTACTCAGCGACGGACTCGATACTGGCGAACCTGACGACCTCCACATCCAATTGGAAAAAATAAAACTTCGCACCAAAAAACTCGTCTGGCTCAATCCGCTCAAAGGCATGGAAGGCTACCAACCCATCCAACGCGGAATGGAAGCAGCATTGCCCACACTTGACCACTTTGGCGCAGCGCATAATATTGATAGTTTATTGGCATTGGAAAACATTTTGATAGATGCGTAGATAGTACAGGTTGACTACAGTCGCCATGTCAACATATTTTTGATTCTTTGACAAATCCAGTGATAAGGGAAGAGGAAGAAAATAATCTACCCCAAATGAAGCGGTTATTTTTTTATATGTTTGGCTAAATTTGACGCGCATAGCCGAGCTACGTTAGTGAAAGAAATTAAATAAATTGTTCCATAATGCGCCGTAATTTTTTCTTCTAAAGAATTCAAAAAATCGTTGCATAGCCATAGCTACGGAACTATTTTTTGTGTTTTTTAGAAGGGAAAAGAACAAGCATAATGGGGCAAGTTATTTATTTTCTTTCACTAAGGAAGATTTAGTGAAACATATAAGAAAAAGAACAATTCAGACGGGTAGATTATTTTTTTCGTCTTCCCTAAGTATAATGGCATATCTTATTTAATTTCGGTTCTTTAACAATTTTTTCAAAAGACTTCTGCTGGATGCTCAAACCTATAAGATTTTTAAAAAAACTTATAGATTTTTCATTGATTTTCAGCACTTAAAATAAAAAATATTTTTTTATTTGAAAATGAATTTTATTTTTTTCATCCCTTAGGTATTAGCTACGTAAGGATTTCAAAGGATTCTTAGACGGAAAAAAGACGAGTATAATGGCACATGTTATTTAATTTCTTTCACTAAGGATATTTTTGTCTCACTACTTAATGCTGGACTTTGGACATTGGGTAATTAGGGAACTGGGCAATTAGGTAAATCGTTCATTATCAATAATTTACGTTCATTTGCATTTTATTTTAAATTAACTTTATTACAATTTTTATTATGCTGATAAATAGCGAATTATGCTTTCGTCAGCCTAATTACCTAATTTCCCAGTTACCTAATATCCGAAGTCTATTTAATGGTTAATTCCGTTGTTTTTTCCTCTTCCCCTATCACTACATTTGTCAAAAAACCATATTTTTTAATAAAACATGGCGATTAAATCGCCTTTACGATTTTAAAAACTGGCACTGAAGTCGCCGTTACGTATGAATATAAGAATCATCTCCGCCGGTGCAGGTAGCGGCAAAACCTACCGCTTAACAGAAGAAATGGTCAATTTGCTCAAGGGCAAATCGGGCGAAAAAGTCCGTGCATCGGGCATCATTGCGACTACATTTACTAAAAAAGCGGCGTCCGAATTGCAGGAACGAGTACGGGTCAAGCTGTTGGAAAGCGGTATGTCTGACGAAGCCGACGACCTTGCCAATGCCATGATAGGTACGGTACATAGCTTGGGTACAAAGCTCCTCAAACGCTTTGCTTTTGAGGCGGGCGTATCACCCGAAGTCGATATTATTGCTGATGAAGATGTGCAAGTCATGTTCAACGAATCGCTGGCGTCAATCCTGAAACCTACCTTGATTGGCGAAATGGAAGCCCTTGCCGAGCGATTGGGTTTTAATAAAAAGGATCGCTATGATTGGCGTAAGGAAGTCCGTAGCTTAACGGATATTGCACGAAGTAACAATTTTTCGGAAGCCATTTTGCTCGAAAGTCGGGACAAATCACTGGAGAGCTTTTTCCAATATTTGCCGGAAAAATCAGACTTGTTGGCGGAGGAATTTAACACCCAATTTCTCGACCTTATGGATATGACGTTGCATAATATTCGCAATAATGAGGACAGTACCAAAACCACTCAAACTACTCTCAGCAATGTACAAAACACCCGAAATAACCTCGCCGCTCGCCGCGAACTCAACTGGTACGAGTGGGTACGCATCTGGAAAGGTGGCGCGAAAATCGGTAAAAAAAGCCGCGAAGATTACGAAGAACTCGCGAGTTTGGCAGCTAAACACAATACGCATCCGCAGTTTCATGCGGACATTCGCGCCTTTGTGAGCCATATTTTTGAGATCGCTATCGCGGCACTAAATGAGTACGATTTATACAAAAAACGACGCGGACTGATTGACTATACCGATATGGAAGTCAGCGTTCTATACTTACTTGACCATCCGCAAGTCAAAGCCGTTTTACAAGACGAAATTGACTTACTCATGGTTGATGAATTTCAGGATACCAACCCCATACAGTTGGAGATTTTTCTCAAACTCTCGCGTTTGGCGAATCACTCCGTTTGGGTGGGCGACCCTAAGCAATCTATCTATGGATTTAGGGGTGCAGAACCTGCCTTGATGCAAGCCATTATCGAAAAAACGGGCGGCGTGAAATCCGAAGATATTCAAAAATATTCGTGGCGGTCGCGCGAGGATTTGGTCTATGCTGCCAATGCTTTATTTTGCAAAGCCTTTTCCCACATGCCGCAGGAACAGGTCGCGCTCGAACCACAACGCACTAAGTCAGGCAATGCAAATTTTCTCGCCGAATCCATCGAACTTGATACGGCTTTAAAGCATTGGCACTTCCAGCATGAAGGTGGCAAACGCCCGCCCGGAAAGCCATGGACGGAGAGCTGCATCGCTGCAAGTGTAAGGCAATTATTGGAAGAAGGGCTACACATCGTTGACCGTCATACGGGTGTGTGTCGTAAGGCAATGCCGGGTGATATTTCCGTACTTTGCCGCAGCAATCGGGACTGTCTCGAAGTCGCGGACGCTCTGCACCGCGAAGGTCTCAAAGCTGCCATCGCACGCAACGGACTCACCGATACACCTGAAGCTCAATTGGTTTTGGCTTGCTTGAAATATATCTTGTATAGTGGAGATTCGCTGTCGGTCGCAGAAATATTACGCTTGGCAAGTAATTATGATATTGAACAAATTATAGAATTGCGGTTATCTTATTTGGATAAAAAAGAAAAAGGAGAACGTCCGTATAAATGGACAAAAACTCACCTGATAATTGACCAACTTGACGAACTTCGCCAAGAAGTGACCGAACTATCGGGCAGCGAATTATTAAATTTGGTCATTGAAGAGTTGGACTTGCGCCGCATCATTGCAACGTGGGGCAATGCAAGGCAACGATTCGATAATATAGACGCACTTCGCAAAATCGCACTCGGCTACGAAGACGCTTGTAATCGCTTGCATAGCGCAGCTTCTTTAGGCGGTTTTTTATTGTGGCTAAATGAAAAAGCGAACGAAAGCAAAGACGAACAAGGCGCGAGGGAAAATCCCGAAGCAGTCAATGTGATGACTTACCATAGGTCAAAGGGTTTAGAGTGGAATGTGGTGATTTGTCACAGCTTGGAAAATACGCTGCGCGACAAGGTTTGGGGTATGAGCATTGTCGCTGAAAATGAGGAAGTTGACTTGGAAAATCCGTTGGCAAATCGCTGGTTGCGCTATTGGATCAATCCTTATGCTGACCAAGTGAAAGGAACTGATTTACAAGAAAATATAGACCAAAGTAAAGTGAAACTCGAAGCCCAAATGAGTGCCTTGCAAGAGGAGGCTCGACTCCTATATGTGGGTATGACTCGCGCACGGGACTACCTCATTTTACCCACTCGGCAAGCCCCTACAAAGTGGCTCAATCGTGTATCGAATGAAGGCGATGAAAACATTCCGACACTGGACTCGGAAAGCTATGAGTCGCCGTGGACTTGGGCAGAAAAAGCGATACAGATAGATACAAAGATTGCCTTTTTCGATAAACAATTTGAACACGCAGGGGCGCAACAGGAGGTCGCGCATTACTTTGAAGAACGTGCCGGAAGCCAGTCGCATCCGATGTTGAAACCGGATATTATTGAGAATGAGGATGTGAAATTTAATATTGTCCAACAAATCGAAATACAACCTGTAAAAGCGCGAGATGATGCCGACGAACACACGGTATCAAGTCTCTATCGCGCCTTTTTATTTGCAGATACGCCGGATGCCGACAATGTTGAACGAGAGAAAATAGCAACCCAACTTATCCATGAATTTGAAGTGGTGGGGATAGTAGAAGAAAAATATTTATTGAACGCTTCGAGTAATTTTTATACTTTTTTACAAAAAAATATTAAAATTAATAAATTGTATAAAAATTATCCTGTCTCGCAAAATAATAATGGACAGTTATTTGAAGCGGTCACAGATATGTTATTGGAAACGGATAAGGGGAATGTGATTATTCAGTATAATTCAAATGCTATTCACATTAAAAAACTCAATGCGGCGGTGAAGGATGTCGCGCCGATATTGCATCGTATGAAGGCGTGTACAGATGCGGTGGAGTGTTGGGTATATTTCGGACTTTCGGGGGTTTTGGTGCAAGTCGTAACGTGAGCTTCCAAATAATGAGTATGCTACGAATCGGTGATAGTGTGAAATGCGAAAAAAGTTATGTTATTATCCTATCGTTACTTAGTAGGAAAGTTTCCCCCAGTCTTCTTTGGCTTTAGCCAAATAAAACTCAAAAAGTAACCGTCATTCCGCACTCGATGCGGAATCTGTGATGGCTTGGCAGAATGTTAAGCAGTAGCTTCCGTCTGAAATTACGCTCTTGCGACAACAGATTCCGCATCAAGTGCGGAATGACGATTTATTTTAGATTTATTTTCTTTACGGTTAATGAAAACATTAACTGTAAGTGAAAGAAATTAAATAACATGTGCCATTATACTCGTCTTTTTTCCGTCTAAGAATCCTTTGAAATCCTTATCCCGAATCGGGGTTCGGGACAGGCTGTGCTAAGGCTATGTGCGGCTTTCAAAAAATCCTTAG
>Ga0209186_1002951_pt1 | contig 11894 bp, 12 predicted proteins | sample SidtaG_FD_187426 | JGI IMG/M metagenome (GOLD analysis project Ga0209186, IMG submission 187426) | Marine algal microbial communities from Sidmouth, United Kingdom - Sidmouth_Male2 metaG (SPAdes) (version 2) | ecosystem: Host-associated > Algae > Red algae > Unclassified | place: Sidmouth...
TTCCCGCCGTCGTCGTCGTCCTCCCCGCCGCCCTGCCGGCGTGGTGCCGGCGGCGCTGCCCGCCGCCGCGCTGGGCGCCCCCCCCGCCCTCACCGCCGTCCTTCCGCCGCTCTGGGCCTCCCGCCCCCCACCGACGCCCCTGGTGTGGCTTCCCGCCGTCGTCGTCGTCCTCCCCGCCGCCCTGCCGGCGTGGTGCCGGCGGCGTTGCCCGCCGCCGCCCTGGGCGCCCTCCCCCCCGCCATCGCTTCCCTCCCGCCGATCCGCGTGCCCTACCACCACTGCCCACGGAGAAGAGGCCGTGACGTGTGGGGGCGTCAGGCGGTTTGGACAGGACCCCCCGGCTGCGGTAGGCTGGTGGTGCGGCAGTGCCAGCCACCGCTGTGGGTGCGCCGCAAGGCGGGTGGCGGGATACCAGGCCGGCGAATCACCGTCGTACCTGGGGGGTGGAACTGTGCTGTGGTCAGCCGTTGGTGCCCATCGTGATGTCTGATAGGGTTTTTGACGAGCAGGGGTCTTCGGACGATGGCCAGCCGCTGCTTGTGGCGTCCACGCCACCCTTCTCGGATAGTCCCCTGCCGTCAGGGAGTGTTCCCTCCGTTGAGAATTGGGTTGGGGGTAGCTCAGCCGGGTCCGCTGTTGCCATTCCCGGTGCTACGGGGCCAGTTGACTTGTTCCCTGCCATGGGTGGCCAAGAGGAACGCCGTGGTGACCGTGACGACTGCGGGCTGGGCGACGATAACGATCAGGGCGGCGGCGACTGCGGCGATGGCGGCGACTGCGGCGACGGCGGCGACGGCGGCGATGGCGGCGACGGCGGCGACGGCGGCGACAGCGGCGACAGTGGCATTGGTGACGCCTCCTCTGTGCCGCTCGGTGGAGCAGCATCCCCGCCTCACGCTTCTAATAGGCAGCGCTTCCAGCAAGCTCGCCCAGGGCCGCGTCACGGCATGGGGGGGCGGAAGAAGGGCACCGGCAGGCGCACGAGGGAGAACTTTGGTCGGGGGTTGCGTCGTGTCTTGGGGGCCTATTTGTCGGAGACCCCCGTCGAGTCCCTCGCGTCGGACTGCGGTGTCTCCCACGATGCCGCTGCGGCGGCGATCAACCTGCTGCAGTCGTGGTCGGAGGAGGAGGGCACGGAGCAGGTGTGGATGGTACCTGGCATCTTTGGTGTCGTCGCCAGATGGGGCGAGTGGCGGCGAGACGCCCAAGGGGAATGCGCAAGCGCATGCGTGTGGCTGGCTCTGGATGGGCGATGCAGGTGCACCTGTGTTGGGGCCAACGTGCATCAGGACAACCACATTCACGAGCGCCCAACTACGTGCCAGCACGCTGGAGTATTGGATGCGGCAATGCAAGAAGTCGCCGCGGTGCTGGGCGTGACGCCGCACGACGTCAAGCTACAGCTCGGAAAAAGGGCGCAGCACATGGGCGGTGGGAACGGGCAGAGCACGGCGGATGACTCCATGACGTTCAATGTCGTCGGTGCCCTGTACGCTGCCGTTTGTCCAACACCGATTGGCATCGTGCCGGTGCCGCTGTACTTGACGGCTACCCGCTCTTCGTGTGGCTTCTGTCCGGGAGCTCGCACCAGGGTGTGCTCGCACTTAGGCGTTGCACAAGATTGCGGGGCGCCGCAAACATCCCACCGATCCTCTGCGCAGAGTATGGTCCGCAGCCTTGAGGTGTCTTCCGTGTCGCAGTTACCTATCCCCCTGCTCGACTGTATCGCGGCCGTTCGGTCCAACGCGGATGTGTGATCCAAGACGATCAACGGCGACCTCTTCGTCCTGCCACCCCCGTCATCCTGCTCTCTGTGCAGTGGCCGAGGCAGAAAGCACGACCTCTCGGGCTCCGCCAAGCGAGCGGGGGTCATCGCGTGCACGCGCGGGTTTTGCAATATGGAGGTGCACCTGGCCAAGTGCTCATCCTGCCTGCAATGGGTATCACGCGATGGTCGGGAGGAGCACATCGTGTTGCTGACGCTGACTTCCGCGGCGACCGTCTCTTGGATTCGGGCCATGGCGCTCCAGACATCTGAGGGGACGGCATTGACAACATGCACGACGAGGTGGGCGCGCGCCGTCCGTCGGGAGATGGTTGCCGGTGTCCAGGAACGGGGAGGCCGGACTCGCAGCGGCCGCGTGTTGCGGAACCTGGTGTTGACGGGCCTCAAGTTGATGGTGACGCAACTGCCCCCCGCGTTGTTCACTTGCGTGCATTGCATGGACTGCGATGGGCGGTACAAGTTTGTGTCGGCGGACTCAATATGGGTGGGGTTTGGCAGCGGCTCCGACCATGTGCGGTTTGAGCACATCACGCAGCCCGTACCAGAGAACGAGCGGGCGGTCAAGGCGGCCTATCTCGTTCGAGGGGAGAGCATCCGCCGCGTCATCCGCGACGTGATTAAGCCGCGCAAGGAGGTGAAGGTGTTGTCCAGGACGCTGCGCGCGTCAGAGCAAGCCGTCGGCGTCCTCTTCCCTGGATCACTTCCCAAGAACGCGAAAAAAGAAGCCACCCCGGGAGAAAAGGCGATTGGCGCCCTCCTTGGCACGGTCTTTGACATTGGCGCTGCTGCAGGAAAGCTGTTATCGTCGGTTCGGACGGGGCTCGCCACCTACAAGACTCGCAGCCGCGCCGAGGCGCAACGTCGGGCAGCAGCCGCTCAGCACCTGGCGCAGTACATTGCCACCCAGCAGGCCAGCAGAGCCACCACGGCGGGCACAGAGGGTACGGCTACCGGCGGGGCACCGGCGACGACGCGGCCAGCACCGCCGCGGCCGCCAACCACGGGCGGGCCGCCGACGGTGACGCGGCCCACACCACTGCCGCCGCCAATGGCTACGGGCGAGGCGCCGACGGCGGCGCGACCAACATCGCCGCCGCCGCCGATGCCTACGGGTGGGGCGCCGACGGCGGTGCGACCAACACCCCCGCCGCCGCCGACTGCTACGGGCGGGGCGCCGACGGCAGATCGGCCAACACCGCCGCCGCCGCCGACGACTACGAGCAGGGCGCCGACGGCGGCGCGACCAACACCCCCGCCGCCGCCGATGCCTACGGGTGGGGCTCCGACGGCGGTGCGACCAACACCCCCGCCGCCGCCGATGCCCACGGGCGGGGCGCCGACGGCGGCGCGACCAACACCCCCACCGCCGCCGATGCCTACGGGCGGGGCGCCGACGGCGGCGCGACCAACACCCCCGCAGCCGCCGATGCCTACGGGCGGGGCGCCGACGGCGGCGCGACCAACACCCCCGCCGCCGCCGATGCCTACGGGCGGGGCGCCGACGGCGGCGCGACCAACATCGCCGCCGCCGCCGATGCCTACGGGTGGGGCGCCGACGGCGGTGCGACCAACACCCCCGCCGCCGCCGATGCCTACGGGCGGGGCGCCGACGGCGGCGCGACCAACACCCCCGCCGCCGCCGATGCCTACGGGCGGGGCGCCGACGGCGGTGCGACCAACACCCCCGCCGCCGCCGATGCCTACGGGCGGGGCGCCGACGGCGGCGCGACCAACACCCCCGCCGCCGCCGATGTCCACGGGCGGGGCGCCGACGGAGGCGCGGCCAACACGGCCGCCGCCGCCGACGGCTACTGGCCGGGGGCCAACGGCGACGGGTCCAACGCAGCCGCCGCCGACAACGGCCACCGGCGGGCCACCGACGGCGACGCGATCACCACCACCGCCGCCGCCGACGGCTACCGGTTGGGCGTCGACCGCGCCAAGACCGCCGCGGCCACCTATGGCTACAGGGCAGGAACCGTGGGCGACGCGGCCAGCACCACCGCCACCGCCGGGGACTACAGGTGCCGGTCGCGACGGACCAACGCAGAGAGCCGACGCTGGCCTCTCACGAGTGCTCCGTGCGGACCCTGCGGACGGAAAATCAGGGGGACGCGGGCGAAACTCCTACGGTGGTACCGCTGCAAAGGGCAAGCGGCGCAAGGCGGACTGTGGCCGGCAGCCTTTTAAGCCCGGAAAGGGGGACGCGGACGCCGACTCACCCTTCCTCGCTCGCGCTGTTGCGGACCTAGACAAGGACGCGCGGCGGGAGCTGCTCTCTTTTATCACTGCTATCACCATTGACAGCGTCGTGCTGCCGTTTCGAGCGAGCCAGGTCGGCGCCGTGCGGAGCCTGGCGGCAATGCTGGCGGGCCACAACCATCGGCAGGTGTTGGCGGAGCTGCTAGCTGCTTCCACCACGACCACAGAGCTGAATAAGGACGACGCATGCAAGCCCATTGTGGACATGCTACGCGAGCTGCGGTTCTTCCAGCTGGGACTGCGCGCTTCCGTCGCTCTCTTCTCCACTCTGCCGGCCCTGGCCGCCGCTTTGTCCAACACGCTCGTGTGCGTCGCCGATGCCATTGACAACTTCATCCTCGAGTGGCGCAACGGGCCCGAGGAGACGGTCGAGTACGAGAAGAAGTGGAGGAGCGGGGACCGGTCGCAGATGGAGATGTAGGGGGACTTCCGAGAGCAGTACCCTTTGGCCGCGCACGGGCACGAGCGGACGGGGACGTGCGCGCCGTCGCTGCCCCAGTGTCGGCCGGAGCCGTTTCTCTGGCAGGACGTTCTGTCCACGGGCATGTGCTCCAAGCACTACGCTAAGGCCCACAAGTTTTCCCCGGGCGCAATGACGATTTGCTGCGGGTGCAAGCACCCACTCATCTTAGCCTTCACCGTGCTCGACAGAAAGGAGGCACCGCAGGTGCTCCTCAACATGCTGCTGACGCGGTTTGCCCGCATCCCGCGGTTCCTTATCTACGACTTTGCGTGCGGCGCGTTCCGGGTCGCGCTCGGTAAGGTCGGGTGGTTGTTAATGGACTGCACAGTGGTGTCAGACCGGTTCCACATCTTCAACCACTTGTGCTCGGACGCGTTCGACCCGCGGTCGTACGCGGAGATGGACGGGGCGGACTCGGGTGCCCCGGAGCAGCGAAATGCCCCCATCCGCCGGATCCAAACGACGCTGCAGGGCATGGGAGTCGAGCCCTACACCAATCTGCTCGCCTACCAGACGGCCATCCTCAACCATGAGGCCCAGACCAAGTGGAACCTGGGTGTCAACCGCTTGCCCGAGGACGCAGACCTGGCGGGCGAGTACTTTTGCCGGTTTGACTGCATGTGCTGCGACGAGCCCCCCAGCGCCTTTGCGCCAGGACTGCCCACGATGAGTAGCTCCGACGAAGGTGGAGATGTGTGGAGTGATTGCGAGCCGATTGCAAGTGCTGACCGCCCTCGTCGCGCGGTGAGGGATGCGGACGGCGGTGGGATGTCGATAGCCTCGTCAGAGCGTGCCTCTGAGTTTGTATCCTCGAGTAGTAATGATTCGATTGAGGGCGGGTCGGGGAGCGGCAGCAGCACTTTGGGCGAGTAGGGGGAGCACTTATGTTGTTTGACGAGTGATGCAGTGAGCACCACACTTCTTTTCTTTCTTTCGACGACCCCTTCGGTTGATTCCCCAGGACGGCGACACATGGACAGTGGCAAAACGCTGACAGGTTCATGTGCACTACCAGCGCCGTACATCCCACCACTCCCGCATTCGCCACATCCGCCGACCACGCGCTCGCCAGCATGCCGTCCCCAGGGGCACCAATGCCCGCCGCCGCACAGCCACGTCACGCGACCAACCGCACGGCCGTGACCACCGCGTGCTCCACCTTGTTTTCCACGGCAAAGCTCATCGCTGCCGCCACAGCCGTGCACCCCACCACGCACGCGTTGGCCGAGTCCGCCGACAACGCGCCCGCGAGCGTGGCGGCCCCAGCCGCTCCAATCCCCGCCGCCGCACAGCAACGGCACGCGACCAACGGCACGGCCGTGACCACCGCGTGCTCGACCTTGCTGTCCACGTCAAAGCTCGTCGCTGCCGCCACCGCCGGGCACCCCACCACGCACGCGTAGGCCGAGTCCGCCGACCACGAGCCCGCGAGTGTGACGTCCCCGGCCGCACGTTTCCCTGCCGTCGCAAAGCCGGGGCACGTGGACAATGGCATGGTCGTGCTTCTCAGCTACGATGGACGCAACGGCCAAGGAGTCACCTCGTACAACGGGATGGTGCGCGGTGCCATCCCGACCGGTGGCAAACGGATTGCGGGCGACAAGAGGAGCGAAAGGGGGGGAAGAAGCACTCTCAGGAAGGCGTCGAGAGAAACGCAGTCAGACTCGAAACGACCGCGACATGTAACTGAGGCAGAATACATTCACCTTCAAACACCAAGTTAACTTTTCAAGTTCAAGAAAAACAGACATGAAGTCCTGTTTTCTCAATCAAATACCGCAATGAAGTCGCTTTCAAGGTGACCAGATCGTATTGGCAGTAGTAAATACGAGCTCACGCTACGTTGCGTGTTGTCGTTTGCCATGAACGAGTCGCCAAGTGCCGCTCATTGGCCTCATAGCTGCCCAGCGTGGGCGCTTAACGGCTCGCTGGATGTATATGAGTGTATACAACTCTGCGAGAACATCGCCAGCGTCTTGACGCTTTTCTCGCATCACTGGCACGCCGGAAAGAAGCCGAACTGACCTGCTACGACGCTGGCGCTTTTGACCCGCGGCGGTGGCCACCAACGTCCATCTGCGGGCGAGACGCTATCGGCGAGGGTTCTAAGAAGCCTAATGAGCCTTTCGCTCTATGCATGGCTCCACAGTCAGCTGGATATCTGTACTACCAGCCCAGCACCGTGACCTTGCTGGGTCACCTGTGCAACAGAAAACGACTCAGTCGCGCTTACAAACCACATGAAGATAGTGCAGTACCCATGCTGAATGCTTTCCAAGCACCTGCGCTTACGCGCACCTCCGCTATCAGCGCGGACTCGTACCGCTGTGTGAAGGGCAATTATGCGGGCCCTTTTGACGAGGAAGACGTCGCTTGCTGTCCATTCTGAGAGCACAGGTGTTCGCAGCGATGGGTCTTTGCGTGAAATGAATCCCGAAGAAATGATCCAGGTCCCGTTTGTATTCGACGGCACAACGATGTGCGCTATCTGCCTCCTGGTCGCCACTGCAGGAATGAAAGAGACATCACCGAGCGCGAACAAGTTTTTCTAGAAAGGGTGGCTTCTGAGTAAACATGGTGCGCTGAGATTGAATACATCATCAGATTGGTTGGCAAAGCACTCGTTCCCTATCAAGCGACCCCCGACAATCTGTCGGTTGGAAAACCGGGCCGTGCTGGCCGTTCCCATGTGCGCAAGAACGCCCACTTGCCTTAGCTGCATTCAAGAAGGTTGCTTTGCTGGCTCTTCGTCATCCGAAATGTGCTCCTCTGTGTTGAAGGCGACATTAGAGGCATGAAGCATATAATCGCAACGTCTGCGGACAGACCTGCTACGCGGCCCACAGGGCTATAGGAATACATTTTTTCAATGCAACGGTATAAATGCATTGCAGCGAGACCTTTGAGACCCTGATGGACGCACAAATGCTTACGTCAAGCGTCTGGCGCGTACTAGCTGAACACAATACAAGAGGGGTCGTTCTCGTCACTTCTTGGCTCCTTGAATCCCCGTGAACGATCTTCTGACACCTTTCGATGACTTCATAGCTGAGGACATGTATGTTCATACCTGCATGACCCTCTGGTACGCCTCGCAGGGACAATAGGGTGCCCTGCATACACACAGCGAAGGCGAGGCGGCCCACGTATGCCCACCTCTGCCTCAGCATTAGTGCCCGACGGTGGATTCTCTTCTTGTGCATGCTTTGTGCGCTTCTCTGTACCGTCCCAGTGCTCTTCGAGGCCCGCATCACTGCCATAGCAACGCTCAGTCGTCATGTGGCATTGAGAAGCGCATGAGATTGAGTCCAACAACTACAAATGAACTGCAAAATTACCATACTGGAAATGGATCAATTAATGCATGTATTTTCATATCGGTTCGGTCAGCACCATTGTCAGCACTGGGTGGTTGATTCTATTTCTGGCCGCGAGTGCTTTGCGTATACGTCAGAGAGGCGTACACCACCGACGTTCTGGCTTGAGGCGGCGCAACGTGATGGCTTCTCGCAGCATGTTGTGGTTGCTTGGTCGGGCAGCGTCTTGGTGGAAGCCAGGTGGGCCCCGCGAGGCGGCTCGGGCGAGGGCCCGGTGTCAGAAGAGAAACGTGGAGGCTGGACTCGTGAGGCTGACATCGCCATCTGCGATGGGTGACGTGCTGCCAGCACGCTGCGGTGGCGTCCAGCTGCCATGCTTGCCGGCGTCTGAGGCCCGCCCCGCCGACGGCGACCTTCGTCATGCTGGCGGTTTCGTTGTGTTTCTGCTAAGTCGACCACGCTAGGAAGCCCGTTGTGTGCCTGGTATGTGTGCCATTGACCTCCTGCGTTTGTACGCGACTTTTCCAGTCCTCGGTTGAGCACATCTTTCCGAGCGCATCCTGGTAGTCCCTTTTCTCTTTCCACCTGCTCGGGGCGCTAACGGTGCTGGACGGGGTTTCTCTTGCCACCCCTTTTTGGATGACCGAGCTTCATTCATTTGCAGTTGTGCGCATGATGGATCCATCCCCCGGAGCTCAGGTTGACCAACCATTGGAGCTCGACGCGTCGCAGCAGCGGGCGCTGTCTCTTTTTGAGTCCGGTTCCAACGTTGCCGTCTTGGGTCGGGCGGGCTGCGGCAAGAGCGAGGTCACGCGGCGCATGATCTCGATGGCCATTGCATCCCACGGCAGGGAGGCGGTCGCCGTCACGGCCCTGTCGGGGTCGGCGGCATTGATTATGAATGGCCAGACGCTCCACTCGCTGTTCAGCATGAACACCCGTCCGATGGGACACGATGCGCGGTTGCGCGAGACACTGAAGCGCCCGGAGGTTTGCCGTCGACTGAACCGGCTCCGGGTGCTGTTTATCGACGAGGTGTGCACCTTGTCGTCGTCGCTGTTTTCTCGATTTGGCTTTGTGATGCGCCGGGTGGCACCGCCGCATATGCAGCATCTGCCATTTGCTGGTTGCCAGCTTGTGTGTACGTTCGCCCTGTTCTGCAGGCTATGTGTTGTAGTGCGCCTCGTGTTACGCATGTGGCTTTCAGATTGACAGTTCGCGGTGAGTCCATGGCCAATTACTGACGCTGTAGTTCCTCTATCGCTTTGGCGCGACCCTTGCTCTTGTTCGTCTTGCTTGCCTGCTTTTTTCGCTTTCGTTTCTCTTCAGGTGCGGGCGACCCACTCCAGGTCGTGCCAGTCAAAGTGACTGAGACGTCCGTGGACCGCATGGTCTTTGACTGCGTGGCGTGGCGGAGTTGCTTTGAAGGTGCGGCGGGCAAGGTCGTTTGTCTCACCGGCAGCCACCGGCAGCGGGATGCGGACTTTCAAAGGGTGTTGGACCGGGTGCGTTGGGGCCGCGCCGGTGTAGCTGATGTGAGCAAGATAAACGCCACCGGGACGGCCGTCATCACCGGACCCATCACGCAGCTGCGCATCAGGAAGGCCTCCGTGCTTTCCATCAATGAGGAGCGCCTCGCACAAATCGATTCACCCGCCGTGGTGTTCACCGCGACGGACGAGATTCTGACCAACGACGAGAACATGATTGAGGAGGCCATCTCCTCGCTGCGGTCGTGCGTGGACCTGTCGATGGTCTTGAAGCTGCAGGCGTTCGTCATTTTGACGCGGAAGCTGGGCGACGTCGCGCCGGGCTCGCGCGGCGTCGTGACCCGCTTCATTAAGGCCGGGGACCAAGGCGTGGACACTGTGACGGAGGTGGAGTGCGACTTTGCCGGCCAGCTCGTCGTTGTCGGCCGCTCGCGCTTTTCGGCGTACAACTCGGCGGGGACGGAGCTGGCTTTTTGCGAGCAGCTGCCACTCCTGCTTGGCTGGGCAATAACGGTGCACCGCGCACAAGGCCTCACGCTTGATGCAGTGGAGATTGATTTCCAACTCGACACATGGTCGACGGCGGGCCTGGTGTACACCGCTCTCTCGCGGGTTCGGTCTTTCTCGTGTCTTCGTGTGAAGGGCTTGCGCCGGGACCTCATCCAGGTCAGCCGTAGCTCGGCCGCCTATTACAACAGACAGCTTGTCGAGAACAACGTTGACCCGGAGGAGGACGGGCGACCGCCGATTGAGCCGCCCACTGTACCAATGATTGAGGTAAACACGTAGAGCTGCTGCTTTTGTGCTTCTGTTTATTGCTTGTAGTCTAAAGTACCAGTGTGTCATGTGCCTGTTTGCACGCTTGCGGTCGGGCGTGCCCCTCTGCTCGCTTAAGCCATTGACAGGCATCCGTTAAACCTCCTGCGTGTCTTTTTGAAGCTACAAAGCAGATACGAAGCGAGCATTCCACAACACAAGCAGTCTTAGATGCTCGCCGTCCATTCCCTCTTGGAGGCGACGCATCTTCTTGGGGTAATACACGTTTTTGGCAACAAAGTGAGCCTGAAGAAGGTACTCGTACGCGTCCGTGCAGTAGAGGAGGTCCATGGCGGGGTAGTCATCGTCCAGGTGCGACGACTCAACCTCGACGCCGTAGACAGTCAGAGCCGGCATGTGCCGGGTGACCAGCATGCCTAAGTTGCCAAGGGCTGGTGACGGTGCTGCTGCTTGGTGCAAAGAAGCGCTACCGAGCTTTCTGGCGCCGGGACCCGGAGGGCGGTCCCACAAGCACACGCGTGGACTGAGATAGACAGCAAACGAAAACGAGTACAGGGCAGAGAAGACGTCATAGTCCAGTTAGAAACGATTCGTTGGGGGGACGAGGACAGGAAGGAAAGCGTAAGTGAAGCAGGACGGAAAGCTAGCCACACAAAGAAACGAGCACATACCCGGTCAGCCGCGCTTGCCAAACCAGCGTATGAAGGGAGACGACGTTGAGCATTGTTTCAGTCAGCGCGCCATCGCCCCAAGACCAACAAGGAACCGTGTCGGCTTCATCGCCTAGCGACCGGACCTGTACCGGTACATAACGTGACGGCAGCGACCCAGTAGGCACCAAAGTGCAGTCCACATCGACAACCCCGCGAGCTGCAACACGATCAGCATGGTAGAGCTCTTGTAGGGCAGGGCACGCCTGGACAGCGCCAGCACCCGGCGCCCAGTCTCTAGCGCGGCAGTCAAAGGTCGCCTCGGTCACGAGCGCTGACCGCCCCACCAGATGTGAGTAGCACAGGTTGGCATATACGGTACGAAGTGGCCGCGTGTGAGGCGCGGCCAGGGGACCGCTTTCTGCATCAGCCCGGCGCCGCCGGCGTCCCAAAGGGGTGGTCGCATGAGGGTCTCCATCCCGCCGCCGAGACCGAGCAGCCAGCGGCGCCACGCCGAACGCATCGGTTGGCAGTCGGGACGGGCTGCCCTCCGCGGCGGAAGACTCAGTGCGCGCAGGGGGGGCGGTCCAGCTCGAGTGGCCCAACCCAAACATGGGTTCCGGCAGCGTGACATCGCCACGCGCACCGGACGCACCCTCTGCACCGAAACCGCGGCCAACAGGGGGCGGGACGCCGCCACGACCCGCGCCGCACTCAACGGTAGCGCGGCGGCAACTCCCGCCGCCACCTTGGCTGACGGGCGGCTGGGCGCCGCTATGACCACCCCCACCATCCATATCCCCGCCACAGCCATTCCTTCCTTCGCCTTGGCCAACGGGAGGCGGGGCATCGGTGCCACCCGCCCCACCCGCCACCGCCGCTTCGCGGCCACCCCGGCCGCCACCTTCGTATGCGGGGGGCGGGGCACCGCTGCGGCCCGCTACCGCACCGACCGCCGCGCATCGAGCGCCCCCGCCGCTGCCTGGGCCTGCAGTGGGCGGGGTACCGCTGCGACCCGCCCCACTGCCGACCGCCGCGGCGCGAGCGCCGCCGCCGCCGCCTTGGCCGACGGTCGGCGGGGCACCGCTGCGACCCGCCCCACTGCCGACCGCCGCGGCACGAGCGCCCCCGCCGCCGCCTTGGCCGACG
>Ga0209186_1002958_pt1 | contig 11877 bp, 20 predicted proteins | sample SidtaG_FD_187426 | JGI IMG/M metagenome (GOLD analysis project Ga0209186, IMG submission 187426) | Marine algal microbial communities from Sidmouth, United Kingdom - Sidmouth_Male2 metaG (SPAdes) (version 2) | ecosystem: Host-associated > Algae > Red algae > Unclassified | place: Sidmouth...
CGTGGAGGAACGGGCGCACGCGGTCATTGTCGAGCAGGGCGACGCGCTTGTGCTTGACTGCCTGGAGGGCGGGCGTGCTCACCGCGTTGGCCGGGTGTGAGGGCGGGAGGAGGTCGATGATCTCTCGGTGGCCGAGCGTGACTGCGATGCAGAGGGGCGTCTCGCCGGCGCAGCACACGGGTGTGGGGTCGGCGTCGAGCCGGAGGAGCGCCGCGACGACGGGCGTGTGGCCTTGGCTGACGGCAACGTGCAACGGGGTCCAACCGTCAACATTCGTCGCGTTAAAGTCGGCGCCCGCCGCTGCCACCGCTTCGACCGCAGCAACACACCCTTTTCGGCTCGCCCAGTGCAGCGCGGTCGAGTTTCGAACGTCCTTGGCGTGCACGTCGGCACGCGCCTCCAGCAGCGCGTTGACGAGTTCAGCGCGGCCGCTCCCGCAGGCCAAGTGCAGCGGACTCCGGCAGTACTGGTCTTCGTCGCGCACGTCAGCGCCCGCCGCCAACAGCGCGCCGATCGCGTTGCCCTTCAGGCTCTTGCTCGCAAAATGTAGCGCGGTCAGGCCGCGCATGTTTTTGTTGTGCACGTCGGCGCCTGCGGCGACCAGCGCGTTGACTGCCTCAGCGACCCCACTTTCGCCCGCCGAGTGCAGCGCGGTTGAGCCGTACCTGTCCTTCGCGTGCACGTCGGCGCCCGCCGCCAATAGCGCATCGATCGCCTCGGCCCTCCCTCTCGAGCCCGCCCAGTGCAACGCGGTCGAGCCGACATTGTTCGTGGCGAGCGCGTCAGTGCCTGCGGCTACCAGCGCGTTGACAACCTCAGCCACCCCACTGTCGCCCGCCGTGTGTAGCGCAGTTGAGCCGCCCCTGTCCTTGGCGTGCACGTCGGCGCCCGCTGCCACCAGCGCGTCAACCGCCTCGGCGGACCCGTGCATGCTCGCCAAGTGTAGCGCGGTCCTGCCGTCACTGTCCTTGGTGTGCACGTTGGCGCCCGCGGCCAACAGAGCATTTACCGCATCGACTCTTCCGCTCCTGCCCGCCCAGTGCAGCGGGGTCGAGCCAAAGCGGCCCTTGGCGTGCACGTTAGCGCCAGCCGCTAACAACGCGTCGATACCCTCGGCTGTCCCGCGCCAGGCCGCCGCGTGCAGCGGGGTGGAGCCCAGAGTGGACTTGGCGTGCAAGTCGGCGCCCGCCGCCAATAGCGCGTCGATCGCCTCGGCCCCCCCTCTCGAGCCCGCCGAGTGCAGCGCGGTCGAGCCGAAGAAGTCCTTGGCGTGCACGTCGGCGCCTGCGGCTACCAGCGCGTTGACCGCCTCAGCCACCCCACTTTCGCCCGCCGAGTGCAGCGCGGTGCAGTCGCATGAGCATATGGCGTGGACGTCGGCACCCGCGTTGAGTAGTACCCGTATCGAAGATGCATGCCCGCCGCGCGCAGCCCAGTGCAACGGCCGCCACTCAGTATGGATTCCTACCCAAGCGCACGAAGCAGCCCAGTCCGCGCCCGCAGCGAGGAGCTCCTCCATGACCAGCACATGCCCCCCAACGGCAGCCCAATGGAGGGCCGTATCCCCCTTGTCCGTTGCCGTCCCGGCGGCCACGCCGTCTTTGAGCATTGCTGTGACGGTTGACACATCTCCCGTGCGGGCAGACTCGTGCAGCACGGGCAGCTGGCCGCCCCGCGCGGCATAGGCCTCTTCGGCGGGATCGCCTACAGCGAGCTTTCGCGGCACTGCCGCCGCACTCGAGGAGGAGGCCGCCATTGCAGCTGCGCCAGCGACGGGGGTGGCGTCACTGACGGTGCCTCGGACGACGAACGAGGACAATCAGGACACCCGCGTGGCGCAGCGCAATGCGCCGCCGCCCACTGGCGCCCGTCGGCCTGTCGGCGTCGGCACAAAGACGCCCGACGCTGACCACGCACACGGCTGGTTGCGGAACCGCCTTCAGCCACGCGGTGGCCGCGCCACACCGCCCGCCCGACGCCGACAGTCTGGTGGGGACAGCGCCGGCGTCCGATACAGACGCGCCGCGACCACCCGTGTGGCGCTGCCGACGGGCGGGATGATCGGCGCACGCGGCGGCGGGCTCGAAGGGCACAACGACAGCAAAAGGGGCTGAGGGGGATCGGGAGTCGCGACACCGCACGCCGACGCCAAATGCGCTGCGCCCGTTGGCGCGCCGGCCGCCGCCCTTGCCGTCTTTTGGCCTCTACGGAGGCGGCGGCTGGCGGCCCTGCGGCGGGGGTCAGTCACCCCCCCGCAGCATGGCCACGGGGAGGCACCCACCGAGGGCCATGGTTGCTCGGGGGCACCTCCCATTCGATGCGGTGCCGCCCCTCGCCTTTCACAGGACGTCGGGGCGCGTCCAGCCACCCCCCTGCAACACATCCGCAGGGCACAATACCTTGGCCAAGCCCATGAAAGGGGCCCCCTAGCTAGCTCCAGCCACCTCTCACCGCCCACTGCACGCCGCAACCGTCGGGGCGCCGACTGCGAGTGGTCCAACGCACCCGCAGAGGGCTTCACAGTCACTCGTTCACTCAGTGTCAACGGGCGATGCCAACGGTCCGAGCCAAACAAGCGTTCGGGCCAAGGCAACCGGTCACACTTCAGTTCCAATTCTGATTTTGGTGGCGACGGTGATCTGTCAGATCCTTGCGTGGCGTCAGGGTCACCGCGGAGGCACAAGTACAATAGAGCCGTACTCACTCCGCTGAGCATCAACTGCCGAAGGGCTCTCATTGGGACACCGTGGCTTCTCGTAGGCCATCCACCATCTACAGCTGCATTCCAGGCACTTTAACTGGTACTCTATTCTCTATGGCTGTTTCTATTGGAGAAGTGCGAATCTGATGTTTGACCTAGCGCCGACGGCCCTTGTGCCGCACAAGGTCCGTCGGTCGACACAAGTTGACCGACCGACGAACCGTGCACCATCGTCGCAATAGACGAACAGCGCAACATCGTCAGACGGGCAGGAAATCACATCGAGCACCGGGCTGCGAAGCCCATCAAACGCCGCATCCGATGGACGCTATTTGGGCCATCTGATTCTTCAATCAAGTGGATCGCTGGATGGACAACAGCTGTTGACCGGAATCCGACAACATGTGTGCCGCATGTCATCACAGCCATTTCATTAAAGCGTTGAGCACAGACGCTTCGGCACATGAATGGACCAGCGTATGAACTAGATGTCGCTCAGACGGCCGGGTTGCTTATTGTGCTTCTCACAAAAACTGGATCCGCATCATCCGCTTCATCGGCATGCATCGCCCTCTGAGCCAATGAAACAGCGATTTTGCATCGGATGCTGATGCATCAGGGTCCAGTTTTTGTGGGAAGCACAATACTTTGTAGGGCTGCCTCGGCTGTAAGGTACCAGGATTGTGGGCAGCAATTCGCTGCGCACACAATGTGCTTACCGACTTTGTGTCTGAGAGTCTCTCGCAACGACATGACCACCACCGAGGTGCGGTGCCCGGGCGACCGTGCCGGCCTTCTTGACAGCCAACCTCCTGACATGATGGCCACTGCTGCCGTCCGACTCGCTACCCCTCGCTGAGAGCCCCGGCGCCGCTTTCTGTTCCCGTCGTTGACCCCGCCGGGCAGGCATGCTCTAGTCGACAAGGCCTCCTGCAGCTGTTTGGCCTGCATATTTGGCAGATTGTGGGGCTGATGACTCAGCCGAAAGGCTCGCTCGACAGGCCGTCCTCTCTACTGCTCCCGCCCCCCCATTCGGCCTTCCCCCCCCCCGCTGTCGTCTTGATGTGGTGGCGTGACGTGGACAGCTGATGCTGATCCTAGCCGCCATTCAATCCGCTCTTCCGCGGTGGCAAGCGGGCGTCGAGCAGATGGTAGTGGAGGCGGTTGCAGCAGTGGCGATCAACGCGCAGGTAAGAACGCTCACCTTACATGCAGCGTCAGTGGCGGCGTCGGGGCGTGGCGGTGCTGTCGACGTCGCCGCATCGACTGCGGCCAGCGCCTACGGTGGGAGCCACCATGACCACCATCCTCCCTGCCGGAGACCGCAACGGCGGGAGTAGCGAAGACTCAGTCAGCGGCGACGACGCCGTGAGCGAAAAGATCCCGCGCGGCACCAGCGTACTCCTTGTGTCGCGCACGGCATTGCTGCATGACTTCCGTAGTAGCACAGTGCAGTGGCAGGATCGGTGGGAAAGCAACGGCTGTCGCAGCTTCTTGAACCGTACCTGCTTTGGAACCGTGGGTCCAACGAGCCCTTGTTCAATTGAGGACAGGGAATAAACTTGACGCGGTTTTCTGAACGACGACGACGGTGCCTCTTCCAGAGGTCGCCTTTTAATCATGGCGGCGGAAACCGTTGAGTGAGAACAAGTCGAGGGGCATGTAGCACCCCAAAGCGGGCATGTGTCTTGCATGAAACGCCCAACGATATCGTGTCTGAGGCTACAAGAGATTGCGTGGGCCCTCTGGGGGTGTGTGAGTGGGGAGGCGTGGTAGGTTTGGAGGAGTTGAGGGGGTGCTGAGGGGGTTGATGAAGTGGGTTCTGGGAGGGGTTCTGGGAGGGGTGCTGGGGGGGGTGGTGGGAGGGAAGCTGGGGAGGGTGCCGGGGGGAGGTTTTAGGCGGCTGTTTGGCCCCTGCAGGTTTCGGGGCTGCAACTCTGGGGCTTGGGGGCGCCAATTTCCATAGGGTGAGAGTCTTCATTTAGGACGGCCAATGGTCTGATGGCGTGCGGACGTTATCAAAGATATGGAATGGCCACGCCAGTGCTCTCATGGTGCCGCACTGCGCCTCTCTTTTCTGCCTCCACGGCCGGCGCTACCCCTCTACCCACATGCAGGAAATCACAGCTACACAGGGTTCGGGTCTTGCGTCTGTTCCTGTTGCCTTCGAAGGCTTGGACTACGTCCCGTCTGGTCGTGCGCCGCCAGGTTCGCAGCGCAGTTTTCGTCTGCGACCCGGAAGAGCTCCGGTAGTTCACAGTGGGGACATTGCTGACCGGCCTACGGTGGTAAGAATGGCGGACAACGTGGCCCAGTGAGCTCGCGAGACCCCCTGGCCGGACCTACGGAAGGTCGGGTAGTTGATGACCTTCGCTGGCTGGCGGAACTTCCGCGCCACCCTTGTTCGGGAGACGGGTGTTTCGGCCGGAATCATCTGCCTCAGCCAACACCAGCAGCGAGAACACAAGGGGTACCACGAGGAACCGGTGCTGTACCGTCATAGGTGTAAGCCCGGCGGGTGAGATGGGCTCGTGTCCAGGGACCGGTTATAGTGTTCTTGTCAGCGAGAGAGTCTTGTCGGAGAGGTGAACATGCGTCCGAGTTGCCGTAGTAGTCATAGCCGTAGGGATGGCGCGTGGGGTGGTCGCTTCAAAGATGATGCTGAGAGCGGTGACAAACTCACCCCCACCCCGGAGGTCGTTGGGTGTCAAACATCCCCACAAGGCGATAGCCTCGGGGAGATCCCGCCCGCAGCGCGAGGCTTCCATCCGATCCCACCATGTGCGATCGGGAACCGAACGATATGCTGCCGGGGTGGCCGAACGGCTCTACGCAGAAGACCGTTAGCGGTGGCCGGGAGCCACGACGATACGTTGCGTCTCGGGACGAAGTCTCTGTAGGCGAAGCGCACCACGACGGCTACGTGGCGCCACCAAGCGCGACGCGGCCCCACCTCTTTTCGTGACTCCGATCCAGACAGATCGATGAGCGGCCAATACCCCACAAGAGCCCTAAAGCACGGGGAGAAATCCCCCCATGATCTGACAACTTTGAAAAAAACTTTGCAATACTTCGGCTCACTGCCATCATACCCGGACCAGCGGTCCCTCCACCCGCGTGCCTCTCACCTTTCGACCTTGTGGGGGGAAGATTGCTTAGGCGAGGGAATCGACCACGGCCACGGGTTCCTCGAAGCGCAGCCCGACGGTTCGCATGCACCGGTGAATCTTTCGCAGATGGCAGTGACAGGACCGCTCCGAGGTGTCCTCGTCGGGGTGTTAGCCTCAAGAGCGCGTCCAAAGACGTAGCGTGCCGCCATCCGTCACCACGTGGGTCACGAGGGCCTTCCAGAAGATTTCCTTCCTCGTATGCTCGTGGCTGTCAGGGACGACGACATCTTGCGGCGCTCCGACGTCCCGCATGTACGGGGGATGCTCTCCAATCTCAGGGAGTGATCCCTCTGGCTCGTGCCGATGGGGTTTCAGAGCCACACAAGGAACGTTCACAGGGGGCGGTGACGTATGCGGATCGCCGAAATGGGCCGCGAGAGGGGCCTTCTGATACGACGGCGGGGGACACTTGCCCCCCTTCACGTGGCCCCACAGAAGGGGCAAGGAGCTTGTGGAAGCTTTTGCAACCGGGGCGGAAACAGGGCGGAGATCAGATCTCGGGCAACGAAAACATCCCACACGCGACTTCAAACGGTAAACTCGAAAATTCTTGGGGAAAGTCCTGCGTGACGGGTCGGGACTCGTTGATTTACCTCGAGCCACATATCTGGGGCCAGGTGTTTCTTCCACCGGAAGGTGGATCTCTAATCCGGGGCAGGGGCCACCAGAGGCCTGTGTCCAAGATCATGGCCCGTTTTTTACCAGTCCCGCCATGAAGGCTTCTCGTGGGCTGGGTTCGTGCGCGTCTTTTCTTCTCATGTGCGTATATGAGTTTTTGTTCTTGGGTGATCTCTCTTCCTTGAATACACGAGCGCTGCGTTTGCGTTACTTCTTGCGTTCTGATGCGCTTCGCACCCTGTATCCTGGCGTCTGCGTTTTTTCTTCTTTGCACCGCCGCATCCTGTGCTGGGTTTCCGACGGAGTCTCGCTCTGTAATCCTGGGGAGGCAGAAATGTTTTTGTTTGCTGGATCAACGGGGGACAGGGTCCGGTCCTTCCTCATTTTTCCGGGTCCAGCTCTTTTCCGGTATTTTTGTCGGTTCACGCCCTGTGTCTTTTCCTGGGCCGTTTCTTTGCTTCTGTGGCTGTTTCTTACGGATTTCTCCCACAGGGGGACGGGTTTTATCCGTCATGGACCTCTCTGGGGTGACGGATCCTGGCTCCCAGGGCTCTGGTAACACGTCACTGGGCGACAGTGATGGAGCCAGCGAGGTCTCGGGTTCCAGGGACCCGCCGGAGGATCCTGCTCGTGAGGAATGTCGCGTGGCGGTGGCGACGAGAGTGCGTGGCACCACCAGCGACCGAAGCTAAGGTTGAAATGGTTTCTTGTCTCACCCGCCTCTGCCCCCTGCTGGTGGAGGAGGACAATGTTTCCCGTTTCCCCCTACTAGGCGTCCGGGCGATGGGTACCAAGTGGTCCCCCCTTTTCTCTGGCATCCGTAAGACGGACGAAGTGGGCTGGTAGGATCAACTGGGTGTCTCTCCACTCCCTCGTACAGGGTTGTTTCTCGATCCCCGAAAGGGGCCCAGTAGGAGGTTTCCTTGTCGGAATCCCTACGGGATGCCTTGGATGCGCTTCTCCGCCCGCTACAAGAGCGGCTGTCGCGGTTGGAGACAGCCATCGTGGCAAATCGAAGGTCTCAACGGCGTCGTCGGCGGGTGAGCTCCTCATCCTCGGATGGAGAGTACTCCGGCGAGGATGGGGGACGCCATGTGTCCCGCCGCTCGGTAGCTCGCGCTCTAGGGCATTAGCTGGACAAGGACCTCCGACGAATGATGCCCACCAAGATCATCTCTGCGGATGATCTTTTTGCCGCAATTATATATTGCGCGACGCACGCCTTGGCGAACACGGCTCTCTGATATGACCGGAGAAAGGCACGCGGCTTACGCCATCTGCGTAAAGACGTATCAGCCACACTCGGCCGCGATGCCGAAAGGGATGGGAAGGCAGAGGTAGGCGTCTTTTACTTCTTGAACTTCTTCATGAGAACGAGAAACGGCAATGATGCGTCGAAGGGAAGAGCCCTCTACCACCTCCCCTAGTTCACCAAGTGTGACCTCAAACGGGAGCTATACACTATCATGCCGTCCCTACAAGGGGGCCGGAGTGGAGAGGTCAACATCTACTTCGAGTTGGTCAATTTGCTCCTCCGAAAGTATGCTGACGAAGATTCGCTTAGCGATCAGGATGCGCCCGTTCAAGGGGCAGCCCAAGAGGGCGACGAGACAGAGATATATTTTTAAGAGCGCATAAGGGAGCTCCGACGCCTATGTGGATACATCCACACGGAGGGGCCTATGAAGAGTCGCTCTATGCATGGACCCTGGTGGGAAGTTCTCACTGATGTGCGCGAAAACAATACGCTCGCGATTCCTGTTGAACTCCTGCAGCACAATGCTCAGAGAAAGAATCATGCCTGTCTCAGACGTCATGAGGAGCAGAAAGTCCAAGAAGCACTTCGAGCCAAGGCCCGGCTGGACCGCCGAGCTGCACGGGTTACCCCGCGCAAGCATATCACCGCCGCGGTGAAGATACCCCTGAAGGTGGGAGAAGTCCCTTCGGGTCATGAAAGAGGAGAGAAGGGGCGCCCTGAGCGACTGAAGACGTGCAAGTGCTTCGCGTGTAGCGCGCGGGGGGATTTCCTCCGAGAGTTCCCCTGCCTTGAAGCGGGGACTCGGGCCATGCTTACAAAGGCATGGCAGGAGCGGATCAATGAGCGCTCATCCAAAAGAGACCGACAACCCCCGAAGAGGACGGTGGCGGCCATTGGCACCAGCCTCGGGCCCCCGTCTTCCTCTTAGAGTGAGACGTCCCTCCCAGGGGAAGACGTAGAAGAAGGTAAGGAGAAAGCAGATTCCTCCTCTGAAGACTATGGACGGGTGGGCTGATCCCGCCCCCCCCCACAATACCAGGGACTGCACGGTGCTGCTAATCCTCCCTGAGAGCCGGAAAGAACCGGCGAGTGCAGAAGAAAAGGACAGCCCGCGAGAACGCCGAGATGGGCGCGGTACTTGCCTCCATGCCTTCTTCGAGCTATAAAACAGCCGAGCCGTGCTTCAGGCAGGTTGGGCTTAACCTTAATACGAGGGCTATCCTGGATTACGGGAGTCGCCCCACCTGCATACGCCGAGAACTCTTGCCGGTAGACCACCGGCTCAGGCCGCTAGGTGACTTCACAAGGATGTTTCACTGACATCACAAGGATGCTTCACGACGTGCACGGGGGATGGATCCCCCTTTTCAGTTCGGTTTGCATCGGTCTAACCCTTTGGGGTCAGAAAGACGTCCTACGTTCTCTTTGGAGTCGTCGAAAACTGATGTGTCCCATCCAAACTGGGCATATCCTTTACTGATGCCGCGACGAAGAGCGTTGCGACACAAGAACAGCATGTCGAGCTTCTCAACGGTAGCAAGGTGCCTATTCTTCGGTGGGGAGCCCCAAGAGGGCACCCGGATGAGTCCATGTCCGCGGTTTTTGCCTGTACGGAGGGGACTTCAGACAATTTATGGACGGCAAGGAAGACAGGGGTACAACCCGGGACGAATGCCCATGTCTCTGTGCGGAGCACCTACACGGTGCTTGGCCTCCGGCGGGGGAGGTCGCCGTTACGTCAGAACCACGGGCTACAGGTAGCCCAGTGAACCGGCCATCATAATGGTGGATGATCCAGTCTCTTTCCAGGTCATGCACCTGGGACCGACTCCACTACGGTTAGTAACCGGGATGGCCATATTCTCTATCGAGACCCAGGAGGGACAAACCTAAGAGGTCTCTACCAGCGAGCTCAAGTGTAGCTGTTTTCAGCGCCGCTACGTCGGTTCTTCGATCAATCCTCTGCAACCCTTGATCTTCTCGGCTCGTCGAAGGAAGTGACCAGAAATGCGAACCACAGCCCAGCCTTCCCCAACGCGGGGAGAGGATCATGAAAAGGCCCAGAGGGGACTCGCACGCCAAAGCACAGTTGATTATATGAAACGACAACGAAGAGGGCCGCCTCGCCACACAATACACCCTCCCACGAAAGCCGAACACTGACGGCCGAAGTAGCCGCCCAAAATGTGCCCAAGACAGATGAATCCCACCAATTCAAGAAGAATACAAACGAAGTAGGGGGGCTCGGAAAACCACTGGGGAAACCCCAGCATCCTTCGGGTCCCAATCGCCCCTGGCCGCCTCGGCTTCGGGCTGGAGAGATTCTTGGGGGGGGGGCGTGGCATGCTGTCCGCCGCCGAGGGTCGGCACCCTTTCCGATTGTGCGACGTCATGGGTTGGATTTGATCATCGTGCCGGTCAACATCAGGCAGAGCTATTCGATCTTGGCGGGTGTAGGCATGGTCTTCAGGTGGTTCTTCGACACGGATTCTTTTCCCGGGGGCGGCGATGCCGGGGTCATAGTCACGCTGACCACCTCGGTCATTGATGTGATCGCGGACAAGCAGATCCTCTAAGAGGCGCTGGCGTTGGTTGTTGACGAGCGGGAGACGGAAATGAAATGCGACACCCCTTTTCAGAGTGACGGCGTTAGCCGCGGGACGTTGTTCTTTGCAGAAGGTGCGCGTTTGCGGGCGCCAACCACCTTCAACGAGTAGAAAATGAGTGCCTCGCGTTTTCCAGTGACGAGCGGCTTGCTGTGTGGAGACCTTCTGTCTCCGCCAGTGTTACGGATGAAAATGTGACTCTTAGGGTACGTCGCATTTTAGCAAATGTTCGTACTTTCACCGAGAGAAACACTTGAAAGCGCGCGACAACGCGGCGGATACCATGCCCGTGATATAGTACCAAAAATGCCCACCGCCACAGCAATCTCCTATCCTCAACAGCAAGCTGCCACAGAGTAGGCGGATGCTGCAGCCACAGCTTCACCGACGATCTCCAACACCAGACCGCCACATGCATTAGCATAATACCGGAGTAGAGGCCACAACCGCAGCCGCAACGCCACTGCGCACGCCCTTGCCACAGATCCACCGCCCACTTCCCAGACCCCCTCCCGCCGCAACAACAATCCCGCCAGGTCAGGCTGCCGCCGCGGCCGCAACGCCACCGCCCACGCCTCAAATCCCCTCCCCAGCACAAACCTCTCAGGCTAGGCGGCGGCCGCCACGGCAACGTCACCGCCCACGCCCCAGGTGCCCTCTTGCCCCCACAAAATCCCCTCCAGTCTAGGCGGCGGCCGCAGCAGCAACGCCATTGCCGAAATCTATCTCGAGGCTCTCCTCCGCAGCAGCCACATCATCCAAACTTGGCAGCGGTCGCTTTTTCATCGTCACGACCCATCCCCATCGCCACAGCCGGGCCAAAACTCATCCGCCACCTCCCATTCGTGACAGCGACAGGTCCCCGGATGGGTGGCAGCCGCACGACGGGGTCGGCGGCAGAATCTCGATGGCCGTCGGAAGCCGCAGCGGCGAGGGGACCGTTGCCTGGAGACCGTGCGCCCTACTGATAGTGTCTGCGCGGCGCGAGACAGACGTGCCGACCACAGAGAGTGGGACCGCGAACTTGAGGTGCTCCCACACAGAGCCCGTTTGAAGACTCGAGAAGACGCGACGTGCGGCGTACTGAAAGGCTCTGCTGCGTGGTGCTATAACCCCGACCCAGGTAGTTTCTGTTCCCTAGGGTTCGTACCTCAGCGGTGACAGGCGGCAATGTGCCGAAGTGCCTCAGTGGCGTCATCAGGGCGGCTGCAACTCTTAAGGTGGAGTAGTCCACCTCGGGTTGCAGGCTGCACTTGAAATCTGACGAGCTCGTTTTTTGGAAAAGCGCCATGCGCCGCGAACTGCTGCCCACAATCCTGGTACCTTACAGCCGAGGCAGCCCTACAAAGTAAGCAACCCGGCCGTCTGAGCGACATCTAGTTCATACGCTGGTCCAATCATGTGCCGAAGCGTCTGTGCTCAACGCTTTAATGAAATGGCTGTGATGACATGCGGCACACATGTTGTCGGATTCCGGTCAACAGCTGTTGTCCATCCAGCGATCCACTTGATTGAAGAATCAGA
>Ga0209186_1002959_pt1 | contig 11877 bp, 13 predicted proteins | sample SidtaG_FD_187426 | JGI IMG/M metagenome (GOLD analysis project Ga0209186, IMG submission 187426) | Marine algal microbial communities from Sidmouth, United Kingdom - Sidmouth_Male2 metaG (SPAdes) (version 2) | ecosystem: Host-associated > Algae > Red algae > Unclassified | place: Sidmouth...
GGGGGGTGGGAAGCAGCCATGGCAAGGCGGTGCGCGCAATGGTGGGAGAAAGGGTGCGGTAAGAGGAGCGGCCAAGCGCCGTATTCGGTACGCGCAGATGACCACGAGCTCGACGAAGGTTGGTGGTGCGTCGAGGATGTAACAGCAGAGTGCAAGGGCCAGATGGGGAGAGTCGGAGCAGATGTGCTGCTGGGCCAAGTCGCCAGCAACACGGCAACACGGCGCCAACACTCGGAGTGACCATTCAGCTTGCAACGGTACACGAAAATGACTGTTGGAATCTTTTTTCCAATTTCAACGCGATAGACTTAGAGGGCGATAGCCAATAAGAACCGCAAGAACCGCGCTTTTCCTTGGAATGTTGGAATGCAATAACATGCAATTATTGCACATCCAGGAGTACATGCATCCCAACGCGATCATGCGGCATTCAAGCAAGGCGATCGACGGGGTCCTCGGCTGAAGCACGGCAGGCCTGGGCCACTCGATGATGCTCAGCAAGGCGCCATTGCGGGTCTCAAATTCGTGTGCGTCCCACCGGTCGCTCTCACGAATCCCTCGGGGCACACTGCAGGATCTTGTTTGTCGTCGCCGCATGGCACGCTTGGTCGCAGCGAGCCCGGTGCACCTCTCCTTAACCCGGCATCATCCCCTCTTGGACCCAGCCTCATTTCCCCTTTGACCTGGCTTCATGTCGTCGGCTCGGCCGGACCGCTTCTCTGGGGGATCTCTATCACCGCTTGCACGCCGTCACGCCTCGTCTCCGCACATTGATGGCGGCCAGCGGCGGCAACCGGGAGTCATCGACGGCGGGCCTGCATCGAAACGGACGCGTTGTGACCGTACCCGGGCCTTGCACGGCGCCCAACCTGTCACCATCTCCCCGCCTTCACTCTCACAGTGCCCCCGAACAGCGTCTTTCGAGAGCCTCCCAAGTGAGGTTCGCCAATTGGTGCTGGACGAGTTGCCTGTCTGCGACCGCCTGTCGATGGCTGACGTGTCGACGGGCTGGCGCGAGGCGTGCACGACCGACACTTTGCACACAGCCATTGGCTGGGCCGCTCTCGGAGATGACACGACGTCAGACGAGCGCCGTCTGTTTCACTGGCGTGCCTCAGGGATTTCGAAGACGGGGGGTCCTGGGAGCGTGGAGGAAGGGAGAGAGCTGCTGCCGTACGCGTTACCACTGGACGCACGGGCAGACGTGGAGACGCAAGGACGGTTCATCCTCCTCGTGCTGCGCGTCGTTGCGACTGTAAGCCGCCTGCTGGACGGGCTTGCCGGTGGTACGACGCCTATGCTCGACCTCCAACGGTGGTCGGAGAACGTCGTGGCTGCTTCTTCTTCGCGTGTTTTTCCGTCACCAGCCCGTGTGCGTGATCGGTCACCGCGCGACGTGTCCGCTGAGGTAGTTACGTGGGTGTGGGGCATTCAGCTGAACGCCGATGTGGTGGCGGACGGCAGTGTGCAGGTTCGTTTTGACGCGGGGTCGGTTCTACGCATGGCGTTTTTTAGCGCGCTCGAGGAGGTCGCGGATGCAGTTCAGGATACGGTCGGTCGCGCGCCGAGCAAGGTGACATCCACCATGCTCCCGGACGGGGCGGCCCGTGTGGCTCGCTGGGCGGCCATGCCTTTGGTCCTCGTCAAGCAACGCTTGCGGGTACGGCGCTTGCTCTTCTTGCAGAAGCGGGTGCGCGCGCATGCGGCGGGCAGTTTCCGTATTCACGGGGCGTCTGTGCCTGTTGTACGTCACCACGTGCATCATTGGGTGCGCGCCGCCGTGGCGCTTCGGTCCGGTTTGGTGGCCCAGTTTGTCGGTGGAATGTATGCCGTGGACGAGAGTCGCGCGGCCGACTGTTTGGCATTCACTGTCGCGGTGTACGACCTGCTAGCGGCTGCATGGCCGACGTTGACGCAGCCCAGGCGCTGCATGCACTGGGCGCCCGTCGAGCGGCACATCATGTGGTTTGCGGTGGAAGCTTTTTCGTCTGACGCACGCGGCCGTGGTATTGTGGATGACGTGGCTGCACATGCAGCATGTTTACGTGTCCGGCAGCTGTGCGTCACGTGGGAGTGGCGTCGTCACAGCGCATTGTCGAGTCCACCATGTATGCCTCCCTTTGACTCATGTGCGGAGCATCACCCGTGACTCCGATGTAAATCGCGCATGACTTGGTTTGATTTGCACCCGGTCGCTTTCCCCTGCGGTCATCGCCGCACCGCGATTGCCGCACGACGATTGCCGACTTCGGGCCCGTCTCACGGCAACGCGGTTGTCGTTCTCTCTTAACATCAGCCCCCGTGTCCTCCTCCACTTGCATTCTTCGACAAACTGTTGAGCGCAAGCCGCCGGCCGCCGCGGCAGCCCACCACCGCCCATCATCTTCCGCCGCCGGTCATTGGCCCCAACGCTACCCGCGGTCACTTATCTGGCAGACTTGTCCATTGTCTCCGACAGCCCCACGCGCCACCGTCGGGAGGCACGCATTCATCAGCCACTAAACGACCGGTTCCATGTTTCCAGCAAGCCGCCACACCGCTCCCCCTGCCCCACACTGTCCATCACAACCGCCGCCGGCCGGCACCGCTAGCCGGCCTGCCTCGCCGAGCGCCATCTCCCCGCGTGGGCAGCTGCACTCGGGCTGCCCCTGCTCCGCCCGCCCCCGTCCGTCCAGCTTGGGCCGCCCGTACTGCCCCCCGCCGCCGCCAACCTCCGCCAGAGCAAAGGTACGAAGCGCGCGTTTTGGGGCCTCGTGAAACCTCCTTGTCACGCGTCTTCTTGCAAACCCGACATGAGAACAACAAGAAAAAATTCCAGCACAAAGTGTATATCGGAGAGCCGACTGATGACTTGCGCCAAAGATGCCATAAGACACCAGGCGTCGTACATTCCGACACACGCTCCTGGGTCTCCCACGCTCTGTCGGGGAGCCCCTCGAAGCTCAACCCGGGCATCAGAACCATGGTTTACAAATCACTCTTGCCAGCCGGTGACCTCGTATCCATAGTGAAAAAAAAGCTCTTCCCCGGGCACAAGCTCTCTCGCAGCGAACAAGCCAACCCGGATGTAACCGCAAACACTCAACAGCTTCGGAACGAGGTTTTCCCGCGCCCGACTGTGGTTCATGTACCGCAATGCGACTGCCGACGCGAGTGGCGTCGAGTACGACGTCCCGCGTCAAGGTGTACAAGTAGCTGACACCCACCGTGTCTTACACCTGCCCTCTTGCATGCACCTCATGGTGGGGCACAAGCTCGCCGACGTACTCCCTCACAAAGTCGCCGGTCCCCGCCCGTTCCGTAGCGAACACTCCAAAGCCGTGCGTATCAGACTTACCTAGCACACGCCGAGCGCGCAAGTCAAGCTCAACCTGCACGTTTCGGCAGCGCCTCGTACCACATCCGCCATCCGCAGCAGCCGATGGGGGCAAGTGCGCCCCACACATCCCACAAGCGTCCGGGTCGCACTCTCGGTCGACCGCAAAGCACGGGCAGTCATCCGTAGCGCAGCGCGAGGGAGCCACGCACGAGCACCAGACACGACGGGAGCAGAGGCGGGACCCACGCGCTGGTGCCGGCGTCGACTGCGATGCAGAGAAGGCCGAAAGAGGTCCGGTCCATGAGCCGCCAGCAGTTGTCCACCCCGCATCGTCGACGACATGTCGTCCACCGACCGTACACACCAGAGCACCAGACGATGGACTGGAGGCAGTGGCCGCATTAGGTGCTGCAGTTCCCACCCACCGCACCCGGGCGCACCCACAATACTTCTCACAGGGAATGTTCGCCCGTGCGCACCTGCAGACCTCAGGACTGCAACGGCCGACATTAAAGCACAGCCGATAGTCCGCACCACGCCCATCTTCGTCGTTCATGCCGCTCGGGGAGAGGGAGAGTGTGGTGCCTTGCTGTCGCGGGCGCTGCGCAGAAACAGCTTGCGACAAGAACCTCGGGGTAACCGACGCCCGACGAGGGGAGTCATTCTCGGGCGCGTCCTCCATTGGAGGCGTCACATAACGGCGACGCTCCTCAGGAAGCCCCACTGCAGCAATATAGGCCGTCACCGTACGACACGTCTGCCCAGGTACGAAGGCGGCCAGTCGACAGCTGTCGTGCTGCCCCACTATGCCGCTACCGGCTTGAAGAAGAGCAACTTGGTCGCCCGTCCACCCGTCGTCCCCCTCTGCGGTTGCACGCAGATGACGGCGGGGATCGAATCGGCAGTCCGGACACGCGTTGGCGGCGACACCGATCGCCCCGTTGGTTTCCGCAGCCAGCCGCGCGAGACGGACTGACGACTGCGCAGGCAAAGAGGCACCGCCACACACTTGAGCGCTGACCACCGCGCCATGCCCGGCCGCAGGGGGGTTTCCCTCGTGCCCTGTCACGAGATGGTCCACGCCCGACCTCCTCTGGTGCTCTTCGAGGGAGGTAAGCACGTTGGGGTCGGGTGGAAGATGACCAGGTACAACGCCTGGGGTAGTCGGTACTGGCTCACTGCATGCGGGACCATGAAGACGGCACGCGTAGCGTGGACAAACGCCGCACAGAAGTCGGGAGAACGTGTCCCGTTCAAGTACCGTCGTGTCCATTGGAGGTGGCATTGTGGGCACTTCCAAAGGCGTACCGGTGGAGAAATGTCGAGAAGCCGCTTCAAGAAGAGACCCGCCGAGGGACGCTTCCGCTGCCACAACACCAGCCCCAGGCGACCGCAACGCCGAGCGCCATTCTCGCAGTACGGACACGTCGGCGCGAAGACGGAGCCCCTCCTCACACTCAGCTACGGCGGCGCCGGCTTGGCTAACCGCCCAGGCCCGGCTCGAGGGGCCAAGACCGGCAGCCGTGGCGTCGTCCGCGGCATCGTTGCACGCACGTGCGCGATGCACTGGGAGGGCGCCTAGCACCGGCAGACATGTGGATAGCGGCCGCCTGGTCCAGGAAGCGTCGGAAACTGGACGCGTCCGTGACAATGGACCGGCACATGAGGGAGGCGCACCGCTGCCGAGAACAACAGCGAGACTCACACCACCCGTGAGCTCGTCAAGACACTAAAGGCGGGCCCTTGTCGATGTCTGCTCCACTCTCGACGTCTCACTGCCGCGGGCACGTCTCTCAATTAGGGCAATCGTGCGCCTGACGTTGGCCGCATTGCAGCCGAGGAGGGTGGCCAAAGAGTCCACGACCGCCGCCCCATCGCCAACTGTCTTCACAACGGACCGGATGCCACGTCGAGTTGCGCCACGTCGCGTCCTGGAAGAGAGGTGGAAGCAGTCCGAGGGATGGCCATGTGCTCTGTCTTCAGACGCGTCGCTACCGTCGCTGCCGTCTCGCCCCGCCCATCGGTCCTGCAGCGCCGCCCTAGCTGCGTCTGCACAGTTTCCAATACGGTCCCCCACGTGGGCCAGAAAACTCTGCGATGGCACATCCTCGACTCGCCGCCACGATTGACGCACAGGTACGTGAAATGTGAACGTCGGAAGCTGCTCCACCGCAGGCAGGCGCGTGAGACGCACGGCGCCGACGGGAAGTGACAATGGACCAGCGCGCTCAAGCCGCCCGCTGTCCACGTGCCAGTCGGTCCCGCGGGAGCATGAACGTGCCCCTGTTGACGATTGAGGAACCATGCTACGGTTGCCGCCCGACAGAGACAACGAACTCGCATCACGCTCCGTTCGCGGCTTCTTCGGCGGAATGAGACACGACGCCCATTTACCGTCGCCATCTTCTTTGTGGAGCTCCGAGGTTGATGATAATGGCAGCTCCGGATGCTCACGGTCCCGACTCCGCCCCCCAGCCTCCCCACTCCCATTCCGCCACCGGTCCCCGCTTATGCGGCCGAGGGTATCTTCATCGCCAACGAGGGTGGTTGCAACGTCCACGGCTGCCCGTGTCCAACACTGCGCCACTGGGGGAGTACAGTCAATGTGCTAAATAGCAACGACGTCGAGCGTTGCTAACACGGGAGTAATGTCGATATCAGAGGCCGAGCGCCGAGTCAACGCCAGTTGGCGCGCAACCGCTTCCCGGTTCACGCGGATAGCCGTCTGGACAGCTGCACGGCGGCACCAAAGAGCGTGGCGCCTCGTGAGCTCGAGCACGGAGACGACGATCCGACTGGTTCCAGATTGACAGGGTGCCCCCGCGCCCGACACGGTGCCACCGCCTGCGTCCGACGGGGCAACACCACCCGCACCCGACGCGGCACCACCGCCCGCCCCCAATGGCGCCGCACCACCCGCAACCGACACAGCACCGCCCCCCGCGCCCGACAGGGCAACACCACCCGCACCCGACGCGGCAGCACGCCCGTGGCCGGTCGGCCCGTCGCCGGGCCACTCAAGCAGGTGATCCACTGTGACACACTCCATTGCCGCGTCGTGCAGCGATGGGTGACAGGTCACGACGGGAAACGGGAGCCTGACGGGGAGTCTGCCCCAGTGGAATCTGTTGGTCAGGCAGGAGGAGCGTTGGAAGACACCCGCAGTGGTTTACGAGACGAATTGTTTTCAATCCAACTTATGCTGTATTTCAATCTAAGAGAGCAGCGACATGGGCCAATAAAACGGCGTCGTGTGGAAAAGTCCTGCAGTTGGTCGGTCTCAGACGCACTCCGAGTTTCTGGATAGACACGAACTGAACCTGGATCCACCTTGGCGCCCCTTCCCTCAACAGTCTCGACCCGTCTCGTCTCGCTAAGCGAGTGCGCGCCACAACGTCCAGTCGCTCCCTGCCCCCATCGCCTGCTCCGGTACGTGATTACAGCCGCAGGCACGGACGTGGCATGAACCTGGACGGTGCTCGGCAACGGCAAACCTTCCCGGCCGAGCGAGTCGCTTTGCGCTCCCGCCCCTGCCTGTGCCGTCAGCGACTTGGCGGTGGCGTCGGGAAAGCGCGCGGGTGGTACCGTTCACGACGACGGGGGCACGGCACCAGTCGTCGCCACCCGTGCCGACAACGGGCGGCAGCGTCTGCTCCGGTGGCGCGCGTGTGCGCGCACCACGCGAGGATGCGGATGGGGGAGGCGCTCCTGGGGGGCTGGGGCAACACGAGCGCCTGTCACGACGGCGGCGGCACGGCACCAGTCGTCGCCACATGTGCCGACGATGGGCGGCAGCGTCTGCTCCTGTGGCGCGCGTGTGCGCGCGCCACGCGACGATGCGGACGGGGGAGGCGCTCCTGGGAAGCGGGAGCAACTCGAGCGCGGTCGTAGCTGGAGGACAACGAGGAAACACAGCTGTGGTGTGGCTGAAACGGCTGACGGTGGCGTGACCCTGCCGGTTGTGCGCCGTGTGGCGGCGGTCGAATGGGGAAGCACCGCTGATAGGGGATGGGTAGTGGACGTTGTCTGGTGAGAGGGGCCTGGTCAAACGTTGGTGATGCGGCGGCTGAGGGCGACGCGGAAGCGGAGACGGCGGGGGGAGGAGGGGGGGGGTCGGGCAAAGCGACTGTGACGGAACGGCACAACACAACACACTCTTACCCACCCCTCGGGATGGCTCTCAACTTCCTCTGGTCACGCAATCCCTGGTGCCTCTTCCTCATCCCCAGAGTCTCCGTCGTCATCCTTCCCAGACTCCTCGTCCTCTCCGTCTTCCTCGTCGTCGACGTCATTGACGCTCCCCGACCTGGTGCCACCGAGACCACCGACAGGTGGACGGCCCGTCCCCCCCGCCGGCTGCGCTCGGCGGCGAGATAAGGAGCCAGCAAGCTCGGCGTCCCACGTTGACTCACCCCCCAGTGACACACCGAGTACCTGCGAGGCCGCCACGTTCCCGTCGACGTACTTTTTCACCCAGACGGAAACGAGGGACAGCAGGTTTCTATTGGAGACGTTGACGCGGCGCGACATGAGTTGCTCAGCCACGTCCGCCGGGGACACCACGCCGCAGGTGATGTTCATCCCGATGAGGAAGTTGTCGTTGGCCGCATCCACAAACTGCTGCTCGATGTGGGGAAAGGCCGCCGCCTGCTCCCGCAGTGCGCCCCGAAACACCTTGCCTGCTAGCTGTTCCGCCGTCAGCCCGCTGATAGCAGGACACTCGAAGACAACAGCATTATCGTACTTAGCCCTCTCCCCCACCTTCCACGACAAGTGGAGCGGAGCCACCGCTGCGGCGACGGAAGCGGCAACGGGGGCAGTCGGCACGCCGTCCCCGACCCTCCCACGGAGACCAGCGAGAGGAGCGGTAGCCCGTGGCCCAACGCCCAGCCCGTCAGTCGACCCGGCACCGGTTGCCAGCAGGCGCTGGACGCTTTCGGCAGCGCGCATCGCATGGGCGCGCATGAGGCCCGTGTGCTGCTGCTGCATCTGCACGGCGGACCGCGTCGCAAGGTTCGATCCAGCAGCATCTCCAGACGCCCCCACCCCGTGCCCAGACTACATTGACGTCGACAATGACGCGCCTCGGCTGCCCCGGCCCGCGGACCCACCACGAGCGTCGACGCGACCGCGGACACGGCGACCCGCTGGTGAAGGTGACGCCGACTGAGGTTGAATCTCTTCCGCGTCAATCGGCCGCCGGCCCGCCCCAGCTGCGGCCGCCACGCCACCCGCGCCACCCCGAACCGCACCCGAACCGGCGGTAGAGCCGCCACGACCCCGACCAATGCGCCTGTTGCGTCCCCGTGCCCGCGACATCGCAGCCGCTCCCCCTGTTGCCGCGGCCACGGCCGCCCCTACCGCAGTCTCGTCGGGTTTGTCCATGGCGCTGACAATCGCGTCAAAGTGCGAGCGGTTCTCCGTGCCGCTGGTCGCAGCCGCAATGCCGTTAGCCTCCATGACGTCGGCAGCGGCAACGACGTCCCATCCAACGTCGTGTACGTTAGCGGCCAGCTTCTCCCCAGTCGCCGCTAGCTCTTGCCCGTCCCGCCACTCCTTCCAACACGCGTCGTGTTGAACACGCACCCACTCGGCCACATCTTTTTCCGAGAGATAGGTGCACTCGAAATCGGACTTCGTGAGGGCCGGGGCGCCCCGACGACGAGTGATGTTGCCTTTGTTGTCAATGTTGAACCGCGACGGATCCAGCCGCAGGGTGTTCACGCGGTGGCCGTCCTTGCTGCACTTTCGGCAGTTCTTCTCGAGATGGGCGCAATCGGCCGCGAAGCACCTCCCCTCCTTGTGGTAGGGGTGCTCCGCCGCAAGGGAGTGGAGGCACGGCCACGACCTGAAGACGAAGGTCCGTTGCGAGTGGGACCCCGTCCTCTTGTTCCCATTGTCGTCGGGGCCGAGGTCAAACCCGCAGTGTAAGCACTTGCCCGTCATGTCGCCGGACCGACCACCCGCCTGACGGCGTCGCTCCCGCACGACCGCACGCCCCCCCTCCCGAGTGCGTCGCGCACGCCACACCGCCCGCCCACTAGCACGACAACCCGACCGCACGACCTCCACGCTGCGTCGATGCTCACGCACCGGCCAACCGCTCGTGACGTTCTTATGTGTGTTGTCCGGCAGCAAGTACCCCCACGGGTCACGGCGCGCGTCCATCTCAGGGCGCCTAGCACAACAATACAAGACAGGCGCGGGCGGAAGGGAGATGGAGGAGGAAGGGCGACGAAACGCAAGCAAACTAAGACAGCAACGCGCACACTCTCGAGGGTGGGGGATGGTGGTGGGGCATTGGCCGGAGCATGCCGCAGCTCGGCGCAGGGCAGCGTCAATCTCGGCCGCGTTGGAATATGTGGGGACGACGGCGGCTCGGCCTGATGCCTAGTCCAGTGCCTGCACCTGCCTTGCACAAAGAACGAGCGAGGGGCGGGAGCGTGGCAGGTGAACAGCCGTCGGCAAGTGCGCGCGCGGCGCGCGCGATTGCAGTGGCACAGAATAAGAGCGGCAACCGATGGGAGCGGTCCGCGCAGCGGGGTGCGCGTTTGCATCCCGGATCCGACAGGGATCGCGACCACGTCGGAGCAGTACGGGCCTCAGGTGCTGCTCCCATCTCTAGACCGCGATCGGACGGCCAGCGATAGTGCCCCGGTGGATCCAGGCACCCGAGGTGACGGGTATGCGTCCAATGAATGTGCGACAGAACCCTGCATGCCGTATCGCGGGACAGCGTCGTCGTGCTGCGGGGTCGGTCAAGTGCCATGTAGCCCCCTTCCGCTAAGATTTGCTCGCTGGAGCTACGGTTCGCACACTGTCGGAGCGTGCACGAAGTGGAGCACGTTTCCCCTCGGACAAGCCGCCGTGTGCCACTTAAGGCCAACGCATTTTCACGAAATCTGACGACCTGCCTGCGTGGGCGCTCTGGGGGGGGACTAATGATCTGCATTAGTGGCCAATCCTCATCATGCCGGTCTCTGTTGCACGAAGTGGAGCACGTTTCTCCTGGGACGAGTCCCGGCAGGCCCTTAATTAGAATCGGTCCACCTGACTAGCGTCGCGGGCCACAGTCGGGGCCGTAATCGGCGATCAGTACGCCAACTACGCGCTACTCACCGCGTCGGACACGGTATTGGCACTCTCGAGCGTTCCTTCTGTAAGGAAACGTGCTCGCTGTGGGAAACGTGCCTGCCAGGAATGGCCCGCTGAGGGGGGTAAAACGTGTTGCACGTTTGAGCGCATACGCGCAGGGCCCATTTTTTAGGGATCTGCCATATCCACTGTAACCCAACAAATAAACACTAAACTGTATCCACTGTAACCCAAAAAATAATCACCAAACAGTATCCACTGTAAACCAACAAATAGTCACCAAACTGTATCCACTGTAACCCAAACTTTTCCGAGAGCGTCAGTTTGTGTTTTGTTGGTTGGGGTTTGCGAGCACCACATCGAGGCCACTGAAGCCCTGGAATTGCCGAGACATTCAGCAGTGCGGCCCCGGGCCAGCCGCGCACTGGACGGCGCCGATGCACAGAGGTTGCCCGGAGGCACGATCCCAGGGCACAGCCGTCGACATTCCTCAGGGGTCACCGCTCCAAGGCAGTGAGTAACAGGTATAGTGAGTAAGTATGGAACATTCTTGTGAGTAACGGAGCCATATTACTCGCTGCCAAACGAAATACATTACCTGGTCCTTAGAAGCACAACAGGTGGAACTCTGTGAGGCGCACTTTACTTTCGCGCCTGTGGTCGACTTCTCAGCAACACATGGTGCAGCAAGGCCTTGAGGAGACGCACATGCCCACTGGCTCGGAAGACAACGGCGGCAGTGATATTGAGGACGACAGCTCTGAAGGGGGGTGGACAGCCTAGGCCAAGAAACGTCAATAGCAATGTATTTTTATTCATGCTGTCCTGCTCGTTCCAGGCACCCATCTTGTCTTGATCGCCGAGGCCGCCTAAAGCGCGCGGGGGGGGCCGGCGACGAGCCGCCGCCGCCGACGCCGCCGCCCTGAGGGAGGGGTGGTGGTGGCGGCGTTGAGCATGGCGGCGGCGGCAACAAAGGGGGCGGAGAGGTCGCCAACAACCTCAGTCGCGCGGCCGCCCGGCCCCGCCTGGACACACCCCCCGGCGGCGGCAATGCTGTTCATGACGCGAAAACCTGTGGTGTGAGCGCGCGCGGAGGGGCGAGGAACGGGGAAAGGCAGTGGCAAGAGAGCAGATACAGCGAGACAGGGGTAGAGAGCCACGATGAGATCGAGAAGCAACAGCAAGTGAGTGATCAGGAGTCACACATGCAGCATACCGGCGCTGAGACGGCGGCGATGGCAATGATGGTGGTGGAGGGCAGCGTTAACGATTGGGCCGGACATTCAGCGACGAGGATGCGGCAAGGGGGCGCTGTGGAAGGTAGGAGGGGGGGCACAGTGTAGCGGTGGGAGGGGCTAGCAAAGTCGACAGGGAGGGAGACGGGGGCGCATACGATGGTGGGAAGGAAGGGGGTGGTAGTTACGATGGTAGGGAGGGGGAAGTGGTGACGACAGTGGGGGGAG
>Ga0209186_1002961_pt1 | contig 11873 bp, 4 predicted proteins | sample SidtaG_FD_187426 | JGI IMG/M metagenome (GOLD analysis project Ga0209186, IMG submission 187426) | Marine algal microbial communities from Sidmouth, United Kingdom - Sidmouth_Male2 metaG (SPAdes) (version 2) | ecosystem: Host-associated > Algae > Red algae > Unclassified | place: Sidmouth, United...
ACTGACACCCAGCGACCATATCGGTCCATACACTCACAGGCCTTGTCCGGGTCCCAGATCCGCTGGTGTCGCCCAATCTCTCGTCACGCCAAATCTCGTCGCTCGAGCCGCCGGCCACTGGCTCCCCAGGCCCCGACCGCTCTTCGGGCATGCCGACACTTCCCCGCGGTCGGGTCCTCCATGCACGGGTCGTCGGGCGTGGCGGGAACGCACGGTCACTCGGCCGTTGGCTGCTCGGTGGGCTCGCCCACCTCGACCATCCCCAGTTGGTGACGGAAGGCCATTAACGCCGGTCCGGCCAGTGCCTTTGTCAGGCCATCGGCCAACAGCTCGGCGCCCGGTTGGTAGTGGGACTTGACCTCTCCCAGAGCGGCTCGTTCACGGACAAAGTGGTGAGCCGTGTCGATATGCTTGGCTCGGCCGGTTCCTTCCGGACTGGCGATGAGCGCTGAGCATGCCATGTCGTCTTCCACCATCGGTACGGGGCGGTCCGCCTCCCCCAGGTCCTGCATCAGCTTCTTGAGCCATAGGGCTTCTCGCGTCGCCGCGGCGGCGGCAATGTACTCTGCCTCCGCCGTGGAGCATGCGACGGTGGGCTGCCGCTTGCTTGACCACGAGGTGGCGCCGCCGTGGTAGATAAACGCCCCGCCTGTCGTCTAGCGGCATGTGTCTGGGCAGCCGTTAAAGTCGGCATCAACGGCGCCTTCCAGCTCCCCCGGACCGCCGTACTGTAGCCCGAGGGAGACCGTCCCGGCGAGCTATCGGACGACCCCTTTTGCAGCGCGCCAGAGGGGCTCTGTCGATCGACTCATGTGCCGCGCCAGCGCGTTCGTCGCGAAAGCAATGTCCGGGCGCACCGTCACCGCCAGGTAGAGCAGGCTGCCGACTAACTCCTGGTAGCGCCCGCTGTCGTCCAACGGGAGCGCGTCGGTGCGCGTGAGCGCGGTGCCGGGCGGCAGCGGGATCTTGGCCGGGTGTGCCTCAGCCATACCGAAGGCGTTGATGACGCCCTTCTCGAGACCAGGACAGCTGATGGTCAGGGTGCGCCGCTCCCGGTCACGGACGATGCGCATGCCCAAGAAGGTTGCCGCGTGCCCCTGGTCCCGCCCCTTGTCGCGGGTGAGAATGGTCGCCTTCGCCGCGTCCACGGCCGCGCGCGTTTGCCCAAGGATGGCAAGGTCGTCCACGTGCGCGAGGACGAGAACGCGCCCAAGGTCGGGCAGTGACCAGAGGTATAACGTCGGGTCGGCCACGGACCGCTGGGCGCCGGCGGCAGTCAGCGTCGCGCAGAGATGCTCGCCCCAAAGTCTGCCCGCCTGACGCGTCCCGTAGAGCGCCGAGCGGAGCTTGGCCACCGTGTCGGGCCCGCCGCCCGAGTACCCTTCCGGAAGGTCCACGTAGACCTCGGTGTCCATTGGACCGTTCAGGTACGCCGTCTTGATGTCCACAGTATCTAGCTCGAGGTCGTGCGCGGCCGCGTACGCGAGGACAGCTCGGACGGTAGCCCGCGCGGGGCACGGCGCCCAGATCTCGTGGTAGTCGACCCCCGTTCGTTGCGAGTACCCGCAACCAACGAAGCGCGCCTTGTAGCGGACGGCCGTCCCGTCGGTGTCCTGTTTATAATCGTAGACCCACTTGCCCTTCATCTTTCGTGCTCCGGGGGGAAGCGTGACGACGTCCCAGGTGTTTTTCTCGTCGAGAGACTTATACTCATCATCCATTGCAGCCTGCTATAGGTAGGCATCTGGTCGGGATACGGCCTCCCAGCGCGTCTTCGGTAGTTGGTCGCACCAATCGGGGCGGCCGACCGCTCGCTTCACCGACACGGGCGCATACGCTGGCGCCTCATCCGCGGCGTTAACCGCGGCAGACAGTGCGGACGGCGCCCCACGGGCTGCGCGGGCTCGTAGGTTGTACCCGTGTGTAGACTCGGGTGTCCCCGCGGTAGCATCCGACGATCCTTGTGGGGTGGCCGCCGGTGCCGCCGGCACGCTGGGCAGTACCGGCGGAGGACGCGCGGCGGGGAGCAACGAGATGGCATCTTGCATATTGTGGACCACGGGGACGGCCCGTTCGTCCACCGCGGCCGCGTCCCCCGTCTCCTCGTCCGCGGAGGCGGTGTCTGACTGGTTCCACTCCTCTGGCAGGGACAGACAAACCGGCATCGCGTCCAGATTGGTTGGTGTCGACGTAGCGGTCTCATCAAACTCAACATCGCGCCGGGTCATGATGGCGCCGGTGGTGGCCGACCGGATACGCCAGGCATGTCCGCCCGATGCATAGCCGACCAAGTGTCTCATGACCACTCTGGAATCAAGCTTGCCGGCCTGCTTGGGTGGTCGCTTGGCACACTCCTTGCAGCCCCACACCCGGAGAATTGAGACGTCGGGTGGCGCGCCGTAGAAGCGCTCGTATGGCGTCTCCTTCCCGTCTGGGGTCGGAGACCGGTTGATGAGAAACGTGGCCGTGACCATGGCCTCCGCCCAGTTGGTGAGTGGAACGTCCGCGCCAAGCAGCATCGCACGTGTGCGCTCGAGGAGGACCTGGTTGTGCCGTTCCGATTTGCCGTTCTGTTTCGGCGACGAAGGCGCCGAGGTCTCGGCCTTGATGCCCTTATCCGTCATAATATGTTGCATCGTGTCGTTGTTGAGGATCTCCTTCGCACCGTCCGTGCGGATGACGTTGACTTTGTCGGGTGTCTGGTTCTCGAGGAAGGTGATCCAGGCCCGCAGGCCCGCACCTGCCGCCGCTTTCGTCTTGAGCGGCGTGACAAACGACAGACCCGTGCAGTCGTCAATGACTGTTAGGACGTGGACGGCGCCACCACCCGACTGGGGCAGGATTGTTCCGATGAGGTCGACACAAAGACGTTGTAGCTGACGTGCCGCCCGCTCGCCCGTTCCATGCGGGCGGACATGCAGGCGCGCCTTGACACAGGGCTCGCAAATGGCCCCAATGGCGCCCTTGGTGTCTGTGCTTTTGACCGTCATCCCCGTCACGGCCTTGGCCCCCCGGTACACGGTCTGGTAGCCGAGGTGCCCAAAGCGCCAGTGCCACAGGTCGCCGACGGGGTTGGCCCGACCGTAGGCCACATTGGCCGCCGAGGTCGCCCCCCCCTTGCCGCCCTTGGTCGGTGGAGCGAGGGACAGCTCGTACTGCTCGTACTTGTTGACGCGGCCCGCGGCCACGAGGATGCCGTCCTTGATGACGGTCACACCCCCACCGTAGAACCGGATTTCCCCGCCGGCCCGGTCGGCCGCGCGCACGGAAAACAGATTCGTCGCGAGGTCGGGCACAAACAGGGTACGCGTGAGCGTCAATTCACCCCCGAGAGACGTCGGCAGGACGAGCGAGCCGCGGCCGAGCGAGTCAAGCACGGCCCCATTCGCCACAGTGACCTTACTGGGCACCTCTTGAAACGAGGCAAAGCCGACGGGAACAAGGCGCATGTTGTCCGAAGCCCCGGAGTCGACCAGCCACGTACGGTCTTCCGCCATCGGGCTCCCCCCCCCGCCCCCCGCGTCAGGGGTATCGTCCGAGTGGGGCCGCATCCGCGGACGACTGGCCGTGGCCATAAACGACGCCGACGGACCTCCCCCTCTGTCCTGCGGGCGGTCTGCTGTTGACGGAAACTCGTGGGCGTAATGTGCACGGGTGTGGCAGGTCCAGCAAACAACCCGTCGACGGCGCTCAGCTCTAGGCATGGGCTTGTCCCGCGGCCACAACGGGGGCGCGCCGCTGGATGTCCCGGCGTTAAAGGCCGCCACCGTCGGTTCCTCTGAGGTCGTCGCCGCCTCCGCGGTCGCCCTCTCCGCGGGGTAGAGCGTCGACAACGTGGTGTTCCAGCGGAGCTCGGTGCTCATGTTTGTCAAGATTTTCTTCTCCGTCTCATACTCGGGGCCGAGACCCATAAGGAAGTGGAGGACGTCGGTATTCGTGTCGATGGGATGCCCGGCTGCGATCATGGCGGCCTGCAACTTCTTGGTCCGCCCCGCGTAGGCCATCAGGCTCTCGCCGGCCTTGAGCTTGAGTAAGGCCAGCTCCTTGCCCAGCTGCAGCCGCCGTGCGTTGTTTTGGGCGGTGACAGGGTTGCGAGATCATAATTATCATGCTTTGATTCGACCCCAAATTTAGACGACAATGATCAGAAGCATGGATCCTTTGACCATCATTATCAAAGTAGTTCCGAGATATACAGGAACATAAGTACCAAAAAGAGGATCACACACACACATGTGGATTGGCTGGCAGCCATTCCGCACCATGCCTCGAAAAGAGGCAGCGTACCGGCTGCTACGAGGCGACGAAAGAGACCATCAGAACGTCAATGCCGGCGCGTGCCCGTCAGACCATGACCCGTGCTCAGAACCGAGTTCTGAATACAGAATCGAGGTCTACACTCCCACGTTACCTCCATGAATGTAGGAAGAGCTGCTGCACACACCGTCGGAAGCGTACAGACGGCGTCACACCACATTTTTGGCTGCGCATTCCGGGTCGTCAGGTGGGCATCACCGCGAACAAAGTGACAGATGACAGCGCCCTTTGCCACTACGGCTGTCCAAAACTTAAAACGAGCATACTAAATACACATCCGTATGCGTCTTGTATGGTTTCATCATTATAGCTATAAATTATCATAATTATGCTACAATCTTCGAAGGATGCGATGATTGTACGCCATTATTGCAACCCTGGGCGGTGAACATCTCCTCCAGTGCGTCCCATGCCTCCTTGGCGCTGCTGCAACCTTGTACGGTCGGCAGGTGGTGCAGCTCCACACTTAGCACAGGACGAGCTGACGCACGTTGGTCCTTCACGACCCACTCGGCGTACGCTGTCGGTTCATTCGCCGCATTCGGGGGCGGATCCGCGATGGCCTCCCACAGCAGCTTCTTCTGCAGGGACGCCTGGAACAGGGCCGCCCATGTCTTTTTGTCCTTGTCCAATTTCTCCAGCCGGAACTCGGAGGCCCCGGTTGCCTCTGTCATGGCACTCGGGGCAGGAGGAGACGGGTGTCGGTGTGGGCGCGTTCGGTTCCGGGCGTCGGGGTCACGGGGCACACGAGGGAGCGTGCCCCGTAGGTAGCAGACGGCGTGGTGTTGTCCTGCTCGCCGCCGTCAGCTGGGCCCATAACCTGTCGACAAAACGCGTCATTCTCTTCGATGGGCCTGGCTTGGGTACCCCGCCACACCCTTATCTCCCCGGGCACGGTCAGGCAGGCCCGCGCGCCACCCGGGGCTACTCTCGCGGATAATCTCCCCACTGACACCCAGCGACCATATCGGTCCATACACTCACAGGCCTTGTCCGGGTCCCAGATCCGCTGGTGTCGCCCAATCTCTCGTCACGCCAAATCTCGTCGCTCGAGCCGCCGGCCACTGGCTCCCCAGGCCCCGACCGCTCTTCGGGCATGCCGACACTTCCCCGCGGTCGGGTCCTCCATGCACGGGTCGTCGGGCGTGGCGGGAACGCACGGTCACTCGGCCGTTGGCTGCTCGGTGGGCTCGCCCACCTCGACCATCCCCAGTTGGTGACGGAAGGCCATTAACGCCGGTCCGGCCAGTGCCTTTGTCAGGCCATCGGCCAACAGCTCGGCGCCCGGTTGGTAGTGGGACTTGACCTCTCCCAGAGCGGCTCGTTCACGGACAAAGTGGTGAGCCGTGTCGATATGCTTGGCTCGGCCGGTTCCTTCCGGACTGGCGATGAGCGCTGAGCATGCCATGTCGTCTTCCACCATCGGTACGGGGCGGTCCGCCTCCCCCAGGTCCTGCATCAGCTTCTTGAGCCATAGGGCTTCTCGCGTCGCCGCGGCGGCGGCAATGTACTCTGCCTCCGCCGTGGAGCATGCGACGGTGGGCTGCCGCTTGCTTGACCACGAGGTGGCGCCGCCGTGGTAGATAAACGCCCCGCCTGTCGTCTAGCGGCATGTGTCTGGGCAGCCGTTAAAGTCGGCATCAACGGCGCCTTCCAGCTCCCCCGGACCGCCGTACTGTAGCCCGAGGGAGACCGTCCCGGCGAGCTATCGGACGACCCCTTTTGCAGCGCGCCAGAGGGGCTCTGTCGATCGACTCATGTGCCGCGCCAGCGCGTTCGTCGCGAAAGCAATGTCCGGGCGCACCGTCACCGCCAGGTAGAGCAGGCTGCCGACTAACTCCTGGTAGCGCCCGCTGTCGTCCAACGGGAGCGCGTCGGTGCGCGTGAGCGCGGTGCCGGGCGGCAGCGGGATCTTGGCCGGGTGTGCCTCAGCCATACCGAAGGCGTTGATGACGCCCTTCTCGAGACCAGGACAGCTGATGGTCAGGGTGCGCCGCTCCCGGTCACGGACGATGCGCATGCCCAAGAAGGTTGCCGCGTGCCCCTGGTCCCGCCCCTTGTCGCGGGTGAGAATGGTCGCCTTCGCCGCGTCCACGGCCGCGCGCGTTTGCCCAAGGATGGCAAGGTCGTCCACGTGCGCGAGGACGAGAACGCGCCCAAGGTCGGGCAGTGACCAGAGGTATAACGTCGGGTCGGCCACGGACCGCTGGGCGCCGGCGGCAGTCAGCGTCGCGCAGAGATGCTCGCCCCAAAGTCTGCCCGCCTGACGCGTCCCGTAGAGCGCCGAGCGGAGCTTGGCCACCGTGTCGGGCCCGCCGCCCGAGTACCCTTCCGGAAGGTCCACGTAGACCTCGGTGTCCATTGGACCGTTCAGGTACGCCGTCTTGATGTCCACAGTATCTAGCTCGAGGTCGTGCGCGGCCGCGTACGCGAGGACAGCTCGGACGGTAGCCCGCGCGGGGCACGGCGCCCAGATCTCGTGGTAGTCGACCCCCGTTCGTTGCGAGTACCCGCAACCAACGAAGCGCGCCTTGTAGCGGACGGCCGTCCCGTCGGTGTCCTGTTTATAATCGTAGACCCACTTGCCCTTCATCTTTCGTGCTCCGGGGGGAAGCGTGACGACGTCCCAGGTGTTTTTCTCGTCGAGAGACTTATACTCATCATCCATTGCAGCCTGCTATAGGTAGGCATCTGGTCGGGATACGGCCTCCCAGCGCGTCTTCGGTAGTTGGTCGCACCAATCGGGGCGGCCGACCGCTCGCTTCACCGACACGGGCGCATACGCTGGCGCCTCATCCGCGGCGTTAACCGCGGCAGACAGTGCGGACGGCGCCCCACGGGCTGCGCGGGCTCGTAGGTTGTACCCGTGTGTAGACTCGGGTGTCCCCGCGGTAGCATCCGACGATCCTTGTGGGGTGGCCGCCGGTGCCGCCGGCACGCTGGGCAGTACCGGCGGAGGACGCGCGGCGGGGAGCAACGAGATGGCATCTTGCATATTGTGGACCACGGGGACGGCCCGTTCGTCCACCGCGGCCGCGTCCCCCGTCTCCTCGTCCGCGGAGGCGGTGTCTGACTGGTTCCACTCCTCTGGCAGGGACAGACAAACCGGCATCGCGTCCAGATTGGTTGGTGTCGACGTAGCGGTCTCATCAAACTCAACATCGCGCCGGGTCATGATGGCGCCGGTGGTGGCCGACCGGATACGCCAGGCATGTCCGCCCGATGCATAGCCGACCAAGTGTCTCATGACCACTCTGGAATCAAGCTTGCCGGCCTGCTTGGGTGGTCGCTTGGCACACTCCTTGCAGCCCCACACCCGGAGAATTGAGACGTCGGGTGGCGCGCCGTAGAAGCGCTCGTATGGCGTCTCCTTCCCGTCTGGGGTCGGAGACCGGTTGATGAGAAACGTGGCCGTGACCATGGCCTCCGCCCAGTTGGTGAGTGGAACGTCCGCGCCAAGCAGCATCGCACGTGTGCGCTCGAGGAGGACCTGGTTGTGCCGTTCCGATTTGCCGTTCTGTTTCGGCGACGAAGGCGCCGAGGTCTCGGCCTTGATGCCCTTATCCGTCATAATATGTTGCATCGTGTCGTTGTTGAGGATCTCCTTCGCACCGTCCGTGCGGATGACGTTGACTTTGTCGGGTGTCTGGTTCTCGAGGAAGGTGATCCAGGCCCGCAGGCCCGCACCTGCCGCCGCTTTCGTCTTGAGCGGCGTGACAAACGACAGACCCGTGCAGTCGTCAATGACTGTTAGGACGTGGACGGCGCCACCACCCGACTGGGGCAGGATTGTTCCGATGAGGTCGACACAAAGACGTTGTAGCTGACGTGCCGCCCGCTCGCCCGTTCCATGCGGGCGGACATGCAGGCGCGCCTTGACACAGGGCTCGCAAATGGCCCCAATGGCGCCCTTGGTGTCTGTGCTTTTGACCGTCATCCCCGTCACGGCCTTGGCCCCCCGGTACACGGTCTGGTAGCCGAGGTGCCCAAAGCGCCAGTGCCACAGGTCGCCGACGGGGTTGGCCCGACCGTAGGCCACATTGGCCGCCGAGGTCGCCCCCCCCTTGCCGCCCTTGGTCGGTGGAGCGAGGGACAGCTCGTACTGCTCGTACTTGTTGACGCGGCCCGCGGCCACGAGGATGCCGTCCTTGATGACGGTCACACCCCCACCGTAGAACCGGATTTCCCCGCCGGCCCGGTCGGCCGCGCGCACGGAAAACAGATTCGTCGCGAGGTCGGGCACAAACAGGGTACGCGTGAGCGTCAATTCACCCCCGAGAGACGTCGGCAGGACGAGCGAGCCGCGGCCGAGCGAGTCAAGCACGGCCCCATTCGCCACAGTGACCTTACTGGGCACCTCTTGAAACGAGGCAAAGCCGACGGGAACAAGGCGCATGTTGTCCGAAGCCCCGGAGTCGACCAGCCACGTACGGTCTTCCGCCATCGGGCTCCCCCCCCCGCCCCCCGCGTCAGGGGTATCGTCCGAGTGGGGCCGCATCCGCGGACGACTGGCCGTGGCCATAAACGACGCCGACGGACCTCCCCCTCTGTCCTGCGGGCGGTCTGCTGTTGACGGAAACTCGTGGGCGTAATGTGCACGGGTGTGGCAGGTCCAGCAAACAACCCGTCGACGGCGCTCAGCTCTAGGCATGGGCTTGTCCCGCGGCCACAACGGGGGCGCGCCGCTGGATGTCCCGGCGTTAAAGGCCGCCACCGTCGGTTCCTCTGAGGTCGTCGCCGCCTCCGCGGTCGCCCTCTCCGCGGGGTAGAGCGTCGACAACGTGGTGTTCCAGCGGAGCTCGGTGCTCATGTTTGTCAAGATTTTCTTCTCCGTCTCATACTCGGGGCCGAGACCCATAAGGAAGTGGAGGACGTCGGTATTCGTGTCGATGGGATGCCCGGCTGCGATCATGGCGGCCTGCAACTTCTTGGTCCGCCCCGCGTAGGCCATCAGGCTCTCGCCGGCCTTGAGCTTGAGTAAGGCCAGCTCCTTGCCCAGCTGCAGCCGCCGTGCGTTGTTTTGGGCGGTGACAGGGTTGCGAGATCATAATTATCATGCTTTGATTCGACCCCAAATTTAGACGACAATGATCAGAAGCATGGATCCTTTGACCATCATTATCAAAGTAGTTCCGAGATATACAGGAACATAAGTACCAAAAAGAGGATCACACACACACATGTGGATTGGCTGGCAGCCATTCCGCACCATGCCTCGAAAAGAGGCAGCGTACCGGCTGCTACGAGGCGACGAAAGAGACCATCAGAACGTCAATGCCGGCGCGTGCCCGTCAGACCATGACCCGTGCTCAGAACCGAGTTCTGAATACAGAATCGAGGTCTACACTCCCACGTTACCTCCATGAATGTAGGAAGAGCTGCTGCACACACCGTCGGAAGCGTACAGACGGCGTCACACCACATTTTTGGCTGCGCATTCCGGGTCGTCAGGTGGGCATCACCGCGAACAAAGTGACAGATGACAGCGCCCTTTGCCACTACGGCTGTCCAAAACTTAAAACGAGCATACTAAATACACATCCGTATGCGTCTTGTATGGTTTCATCATTATAGCTATAAATTATCATAATTATGCTACAATCTTCGAAGGATGCGATGATTGTACGCCATTATTGCAACCCTGGGCGGTGAACATCTCCTCCAGTGCGTCCCATGCCTCCTTGGCGCTGCTGCAACCTTGTACGGTCGGCAGGTGGTGCAGCTCCACACTTAGCACAGGACGAGCTGACGCACGTTGGTCCTTCACGACCCACTCGGCGTACGCTGTCGGTTCATTCGCCGCATTCGGGGGCGGATCCGCGATGGCCTCCCACAGCAGCTTCTTCTGCAGGGACGCCTGGAACAGGGCCGCCCATGTCTTTTTGTCCTTGTCCAATTTCTCCAGCCGGAACTCGGAGGCCCCGGTTGCCTCTGTCATGGCACTCGGGGCAGGAGGAGACGGGTGTCGGTGTGGGCGCGTTCGGTTCCGGGCGTCGGGGTCACGGGGCACACGAGGGAGCGTGCCCCGTACGTAGCAGACGGCGTGGTGTTGTCCTGCTCGCCGCCGTCAGCTGGGCCCATAACCTGTCGACATAACGCGTCATTCTTTTCGATGGGCCTAGCTTGGGTACCCCGCCACACCCTTATCTCCCCGCGCGCGGCCAGGCAGGCCGGCGCGCCACCCGGGGCTACTATCGCGGATAATCTCCTGACTGACACCCAGCGACCATATCGGTGCATACACTCACAGGCCTTGTCCGGGTCTCAGATCCGCTGGTGTCGCCCAATCTCTCTTCACGCCAAATCTCGTCGCTCGAGCCGCCGGCCACTGGCTCCCCAGGCCCCGACCGCTCTTCGGGCATGCCGACATGCAGCAGAGTACGCTGTGGCCCGAAAATCGTACTCCCGATCTAGGGTTGTTGCTGGCCCAGACGGCATCGTGCTGGCCACCGGGAAACGCGGGCTACAAGTGGAGCCCTCATCAATCCACAACGCTGGCGAGGGAACTGTATTATGTAGCCCCTCAGAAAGCAGGCTACAACTCGATAGGCGTGCCCGAGAATTGCAGCTCCTGGGACGATTCAATGCCTGCGAGCGACGACTGGTCACAGATCAACTCTACTGCAGTCTGTCCAATTTTGGCCGATTCGAACAGGAACACAAACATAAAAGGAACGAGAACAAGAGTGCGAAGTCCGGACTGACAACTTGAAGGACCAATTGAAACTACATCTGAGGCCCTGTGCTGGGAAACATCTGACTGAGAATCAAACTGTCAGAGAATTGATCACGGGGGGGGTGCCCTGGCTCGCGTACCACGGACAATTTGGTCCGATCGTGATTTGAGAACATTTGAATGTCGCAAGTGGTGCACCGCACTCGTGTCGCGGTGCATGTCGCTGAGGCCATTCTGCCTGGATCGGGCCTGCTTTGTACGACCGAGGCGGAAAAGAGCCGGAAATCGACGCGGATTCAAGGCGGAACGCCCGAGAAACGACGAGAAACGACGAGAAACGAGGGTAAACGAGGGGAAACGACGGGACTGCAGTGCACGCCGACTTAAGCCGGCTCATACGGCTCTGAGCTTTACATCGGGTGTCTGAAAAGACAAGCTGCGACGTGCAAAAATGTGAGTGGTCGAGAGAAAATTCCCCTGTCACAGAGGCCGCGAACGACGAACTGGCGACGCGTCACCGATTCTGCCTCTACGGCCACTGTGAGAAGGGTGGGACGCGTCCCAATTATCGCCTCTAAGGCCTCTCCGAGAGAGGTGGTTGACAATCCAGGATGAGCCGTGGGCATTGCCTTGATCCGCGGATCACGTCTTGCCCGTGCACCGTCGCCTGCAGTCGGTTTTCCATAGGCAATCAGCGGATCGTATGTCGCCTCTGCATCGTCGCCAGCAGTCGATTTTCCATAGGCGCTGGGGCAATCGCTGCGCCGTTGTCGTCTTCACGTGGTGGGGCTCAAGATGGTGGAAAATGATGAAAAGCGGAGGTAAATCTTGTCCACGTATGGTCGCTGCACTTGTCCGTGCAAGGGGGGGGCGAGCGTGC
>Ga0209186_1002963_pt1 | contig 11865 bp, 18 predicted proteins | sample SidtaG_FD_187426 | JGI IMG/M metagenome (GOLD analysis project Ga0209186, IMG submission 187426) | Marine algal microbial communities from Sidmouth, United Kingdom - Sidmouth_Male2 metaG (SPAdes) (version 2) | ecosystem: Host-associated > Algae > Red algae > Unclassified | place: Sidmouth...
CCTATTCGGGCCCGGGGTTACTATTTCGTCTCTCTTTTTCGTCTGTTTCCGTCTTGTTCTTTGGCGCCGGCCACGGCCCGCGCCGCCCCGTCTTGTTCGCCATCTAAATCTTGGCGTCTCTCTCGAGTCCTAGCCCTTGCGCGCCTTTGCGCCGTCTAGGTCCTCTCGGGAGGTCGACCCTTTGGGTCCTTCTCTTCTGTATTTTCAGTGTTGCCACAGGGTATTTGCTCGCGCCTTCTTTGTTGCCACAGTCCGCCTGACCTCAAAGAAGTTTGAGGCGCGGGACATGATGCCCAAGGAATGGGGGGAGCTTTTGAAACTCATTCGCGTGACCGTACTGGCCACGCACTATGCGTTTTGCGCCCGCGCGGACCTGAGGGCCACCAAATCGCACAACAAAATTCCTGGTTGCACCCGCCTTTTGTGAACCCACAGGCCTGCCTCGCACCAGTTTTGAAGCGCTGTGGTCGTGCCTGACCTTCAGTGCTCAGTCGGAGGGCGGGGGAGACTTGCAGCAGAGCAGGCGGCGGCTGGTCGACGACTACGTGTTCAAAAAAAGCGAGCACTGCTCATTCCGTGCACGCTCGAGCAAGCTAATTTTCGTGGACGAGACGATGTGCAGTTTGTACGGAAATGGCTGGAATTGAATCCGAACGGGCGTGCCCATGTACAGTGCGACCCCTCACTTGCCCGGGGTGGACCAAACGGTAGCCCTCCGCGTGCGATTCATCAGCCGCGGAAGATCCCGATTCGTACTATTGTGCAGGTACAGGCTGTGTTCCAGAAGGCTCAAATGCGCCACAGAAATCCTACCAAGCCCTTGTGTAAATGATCCCTGATGAGTCAATTTCGCTTGGCATCGCTGCTCTTGGCGGTGCTGTCCAACCCAACCCACCACGGTGGACCAATCACATTGCGCGTGAGGTCCACCGAAGCACTCCAGCTGGAGCTGTCCACGCACCGTGGCCACAAATGACTTGGCCGTGGGCGCCTGTCGGGCCGGCTGCAACCGCTTTAATCTTGCGCACGCTGCGCCGTCACCAAACATGGATGATCCAGTTCGGCTCGTCAGGTGTCATCGTTGCCTTGCACAGATGCCTGTCGCCGCAGACAGAGTGGCACCACCCGCCGCATCTCTCCCCACGAGAGGATTTCTGGAGCGTCTCACCTGCGCGGGATGCGGTTGTTTTCTACAGCGCCCCCCTCAATGAGTATGCTCAATCCCATTGCAAACGTCTCGGCTGGCATAAAAAAAAACGGCAAAGAACGCTTTTCCCAGAGCAGAGTGCGCTACTAGGTCTGCGTCTCTGCATCAACCGCAGCGAAAACTGAGGCTGGGCTACTCTCCTCACCCAACCAATGCGCAATCACGCTCAGTGCATCGGGGTGTGTGCCCGACACCAAGCGCTCCCCACCGGCACCGCTTCCCGCTGGGCAGTCGATCCCACCGCCGTTGGGCCCGAGGCTGCGCGCCCGGGAGAGCATCCCCACAATCTCCCGGGCAGCATCGTCAACAGGCACCGCCGCCGTTTCTGTCGCCGCCGGCACGGCCGCGTCCAGGCGGGCCTTAATTTTGGCGTGCACGTCAGGGGGTGTACAGCTTTCCCGGAGCCAGCAGCGCATAATAGCTGCCTGCGTCACTGTATCAAAGGCAGCCTTGACCAATCGAATTGCGTCGACAACGTGGGGGCTGCGACCCTCTGCCACGCCTAGGGAGCCCGCTCTTGCCCGTGCCTCGCGCGTCTTGCGTGCCTCTCGTTCAGCCTTACTATCGTCAAACTGGTCGTCAAGCGCGGTAAGCACGTCAAGCATCATTCCCCGCCGGTAGGTGGTCTTAGTCGCGTTGATTACACCTTGGTCTCAGGGCTGGAATCGTGCCGTCGTATTCGGCGGCAGCCAATCAATGTCGAAGCGGTCATCTGTCGCCGACGCATTGTGCCCCGACGCGTTGTCCATGATGAGGAAGCCCCGCCCGGAAGTAAACGCCCCCCAATCTTCGTTCAGGTCCGCCAGCCATTTCGCGTAGACGGTGGAATTCATCCACCCTTTTTCTGGGAGTAGTAGCGCACAGGTAGGTCGGTTTGGCCGCGGAAGCACACAGGTTGAGATGCCTTTCCAGTAACCGCAATGGACTTAAACGTGCCGGTAGCGTTCAAGCAGATGACGAGCGTGACTCGCGCCTTGGCTCGTTTCAGTTCAGTCCCGCGCGTCTCCTTTGCGTCGCACTCTAGAACGTAGGAGTAGGTAGGCGCTAGTTGGTAAAACAAAGCAGCCTCATCCATATTCAAGATACACTCGGGGTCCAAACCAACCATCTTCTCCCGCAGTTCGGCCATCCTCCGCTCTCCCTCCATCAAGTCAATCCCACCCCCCGACCCATGCAAATGTACGCTCCGTATGGAGTGTCGCTTAACCCACCGGTCAACGCACCCATTTGATGCGGAGAACGACGCCGCTGGGTAGTGCAGACGAGCCAGCTGGATCACCTTGGCTTAAAGGGCGATGCGTGAGATGGGCATCGTCTTGCGCCCCTTCGACCGGATCCGCATAGACCACTCGTCAAGTAGTTAATGGACTAGCGGGAACCTGCAAACTTGCAAGCAGTGGGCACGGAGGGGCAGACTGAGGGCGGCCGCGTCCCATGTCCTTCTCCATCCTGCCCAAACGCCGTATATTGCCCGCTTGGTCACGGCGTACCGCAGCGCTAGCGTCTCGCGCGGCACCCTGTCGGCGACCTGGGTGACAAGGAGAAGTTTTTCATCCAGCATGAGCTTGCCGCGGTCCCTGCGCTGCGTGGAAGGGGCAGCCGGCGACGCCACGGCCGGTACAGCCGGCGCCGCGATGGCCGCTGCAGCAAGCGGCGACACAGCTGGCGGCCCCGACGCCGCGGCCGGCACCGCCGGGGTGACGTGTTGTACGGCGCCCCGAAAAGCGCCCAGCGCAGCCTCTGCCGCGACGTTGAGAGCCTCTATCGCGGCCGGGCTCGCTCCCACGACGGCAGATGCGTTGGGGGCTAATGCTGCCGCTGTGAGAAGGGATGCATTCAACGAGAGAGATTGCGGCGGGGGAGAAGGGGGGGGGGGGGGGGGGGGGGGAGACGCACCGTCCACAGTGGTGGAATGAGAAAACGATTTGGCCGGGCGAGGCGCGGCACGGGGACGACGCCAGAAAGAAGGACGATCGACGGCGACCGCAGGTGGTCGTCATGTGGAGCTACTGCCCTGGGCAGACGGCTGAGCGTGAGGACAGGGCATTCGCGGTCTGCGGCGATGTGAGGGCAATCCCCGAATGAATAATGGCAGGAAGATTCCAATGCTTCAAGTACAGAAAGCCTCCCTTAGAGGCGATTTGACCTTGTATATACTTGAGGTTTCGAAGTGGATAAATGTAGCAATTTTTCTGAATTGATGGGGGCTACATAACTGGACCCTCCCCTCAGTTGTTCCGATCGGAACAACTGCGGGACGGTCAAGTGAGGGGTCGCACTGTATGTCTCAATTGCCCGAAATCCCGAAAACGGATGCGAATTCTAGAATGCGGCGTGCTGTTGGAGGGGCAGTATGTTACGCCTGAGCGTCGGGATGTCGGCGGAGAGCCGGCTGTAGATGGCCGCAGCCGACGACGTCGGTCTACCGCACGGCACCGTCATCCACAAGAAGCTGGTGGCTCCAGGCGAGTCTCCGAAGCGGGATGTGTGCGTGGATTCCTCGACCTCCATCGTCTCACCAGCGCAGCAGCCGGAGACGCCGTTCAACCGCTCGCGGTGGCGACTGTGCGATGAGAGCGCCGCGCGTGTGGGAAAAGCCGTGCCCCATCCGAAATTGGGCGAGAAATACTACCCTTTCTGCTCGCGGATAGAAATGCATCATCGATGCAGACAAGACGGTCCGCACTTGGAGCACAAGCGTATCAGACGCGACTGTTTATGCGGGTCTACCTGTCTTCATCAGACATGTGCATGGGGGATCTTTAGGTGCCGTACTCCGAGGCCTGCGGCCCCTCAGCTGGGCTCACAAAAAGCGAGTACTACGAGAATCCCGCAGAGCAGCTGATCTGCAAGACGTTCAGTACGGCCAGGATGCGGTCACGTGGGGAATGAGGGGGAGTTTCAGTTGTGGCGGAGTCTCCGAAGCTCCACTACGGCGTGGGCATCCAATCTTCTCCGACACACATCCGGCGCGAGGGGCCATCAACAAAGGATTGTGAACATGGTACTCAGCGTCTTTGCAGGGGTTATCAGCGCCCTGGTATGTCGGGAACGTGCTGTGGCTATCGGAAGACTGAATGTGTGGAGTTCTTTTTATGTGGGCTGAAGACTGGGCGATCGTGCTTTGACAAGCACATGAGGGAACTCCACTGATTGGATGTCTAGATATGAGAGTTGTCCCGACGTTCACTACATCATTTAAGTCGGGATTCTTCTTCGTCAAGTACATGTGTTGGTCCGTGAACTTCTCTGCCTCCGCTGTGTTCGCGTTGTGGCCGCTGCCGTCTCTGCCCTTCCATAGAAGCGGACGCGACGGTAGCCTCTGCCTACGGCACCGGTGCAGGCTCATATTGGTCAACGCCCCCTCTTGGCATGAGACGTAGTTGGACTGGAATGTGGAAACGACTTTTGCACACAGCCCTTTACGTGGGTGTCGCAGATCTGCATAGCACCACTTGGGGGTTTCAAGGGGAGGGGCTTGCGTGCCTCGATCACGGCAGCAGCACCCAGGAGTCTGTCCCTCCCCTGCGGGTGACAGCAGCGGCTAGGCCTCCGACACAGACTGGGGCTTTTTGAGGGCGCCCCATCCCCTGCCCACCCCTCTCTGCACGGCAAGCACCCTCCCGGCTCTCCGACCGCGGGGCGTACTCTCAGGAACTCTCGAAAAAGCCAGCTGGGGTGGCTATAGTGCAGCCACTGCCAGCTCCGTTGCTGCCACATCAGTTAAATTGTTGCCCCCCGACCTCAACAGCCCACGGCCGGTGGACGCCATGGCCTCGCGGTGGGCGTCGAGGCGTGCCGCGACTCGGCGGGCGGCCGACGGCGGCATGGCGTGGCCGCCGCCACCACCGCCGCCGCTGTCGTCGGCCATGTTTCCGTAGGCGACACGGTGGTCACAGGCGTGCGAGGAGAGCTGCTTGCGGTACGTGACGCTGCCTTGGAATACAGCCGTTGGGAAATGGGACGGCGTGCGCCACTGGAACTTCGTGTAGGATGAGATGCCTCGCAGCACCGCCGTCGACTGAGGAGGGGCACCAGCGCCGCCGAGGCCCATAAGGCTGAGCTGCCGCGCGGTCGGGACGCCGCCGCCGGACAACGGTGCCGTTCTTAGAGCTCCGCCGCCGCCACCGCCCTTTCTGGAGCCTGTATGCCGGTAATCGCGGTGAAGCAACTCCTAGAGGGAGGTCGCAGGGGTCCCGCCGCCACGGCCTTCGGCTCCGGCTCCAGGAACACCTGGAATCTCACGCGCCGTGGCCGCTGTCAGTGAGAAACGAGCGGAGTTCCCGAGGCCACTGGGGCCTTTTGCGGTCGGCAAATACTACTGTCAGGTGCCGTACAGCGAGTTGAAGAAATGTCACGGCGTCGGCGCTGCCGGAGGCTCGTCGCTTGGCCATTTTGCGCTGGGCGAGCGCGCCTAGGTGCCGCTGGTAGAATTGCTGAAGGAGGAGCTTTGAGAGTGGCCGCCGCCGGTGCCGTTTTCAGACGAGAGGTGCTACCTCGGCGATATGGCGGCCGGCCGCGAGCCGTAGCAGGTAACAAGGCGCTCAGGGCGTGGTCGTGCTGCACTCCCCTAAAGAGTCCTTCTGAGAGCGTCTTCAGTCGTCTGTTGCTACAGCGGTAGTCCTGAACTTGCCCTCTTCGTGATGGGCTGTTCTGTTGATGGCCGAGTCTTGCCGTACGACGCATAGGAGCACCACCGCGAAATCATAGGTGCGAAACAGCCGCAATCCACACTCAGATACCCTGGAATCCGCTTTTCTGGCACCGCGTCATTTGATGCGACTGTGCGGTACAATAGAGACAAGAAGAGTCAGAAAAGAGAACCCAGGTTGGCGTGCAACGCATCCACCAGTGATTTAATGAAGGCCGACAAAGAGGGCCCGTTACCATGCAATGTGTGACACTCTCAGAGGCGAAAAACCCTACGACCAGGGGTTCAACTATCCCAGTGGCCGCCGGAGACTCAGAAGTGAGCCTCCTTGAGACCTCTGAGTGAGCCATCGCTGACAAAGTCGAACTGTGCCCCTGACTCAGGGAATGTCCCTGAGGACTAAGCACGATTCCACCTGCCCAATTTCAGACTCAAATAGAAAATCCTTGAGGATGATCCTATAGATGCGCATTCCTAATGAATGGCAGAACGAGCTCATAGACTGCTCGAAGGTCCTGAAACAAGTCCGTCACATCCGCCTCAATCTGCGGCAACAATTCGGACCGTGCGAAAATAACTATGTTGGTGCTTTAGTGACGCGCCCCATTGCCCGACGTCGACGGACGTGTCGCAGGACAGCACGCGCACCCCTAGTCAACTGGACAAACGTTCTTTGGCTCATTCTCTTGCGCTTCTTCATCGTACGCAGTAATACAGACTGAAAGAACATGCACGTCTATCACACACAGCGATAGTCGCGAAGCGCCTGCTTGTGTGTATACGGCGCAGCCCATGTGCAGAAATCGGTCAGAAACGCTTGCCGTGTCATGATTCAGACTCTCGATAGTCACTACGACCAGATGCATATGAGCGCAGCTTCTAAATGTGATTAAGTGTCCCGCGGACGCGCACGTTCAAATTTAATGTTTGCGCTTGTCTAGTGTCGTAGTGAAGAGCCACGGACAATGTTTTCTGAAGCATAGGCACGCTACTCGCGCCCAAGCTTTACGTACGCTCCAACGGTCGTGTCCGCCTCCCTGGAGATCCCTTCCGCTGGCTGTTAGCGCTTCTGCTTTACCTCGTGGATCTCGGCCGCGCACGCCGGCACGCGTGGCTTTTTCCCGCGTCGCCGCTTGTTGCCAGGGGCTTACGTGAATAAACTTGAGATGGATATATCCGCGCAGAGTACTCCTATTCTTCCGGAATCATCCCAATAGCTTGAATCCCTTATCCTACTCTTTTTTCGACCATATGAGTATACTGATCAATATAGGAGATGAAGGCGCAGAGCATATCCAAATCGGAATGGAGTTAGAGTCTGCGTCTATATCCGGCTGCGCGCCAGCTGCTGGCCACGGTGGCGCAGGGGGCAGCTGTCGTGAGCACATTATCAGCTTCTGTGGCGGCATTGAACGTCTCAGAAAGATACCGTCGGCTTCTCCGACCCTTCCCGCGCGAGGAGGCACGCCGAGAACGGATATGCTGGCAACGGCGGCCGACGTCCAGGGACGAAAGCGTGTCCCTCGAGTCCGGCTGAACCCCGACCCTTCCTGTGCCATCCTCTCCACTTTCACCCGCGAGTTCCTGGGACGCCTCTCAACACCACGCGCCGGACCCTCTCGTCACATCGACGCGCACCGGCAGCTCCGGAAGCAGGAACCCGCACACAATTGAGGACGAAATTGCACCTGTCCGCCACTCTGGAGCGCTGATGCAGCAGCAGAGGACGCTTACAAGGTCCCAGGAGACTGATGAAACGGCCTCGTCGTCGTCGGGGCGCACTGAGACCTTTTTGGAGGGCATAGTGGGCGCGTACGTGCCGACTGAGGATTTGAGCTGCCCTCACACCGTCACCCACGTTGGGGAAACGTGGCACGTTATCAAGGTCGGCGAGAATAGTTGGACCTTCCAAGTTCCCTTGTCGGACTTTTTCGACACTTTCAAGGGTGACGGCGGCGCCCAGGGCGGCGCCCTTGTTGTGCGCTGCCGCCTGTGCGCGATCGACGGCCACACCGCCACGTACGTCCTTCGAGGCGGCAAGTAAAGCAAGGCATGGCGTCACTTCGAGGACTACGCGGCGTCAGCCCACGTCGATGACCTGCAGCGGTGCCGGCATGCGGCGGTTGTGGCCTACCGCGCCTCCAAGACTCATCCGCGCAAAGCAGCAGGTGATGTGACGGCGGGTCCGATTGAAGGCTTACAACGGACTGCACGCTCCCGTGTAATGACGCCAGCTGACGCTCGGCCCCACCACTTCCGCTTTGTATTGCTGATGGTGATCAGGTTCCATGCAGTCGACTGTCTGCCCCGCGTACACAGAACCACGGTCTCAAGAAAGCTTCGTGTAACCTTTGAAGGTCCTTGTGGTCATGCTGCACGCTTGTTGCCTTTGCCACCTTCTGGTATTCTGTTACGAGGTGTCCATAACTCTATGCGGAACCCTGAGCGCCGTCAGACGAAGAGGAATCGACTGTAGCTGTTCTTCAGGAAAACAATGCGACAGACGTCCTGACATGGCTTCACTTCCTTTCTTCATGGCACGCGCGCGGAAAACAACGTAACAACGAGCCTATAGTGGCTGTCCCTTTATTTTTCGTGTTGTCATCTCCCACCATCTCGCCCTACTCCAGATCAAGCCTATTCAACGCATTCTAAAAACTCCGATACACTCCGTTGGCCCGCATAAAGGTACACACCTTCTCCATCTTTGCGTTGCGTACTGCGTTGGTGTCCGCTCCAGGTGGAACTGAGGCCTCATCCGACCCCACCTCATCTGCGCATCTTAGCGGTGGATCCTTCATCTGTACGCAGATGTTATGCAACACACAGCACGACAGAATCCATGCAGTAGCATCGTCGAAGTCTCTCGGTCCGCTCAAGCGCACCCGCAGCTCTCTCAAGCTGGCAAAGCGACCCTTCAATACGCCGATTGCGTGCTCCGAACGTACACGCAATCGTGCCAGCTGGTAGTTAAAATTACGTCGATCACTCGACGTCAATTGCGGACCCAAGAATGGTCCGATCACCCAAGAAGAGTACTTCATACCTTTGTCACCAAGTAAATACTGACCTGAAGAAAAGCAAATGTGGGGAGAACGATGCCAATTCGCAAGCGTTTGAACAAAAGCGTCAGGCGCTGCTCCGGTGCACCCCTGCACCACGTTAGAAACGTAGCCGCGCCAATCACAAGTTATAACCGCGTTCAGGCTGTACATACCCTTTCGGTCGTAGTACGACCAGGGGTGCAAAGCAGGCTGGTACGCCAACGGAAAAGTCGTCCCGTCAGTCGCTCCGATACAAATATCGAGACCAAAGTTATCAGCGGCCCACTCCGCGGCCGCTGCCCTCCGCTGCGCGTTTGGCCAACGAATCTCGAGAGGCGCCAGCCGCTTCAGGCCACGAACAACTCGGCGCGTGCTCTTCACTATCAATACAGCCGACACACCGAAAAAATCCGGCACGGCGTCGACTCGACTCGAATTCCCGTAGTGACCAAACCCGTACAGTGTAATTGCAAGCTGCTTTTCCAGTGGCAACTGGGAGACGCCGCGACGCGACTTGAATACCTGCCCTGCATGGCAACGTATCAAAGACAGCACGTGGTCAAAAGCTGAACGGTGGATGCGCATATACGAACGGTACTGGTCGTCAGTTGCGCAAGGAAGGACATGGTCATACCAATCGGAGCACTTGTAACGAGTACTTCGAGTGGTAGTCAAGTAGCGACGGGAGCTCATTACTGCAAGCATTTGGTAAGAAACCATCCAAGGGACACAGCTAGAGTTCTCCTGGGGCACGCCAGGCACACCAAACAGACGCCCGGGCATGGCAATCGTCTCGCTCATCGCCAAAAGAAGAGTGAAAAGAAGAACTCGGGTACGCGAACTGGCAATTACCGGCTTTCGCAAACCGCGGGCCATCCGATTGAGTGTTCTTAAACCGGCAGGGAGGAAGGGCAGTGCTCAAGGGTAGTATCACAAGTGATAGAACGTGGGACACGGACGCACACGTGAGAGTTCAAAAGCGGTATTGGCAAAGCGATGCTCTTCAAGTGCATCGCTGAGTGGTCTGTGTTTGATCAATGGTGACGGCCTTTATGCGCGTGGCAAGCTTGAGGTGCAAGACGAGGGGCCTCGCGAGAAACAGTCTTGTTGCTGCTCGGTATATCCGATCTTCGCCGCTTGACATTCTGAGAAATTGGCTCCCAGCCGCTCAGAATAATCCCTAGTTGCCGCTTGGCAGGGCAGTGGAAGCCGCGCTCAAGCATTCGAAACGGCCACGAAACTGCTGTTGTCGAAGCAGTCCGAAAGTGACACACTGTGGAGTTGTTCAACATAAATTCATTATTGAGGCACTATCATCGAAAGTAACTTCGGCGTTAAAATACGGAGAAGTGTCCGTAATTACATGTGGTTTCCCGCTCCCCTTCGATGAAGTAGTGACTGTCTCCGTCGCGGCTTCTTTTCGCTTCAACTCGCGCAAGAACAAAAAGACCACCGACATCAGCGCAAGACCCAACCACGTCACACCGGCCACTCAAGTGGCTACAAAAAAAAGAAAAACATGCACACATACAATATGGCACACCCGACCTTGACAAAGAACGCCACGCAACGAACAAACAAGACTCGCAGAGCACGAACACACAAAATGACTCAACACACGAACACACACAAAAATACACAACACAAAAGCGCAGTACACAACAAGACTGTGCGAACGCGCAAACATACAAAAGGAATACACGAACGCACACGAACACACACAAACACACAAACACACAAACACACAAACACACAAACACACAAACACACAAGCAACCATCCTACTGCAAGAACTTCCGGAGCTCGTCCGCTATGCCAGGCATGTCGGAGTGCTTCTTGAGAAGCCGAGACAATGTCTCAATGCGCTTCTGATTCATCTCTTCATCGTGGCGGCGACCGCTGTCGCGGATTGACTGCGTCATGGCCTCGAACAGCTCGGCCGCCCCCGGAAACACAGCATTCTCCATCTGCGAGGACCGTGCTGATCGCCCGCTGGCGCCGCCCGCCCCGGACATCGTCCCCGTCCCCTTCCTCGTTCTCCCCCCCGCTCCCGTCTCGTTGCCCGTCTCCTCGTTAATCACGACGCCCGTCCCTGTACCCGTCCCCCCCACCTCCAATCCCGTCCCCACCGCGGCCCCCGCTATGTCCCCCCCGTCTTCGCCGCTGGGACCGTCGCCGCTGCCGCCGTCCCCCTCGCTTTCACTCGCCGAGTCAGCACGTCCTCCCCCCTTCTCCAGCTGCGCCAGGACAGCCGGTGGGGCGTCGTCAGGGGGGGCCACTTCAAACAAAGCTCCGCCGCGCTGTACACCACCGACGAGGGGGAGCGTTTTGGAAACCAGCGTCACGATCGTCTCTACGTCTTGGACAAAGCAGCGCCAGTATCCAGCCTGCGCCTGCACACGCCGACCGACAACAGCTGCCGCGGCGCCCTCAGCCGCCCCTGTCGGTGGCTGCGACTGATTGTGCTTCACCTTCTTCGCGAACGTAATTGCCGTGTCGTTCAGTCGGCCAAGCGACTTGCTTCTAAAGCTGCGGCGCTTCATCCAGCTGCTACGCTATACAACGTAGGCCGCGACGTTGGCAAGGTGTAGCTTGAGCGCCGTCCCACGCCGCGCATTCCTCTGCGAGCGTTGAAAACCCACCTTAGACCACCGCTGCACCGCCCCGAACCGCACCACCGCAAGGATGACCCCCTCTCCATCCTTGGAGAGCACGGCCCCACCGTCTTCGGTATCCGAAAATGCCGCCGCCTCCGCCAGTTCCCCCTCATTAGCGATCCGGCTGCTCTCAGCGGGGGGAGAAGGGGCAGTCCCAGAGGCTCCCGCCGGTGTGGCAGGGCGGACGGCCGCAGGAGGCACGGTCGCCGTGTCGCTGGGGGGTATGGGACTCGCGGGGTGCCGGGGTGCTCATGCAGCGGGGCGGGGGAGCGTCGGTGCAGCGGGGCGGGGGAGCGCCTGTACAGC
>Ga0209186_1002964_pt1 | contig 11859 bp, 6 predicted proteins | sample SidtaG_FD_187426 | JGI IMG/M metagenome (GOLD analysis project Ga0209186, IMG submission 187426) | Marine algal microbial communities from Sidmouth, United Kingdom - Sidmouth_Male2 metaG (SPAdes) (version 2) | ecosystem: Host-associated > Algae > Red algae > Unclassified | place: Sidmouth, United...
AAGCAAAGATAATGCATTATATATTATAAAAATAATGGTTTGTGTACTACAAACCACTTTTCAAAATCATAAACTACACGAAATCAGTGTTTTATTTTTTTAAGTTGCTGTTTTTAACACATTTTTCCTTGAAAAAAGGCTAAACTTTAACACTTATTACGATTTTTTAGACGCATTTGCTCAATGTGGGTTAACTTGGCGCAAGCTGGCAGAATAGCCCAACTGAAATGCGCCATCACTTCATTAGCCGCAACGCTTCTTTCCTGCTTAAATTACTGAGTGGATACTTTTCTGTAATCTGAATCACCCAATTCGGATCGATCCGGCTGTAATCCCGCAATGCCCAGCCTATCGCTTTATTGACAAAAAACCGGTTTTGCTATTTACTATAAAAGACTGGAACGGGGTACGTTTGAAATTCCCGAAAATATAAGTGGAAAATCATCAATAGAGTTAAGTTAGTCATCGATTTTACCAAGCCAAAAGCAGCGGTGTGAGTCGTTGTTTCTCTGGTTAGTTGCACTTTACAGGATGCTGTTATGGGCTTGTCGGTTTTCGTAGGTTCCATATGGTTGCGTTAGAGATTGTCTATTGGAAATCTTACAATTGCAATAATGTTTTGGATTTCAAGGTAGTGTTTTTTTTGTTGTAATTCAATTTGATAGAATGGTTAGAATAGGTAAAAAAATAGTAGCGCTTTCAGTGCTACAGTGTGGGGCATGGTTCTAAGCATGATCCTAAATGGATCTGTTATTTTAAATTGAATCAACAAAATCTAAATATATCAAGGGTTATTTGTTTAACTAAACTTGTTTCTTAAACAACAAAACCTTCCGCCTCATGAAACTAGACCGACAACAAAAAGCCCCGATCAGAATTATCCGATCGAGGCATTGGTTTTTTCGTTTTTCAGTCCTAGGTCCTAGTATAAGTATTCAAGTGCAACTCTGTCGTAGTAGCTAAATTCTCCATTGACTGAATTGGTGAAACACGATTGCATTAAGGAGCTTAAATCTGCTCCAGCACCAGCAGTTCCTGGGATGTGAACAGCACCATCAGGTCCGGCTCCCTCATTTTGGTTTTGTCCACAACTGGCTCTTGTGTTGTAATCTGAGTGTCTAAGACCTAAGCAGTGTCCAATTTCGTGTCCGATAACGTGCTCGTTGACATTGTAGCTGTAGTTAGCCATTCCGTCATAAATTTGAACCCATTTGTGAGGATTACCACCAGAAGGAAAGCCAGCAACACCACCTGCTCGACCGTTAGTTTTTTTATAGACTACGATGTCTGCATTTTCAGTACTAGTTCCTTCGGTTAGTTGAAAGGTAAGACCAGTATTCAAAGCATTATAATTGGCGATTGCCCAATGAAGTCCAACTCTCATATTATACGTTAAGGCATAACTTCCACCGTTGTAACCTGTCACGTTGATAACTCTGGGAGAATTGACAAGATTGTAGGTTCTGTATTGACGTAAGTCGCCATTCATTTCTTCTTTGAGTTGCTCCAGTTCTGCTCTGGTCATTACGATGTCCTCTTCTACTAAAAAGCGTTGTTCTACGGTACCGTCAGGAAACTCAAAGTCAATTAATTCTGGGTTTTCAAGGTCAAAGTCCAAGTGTTTTACATGGTTGCAAACTTCATCGTGAATGTGAAGGTCAACTAATTCTGTAGGGGTATCAATGGTTGGGATTTCTTTTTCTATATCCGCAATAGAATCTGGTGTACAAGATGAGAAAAAAGTAAGCGTGATTATTGTAAAAAGGATTGTTGAAATGTTTAATAAAATTTTCATGACTTCTTAATTTTTAATGTTTGTGTGTGATTAAATTTTTAATTCGTTTATTAACTAATGACAACACAAATATATGGCGAGATGGAGCAGGAAATAACCAGAATAATATTTGATAAGATATATTTAATATTATAAATCATAGCGTTTTGCGCTTTATTTACGGTAATTTTAGGATGAATAGTATATAAATAATGAATTTAATTGATTGTTTTTGCTATATGTTATTTTAATAATTGAGCACCTTCAGCACTCAAAACTTTCAGCCTTGTTACAAATAGAGACGAAACAATTTGCCTTCTTGGACTTGTGTGATTGGTGCTTGTTACAAATAGATGCGTTTGAAGACTTGCTCAAAAGTATATCTACAGTGCTGCGGAACTTTGGATTCACAAGTTGTACATCCTTAGCGCTCAAAACGCACTTTCAGTGATATGAAAATAGGGATAAGAGCAAAGGATAGTAGTTGACGCGTGAACGTTTGAACAATGCAGCATAGCAGTGAAGTAGCATAGGAGCGAAGCGTTGTATTATGAAGCATTTAGAGTGCCGGAAAGCCTACAAGTCCCCAAATATTTATTCTTACTATCAACAGTAAACACAAAATCCGTATATTTACCCCTTAAATCTCAAGATTATGAAATCAATACTCTATAGCACATTGCTTCTAAGCTTATTCCTTAGCAGTTTCACCCTACTCGCTCAAAAAAAAGACGATAAGAAATGGGATGTCAACAACCCACCTGGCAACTCCAAAACCGTTGAGTTTACCGTAAATGAAGGGACGTGGATGAACCTCGATGTCAGTCCAGATGGCAGTCAGATGGTATTCGATATGCTTGGAGACATCTACAGTATGCCAGCAACAGGCGGCACCGCGAAAGCACTTAAAGAGGGATTAGCCTTTGAAGTACAACCGAGATTCAGTCCCAATGGTAAACAAATATTGTATACCAGTGATCTGGGTGGTGGCGACAACGTGTGGCTGATGAATGCAGACGGATCAGATGCTAAGCAACTCACTAAGGAGAAATTCCGTCTGCTTAACAATCCTGTTTGGATGCCCGATAGTGAGTACTTCGTTGCTAGAAAACACTTCACCTCTACCCGTTCACTAGGCGCAGGAGAGATGTGGATGTACCATAAAACAGGCGGTGCGGGGTTACAACTCACAGAGAAGAAAAACAAGCAACAAGATGTCAATGAGCCTTGTGTTTCACCAGATGGCAGATACGTCTATTTCAGTGAAGACATGTATCCAGGCGGCTATTTTCAATACAATAAAGATCCCAACAAACAGATTTATGTCATCAAACGCTACGACCGCGAAAAAGGCAAGGTAGAAAACGTGATTACTGGACCTGGTGGCGCACACCGTCCTCAAATATCTCCAGACGGCAAGCTCTTAGCTTACGTGACGCGCGTTCGCACCAAAACCGTACTCTACATCCATAACCTGGAAACAGGCGAAGAATACCCCGCATTTGATGGCTTAGGCAAAGATCAACAAGAGGCTTGGGCAATTTTTGGCGTTTACACTGGTTATAATTGGTTTCCAGACAATCAAAACATTGCTATCTGGGGTAAAGGAAAACTCTGGAAAGTCAACATCAAAACTGCTAATGCAACAGAAATTCCTTTCAAAGTCAATGCGAAGCACAAAATGATGGAAACCCTAAAAAATGAATATCCAACATTCGAAGAGGAGTTTTCTGCCAAAGTGATCCGTCATGCTAAAACATCACCAGACGGCAAGACATTGGTATTTAATGCTGTTGGCTACCTCTGGAAAAAACAATTGCCTAATGGCAAACCCAAACGACTGACCACTGGCAAAGACTTTGAGTTTGAACCAGCCTTCTCTCCTGACGGTAAAACAGTGATTTTCACCACTTGGAACGATGAAGAAATGGCCACTATCAGCAGTGTATCTATCGGTGGTGGGACTCCTAGGAAAATCACCAATACCAAGGGTATTTACAGAGAACCATCGTTTTCTTCAGATGGAAGACAAATCGTTTTTAGAAAACAAAGAGGAAACAACATACAAGGCTTTACATTTACCAAACGTCCTGGAATTTATCGAATGAGTGCCAATGGTGCAAACATTGAACTGGTTACAGAAAAAGGATCAAACCCCGTTTTCAATACAACCGATGACCGGATTTTCTTCCTAACTGGTGGTGGAATGGACAAGAAATACATGAGTTGTAAGCTAGATGGTTCGGACGAAAAAGTAATTTTCAAGGCCAAATACGCCAAGCAATTTACGCCAAGTCCTGATAATAAATGGGTAGCATTTTCAGACCTGCATAAAGTATTTATTGCAGCAATGCCGCATACCGGAAAACCGATTGATTTAAACAAAGACATCAAGTCTGTCCCTATCGTTAAAGTAGGCAGAGATGAAGGACGTAGCCTACATTGGTCCGCAGATAGCAAAAAACTTCACTGGACACTAGGAGAAGAGTATTATACCAATGCATTGAGTGAACGATTTCTCTTCCTTGAAAACGCACCTGATAGTTTACCGCCGATTGATACTGTAGGCTTAAATATTGGATTGACAGTCAAAGCAGATAAGCCAGAAGGATTGATGGCTATTACCAATGCTAGAATCCTTACGATTGATGACAACAACACCATCATAGAAAATGGCTTAATTCTAATCGAAGATAATAGAATCATACATGTCGGCACCATGGACTCCAAACCAATTCCAAGAGGCGCTAAAACATTTGACGCTGAAGGCAGAACGGTTATGCCCGGTTTTGTAGATGTGCACGCACACCTCGGTACTTGGCGAACACAAGCTAGTCCTCAAAAGCAGTGGACCTATTATGCAAATCTGGCGTATGGAGTTACCACCACACATGATCCATCTTCCAATACAGAAATGGTTTTTGCGCAATCAGAACTAGTCAAATCTGGTGATATGATTGGACCACGAATCTTCTCTACAGGAAGGATTCTTTATGGTGCTGATGGCGATTTTAAGGCTGTTGTCAATACTTTAGATGATGCACGCTCTGCCTTGCGTAGAACAAAGGCTTATGGTGCATTCTCAGTAAAGAGTTACAATCAACCTAGAAGAGACCAGCGACAGCAAGTCATGCAAGCCGCAAGAGAATTGAATATGCTTGTTGTTCCAGAAGGTGGTTCTTTCTTCTTTCACAATATGAGTATGGTTGCTGATGGACATACAGGCGTTGAACATAATATCCCAGTCGCACCCTTGTATTCAGATGTGATTCAATTCTGGAAAGCCACTGAAGCTGGGAATACCCCTACGCTTGTCGTCAACTATGGCGGGATCAATGGGGAATACTACTGGTATCAAAAAACTAATGTTTGGGAAAAGGAACGATTGCTCAACTTCACACCAAGAGCCATTGTAGACTCCAGAAGTCGCCACCGAACGATTATTCCAGATGAGGAATATGAAAATGGGCACATCCTGGTCTCCAAATCACTCAAGAAACTAACAGATGCGGGTGTTCCTGTTCATCTGGGATCGCATGGTCAATTGCAAGGGCTTGCTGCACACTGGGAACTATGGATGATGGAACAAGGCGGGATGACCAACGAAGAAGTGTTGCGTGCTGGTACAATCAACGGCGCTAGATATATTGGAATGGGCAAGGATATTGGTTCACTGGAAGTCGGTAAACTGGCTGATCTCATTATTATGGATGAAGATCCGTTAAAGAATATCCAAAACACAGAATCTGTACAGTACACTATGATTAATGGTCGTTTGTACGATTGTGATACTATGAATGAGATTGTTAGACGAGAAACGACTCGAACCAAGTTCTACTGGGAACAAGTCAACTACAGCAGTAATTTCGAATGGCATGAAAGCTCAAATAGTTTTGAAAAAGGAAAATGTAGTTGCAGACATTAAAAGAGTTAATTAATGAGTAGTTCTATTCTTCATGTTCAGGATGATTTTGTATTGGATGTTGATTTCACACCAACAAAAATGCTCAATGTACTTGATGTTATTACCACACTTGCTGTTCCATTTCGAAACAGGACAATTGATGCGACTACATCATTGGGAGAGTATCATTACAGCCTTACGATTGATGCTTTACAGGCCTTATTCCTAGAGAAGGAAGATATTATCAATTGTGTTACCATTTCAGAAAATAGACCACCTGGTGAAATCCCAGCCTCCCTTGTCGTGTATATTCGTCAGATTGGTCATCAATTGAAGACGAGCTTTACTATTTCTTCTACTTCCGAAGAACAAAACCAGATTCTGGAAGAACTATTGATTGATGATCTCGAAAAGTTGCAGAAAGAACGTGCGAAATCTACTGAATTCTCAATTTCTGATACGTTTCAGTTTGACCAACGAATTACCAGAAAACAATTGAGTCGGCTTATTCTCCAAATTGATGAGCGGGTATTTCCAAATCAAGAGATTGAGATCGATATTCTATCAAAGTCTGATGAATTAATACTAATAGGAGACAGTGAGGTCAGTAAATTGAAGGATCATCTTTGGGAGGAAAAACGAAAAATTGTTTGTATCAACAAGAATTGTAATAATGGCAGTAGTTTTGACTTGTTTTTATTTTTCGAACAAGATCGAAATGGGTTTGCTTACTTGGAGATGGCTTCCAATTCCAAAGGAAAAATACAACAAATTAAGTCTTTTATTTCCAAAGAGTTGGAATTAAATGTAAGGCAACAAAAATCATTAAAATCAAAACTGGCAAATCGTCCCTATCTTCAACAACAGTTTGAGATTAACGGGGCGTTGGAGGCAGACCAGATCATTGATTTTTTTGGAACAATCTCTAAGCGATTACTCAAGGAGGTAGAAATGGAATTGCGTTTTATCTCTCCATCCCACAAAACCTATTGTTATTCCGAGTCAGATTGCAAGGTGTTACGAAAAGCATTTCGGTACAATAGAAGAGGGATTTTAGTGGCCTCCAAGCGCTTCAAGGATCTGTATGAAGTAAAGGTGTGCATTAATTTTCGAAGTCTTACAAAATCAGTAGCCTATTGTTATCTAACCTTGCCGACGTCGCAAGAGAATGTTACTGCTTTCAATATCATAAAAGGTGGGCTGCAGCCAGAACTTCGGAATGACAAACCTGCAAGAACTGGAAATTCAGTGGTTCAGGATGCTTTTTACTTCGATCCAACGATATCAGCAGGTCAACTGATTTGGTTTGTAAAGATGATTGACCATGAATTTCTAAAAGATGAAATCACCAATATTCGGCTGACCACATTAAATGGCGACCAACACTACTTCTACAATGAAGAGTACTTGGACATCATCGACCTCTTTGAACAGAAAATTCACGACTCTGTCTACATCAACAAACAAGCACCTGATGGTCAGAGTATCACCATCAACCTTCAGTTTCATGGGCAACCTGATATTCCAAATTGCTTCTATTCTATAAACTTTTTTAAGAAGGAGGAAGCGAGTCTACTGAAAACAAAAATCATAAAAATCCTTCAAAATTATCAAGAAGAAGGACCACATAATTCAGAGGAACAGATAGATGCGAGACCCGTTCAAGTAAAGGTAGCACTTCATGTTCCTGACTCAAAAATCAGAAAGAATTGGGTTGATCTCTTGTCTGATCTCGACTATGAGATCATCCATTTAAAAGAAGACGACTCTGGTGTCGAAATGCTGGAAACACTTTCTGAAGTTACACTTGTTTTGTTGGATGTCAATCAGTCTTCTCAGCGCATTGCCTTTATGGTAGGCATGGCACGCGGGACTGGGCAACGAATCATTCTATTAGCAGATAAGGCCAAACGATTACCATTGTTATTCAAGGGGTTGTCGGTATTGCATTATGACAGTGATCCTCCAAACTTTGAAGATATTAAATCTGATTTTAGTGATTTAATGGTGATCTGATTGTAACCTCATGTATAGCTAATTTCTAGTTTTTCAAGAAGTTTGAGCCCTGAAAAAGTGGCATCTGTCAGTATTCCCCCCTTTTATAAACTTAAATCAAGCACCCCGTAATACAGCAAGCGGTGATTGGCCAAGCACACCACGAACATTACTGAGTCCTACAAGTACGGTGAGAACTGTAATCCCGAAAAAGATGCTTAGGATTGGAAGCAGTAGAGGGACGAATGTCATCTTAAATAATAAATAGGACGACAAATAACTGCCTATAAGTGCAAGCAGTATCCCTGTCAATGCTGCAAGTGCCCCCAGAAATGCGTATTCGAGTGCCGTGATGGTAAGGATTTGATTGCGTTTGGCGCCTAGCGTACGCAGTAAGACGCTTTCTCGAATTCGTTGGTACTTACTGATGATTACCGACCCAATGAGCACCAGTAGGCCTGTGATGATACTAAACAGCGCCATAAACGAAACAACGAAGGAGACTTTGCCTAAAACCTCATTGACAGTAGTTAGAATTTGTGTTAAGTCAAGGACCGAGATATTAGGAAATTCAGTAACTACAGCATGTTTATACGCTTCGATGTCAGTATCGGGTTTTGTTCTGGATACTAGGACGTGAAACTTAGGAGCGTCCTCCAATACGCCTTGTGGAAAAACGATCATGAAATTAGTCTGTATCCGATTCCAGCTGACCTTGCGTAGGCTAGAAACAACGGTCTTGACAGGAAGTCCCTGCACATTAAACACCATTTCATCTCCTAGCTTCACCCGCATTGCTTCAGCATAGCCAGTTTCCAGAGAAATAGGCACAGGACTATTGGGATCATTATGTACCCCTTCCCATTCTCCAGCAGTAATGGATTCTGAATCTATCAATGAATCTCTAAAAGTAACTCGGTTTTCACGGTTAAACGCCCAGCGTGGCAGGTTGATCGTCGAATCGTTTTCAATCGCTTCCCTTGTCATTCCCTGCAATTCAGATAAACGCATGGTAACAATTGGAACATCCTGCAGTATTGGTAATTCGAATTCCGTTGTAATCTCTTTGAGTTTTTCCTTCTGTGCATCCTGAATGTCGAATATTATCATATTTGGTTGACTATCACTATCAGTGAAGCGTAATTGGTCTAGCAGCATACTTTGAGTGAAGTAAAGGAAGCTAATCAACATCGTTCCCAAACCAATAGACACAAGGAGTATTAGTGTTTGATTGTTAGGACGATAAAGGTTGGACAACGCTTGCCGCCACAAATAACTCCATGATTTTGGAAAGAATTTTCGTACCATAATCATTAATAGCTTTCCCATGACAGTCAGTACGAGGAAGGCAAACCCGATAAAAAAGGTAAATGCCAAGGCTTCTTTCATAGATCGAATCTGCCAATAGGCAAATCCAATGACAAAGAAGGTGATCAGTCCAAGGACTAAGTATCGCCAAATGTCAAATTGTTGTGCGGCCTCTTCTGTTTTTCTTAAAGTATTGAGCGGACTGACTTTACGAATGGCGATTAAGGGCAATAGCGCAAACAGTACGGAGATTACAATTCCTATACAAATCCCTTGGATAATCGCGTCCCAGGAAATTTTGAATTGTGCTTCTACTGGTAAAAATTCTGCCCAGATAGCCGGAAAGGTAACTTGAATCAAACTGCCTATTGCGGCTCCCAATATGGAACCGATAACTCCCATGATTAAAATCTGGATCAAATAAATCAGGAAGGCATCTCTTCCTTGTACGCCTAAACAACGTAGGACAGCGACCGTTGCAATTTTGCCCTTGATATAAATATGCACGGCACTGGCCACTCCAATACAACCTAGTAGCAATGCTATAAAAGCGACAAGATTAAGGAAGCTGTTCATGTTTTGAAAGGCTTCTCCTGTGTTTTCACGATTCGTTTGAACAGAAGCTGCCCGTATTTTTTCCTTTCGAAATAATGGTTTATTCGCTGCAATTAGCTCATCAGCATTAAGTTCTGGTGGTAGTTTATAATAGTATTTGGTTTCTACTCGACTTCCTTTCTGAACGAGATTAGTAGCTTCCATCAAGGCTCTGGGAATAATGACAATAGGGGCAACACTAGACACGAAGGTCGCTCGTCCTGGTACTGAATTCAATTGTCCAACAATTGGTAGTTGGATTTCACCAACTTGAATGGAATCGCCGATAGCACTTTTAAACTGATTGAGCAATGCCTTGTCGACGACTGCCCCTTTTATTTCCTGGAATGTTTTAGCTGCAGATTCGGGTGTTGTATTGATCTTTCCATAAAAAGGATAGCCACCTGATATTGCTTTAATCTGAACAAGACGCGTCTGCTTGGTTTTAGGAAACACAACCATAGAAGAGAAGTTACTTTCGATAGATTGCTCTCCTGGAAATTCTTGAATGGTTTTTAGTGTTTCTTCTGTAATCTCTTGTCTCGATTGTAATCGAAGGTCAGCTCCCAGTAGTTCTTTTGCTTGATCTCCGACGTCATTTCTTAGATTTTCTCCAAAGGAATTGATAGCGACCAATGCTGCAATTCCCATAATGATGGAAGAGGTAAAGAGAAATAACCTTAGGCGGTTTTTTCTACTGTCTCGCCACGCCATTTTAAACAACCAACCTATTTTACTCATTACTTGCTACTTATGATTTAATCAAAACTTCGTCACTGACTAACTTTCCTCCTTTTAGTCTGACGATTCGATTGGTTTGTTGTGCGAGTCCCATGTCGTGTGTCACGATGACTAGTGTTGTTTTTTGTTCTTTATTGATATCAAACAGCAGTTGTTCTATTTTAAGACTTGTTTCTTCATCGAGATTTCCTGTGGGCTCGTCTGCAAATAGGATGGATGGTCTGTTAGAGAAGGCACGAGCGATGGAGACACGTTGCTGTTCGCCACCAGACAGTTGTGTTGGGTAGTGGTGTGATCGGTCTGCCAGTCCTACCCTATCAAGTAAATTGAGGGACTGTTTTCTGATGTTGGATTCACCTCTTAGCTCTAGGGGAACCATTACGTTTTCTAGTGCTGTCAGTGTTGGGATGAGCTGAAAATTTTGAAAGATGAACCCGACATGCTGATTTCTGACTGCAGCTCGCTGGTCTTCGTTGAGGGTATCTAGCGCAATACCGTTGAGGATGACGCTGCCTGATGTCGCTCTATCTAATCCAGCGCAGAGTCCAAGAAGGGTTGTTTTGCCGCTCCCTGACGGACCGACGATTGAGAAGGTGTCGCCGGCTGCGATCTCAAAACTAACGTTGTCGAGTACAGTAAGCTTTTGATTGGCAGAGCTGTACGACTTTGTTAAATTAACGGTTTTTAATATTTCCAATGTACTAGAGTATTTGTGTCTGTAAGATATTTAATTGAACACAACAAACGGATATTAGTTGTCGTTTTTCGACAAAATAGGTTGAAAAACCGATAGATATGAACTGGAATCGAATTGCTGAAGGGCGGTAATTTGATTTTTAGTTTGGAGGGCTGTTGTGTGTTGACTGTGTCGACTGTCTTCTGGAGTTGTGATGCTGATTGGCTGGAGATCTTACTGACTGGGTTCGCTTTGTTGGACGCAGGTTGGCATTGCTTAGGTCTTATTACTGACTTATTCCTCAATGCTGTTTAACTGATTTGACTCATTTTTGAGTAGATGGCTGATACCTCTTCGATTGAGAGTCTTGAAATCTTAGCCGCTAATGTTATTGAAACGCCTTCCTTGAAACAGTTTTCTACAACTGCTATTTTTTCTTTTTGCAGACCTTTCTGAAGACCAATTTCCTCACCTTTCTGAATACCAATTTCCTCTCCTGCTTTAATTATTTTCTCATATGTTGTCATACTGAGGGATATAATGTTTAACTATTTTGACTCATTTTTGAATAGATGGCTGATACCTCTTCGATTGAGAGTCTTGAAATCTTAGCCGCTAATGTTGTTGAAACGCCTTCCTTGAAACAGTTTTCTACAACTGTTATTTTTTCTTTTTGCAGACCTTTCTGAAGGCCGATTTCTTCCCCTTTATGAAGACCAATTTCCTCTCCTTTCTGAAGGCCAATTTCCTCTCCTTTCTGAAGGCCAATTTCCTCTCCTGCCTTAATTATTTTTTCATATGTTGTCATGAAACTATTTTTAGCGAGTTTAGGCAATTGTTTTAATATTTCTTTAATTTCCTTATGTT
>Ga0209186_1002965_pt1 | contig 11857 bp, 9 predicted proteins | sample SidtaG_FD_187426 | JGI IMG/M metagenome (GOLD analysis project Ga0209186, IMG submission 187426) | Marine algal microbial communities from Sidmouth, United Kingdom - Sidmouth_Male2 metaG (SPAdes) (version 2) | ecosystem: Host-associated > Algae > Red algae > Unclassified | place: Sidmouth, United...
TTGTGCTTCCGTAACACTTTCTCCCTACTGAAAAATGGATCCCCCGATCGGATTCGCACCGACATGGGCTCCTTTACAAGAGGAGTGCATTTCTGTGTCTGCCACAGGGGAGTGTCATGTGAAAGTAGCACTTCGGGTTGGATTCGAACCAACAACCCTCGGGTTCGTAACCCGATGCTCTGATCCATTGAGCTACCGAAGCGTTACATAATCGTAGAGGCTGGAGGTAATGCTTCCCCGCATCCTGCATGTAAAACAGGCGTTCTACTTTTAAACTAAGCCCCCATAAAGTGAGTACCCACGGCAGGACTTGCACCCGCAGTCTCCGGATACTTAATCCAGCGCCTTTGCTAATTTGGCCAGGTGGGCATAACGATTCGCCGACAATCTCGGAAAGACCACACCCCCGGCTGGGGTCGAACCAGCAACCGGCAGCTTAGAAGGCTGCTGCTCTTCCAGTTGAGCTACGAGAGCCTGATAGTCATCCAAAACGACAAACGAAAGAGATTGGGAAGGGACTACCGGATTCGCACCGGTATCGCCTGGGTGGAAACCAGGCATCCTACTGTTAGACGAAGGCCCCGAAAAAGTATACCCACGGCAGGAGTTGCACCTGCAGTCTCCGGGTTCTGAGGCCGGTGCCTTTGCTAGTTTGGCCACGTGGGCATGGAAGTTGGAGATGCGGGAGGGACTCTCACCCCCGTAAACCGGGTTGCAGCCGGTTGCCTAATTACTCGAGCCACCGCATCATTGTCATTCACAACAGCGAGGATCTGGGGCGACCGACGGGACTCGCACCCGCTCCGCGACGGTCACAGTGTCGAATGCTACTCTTACACCACGGCCACCATCAGGAACCTCGTCCTTGTTGCCAAATGTATTAGTATGGAAATTGGTTCTCCCGGTGGGCGTTGCACCCACATATACCGGATTAAAAGTCCGGTGCATTTCTGACTCTGCCACAGGAGATTTGTTTTCGTTAAGTGGGTTCGCATCCTCAATTAACAGTATAAAGAAAGGCCGCCTCATGCCGGTAACGCACCGGCTCCGACTGTTCGACAGACAGCTATGCTACTTTTACAACAATGAGGCATTTTCCGTAGGTGGCTGCTCCGGCAACCGTCTAGGGATATCGAAAGTGGTCGTCCCGCCTGGTAACGCTCCAGGGTCTTTCGGTTATCAACCGAGTGCTCTGCTATTGAGCTACGGGACGAAAATGAAAATTGGCTGACTCACATGGTTCCGCCCCATGAATTCTGGAGTAACAATCCAGCGTGATACTATTTCACTATGAGTCATTTGGTAGGTGCCGGTGGTAACGCTCCACTCGTCAACTTCTCGCTGTTTTTTTGACGGCGGTTTTACAGACCGCTAGCAAGGACAACACCTATATATTTCTATTCCAGTTCGAGGGCGGGAAGACCTGAGATCTGGCCTGTCGACGTAACAGCGCTTGGCGCATCTCTCTGAGTTACGGAGGCCTGACAAAGAGGTCTCCCCGCCTCGGACGGAAAGGATCAAAGAATGGTGGCAGGCGCCGGTAACGCTCCGGCTCTCCAGGGATATGAGCCCCGGGTCAGTCTTACTGGCCTGCAATTGAATGATTTGAAATTGGTCGCGCTGACAGGACTCGCACCTGCTTCCTCCGGTTTCCAAAACCGGCACCTCGACTCCTTTGGCCTCAGCACGTTGAAAGAGATAGTTTTTGATCGGTCCAGAACGGAGTTGGTGGAGACGACGGGAATCGCACCCGTCACACGCTGCTTGCAAGGCAGCATCGCCACTTAGGAACATGCGTCACCATCTACCACTCTGATTCGACCGGCACACACGGGAGCTACAGAAGCTCAACCGTGTGCCCGGACTATCTCATGAAATTGGATGGCAGGCTGCGTAAGACTCGAACTCACTAAGCAACGACCACTGTCGTCCGCGATACCCCCTCGCCGACAGCCTGCATCACTTGATCCACTTTCTTTGGCTTCTATGAATTGGATTTCTATGAAGTGTCAATACTCAAAGAGTGTAACACTCCTCCAATTCATAGAAGGACGAACACCGTTACCGATCGTTACTCGGTAGCCGCAGGTTTTCTCGACGGACGTTTCGGTGTTTCAGGCACACCTCCCTAACTGGAAGCCTCTCGGTCGCCGGATGTGTTATTCTGACCGAGAGGCAATACTTGTTTTCGGAGGCAGTCTCAGCGCCAGGCATGAGTGTTCCTCCAGACTCGAGTGTGTCATTCTTCGTGTCTCTAGCAATCGGGCACAGAGATCGACACTTTCGGGTCAGTATTGTCTCCCGTGTCTGCCGCACAAGGCGGCGAATTCCGGGCTATGTTAGTTTGTTGAAATCTTTCTTCTGGGTTGCTTTAAAATCGGTTGTTTCGAAGTTTCGGGCTTCTCGTCCCACTTTGGACAAAGAAAAAACCCTGCTTCCTTTCGGAGAGCAGGGCCTACGTGCAAAGAAACTGAATTTCTTCTAAATTACGTAGGCCTTCCCTCCTGAATGGGGTTTTCGAGTTTATCACTTTCAATACCAAATCCACTCACTGGGGAACACTCGGCGTTCCGGGATTCCATGATGGAAAGCATCATATATCTCCAACCGCTCGTCGCGGCACGGAGCATCCCTGAACCGCCGGAGACGGTCGCGAGGAATGTATGATTGCTTATTGAGTTCATCGAAAGTGTTTCTTCGTTGTTCCGGCTACGTTACACTCCGATCTGAATTCGTCAAACACAGATTGATGAATTCCGAATAAAAGAACAGTTCTACTAATGCAGATTGATCAATGGGATGAGTCGGCATCATTCCAAACAGCTACAGTGTGAGGTAGAACTTGCTTGGATTAGCTCGGTGATCGCAACACATGGCATCCTATCGCGAGCAAGCTCGCTCCTACAGAAGCGCCTCCTACTAGTCGACTTTACCCATTCGCTTGAGAATGCGATAAACAGCAGTGTCCTTGATATCAACGAGTTCGTTTCTCGTCCGGTAGTATTCGTCTTCCAGCCGATTGCGTTCGACCCGCAATTTGGACACGGCGTCCATGGTCGGCAGCGTATCACTCTCTAACCTGGCTGCTCGGTATTCTGCCAGTTCCTTCTCCTTTGCGATCAATTCAATCTTTCTGCGCAATCGTTCGACTTCGCGACGACTCCAATCCCGATCGCCGGTAGCCTGCCCGAGTTCTTGCTCAAGTTCTTGGACACGCTCAATCGAAAGACCATCGGGAAGTTGACTGGCACGGAGCCGTTCGGCTTCGGCAGCTTCCTGTTCAGCCCACTTCCGTAAATTTTCTGCCTCGTCCCGCTCACGCTCAGCCCACTCGCGCATTTCTGTAGCGGTCTTAGCTTCCTGTTTCGCCCACTCTTCCATCTTCTTTCCGTTCGCCTCCTCACGAAGTGCCCATCGCCGAGCTTCGAGTAGATGGTTGAACCGATTTCTGGCAGCGGTCTGCGTGCGCTCTTGCGAAGCATTGAAACCCTCCTCACGCGCCGCCGTGGCAGCGGTCATGACAAAACGCAGAGCCATCTGTGGGAGGGGAGGCTTTTCGAGGGTGTCGACCAACAGGGTCACCGCATCACAAGCCGCGTCGATCTTCTTCGCTTCAGGGTGCTCAGAACCGACAAACGCCTGGGGAATGGCCGCGATGGTTTGGAGATAATCGAAGGCAGCAGCGGCACCTGGGAAGAAGCGAGAGAACAGCGCGTGCAACTTTTCAGTGATCGCCAAGGCTCCGAACTCGCCAGCAGAGAAGGCGGATACGTCGCCAGGTTCGGGAAGTTCCAGGTCGAGTTCCTTGTCGATGATCTCATCCATCGCAGCCAAATCACCGAATGCAGCAGGTGCATTGATAGTCACACAAGGGCGATCCTTGTCCCGCTCGATCGCTGCGATCAAGCCTTCCGTGTAGTAGCGATAGACGAAGATCGAACGAGCTTCGTCAAATCCGAGTACCATCTCAGGCTCGCCACCACGACGCAGCAGCGAGTCGTGAATCTCTAATGGGTGGCGGTAGACCGCGAGAACCCGAGCCTGGGGCAGCGCATCCAGCCAAAGATCAGCGAAGATGCACGTTCTGGGGTCTTTCCAGCCCCACGGCCCGTCGGTCGCGAGACTTGCCACCACCTCAGCTGCCTTCGCATGGTGCTCATCGGTGAAATCGATTTCGGGGGGAGTTGGGAGAAAACAGGAAAATTCACCAAAGTTCTCTCTGTGGCTGGGCTGCACCTCATCGATCAAGTCGAAGTGAGTTCGCATCACCGCCATCGACTCATAATGCCCGCGCTGATTGCCTTCGCGCGCTTCAAGGAGGTCGTCGCCAAGTTCAAGGCCTCGCCGGTTGAGGTGGGACGCCAAAAATGACGTGCCGCTACGATGCATCCCTAGGATGATCAGTGGCCGTCCGGGAAGGGCTTTGCCCTTCTGCTCCGTGGGTTCAGTCTTCGCCATCGCTGTGATTCTCGTCGACGCAACCGCTAGCCCAACTGCCCGACCGACGCAACAACGCCCTGCCGAAGTTCCAAGAAGGCCGACTTCGAGTCGAACTCGAATTTTCCCCTACTCTGTGGCGAGATCGGCAAGGATCTTCTCTTTGAGGTTAGGGAGGTAGCGGCTAAGGCGATTGTCGTAAGTGTCGCCAAAATCGGTGGGTAGGGCTTCGATCTCCGCCTGAACTGAAGCGGCGCGATCATCTACATAGTCGATCGCATTGGCCGCAGAGATCGCATTGAACAATCCGTGGTTGCCGAAATCAGCGGCGTCTTGAAGAACGGCCAACGCAGGCTCGACATCCTCGTCTCTCCCATATCTTCCCAGAGCTTCTGCTGCAACGATCCGCACAGGAACCGATGGATCTTCCAACAAGATAGCGAGCCGCTCTCGGCACGCCTTGACGGCTTCTTCTCCGCGGATCAGCAGTCCAGTCGCCGCCCAATACCGCACGGCCGAATCAGAGTCCTCAAGGAGGTTAAGAAGGCGAAAACCGTCAGCCGGATCACGGCGCGTGGCGATCTCGGCCACCTCTCTGATTCGAACAAGATTATAGGTCGTATCGTCTTGAGCAATGGCGTGAATGGTTGTGGCAGCAGCCTTCGCTCGAGCGTGGCATTCAGCTTCTGGGAGAAACGCGACGTCCCGAGTCTCGACCTGCCAATCCGCGAGGGCCTGACGCATTGCCGCGAGCTTTTCCTGAACCTCTGGATCTTTCGAGTCGACCAAGTTGTTTACCTCTTCGGGATCGGATTCCAGATCGTAAAATTCTTCGGCGGGCTTCTCTTGCCAGAACAGAGACTGCTGGGGAGTCAGCTTGCCAGCATCGAACTGTTCCTTCCAAATTCGAGTCGTCGGCGTCTGGAACATGTAGGCGATGTACTGCCCATAAATCCGATGCGGCTGATATTGCCGAAGGTAAACATACCGGCCGTCACTGACTGAACGGACGCAGTCAATCCGCTCATCCATTCTGCCTCGGTAGCCGAAATTATAGTCCCGAGCAGTGGCGGTGAACGGCCCCATGAACGCGGATCCTTGCATGTGTCCGGGTGGCTTGATTCCGGCCAAGCTGAGCACCGTTGGAGCGAGATCGACAAACGCGACTGGCCGCTCGGATTCACCACCCGTTGTATAGTCGGCCGGTGCCAATTTTTTCCACTTCTCTGGAATGTAGACGATCAGGGGAACGCGAAGCCCAGAGTCATAGGGCCAACGTTTTGACCGCGGCATTCCCGAACCATGATCGCCGTAATAGAAGACGATGGTATCCTGCTCCAAGGATGAATCCGCGAGTTCCTGGAGCCGCTGACCAGCCTGCGCATCCATCTTCGATACCACATCGTAATATTGAGCCCAATCTTGCCGCGACTCCGCGGTATCAGGGTGATAGGCGGGAATTGGAGCCTTCGCAGGATCGTGAATCTGTTCGTGAGGCCGGACTCGGATTTTTGATTCGTGGCTGGTTGTGAAATTGAAGATCGCAAAAAATGGCTGACCTTCCGCTCGGCCGTTCCAGTGAGCCTTCTTCCCTCCGGCATCCCAGATCTGAGTCGGCTTCGGGACGTTGTAGTCTTCCTTTGCGTTGTTCGTGCAGTAATAGCCAACTTCCCGCAAATACTGCGGATAGAGCAGGATATCTTCGGGAAGATCAACCATCGAACGCATGTGGTGACCACCAAACGAAGTCGGATACATCCCGGTGATGATCGTCGTTCGAGCTGGTGCACATACCGGGGCATTGGACGAACAAAACCGATACCGCATCCCTTTCGCCGCCAAAGCATCGAGTTCTGGCGTCGTCGCATACGAATCGCCATAACAACCAAGCTCGGGACCGTTGTCCTCACTGGTCAGCCAAAGGATATTCGGCAAGTCTTGGCCGGGGGCTGAAACCGAGATCAGCAGACTAGCAGCGACTGAGATCCCCAGAAAAATTCGAAACATGTTGTGAGAATGCGTGGACGGAGCTTTGGGGTCAATACGCGATAGAGCCTACGGGTTGACGAAACCCGCAATCCACCGAGACCTGACTCGAATCTGGCTTACTCAATCAAGCCGCCCATGAGATCGTAGGTTTGCCCATCCTCCATGGTCAGCTTGCCCGAAATAATCTCCTCCGTCTCCGCGTCAACGGTATCCAACTCGACGATCACCTTACCCTTACCGAGCGGTCCCTCGATCTTGTAGCCGAACTCTTCTGCGCCAGCTGCACCAGTCGATTGGAAGTCCATCTTCAATTTCTCGACTTCGCCAATTTGCTCAAGAATGACCGGGTTCTGGTTGAGCGCTTCAGTGACCTGGTCATTAAATATCTTAAGACCGAAGAATCCAATCGCACCACAACCCGCAATCATCAGAACGACAACCACGCCTCCGATGATGGCGGCTAGAGCGCAGCCACTCATCTTCTTTTTAGGTTGAGGAGCGGTCTCAAACGGGAGGCCTTCGTTCGGCTGTGGTGTGCCCGGAGGAACAGGTGGTGGTGACTCGTTCATTGGAAATAGTCTCGCCAACTAACGTCGCTTTGATCAACAGAAATCGCGGAAATAAATCGCTACATCAGCGAATACGGATCCATGTCCCAAGTCACGAACGCCTCGTCGGGAACTGGGACGGCAGTCAGAGCTTCGTTGAGCAGGGCCCTGATTCGGGCGGGCGACTTGCCGCGAAGAAGGATTTGGAACCGGAATTGGCCGTGGGATTTCTCCAGAGGTGCTGGAACAGCGTCACCCACAATGACACCGTAGACTTCGGAGCGGGCCTTCAAAGGCGCAATCAATTGGAGAAGGCTACGATGACCCGAATCGGGATCTTCTGATCGCGCCAGAATCAGTGTTGCATGGGAAAACGGCGGAAAACCGAAGGCACTGCGGAACTCCAGCTCTTGCTTGGCGAAGCCGTCGAAATCCTGGTGCCGAGCGAACTGGATTGCCGGGCTCTCTGGAGAAAATGCTTGGACAATCACTTCGCCCTTCAAGTCTCCCCTACCCGCTCGACCAGCAACTTGGGTGAGCAATTGAAACACGCGTTCAGCTGCTCGGAAATCCGGAGTCTGCAATCCGAGGTCAGCTTGCAAGACGCCAACGAGAGTAACATTTGGGAAGTGCAACCCCTTCGCGATCATCTGCGTGCCAATAAGAATGTCGATCTTGCCCGTCTTGAACTCGTCGAGCAATTCTTGGAGACGACCTTTTCGAGACACTGTATCGGAATCAATTCGAGCGACCCGAGCATTACGAAACTCTTTATGCAATACATCCTCAACTCGCTCAGTTCCGTAGCCACTGTTCAATATTGATCGATCCCCACACTCTGGACAGGTTCGAACCGGGCGTTTCTGGTAACCACAAATGTGACACAGCAACATCTCCTTCCCACGATGAAGAGTGAGCGTGACACTACAATCCGGACAACCGATCGAGTGACCGCAGGACAAACACTGTTGACTGCGAGCAAATCCACGTCGGTTAAGAAACAGGATTGTCTGCTCGCCACGATCCAGCCGCAAGCGCATCTGGGCGGCCAACTCTTCAGAGAAAATCGTAGGCGCCGAACCCTCCTTGCGCTTCTCACGGCGCAGGTCGACTACCCGCACCAAAGGTAAATCACAATCATCGACCCGGTTGTCGAGCCGAACCATGTGATACTTACCCTGATTCACATTGTGAATCGATTCTAGAGACGGTGTGGCACTACCGAGAACAACAGGGCAACCGGTCAGTTTAGCGCGGACGACAGAAACGTCGCGCCCGTGGTAGCGAGGAGACTTATCCTGTTTGTAGGATGGCTCGTGCTCTTCATCGACCACAATCAGCCCGAGATTAACGACTGGCGCAAAGACAGCACTGCGCGGACCGATCACAATCTGCGCATCTCCGGAAACAATCCGACACCACTCGGCATAGCGCTCGCCCTCCGACAAATTACTGTGTAACATCGCAACTCCAAAACCGCGCGAAGCAAACCTGCCACTCAGGCGCTCCATGGTTTGCGGAGTCAATGCGATTTCGGGAACAAGTAAGAGTGCGCTTTGTCCAGCCTGCACAACTCTTTCGATGGCGCGAATGTAAACCTCTGTCTTTCCCGATCCTGTGACACCAAGTAGCAACAACGGCAACGGCTGCTCCTCTTCGAGCAACTCTTCGATTCGATTGATCGCGACGACTTGTTCGGCATTCGGAGTCGGGGCGTGAACTTCAGCCATTCCTACTCCAGAGGCACTGGGGGCGACCACGGGGCGTTCCTCAATCACCAGCATGCCCGCCTTCTCCATTCTGCGAGCAGCGGCCAGATTTTTTGAGCGATCCCCAGCCAGCGCCCCGACCGGTAACCCCTCGATACCCGCCCCTTCGAGCGCCTCGACAATCGCCTTCTGCAGCGGCCCACGACCGACTTGGCCCGGCTCGGTAAAGGTCAGCCAAGGCTCCATCATCGCAGTGCGGATCCCGCCTTTCCAAACCGGCCCTGGGACAAATGAGCGCAGAACGTTCTGGAGCGGCGATCCGTAGTAGTTCGCGACCCAATCAGCTAGCTCGATCAGTTTCGCATCGACCACAGCTCGCTCGTGGAGCAGTGAGTATAACGGCTTGATGCGCTCAACCGGGAAGTCCCGCGAGCTAGGCTGCTCAGACACCGCCAGCACGATGCCTTTAGCCGGACGCCGTCCGAGCGGAACGTTGACCAACGAGCCCGGGACGACTTGTCCAATGAGCTGAGCGGGAACCCGGTAATCGAGGAGTAACTCTCCACCGGTATCAATGGCGACGTGGGCGAACAAGGCGGCACCATTCCCCGATCCGACGCGGTCTTCAATCAAGACACGCCGCTAAGACAACAATTTACGGACTCTTCGGTTTTCCCTCAGGGACTGGGACACCTTTAAACGGGTCGTCAGAACCCCCAGCCTTGGCCTTCATCTATACCGGAGTCAAAGTGACAATGAGCTCCTTCTCGATCTCTTTCTGGTGTCGATTTACCATCGGCACTGGTGGCATCCCGGGCAATGGTGCCGCAAATTCGAAGTCTTTGCGCTGTACAGCTTCATCCTAGTTGTTCAGTGTAGCGAGTTTCGATCTTCTGGCCGACCTCGGTGAGCGTCGGCTTCTCTTCCTGCGCAGCACACATCATCACCGAGCAGCCGATCACTACGGCGATCCACTTCCCACAGATTCCCACCATCTAAGGCTATAGCCCGAGAAAACCCGTTGCCGGAAATTTTCAACCTTTCGCCATCCAGACATGAAATCGTGTTTTAGATTCTCTGCCACGGATCATGACCAATCTCGACCGACTGAGCGAAACACCCCTCCTCCTCGAAGGACTGCGCGAATTCCTCACGCCCTTCTACTCAGAGCTCGGCGACGACCTAGTCACCGAACCTCTCGCTCCCGGGGTGCCCGTCGAACTTGGGTTTCTCGCGGATTGTCTCAACCGCTGGCCCGCGATGCGCACTGATTGGCAAGCCGACCCGTCCTTGCCTCCAGCGCTGCCGATTCGTCACGATGCCGAAGATTCTGGTCGCGTCACCGTGTTGGGCAAAGCTGGTGCAGGTTGGTGGATCGGCTACCGGTCCGATGATGTCGGCGAGGGCGAAATCGTCTGGAAGTTACTGATCCATTATGGTGAAGACGGCCCCGTTGGTGATCCGAGCTGGATTCGGACAATCCCAGCTCCTCAGGCACCTGGATTCTGGGTCTCAAAGGCACTTCTCGCGCTGGCCAATCGCGGTAGCGGATCGCGAGTCGAATACGAGGAAGCAGAATGGGAGAGCATCCGACCGACTGGAACTCCGATCTGGTCGGGAGGAGAGATCGGATCTTTCACGCCCTTTGTTGCCCACGACCATCCGCAAGTCTGCCGCATGACTTTTTGGTGGGATGAAACCACCCGCCAGCTAGCCGTCGAAGAACGCTACGCACCCAAACCCGGACGAACATCACGCGGGGTCGAAAATAATGTGTTCGGTCGTATTGCTACACTTCCAGATGCCCAGCCAGCCCCTTCGGCATGATCCATTTAGAACGTCTCTGCGGCACCCCATTGCTCCTCGATGGTTTGCGCTCATTTGTAGAATCAATCTACGGAGATGCCAAGGGCGAGCCTCCAAGTAGTCGACTAACCAATGCCGACCTCCCCGAAGAAGTGTTATTTCTTGAGCAATTCGGCCATCTTCATCCCCGCGCCCAGCGCGACTGGTTTAACTACGGTTTCGTCTGGCCGTTTCAGCTCAATCGACGTCAGGACACGTTAATCATTCAAGGCCGCGAACATATCGAAGAAGTCGGCTACGTACGAAACGCCCAAAATAAATGGGAGATCTGCGCTCGGAATCCAAGAACTGGCAGCGAGTGGCGAAAGCTTGAAGGCGACCCACTCGAATGGTGGATCACCGTCTGGCTGGGCAGCCTGTCTTATAGAACTCCCAGCACCCGTGTCTCCGAAGACCGCGACTGGGAAGAGTTCCGCCCCGACACTCCTCCACTCTGGTCGGGAGGCTCTTCAGGAATCCTCGACAGTTTCCACCGGCTGCGGTCTAGAGAACGCAATCATACCCACCAGTTCTGGTGGGATGAAGACTCAGTCCAACTCTACCACGAACACCTCTGGGACACCGACATCGATGGCGAGTTCTTCCCGTCGAAAATTCGAAGAATCTCTAAGGTCGCAGCCTGAGAAATCCGAGAGAACATCAATCGATACCTGCGTTATCCAGCGAAATCCGTGGTTGACTAACCTTCAGACGGACAACCGCTCAAAAACCGCAGATTACACAGATTACACAGATTAACGCAGATTTTTTCCAGAACATCGGGATCTGCGTCAATCAGCGAAATCTGTGGTTAACTAACCTTCAGACGAACAACCGTTCAGAAACCGCAGATCGCACAGATCAACACAGATTTTTTCTCGAGCATCGGGATCTGCGCCAATCAGCGAAATCTGTGGTTAACAATTCTTCACCCAAGACAGGAATTCCACAAACCCATCACACAAATGGACACGACTTCTAAGCGAGACCCTGAGACTTACGCGATCATTGGTGCCGCCATGGAAACTCACAGGCAACTGGGAAACGGATTTCTGGAAGGGGTCTATCATGATGCTCTAGAGATTGAATTCACGCTTCTCAAAATTCCATTTACTCGCGAACAACCAATACCTGTCACGTACAAAGGCCACCTTCTTGGCACCCCATACCGCGCTGACTTTGTCTGCTACAGCGAAGTTATCGTCGAGCTAAAAGCCACGAAAGCCCTGACCGATATCGCATTCGCCCAAACCCTCCACTACCTCAAGGCCACAGGATTCGAGCGCGCCCTTCTAATCAATTTCGGGGCCTCTCAATTGGAATATAAAC
>Ga0209186_1002966_pt1 | contig 11855 bp, 14 predicted proteins | sample SidtaG_FD_187426 | JGI IMG/M metagenome (GOLD analysis project Ga0209186, IMG submission 187426) | Marine algal microbial communities from Sidmouth, United Kingdom - Sidmouth_Male2 metaG (SPAdes) (version 2) | ecosystem: Host-associated > Algae > Red algae > Unclassified | place: Sidmouth...
TCACCGCACCCACCCGCCCCCCGTGACGCCCGCACCAACCGCACAGGCGCATCGAGGCGCGGCCGTCGCGCCGCCGCCGCCGCCCCGCGTCGCGCGCCCCGCCGTCGGGGCGGCGGCGTTTGCCCAAACGGCGCCCCCCGGCCCGACACGCGGCCGCCGCGGCAACGGCCCGCGGGCAAGTCCCCGGCGGGGGCGCCCCCCAACACACGCGCCGCCGGCGCGACCGCCGGCGCGCGCCGCCAAGCCCCCCGCCGACCCGCACCGGCGGCGGTCCCCCCCCCGCCGCCGCCGCCCCCCCGCCCGACCGCCCGACGGGCGTACGCGGCCGCCCCGTCGGTCCGGGACGGGGCCGCCCCCCGCCTCCCGCGCCGCCGTCAGACCCGTCGTGGGGCGCCACGGGGGGGGGACCCCCCACCCGCCGCCGCCCCGCTGGGGCGCTGCTGCCCGACGGGCGGGGCGCCCGCCACCGCCGCCGCCGCCGCCGCCGCCGCCGCCGCGGGTGTGTTGTGGCGGCCGCGACCGACGGCGGTGCCGACGGCCCAGGTCACCCGTGCGCCCAGACCGGGTGCTTCCCGAGTGGCGAAGGCAGCCGGGGCGCGCGGGGTGCAGGGACGTCGGATGCCGGGCCACGGACAAGGGCGGGGGATCAGCAATTTCCACTGGGCGGGCAATCGAAGTGGCGTTGGGATCATGTGCGACAAACTGGTTCTATCCAATCAAGAGAAAGATCTCTTGTGATCGATAGCCAATCTATTCCGTGATTGGCGGACGCTGTGCTGATGTGGTTGCCCGCCTTTTTCGTCATCAGGCCTCAATCGCCTGCTCGGCTGTCACCCCTGCGTCACACACGCAGCTGCAGGTGGGAGTTCCCCCTTGCCCTGTTGCAGCAATTTTGCCAAGGTCGTCCGGCATATCATGGTTAACAGTGCTACTGTCCACAGCGCGGTCCCCCGGACACACTCAATCCAGCTCGAGGCGTTCCTCCTCTGCAGCCTGCCATGCACGATGCTGTGCACTGGCCTCACCGCTCAGCAGTGCGGCCGCTGCCATGCGCAGAGCCTCGTCGCGCTCGTCATCCTCATCGTCATCGTCATCGTCATCGTCATCAGTCGCCTCGCCTCGGCTGCCGGCGCCCCCGCCTCCAGCATTCGCCGCCGCCATGCCCCCGTCCTCATCACCACGTGCATGATGACGACGCTCATCGCCGTCGCGCAGCGCAGCAAACACATCCACCGCCGCGTCGCCAATGCGTTGGTAGAAGTGGCGGTGGCGTTGGTCGCCAGACGCCGCGCTGTCCACTCTTGCAGCTTCTGGTTGATCTCCACCTTGCTAGGCCATGCGTCGGCCGAGCAGCGCGCGTTCACGTAGCGATACTCAAGCCAGTTGTCAGCCACCTTCTGCATCAATCAATCACGTGCCGATGACCAGGTCAGATGCCGAGAGCGTATCCATTGGCGACAAAGAAGGTCAACAAGGCGAGTAAGAATATGTAGTCTCATGTCGCTCTTCCCATTGCGACCGCGCCACGCAAGCTCCGCCGCTCTCAACCTCTCTTGTCAAGAGCGGGCACACTTCACAGCCCCCCCCAAACATGACCAAGGCTCTGGCATACACAATCTCGCACAAGTCGCACCCGACATACCCCGACATCGAGGACCCACCTCGCCTCCTGCTCCTCCTAAAGGACGCGTCGCTCCTCCGGGCCGGATGTACGTCGTCCCATGCTCACCGCCAGATCGAACTTCCTGTTTAGCATCAGCATAGATGCTTCAAAAGCACGATGTGCGGTGGTCGCACGGTCAGACTGCACCGCCAGAGCGTCCATCTTCCCATAAGCATCTACCTGCTGCGTGGCGATGGTAGTGCACAGCGCCTCCAGCCGCGTGACCGAGCGTGACACTTTGTTGGCGGTCGTCGTCACGTAGTAAATTAGGTCCGTGATGCGGGCGTACGGGACGACCTCCCCGTCATTAATGTCCGAAACTTGCGGAGTACGACCCGCCGCGGCCGTGGCGAGCGTGGCAGAGCCGGAGCCTGACGTGCCATCAGCGAGCCGCTGGCGCGTTGGAGAGCGGCTCCCAGTTGACGCATTGGACGTTGCGCGAGGACGGCGTGAAGACCGCGACCGTGCGCGCACCTGATCCGACGCTCGCTCGCGTCCAGCAGTGAACGCCCACGCCGGGAGTGCGCCGTAACGCGACCCGGAGCGACGCCCTTCGAGCCCACTAGGTCCCGCCGGTGGACGCATTGGCTTCCCAGCACGGTAGGGCGTCACAGGTCCGACTGGCGCTTGGGAGGATCGGCCGCCAGCCGCCGACGCTGGAGTTGAACGAAAGCCCTGGCTAGCCGCCGCGGCCATGTAGCTGCTGGTCGGAGGAAGCGGAGCCAAGCCAATAGGGGGACCGAAGAACATTTGCCCAGGCAACTGCTGCGATGCTGCACCCAAATGTTGGTCGCGGTTGTCAAGATGAAGCCCACTGTGACGTAGGCGCCCGTCAGGCGCATGCGCCAGGCTACCTCCCGCCAGCGCCGCGCTGGCGGAAGAAGAGGAGCCGGCCCAAGGCCCACTGGCAGGTCCGTACGTGGGCGGTGAGGGGCCTGGAATTCCACCAGGGGCGGCTTCGACGTGGGGAATCATCGTGGACGATGGGCCCACGGGACCTCCGAGATGAGCCATAGGGCCAAGAGAAGCTGGAGAACCGCCGTTGACCGACGTGTTGTTGACCGTCGGTTGGGTGACTCATGGGAACGCGCTGCTCTGCGGCCCATTGTTGGTGTTGATAAAGGCAAACATAGCAACGGAGGTGACTTGCGCGGAGAAAGGGCGGACGTGCGCTCACAGGTGATGTGCGGGGAGCAAGTCAGAGAGATGGTGGTGAGACAAGTGGAGAGCTCACGGTAGTCCTGCGTGCAAGAGCGTCAGAGCCGACCCACTTCACAACCCGCTTATATAAGACCTCACCCCAACAGCTCTCGCCGCCTGCGGTAGGCATAGTCCCGCCAGAGCACGAGAAAGCGCCCCAGGAGTCTCCATACCCAATGGTCTTCCAGGTCGCGCCAGGCATTGTTCAGGGCAGCTGTGGCCTAGCAATCGATGGCACTACCACCAGGACTGCAACCCGAGCAGCCAAGCGGCGCGAAGTCCAGGGCAGCGGGGAAAAGGAGCGAACAGAAAATACACGGCACAGAGCCATTGGCACACATGTCAGAAAGGCTCAAGGGGTGCTCCTACAACCACTCCTTCAGCCTATTGCTTTGCCAGTCGAGAAGGCGCAGAAGATTGAGGCAACGAGCCCCGTCTCCTCAGTTGCACGAGATGGTCAGCACGCAGCTGACGCTTGGCCGCAAAGAACCCCACCTGCTCATGAGAAGGAACAATACAAGTGATAGGCACGTGCCCCTCCACGCTGTCACAGGTTGCTGGTCAGCACGCGAATGGCCCGTACACGCCTGTCCCCTGTCCCGCTGCACGCCGGTCCTCGCGCCCTAACCGCGCACAGGCATTCCACTGACTAGAGACAGCGGGAGAAGCGAGCAGACATTCTAATACGCTGGGAAATGCAAGGAACGGGAACAAGTGAGTCATGGCCTGCCGTGAATGGGCACTTGATCAGCCATGATGCGGGAGGCAAGACGCGTTGTACGGCATGCGATCAGTCGGCAGGTACCCGGCATATTCTCACTGATCCTCTCAAATCAGGCTAGCGGGCTGCCGCCCCTTCGTAATGCGCCTTTCCCCCACGTCGGACATATGACCACGTACAATCGACGCCCTATGAAGCGGAGCAAGCATATAGGTGGCGCATGGCCACGCCGTCGGCCCGGGAGCACCAACAGACACCGTTCATGACATGGCACGCCAAGGAACGCGGTACAGGAGGTAGGGATGCATGTCACCAGCAGCGTTGGTCGGCCAAGACGATCCCAGCGAAAAGGGGGTAAGGGTGCTGCAGCCAGCGAGCAGCTTCGTTGGCGAGCAACGCAGCGCCTGTTGGTATTCGAGCAAGAGTCAACAGAGCACAGAGGAGGGCTCGTGCTAGACGGAGAAGTCCCAGAGTGAAAGCTCATTGGCAATTGCCGAGGAAAGCATGGGAAATGCCGATAAAAAAACTTCAGGGGGCTACGTGGTGCTCGATGTGCCGCTGGTGAACGGGTGATTCATGAATTGCTTATGTATATCGCGGTGGCCTCCTATTGCCGTTCTGCGATGGTGCAGATTTTTTTGTCATGAAAGGCATCTCAGATGTAAGTACCGAGCTTACTGCCGATTGTCGTGACCGGGTCCGCCTTTGTCACTACCATGTCGCACGTCCTTTCGCACTTTGCGCTGTTGGGCTGCTGCGTGAGCCCGTCTGGGGCTCGCCTGCTTCCCACCCCCCCCTTAACGGCTGTTGCTGCTAGCCTTTTGGTTCTGCTTTCACCGTTTCTATGCTCCTGGGTGTGGCCGGCGCCAATGGGGTTTGCCATGCCGCGCCACTGCTTGCACCTGGAGTGGGCGTGGAGCCCGCCGCTTTCTGGTACGTTTCCTGTTTCCGCCGTGGGTCCGCGGCGAGCGGGAGAAGTGCCGCCAGACCGGTATCATGGTCGGGCTTAAAGAAACAGGCCGGAAGGGGGTCGGGATGGAAGCTGTCGATATCATCCCACACGATTGCGGAGGTTGTGGCCGCCTCATGTCTAGCAGCACTTTTTTCGTGCCTGTCGTGAGAGGTGCTGTGCCATACGGAACGGCAGAGTTTTCTCTAGTACCGTCCTCTTTTCCACAGCATGGGCTGCGCCCCACGCCGCGTGACTGTCTGCGGCGCCGCGGTTGTCCTAGGGCATGGTCTTTCAGCCTTCGGCCACCTGCATCTCCCTTATACGGCCACCTCCGCGTCTGAGACTCACACAGCCTTGGCCTTGTACTGTTCTCGCAATCTCCGTGCCTCGTGTGGGCCTGAAACGTCGGTCGGCTCTTTATCACTCATCCATGTGCACCTGACGGCAGGTCCAGCATCCATCAGCACCTCCGCCCTCCTCAACACGCTCTCCACGCAGCCTTCGACGCGATGACGGCCTGCCCGTGTGTGTCGCCCACTTTGCCCCGTGGTCAGCATCCCCATGTCGGGCGCCGCGCGCATGACTGCAACTCCGAGCACCCGGCCCCTTCCTCCTTACCCCTGCCTGTACTGTCACTACGCATTCTACCATGAGATGCGACTCGCCAGGCACATGCAAGCTTCCCATCCTGGAAGAAACCGTCTGCTCGGCATGACGGGGATCGCCGGAGAGGGTGGCCACTCCAGCGCTGGTCGGGCAGCGGCGGCGCGGCGTCCTGTTACCAGGGCTTTTTCTTTGGCTGGTGGCGACGGTGGTACGTCGACAGGCGTTTCTGGCTCTGAAGACCACAACGAAGCGGCCGGCCACGACGAGTCGCCCGTCATCAACGTCGACACGACACTGGAGCGAGAGCAAGTGCGAGGTTCGGGGGAGGACGAGCACGACGGTGCCCCCGGGTCAAGTGACGGGGGCGATGAAGAGGCCGAGATGCAGCTGGTGCAGCCTGTGCTGTGGGCGAGCGTGGCTGCCCGCATCCGGGCGTACTACAACCTTCTTCCTGAATGTAGCAACGCAACGCGCGTTGTGGACCCGCGTTACAGCGACCGCCCGTCTCGATTTTGCAGCCCGGCGTTGCGCCATGCGCTCCAATTCTCGCTTTCGGCGGGCGGCTGCGGCTCCTCCAATGTCGACAACGTCGCGTTCGCGGGCTTCTTGCGCTCCATTGAGGGGGCGGCGACCCGCGGGACGGATCACGTCGGGGAGTTCACCAATGCCTTTTCGTGTGACTACTCCTTCCTGACGGCGACCAAGGCCGAGCAGAGCCGTGTCCTGGCAATGCGGCAGTGGATGGAGGTGCCCATCGAGATTGGAGACCGCACCTTTACGTTCTTCTTTCGGGATATCCTTGACGCAGGACTCGACTCCCTGCGACACGCAACATCGGTGTCATTCGGGGAGGACGACCCGCCAGTTTCAGATGCAGTCATTCGAGCAGTCGGACGCCCTGAGGTAGTCCAACAGCCAGTTGCGGGCGACGCGATGCAGGGCGACGACAAAGACGACAGCGAGATGGACGACGGCTTGCCTCCAATTTCGGCGGAGGACGATGACGGGGAGGGGCAGAAGCGGCGCGGCACGCTGGACTCAGACATGTACCGGCCCGAGATGGCCGAGGTGCACCGGCTGCACGGGCGCGACGCCAAGGTCATGGCGGTGCAGCTGCACGCAGATGAGGCGCTCGTATTGTGGTCGGGCGCCCACCACATCTTCCCAGTGCGAGTCAAGTATGTCAAAGTCCTCGATGGTGGCGGTCGCTGGGTGACCGTCGGGTACATCCAACACAATCCGAAGGCTGTGACGCAGACAGCTGTTGGGCGTCTTGCCGTGAGCGATTTACGCAATGACCGGCTGCAACGCTGCCTTGCAATGAAGCTGAAGAAGCTGCTCATTGCAAGCGAGACGGGTGTGTCATCAGATGTGGCTAGCTACGGGACGGTGCGGCTATTCCCGCGTATCACTGGCCTGGTGATGGACCAGGTTGAAGAGCGCAGTGTGCTTGCGCTAATGGGAAACCAGGCCAACTTCTACTGTACGCAGTGCTTAGTGAGTCGGGCGGCGGCACGTGGGGGACAACGCGAGGACCAGTGGCCGAGGCGGGACGTCATTACAACGTTAGAGGCGCAGTTGACGGCAGCGGCTGTCCGTCTCGAGGACCCTCGTGCGAGTCGCCGTAGGCACCTCGCCGAGACGCACAGCGCGCGGGCATTCGTGCCTGTACTGGGCGCTATGCATGGGCTGAGCACGGGAAACCACTACCTCTACGACGCTGTTGCGTTTGATCTCTTGCATGTGTGGAAGCTGGGCGTGTTGCGCAACCTGGCGCAGACCGTGCCATCCTTCTTGCGCGCTCTTTGCGCCACCGGCGCCGCCGTTGAGGGCCCTGTGACGATGACGCTCGACGCCATCAACATGCGTGGCTTCCATCTAGGTCGCCTTTGCCGCTCCACGCCCGCTTCTCCGGGGTAAGGTTGACCTCGCTCCTCGGACACTGCAGAAGGGGGGTGCAGATTCGCGTGTGTGGCCGAGCGGGATGGCATTCTTCCTACCCATTATGCGCTGGTGTCTGGCGGCAGATAACCCTGAAATTCGTGGACCGCTCCGGCACTGACCGCGACCTCACATGTCTTTCTGCTCTTTTCTTTTGCCCTCACTTTGCACAGCTGCTTTGTCCCCATGTCTGAAAAGCAGGCCACAATGACTGGAAGGGAGTGGCGGCACTTCTGCTCCTACTGGCCATTTATGGTCGCGGGTGCCGTCGGTCCCGCCCGCACGCCCGCGGTGGAAGGCGACCACGAGGTGACAGACGACGCGTCTAACCAGGCCGCCGGCAATGCAGCGACAGCTGAGGACGTGGCTGATGTGGATTCGGAGCGCTATGCTGACGGATGGGGAGCTGTGAACCACGATGACGTCGCCGTCGCGGAGGAGGTCGTTTGCGCCCTTCCTGGCCCCAACCTCGCGAGCACAACGAAGTACAAGCAGGTGTTTGAGAGCTTGCCCATCGAGGACGCAGTGCTGAACATGTTTTGTGAGGCGGCGGCCCTCAACAACGTCCTCTTTGGCGACAACATGGCCAACCCGAACCGGATCTCCCCACTCGACATAAAGGAAATGGAGGAGGATGCCGAGTTTTTGAAGGTAACCCTTATGCAGTGCCTCTACGGCCCATTGCACACGACCAAGATTCATCGGCTTGCCCACTATCTTGGGGAGGAGCTCCGCAACCGCGTTAACCTCTGGGAAGGTGACACGTCGACGAACGAGAAGCTTCACGGCGCCTGCAAGCGGATGTATCGCCGCAGTAACAAGCGCGGACCCCGCGTCTCCCCGCAAATGATGCGATGTGAAGAGACCCAGTCTCATGTGCTCCGAGAGCTCGCGGAGGCGGACGCGGCCGAGCTCCCGGTGACTGAGAATGAAGGTGTTGGGGACGGCGGCAACGAGAGCGCAATGGAGAAGGCGGCCGACGAGGGGCTTGGAGTGCTGGGACGTGGCAAGCGCGCTGCTATTGGGGACCAAAAGCTTCTTTGGGGCTTTGACAAGCTAGGCGAGGTGCTGGGGTCTCCTGACAGTGACCCGGTATCCATGCATCAGACGGCACGCATCGACGCCAGCTTCAGCTGGGATGGGCCGGGCCGCATGCAGTACATGCGCGCGACCGAGAACTTCCAGTTCTCGTTCGTCTGGTACAAGTCCATGGACGACGCGAAGCGGTGGGGTCGGGTGCGCCTGGTGTTGAGCTCGACAGGTATCTTGCGCCGCTGCTGTGTCGTCTTGCAGCGCATGCGGCAGGTACAGCCGCGTGACAAGTGCATCCTGACGACTTACGGCTGCAAGCGTTTGGCGTGGTCTTTTGGGTCGCGACGGAGCCAGTGACCCTCACTAGAGGTCATTGATATGGAGGACATCGTTCGCTTGGAGGACGTTCAAGTTGACTGGCAGGAGCTGGCAAGCCGGGCGGGGCTAGAGGCTGACCCTGGGGTTCTGGAGAAAACTGTGGGTGGCAGGCGGGCCGCTCGCTTCTTCACCAACGTTTTCTACTCGTGGACGTCGCGGGACTTGGTGCCGGGGCTGTGAGTGTGGCTCTTGGCTCCGATGCGCAGCGATCTCGCTTGTGTCTAGGCCGGGAGCCAGCAGACCGTTGTGTAGTGGTGGAGGCGACTGGGGTACAGATGGATGCAGATGCGGCTTAGCGTGCGGTTGTGGGACTTCTGTTCGGTGAGTAGCGTGTCGGGGACCACTGGGATAGACGTGCTTGAGGGATAGGTGTTGTTCTTTGTTTGTGGCAGGCAGAAGACTCAGGCAAACGAGCCACTGGAGCACACGAGCATAAATGCAGGACGCCACCCGCTGGCGGCGGCGAAGGGTCACAGCGACGGCCGCGGCCGTGCACAGCTCCCGCCGCGTGAGGCGGGCGTCGTCCGCATGGGAGAGAAGTGTTGTCCTTTCTTGACTTGGTCGTCAACACATGGGCGCTCTGCCGCGATACAGTGCGTTCTCGTTATAAGAGACAGCTGATTCAGTTCAAAATGATTAAAAAGTGGCCTACATGGTCCGGAATGGAAGACTCGCGACCCATATTCTCTTGTAAACGATTCTCTTATAACGAGAACGCACTGTAGTCGAAGGCATAACTCACTCTGTGCTCTTAGCAAGTCGATTTGGATCATATCCGCTGGACCAAGGCTCGCCTACCATCTGGGGTATCTCATTGGCCAACACTAGGGAGCTCACGCGAGACAGATGGCAAATGGCTGGCATCGCAGGCCTGAACTAAATCTTCCTTCGTTCAGCCCGTGGCCATGAACGTACGCCTGGACGGGAGTCGCACAGTTTAGCAGTTTGCGGACAACAGCTGTAGTCCAGCCACCCGTACAAGTGGTCAATTTCGTGACGATCCCCGTTGGTGGCCGCCGCCGCCGCCCCGCCGTCGGTGCCCAGCATACCCCGCCGCAGGGCCGGCAGCCGCTCGGCCGCCCTTCCAATTTGGTTGTTTATGCCCCCCCCGCGCCGCCACCGCGGCCGCCGCCACCACACTGGCGGGCCGGTGGCTGCTCCCATCGTCAGAACAATGGACACTTGAACGGGAGCCTAAACGGGAGTCCCGTTCAAGAAGCCCTTAAACGGGAGGTTTCCCGTCCAGGCGTCTGGTCTGTAACAAAGGTCTGAACGGGAGGAGTTCCCGTTCAGGGCAGCCGTGCCAGGCCCTGAACCGTCTCGTGGCTGATCGCGAGGTCATGCAAGACTGTCGCACTAATCCAAGCCAATGATATCCCTGCAATGGAATGCGAAGACGTAAACTGTCCAAGTCGGGGTCCTGCACGGGCCTGGATGCCTCTTGCCCACGACGATGGGCTGCGCAAAAAGTCGACGCCAAGGCGTGTTCTCGGACCTGAGGTGCACTCGCGAGACCATGCCGCCGCTCCAGAACTTACCCCGAGTTGCTCTGTAAAGTCGACATCATGATCGAAGATTTATGTACTTTGTGAGACGACGAATGATATCAAGCATATATGAGAATGTCCGGCCAATCAAAGTGAGCAATGCCACACGTAGCCCTCGTGGTAGGTCGGACGTCTCGATGGAAAAAACGAACTTATGTGGCCGATTGGAGACAACTCAGAGTGACAGGCTAAAGCCTCCGATGACCTGACCCTCCACCACCGCGCCGCCGGCGAGACAGACCACTGCAGTCGTCATCCGAGATCGGAGCGCCCGTGTCGATCTCGCCCGGCTCTTGCTGTCGTGCACCAACGTCCCCCTCCCCAACTGGACGCCCCCCTACCATGCTGGGTCTTTGAGCCAGTCTTCCAACAGGTATGTTGTGCGCTGTTTGCGGTTGGATCCTCTCCTGTCTATCGTTCGTTTGTCCGTCATTGCGTGTCATCCATCGAGGTCATTGCACCGGATGTTGCACTACCGTACAGGGAACCCTCGTTCACTGCCATCTGTGGTAGCTCGCATCTGACTCGTGCCTACATGTGCTACCGTCCATGCATGTTTTTTTCCTGCGTATCGTGTATGTCTTCCTCCCACTTCCTGATTGGATTTCTCTCTCCCCCCTCCTCCCTACGTCCGTCCTCCGCTTCGTGCCCCCTATCTCGTATGTCCCCTGTTTTGTCCCGTCGTATCGTTGCTCTTGTTTCTTAGTCTTCCCCTCTCTCGATATCTCGAGCTCTCGTTTGATGTGGGTTTGGATGGTATGGCATCTCTGGCGGTCTTTGTGCCTTGTTCGCGGTACTACCTGGCGACTGGCTCCCCCACTTGTGTTGCTGCCGCTGTTGGTACATGGTCAGCTATGATGGGTGCACCGTTTGGTTGTCCTCATGGCCGTAGTCCTAGCCGTAGTCCCTCCAGAATAAAAACAGAGCAGCATCAACGAGCAGTGTGCATGGGCCGCCAGTAACCTGTCATCGTCTAGAGGTTAGCGCGATAATAATCGACCCTGGTTAACAGGAGCATTAAGTGTGTGTCTCGCGATCTCCTGACGTCCGACCTCGAGATCAGGTCCGTGCACCTGAACAACGTTTGTAACAGGAGTTCCCTTGTTCAGGCGCCGTGCCGTAACAGGGGCCTGAACGGGATTTCCTCCCGTTCAGGATGACCATTGTTCTGACGATGCATCGGCGGCCGCCGCACGGCGCCCCTTTCGGGCGGGCGTCAGTGCGCGCGTGCCCCCCGCACGCATCGTTATCCTCCCTGTTGAATCGGGGGAGCCGAATAACTTGGCTCACCCCACGATTGGGGAGCCGGGCGACCGCTCTCGTGACGGGGGCAAGGGGGTGACGTGGAGCGCGGTGAGTGAGGCCGCGTAAGGGGCGGCTGCATCGGGGCAACGCGCCGGGAGCCGACACCGTGGCGATGCGCGCGGAGCTGACACCGTGGCGACGCACGGGGAGCCGAAATCGGAGCAGCGCGGACGTGTCGGGAGGGGAGGGCCGGAGCGGGCGCAACGCGGCAGTGCGTCGGACGGGGCGCGAGACTGGGGACGCTGGGGGAAGGCTCGCCGGTGTGCGGCGAGCGCAGTGGCTGGGGAGAATGCGCATGGAGGGGCAGTGAGCCCCGGGAGGGAAGAGCTGCACAGGACTGGCGACAGGTGGGTACAAGACGGGGGGCACGGTGGGCCGGGAGAGGGCGGCCGAGTAAACCAAGGACTTTACCCTCATAGCTGACCACTGTGAGTGACTGCAGGGGGAGACGACGTCTTCCTCCCGCAGGTGTTCTTCTACACTCCCACCCCCCCCCCGTGGCGTACCGCG